>MDSZ01085545.1_pt1 | contig 53561 bp, 46 predicted proteins | sample 811201 | NCBI WGS metagenome assembly MDSZ01 (sample SAMN05326647, study PRJNA326480) | marine metagenome | isolation source: seawater | place: Indian Ocean: North | collected 2010
CGGTGTCGGACACGCTCCAGCGCTGCTTGGCGATGCCGCCCTCCCACATGAGGTCGACGATGAGCTTGAGCTCGTGCAGCACCTCGAAGTAGGCGATCTGCGGCTGGTAGCCGGCCTCGGTGAGGGTCTCGAAGCCGTACTGGATCAGCTGCGACACGCCGCCGCAGAGAACCGCCTGCTCGCCGAACAGGTCGGTCTCGGTCTCCTCGGTGAAGGTGGTCTTGATCACACCGGCACGGGTTCCCCCGATGGCCTTGGCGTACGCCTTCGCGACGTCCCACGCCTGACCCGAGGCATCCTTCTCGACAGCGATGATGTCCGGGATGCCGCGACCGGCGACGAATTCGCGACGCACCGTGTGACCCGGGGCCTTGGGGGCCACGAGGATCACGTCGACGCCCTCGGGCGCCTCGATGTAGCCGAAGCGGATGTTGAAGCCGTGCGCGAACGCGAGGGTCTTGCCCGCCGCGAGGTGGGGCTTGATCTCGTCGTTGTAGATCGACCGCTGGTGCTGGTCGGGCGCGAGGATCATGATGAGGTCCGCCCACTCGGCCGCCTCGGCCACGGTCTTGACCTCGAAGCCGTCCTCCTGAGCCTTCGCGGTCGACTTCGAGCCCTCCTTGAGGGCGATGACGACCTCGACGCCCGAGTCGCGGAGGTTCTGCGCGTGCGCGTGTCCCTGCGAGCCGTAGCCGACGACCGCGACCTTCTTCGCCTGGATGAGCGCGAGGTCGGCGTCGTCGTCGTAGAAGATCTCTGCCACTTGTCTTTCTCCTTCTGTTAAAGCTGTGATGAAACGGGATGTCGCACCCTCCCGAGTGCGTACGGTCAGGCGCGGAGGACCCGCTCGGTGATGCTCTTCGGCCCGCGGCCGATGGCGAGGAGGCCCGACTGGGCGAGCTCCTTGATGCCGAACGGCTCGAGAGCGCGCAGCAGCGCATCCACCTTGCCGCGGTCGCCGGTCACCTCGACCACGAGTGCGTCCGGGGCGTAGTCGACCACCGAGGCGCGGAAGAGGTTCACGACCTCCAGCACGCTCGAGCGGTTGCTGTTGTCGGTGCGCACCTTCACGAGCACGTGCTCGCGCTGCACGGATGCCGCGGCATCCAGCTCGACGATCTTGATCACGTTGATCAGCTTGTTCAGCTGCTTGGTGACCTGCTCGAGCGGGAGGTCATCGACGTCGACCACCACGGTGATGCGGGACAGACCCGGCACCTCGGTGACACCCACCGCGAGGGACTCGATGTTGAAGCCGCGACGGGCGAACAGGCCCGCGACGCGGGTCAGCAGACCGGGCTTGTTCTCGACGAGGAGGCTCAGCACGTGACTGGTCATGGTCAGTCCTCCTGCTCGAACGCGGGCGCGTGGTCACGCGCGTACTGGACATAGCTGTTGCTGACGCCCTGCGGCACCATCGGCCACACCATGGCGTCGCGGCTCACGACGAAGTCGATCACGACCGGGCGGTCGTTGGTGGCGAGCGCCAGCTCGATGGCCGCGTCGATCTCGTCCTCGCGCTCCACGCGGATGCCGAGGCATCCGTAGGCTTCGGCGAGCTTGAGGAAGTCGGGCACCCGGATGGTGTCGTGGCCCGTATTCAGGTCGGTGTTCGAGTAGCGACCGTCGTAGAAGAGGGTCTGCCACTGGCGCACCATGCCCAGCGACGAGTTGTTGATGATCGCGACCTTGATCGGGATCTGGTTGATCGTGCAGGTGGCGAGCTCCTGATTGGTCATCTGGAAGCAGCCGTCGCCGTCGATCGCCCATACGACACGGTCGGGCTCGGCGACCTTCGCGCCCATCGCGGCGGGCACCGCGTAGCCCATGGTTCCGGCGCCGCCGGAGTTGAGCCACGCGTTCGGACGCTCATAGCCGATGAACTGCGCCGCCCACATCTGGTGCTGACCGACGCCGGCGGCGTAGATGCCCTCCGGGCCGGTCAGCTCGCCGATGCGGCTGATGATCTGCTGCGGCGCGAGGAGACCGTCGCTCGTGGGCGCGTAGCCGAGCGGGAACTCGGCACGCAGGCCGTCGAGGAACGACCACCACTCGGTGAGGTCGGCGCGACCGTCCTGCGCGGCGACCGCCTGCGCGTACGCCGTGTCGAGGTCGACCAGCACGTCGCGCAGGTCGCCCACGATCGGTACGTCGGCGATGCGGATCTTCGAGATCTCCGCAGGGTCGATGTCGACGTGCACGACCTTCGCGTTCGGGGCGAACAGCGAGGCCTTGCCCGTCACGCGGTCGTCGAAGCGGGCACCGAGGGCGACGATCAGGTCGGCCTCCTGCAGGGCGAGCACCGCCGGCACCGTGCCGTGCATGCCCGGCATCCCCAGCTGCTGCGGGTGCGAGTCCGGGAACGCGCCACGCGCCATGAGCGTCGTCACCACGGGAGCGCCGGTCGCCTCGGCCAGGGTGCGCAGCTCGGCCGAGGCCTGCGAGCGCACCACACCGCCGCCGACGTACAGCACCGGCTTCGACGACTCGGCGATCAGCTGCGCGGCCGCCTGGATCTGCTTGCCGTGCGCCTTCGTCACCGGACGGTAGCCGGGCAGGTCGATCTTCGCCGGCCACACGAACGGCACCTCGGCCTGCTGCGCGTCCTTCGTGATGTCGACGAGCACGGGTCCGGGACGGCCGGTGCTGGCGATCTCGAAGGCCGCGGTGATCGCTCCGGGGATCTCCGAGGCATCCTTCACGAGGAACGAGTGCTTCGTGATCGGCATCGTGATGCCGACGATGTCGGCCTCCTGGAAGGCGTCCGTACCCATGAGGGTCGAGAACACCTGCCCGGTGATGCAGACGATCGGCACCGAGTCCATGTAGGCGTCGGCGATCGCGGTGACGAGGTTCGTGGCACCGGGCCCGGACGTCGCGATCGCAACCCCCGTCTTGCCGGTCGCCGCCGCGTAGCCCTGGGCGGCGTGACCGGCCCCCTGCTCGTGGCGGACGAGGATGTGGCGGATCTTCGACGAGTCCATGAGTGGGTCGTAGACCGGCAGGATCGCGCCGCCGGGAAGACCGAAGACGTCGGTGACCCCGAGAAGCTCGAGGGTGCGGACGACGGACTCGGCCCCGGTGATCACGGGAGCGGACGCAGTACGTGCCGGCGGGCGCGGCACAGCCGGTGCGGTGTCGGCGGACATGATGAGTACCTCGACAGGAGTGGGTGAATGGGATGCGGCGGGGTCACCCCGTGGTCGCGCCCTCCGCGGCGGAGCGCACGAGCTTGGAGTACTTGGCCAGAACGCCTCGGGTGTAGCGCGGGGGAAGCGGCTCCCAGCCAGAGCGGCGGGAGTCGAGCTCTGCATCATCGACGAGTAGGTCGAGAGTGCGAGCCGCGATATCGACCCGTATCAGATCACCATCGCGCACGAAGGCGATGGGACCTGCGTCCACCGCTTCGGGTGCTATGTGGCCGATGCAGAGGCCGGTTGTGCCGCCGGAGAATCGACCGTCCGTCAAGAGTAGTACATCCTTGCCGAGCCCGGCGCCCTTGATGGCGGCCGTGATCGCGAGCATCTCGCGCATGCCGGGGCCGCCCTTGGGGCCCTCGTAGCGGATGACGACCACGCTGCCCGCCTCGATCGATCCCTCGGCGAGAGCGTCGATCGCGGCACGCTCGCGCTCGAACACACGGGCGGGACCCTCGAAGACGGCGGCGTCGAAGCCCGCGGTCTTCACCACGGCACCCTCGGGGGCGAGCGAGCCGTGCAGGATCGTCAGGCCGCCGGTGGCGTGGATGGGGTTGTCGAACGTGTGGATGACTGTGCCGTCGACCGGGTCGGGGTCGAGATCGGCCAGGTTCTCCGCGAGCGTCTTGCCGGTCACGGTGAGCGCGTCGCCGTGCAGCAGACCCTCGTCGAGCATCGCCTTCATGATCACCGGGATGCCGCCGTGGCGGTCGACGTCGTTCATGACGTACTTGCCGAACGGCTTCATGTCGGCGACGTGGGGAACCTTGTCGCCGATGCGGTTGAAGTCGTGCAGGCTCAGCTCGACGTCCGCCTCGCGGGCGATCGCGAGCAGGTGCAGCACGACGTTGGTCGAACCGCCGAGGGCCATCGCGAGGGCGATCGCGTTCTCGAAGGCCTCCTTGGTGAGGATGTCGCGGGTCGTGATGCCCTGGCGCAGCAGGTTCACGACGGCCTCGCCCGAGCGATGGGCGAAGTAGTCGCGGCGACGGTCCGCCGAGGGCGGCGCCGCCGAGCCCGGGAGGCTGAGCCCGAGGGCCTCGGCGACCGAAGCCATGGTGTTGGCGGTGTACATGCCGCCGCACGCGCCCTCACCGGGGGCGATCGCGCACTCGATGCGCTTGAGGTCGGCCTCGCTCATCTTGCCCGCGAGGCAGGCGCCGACCGCCTCGAACGAGTCGATGATCGTGACATCCTTCTCGGTGCCGTCGCTGAGCTTGACCCAGCCGGGAGCGATCGACCCCGCGTAGAGGAACACGCTGGAGAGGTCGAGGCGGGCGGAGGCCATCAGCATGCCGGGGATCGACTTGTCGCAGCCGGCGAGAAGCACGGAGCCGTCGAGGCGCTCGGCCATGATGACCGTCTCGACGGAGTCGGCGATGACCTCGCGGGAGACCAGCGAGAAGTGCATGCCCTCATGGCCCATCGAGATGCCGTCGGAGACGGAGATGGTGCCGAACTGCAGCGGGTAGCCGCCGCCGGAGTGCACACCCTCCTTCGCGCCCTGCGCGAGCCGGTCGAGGCTCAGGTTGCACGGGGTGATCTCGTTCCAGCTCGACGCGATGCCGATCTGGGGCTTGTCCCAGTCCTCGTCGCCCATGCCGACGGCACGGAGCATTCCGCGCGACGTGGTGGCTTCGATGCCATCGGTGACGACGCGGCTGCGGGGCTTGATGTCGACGGCGGGCGCGCCGGTTGCAGCGGGGGTTTCAGGCATGTAACAGAGTGTAGGCCCGGGCCGCATTCCCGCCGGCGCACGCGCGGACCGCGCGCGCGGTCGCTCAGCCGCGGGCGTCGGCGAGGTGCTGCAGCAGGGCCGCGAGCTCCTCGGGCGAGCCCACCCGCACGGCCGCGGCGGTCTCCCCCGCACCGACCCGCACGCCGAGGTCCGCCGGTCCCAGGGCGCGCAGCGCGTCTTCGTCGGTGACGTCGTCGCCGGCGAACACGACGGCAGTCGCACCGACGCGATCGGCGAGGCGGCGCACCGCGTCGTCCTTCCCGCCCTCGCGGAACGCGTACTCGACGATGTCGTGCCCGGTTCGCCGCCGCCAGTCGGGCGCCTCGCGCGCGACCAGGTCATCGACCCGCTGCTGGGCGGCGGCTGCGGCATCCGGCTCGCTCAGCCGGGTGTGCACACCGAAGCCGAAGCTCTTGCGTTCGATCCAGGCGCCGTCGAGGTCGGCGACGAGACCCTCGGCGGTGTCCGCCAGCTGGTCAAGAGTCGCCGTCTCCTCGGAGGTCGGCGCTCCCTCGACGCCCGACTCCCCCGGATGCCAGTACTCGATGCCGTGCGAGCCCGCCAGGTGCCACGGCGACGCGTCGTCGTGCTCGGCGATCACCCGCAGGTCGGCGAGCGAGCGCCCCGACACGAGCGCGACGTGGGTGCGGGGCGCAGCCGCCAGCGCACCGAGCGCCGCGCGGGCGGCGGGGATCATGCGCGCCGACATCGGCTCGTCGACCGTGTGCGACAGGGTGCCGTCGAAGTCGAGCGCCACCAGAAGAACGTCGGATGCCGCGACCCGAGCGATGCGCTCGGTCGCCGCCTCCGGCGCCACCGCGGTCATCGGGCGTCCGGGCGGGTCGCGTCGAGCGCCGTCAGGAACGAGCGCGACCAGTCCTCGACGTCGTGCTCGATCACGCGGCGGCGCAGCGCCCGCATCCGTCGCCCCTGCTCCGCCGCGGGCATGTCGATCGCGCGCCGGATGGCGTCCTTCACGCCGTCGATGTCGTGGGGATTGATCAGCAGCGCGCTGCCCAGCTCGTCGGCGGCTCCCGCGAACTCGCTCAGCACGAGCACGCCGCGGTTGTCGGTGCGGGTGGCGACGTACTCCTTCGCGACGAGGTTCATGCCGTCGCGCAGCGCCGTCACGAGCATGACGTCGGCCGCAAGGTAGAGCGCCACCATCTCCTCGCGCGGGTATGCCTGGTGCAGGTAGCGGATCGCCGTGTGCCCCATCGTGTCGTGGTCGCCGTTGATGCGCCCCACCGTCAGTTCGATCTCGTCGCGCAGCTGCATGTACGCCTCGACGCGCTCCCGGCTGGGGCTCGCGACCTGCACGAGGGTGACGTCCTCGACCGAGAGGGAGCCGTCGCCCAGCAGTTCACCGAACGCCTTCAGCCGGTGGCGGATGCCCTTGGTGTAGTCGAGTCGATCGACTCCCAGCAGGATCTTCCGGGGATTCCCGAGGCTCGCGCGGATCTCCGCCGCCCGCGCGCGCACGTCCTCCCGTTGCGCGAGCTCGACGTAGGAGTCGGCGTCGATCGAGATCGGGAACGCCTTGGCGAGCGCGAGGCGCGTGCCACCGTCGGGCGTCGGCACCCGGATGCCGCTAGCGCGCGTCTCGTAGTGGAACTGGCGGCGCACGGCGCGGGCGAAGTTGCCGGCGTCGGCCACTCGCTGGAAGCCGATGACGTCGGCGCCGAGGAGACCCTCCAGCACCTGACGACGCCAGGGCAGCTGGGCGAAGATCCCGTATGCCGGGAACGGAATGTGGTGGAAGTAGCCGATCGTCAGGTCGGGCCGCAGCTCCCGCAGCAGCGCCGGAACGAGCTGCAGCTGGTAGTCCTGCACCCAGACGGTCGCGCCGGGGGCCGCGACATCCGCCGCCGCCTTCGCGAAACGACGGTTCACCGCCACGTACGTGTCCCACCAGATGCGCTTGTACCGCGGCGCGGCGATGACGTCGTGGTAGAGCGGCCAGATCGTGTCGTTCGAGAAGCCCTCGTAGTAGTTCTCGACCTCTGCGGCCGACAACGCGACCGGCACGATGAAGATGCCGTCGACCTCGAGCGGGTCGAGCTCCAGGTCGGCTTTGCCGGGCCATCCGACCCACGCGCCGTCACGCTTGCGCATGACCGGCTCGAGCGCGGTGACGAGACCACCGGGCGAATGCCGCCAGCCGCCCTCGTCGTCGCGATCCACCGGGAGTCTGTTTGCCACGACCACGAAGTCGGCCTGAGTCACAAGGGCCCTGCTCTCTGATTCGGTCCGTCCAGGCTATCCGCACCCGTCGGCGGGCCGACTACGGTTGACACATGCGCAAGTACCTCTTCGGCACGGGCATCATCGGCGCCATCACGAGCGGATTCACCCTGCTGCGCGGCCTGCGCGGGAGCGACGAGCCGTTCACCTGGCGCACCGCGCTCGCGTGGCTGAGCTGGGGCATCACCCTTGCGCTCGCGATCGGTGCGATCGTCGACACCTTCCGCGCCGGCCACGGACACGTGATCGGCAACGACTCCCCCGTCGCCGACAAGCAGGCGAAGCTGCTCGCCAAGCGCCTGCGCCGCTGAGCGCCCCCGACACACGACGACGCCCGCCCTCCAGACGAGGGCGGGCGTCGTGCTGTCAGCGGGTGATGATCAGCGCGTGATGATCAGCGCATCGCCCTGACCGCCGCCGCCGCACAGCGCGACGGCCGCGGTGCCCGATCCCCGGCGCACCAACTCGTGCACCACGTGCACGACGAGCCGGTTGCCGGATGCCCCGATCGGGTGCCCGATCGCGATGCCCCCGCCGTGGATGTTGACGATCTCCTCCGAGACGCCGAGACGAGCGGTGGACGCCGCCACCACCGCCCCGAACGCCTCGTTGATCTCGATGAGGTCGAGGTCGCCGACCGTGATGCCGTGCTTCTGCACGGCCACTTCGATGGCGTGGGCGGGCTGCGCGTGGAGCGAGTTGTCGGGGCCGGCCACCTGGCCGGAGGCACCGACCGCGGCGAGCACCGTCCAGCCCTGGTCGTCGGCGTGCGCCCGCGTCGTGAGCACGACCGCGGAGGCACCGTCGGAGATCGGCGACGAGTTGCCGGCGGTGATGGTGCCGCCCTCGGCGAAAGCCGGACGAAGCGCCGCGAGCGTCTCGATGGTGGTCTCCGGGCGCACCCCCTCGTCGGCGGTTAGCCGCAGCGGCTCGCCCTTGCGCTGGGGCACCTCGATCGGCACGATCTCGCCGTCGAAGACCCCCGCCGCCTGCGCGGCAGCCGCTCGCTGATGCGACAGGGCGGCGACGTGGTCCTGCTGCGTGCGGGTGAGCTGATAGGTCGGGTTCAACCGTTCGGTGGAGGCTCCCATGCTGTCGTGCTCGTAGGCGTCGGTGAGCCCGTCGAGGGCCATGTGGTCGAGCACCTCGACCGAGCCGTACTTCCAGCCCGACCGGGAGTTCATCATCAGGTGCGGCGCCCGGGTCATGGACTCCATGCCCGCGGCCACGACGACGCGCGCATCGCCGAGCCGGATCATGCGCGCCGCGTCGATGACGGCCGTGAGGCCCGAGAGGCACACCTTGTTCACGCTGTGGGCCGGGACATCCCACCCGATCCCCGCGCCGATCGCGACCTGTCGCGCCGGGTTCTGACCCGACCCCGCCGGAAGGACCTGCCCGACGATCACCGCATCGACGGCGCCGGCGGGGATGCCCCCCTGGGTGAGCGCGCCGGTGACGGCGAAGGATCCGAGCTGCACCGCGGTGAAGGGCGCGAGCTGGCCGAGCAGCCGCCCCTGCGGGGTGCGCGCGGCGGCAACGATGACGACGTCGTCGGAGATCATGCGTCCACCTTAAGCGTGTCGGCGATGACGAGCGCGGGCTCGGTCGCGGCGACGACCTCGTCGATCGTCACACCCGGCGCGAGCTCGGTCAGCACGAGTCCGTCGGGAGTCACGTCGATCACGGCGAGGTCGGTGATGATCCGGTCGACGACCCCGCGGCCCGTGAGCGGCAGGCTGCACGCGTCGACGATCTTCGGGGTGCCGTCCTTCGCGACGTGCTCCATGAGGACGACGACCTTCGCCGCTCCGTGCACGAGGTCCATCGCGCCGCCCGGGCCCTTGACCATCTTCCCGGGGATCATCCAGTTCGCGAGGTCACCCGTGGCCGAGACCTGCATGGCCCCGAGGATCGCGGCGTCGATCTTGCCGCCGCGGATCATGCCGAAGCTCGTCGCCGAGTCGAAGAACGCGGCACCCGGAAGCACGGTCACGGTCTCCTTGCCGGCGTTGACGAGATCGGGATCGACGTCCTCCTCGAAAGGGTACGGGCCGACGCCGAGAATGCCGTTCTCGGACTGCAGCACCACCGTCACGCCCGCGGGCACGTAGTTCGGCACGAGGGTCGGCAGGCCGATCCCCAGGTTGACGTACGAGCCGTCGGCGAGCTCCTGAGCCGCGCGCGCGGCCATCTCGGTGCGTGTGAGCGCCATGGTCATGCCTCCCCGCGCGCCGTGACGGTGCGCTTCTCGATGCGCTTCTCGATGCCGGTGCCGACCTCGACGATGCGGTGCACGTAGACGCCGGGCAGGTGCACGGCGTCGGGGTCGAGCACCCCGGGCTCGACGAGCTCCTCGACCTGCACGATGCAGATGCGCCCGGCCATCGCGGCGAGCGGGTTGAAGTTGCGCGCCGCCTTGTGGAACACGAGGTTGCCGTGGCGGTCCCCCCGCCACGCGTGCACGAGCGCGAAGTCGGTGACGATCGCCTCCTCGAGCACGTAGTCGCGGGCTCGACCCGAGACGTCGAACGAGCGCACGTCCTTGGCGGGCGACGCGACGGCGACGCCGCCGGAGCCGTCGTAGCGGCGGGGAAGCCCGCCCTCCGAGACCTGCGTGCCGACGCCCGACTGCGTGTAGAACGCGGCGATACCCGATCCGCCGGCGCGCAGCTTCTCGGCGAGGGTTCCCTGCGGGGTGAGCTCGAGCTCGAGCTCGCCCGAGAGGAACTGCCGCTCGAACTCCTTGTTCTCCCCCACGTACGACGACGTCATCTTGCGGATGCGGCGGGCGTTCAGCAGCACCCCGAGACCCCAGTCGTCGACGCCGCAGTTGTTCGAGACGATCGAGAGGTCGGTCGTGCCCTGCGCGAGCAGGGCGTCGATGAGGGCCATCGGGTTGCCGGAGAGGCCGAAGCCTCCGACCGCCAGGCTGGCGCCGTCGGGGATGTCGGCGACGGCCTCGGCAGGCGTCGCGACTTCTTTGTCGATCACGGGTCACTCCTTCGTCGAGCGGATCGTGGGTGGTCGTCGGTGAGTCCTCCCCGAGTCTCGCCGGGGTGCGGCATCCTGCCCATCACGTGCTTGCGATGTGGGCGAATAGGCGCATAGTGTCCACATCATGGACAGCACGACGACGGTTCCGGGAGCGCAGGCCGTCGCCCGCGCCGCCGCCCTCCTGCGGGTCGTGACCCGCGCCGGCGCCGACGGCGTCAGCGTGACGGATGCCGCGCGGGCCACGGGACTCACCCGGCCCACCGCGCACCGTCTGCTCACGGCGCTGCGGCACGAGGGCCTGGTCGACCTCGACGAGTCCGCCGCCAGCTGGCGCCCAGGCCCCGAGCTGTATCTCATGGGCACGGTAGCCGCCGCTCGCTACGACGTGACCGGTGTCGCCCGCGACATCGTGCGCTCACTCGCGGTGCGCACCGAGGAGAGCGCGTTCCTGTCGGTGCGGCGTGGCGACGAGACGGTGTGCCTGCTCGAAGAGGAGGGGTCGTTCCCGATCCGCTCGCGGGTGCTGTCGGAGGGCGTGCGGTTCCCCCTCGGTGTCGCCTCGGCGGGGCTCGCCATCCTCTCGTTCCTCCCCGACCACGATGTGGACGCCTACTTCGAGCGGCATCCCGACCTCCCCCGCGCCTGGGGAGCGGCTCACCGACAGGACCGCCTGCGCGCCCGCATGGCCGAGACCGTCGAGCGCGGCTACGCCGTCAATCCCGGCCTCATCGTCGAGGGCAGCTACGGCATGGGCGCGGCCGTCTTCACCCGCGACGGTCACCCGCAGTGGGCGCTGAGCCTCACCGGCGTCGACTTCCGCTTCGCCCCCGAGCGCCGCGCCGAGCTCGGACGCATCCTGCTCGCGCACGCCCACCAGCTGACGACCCGCATCGCGGGGCACCGCGCCGGGGGGAACTGAGCCCGGGCGTCAGACCGAGTCGGATGCCGCGGCCACCTGCTCGCGGATCTCGGCGGCGACGATCGCCGCGCCGCCCCCGGACAGCACGATCGTGTAGTGATTGAAACCGGGGACACGGGAATGCACGACACCGGGAACGGTCGGGAGCAGGCGTTCCAGGTAGTCGGGGGCGTAGAGCCCCGGCTCCTCGTTCTGCAGGCCGCGCGGCACCGTCAGGAACCGCGTCGGATGTGCGAGCGCGGCGAGAGCCGCCGGCAGCACATCACCGGTGTTCATGTCGAGCGTGTCCGCGGCGGTGATCTCGTAGCTCGTGGCGGGACGCAGCATCCCGGCGCCGTCATCGACGAGGTCGTAGGCGAGGTAGTCCTCGAGGGTCGCCGACCAGTCGTCCCGGAACGCGGGATGCACCCGCCAGAAGTCGAGATAGTCGTCGACGCTCGCGAAGCGGCGGGAGAGCCGTTCGGCCGTCGGCCCCAGGATCGCCGCGACGAGCGTGTCGGTGTCGAGCCCCGCGGGCACGTCGAGCGGCAGCCCGCCGTCGATGAGCAGCAGGCGACTCACGCGCTCCGGGCAGAGGTAGGCGAACGCGAGCGACACGAACGCGCCCATCGAGTGGCCGATCACCACGGAGCTCGTCACGTTGGCGGCGTCGAGGAGCGCAGCCAGGTCGGCGGCATGGGCCGCCATCCCGGCGGGATGCGTGATGCCGTTGCTCGCCCCGCGTCCGCGCAGGTCGGGGGCGATCAGCCGGTAGCCGGGAAGCAGCGGCACGACATCGTCCCAGGCGTGCAGGGACGAGGTGACGCCGTGCACGAGCACGACCTCGCCGAGAACCTCGTCCACCGGCTCCCAGACGATCGCGTGAAGGGTGCCGCCCTCGACGGCCACGTCGAGGGGATGAGCGACATGGGCGCTCATCGTGCGGACCATCCGCCGTCCATGGTGTACGACGCACCGGTGACCATCGCCGCGGCATCCGAGACCAACCAGCCCACGAGCGACGCGACATCATCCGCCTCGACGAGCTGCTTGATCGCGGCCTCGGTCAGCATGACCTTCTCGACCACCTCGTCCTCGGGGATGCCGTGCACCTTCGCCTGGTCGGCGATCTGCTTCTCGACCAGCGGCGTGCGCACGTATCCGGGATTGATGCAGTTGCTGGTGACGCCGTGCTCGGCCCCTTCGAGCGCCGTCACCTTCGAGAGACCCTCGAGGCCGTGCTTGGCGGCGACGTACGCCGACTTGAATGCGCTCGCACGAAGCCCATGCACGCTCGAGATGTTGACGATGCGGCCCCAGCCGCGCTCGTACATGCCGGGGAGCGCCGCGCGGATCAGGAGGAACGGCGCCTCGAGCATGATGCGCTGGATGAGGCGGAAGGCGTCAGGGTCGAAATCGACGATCGAGGCGACGCGCTGGATTCCCGCGTTGTTCACGAGGATGTCGGCGTCGAGGGTGAGCGCGTCGAGCGCCGCGGTGTCACCGAGGTCGACGACCCACGTCTCGCCCCCGATCGCCGCCGCCGCCTTCTCGGCGGCCTCGGCGTTGAGGTCCGCGATGACGACGGTGGCGCCGCGGGCCGCGAACTGCGAGGCGCAGGCGAACCCGATGCCGCTCGCCCCTCCCGTCACGACGGCGCGTCTGCCTGCCAGATCGGTGCTCACGATTCGATTCCTTCCTCGGTGGCGCGCACGACCGGCGCGCCGATGGTCGACGGGCGGGGCGCGAGAGCGTTGTCGATGAACCGCGTCATCGCCGCGAACACGTCCGACGGGATCTGCGCGGGCATCGCGCCCGTGGCATCCCTCTCCCACAGCAGGTACCGCATGCCGATCAGCTCTCCCGCGCCCATGAGCGCCCAGGCAGCCACGGCCGGATCGAGCCCGGCATCGACATCTCCGTCCTGCTGGGCGGCGCGAAGGCCCGCCTCGTAGCCGTCGACGATGCGCGTGTAGTGCAGGCGCAGCAGCGCGGGTGAGACGAACTCGGCCTCGCGCACGACCCGGTAGAGCGCCGGGTGGTCGGCCGTGAAGCGGAAGAACCCCGCGAACCCGGCGTGTTCCGCCTCGAGCCGTGACCGCGCCCCGACCATCGCCTCCCCCATCGCGTGGCGCACCCGCTGGTTGAGGTCGAGCACGAGCGCCTCGAAGATCGACTGCTTCGAGTCGAAGTAGAGGTAGAAGGTACCGAGGCCCACTCCGGCGCGCTCGGTGATCTTCACGATGGATGCCTCGTGGTAGCCGAGGTCGGCGAACACCTGCTCGGCGGCCTCGAGGATGCGTCGCCGGGTCGCCTCACCGCGCTTGGTGAGAGGCCGGCCGGTCGCCTGGGAGACCGGGGAGGCCGCGGCATCCGTCAGGGCGTCATCGGGAGTGTTCATCGATCCTCCGGGGCTCGAGGACGAGGGCGGCGGCGCGTTCGCGCAGCCGCCGACGGGCGATCTTGTCGACCGCGGACCGGGGCAGCTCGTCGACCACGACGAATCGCACCGGAACCTTGACGGAGGAGAGGATGCCGCGGGCGTGCGCGTCGAGCTCGTCCTCACCGACCACTGCCCGCTGAGCGAGCGTGACGAACGCGACACCGCGCTCTCCCCACACCCGGTCGGGCACGGGGACCACCGCCGCGTCGACGACGAGCGGATGCGTGCGCAGCGCCGCCTCGACCTCCGCGGGGGCGACGTTCTCGCCACCGGAGATGAAGATCTCCTTACGCCGGTCGACGATGCGGTAGACGCCGCGCGCGTCGCGCTCGGCGAGGTCGCCGGTGCGCAGCCAGCCACCCACGAAGGCCCGCGCCGTCGCGTCGGGGTCATCGAGGTAGCCGGGCGTCACGCTCGGCCCCTGCACGACCAGCTCGCCGGTGGCGGCGCCGTCGAGCAGGTCGCCGGTCTCGGGATCGATGAGAGCGACGTCGACGTGGCGATAGGGGCGTCCGACCGTGCCGACGAGGTCGTCTGTCTCCCCCGGCACGGTGAGCACGTTGGGGCCGGCCTCGGTGAGGCCGTAGCCCTGGGCGAGACGCACCCCCCGCGCGCGCCACGTGGCGTGGAGGTCGGCGGGCATCGTCGCGCCGCCGACCTGCGCGACGCGCAGGGACGACAGATCGGATGCCGCGAATCTCGGGTCGTCGGCGAGCAGTCGGTACTGCGTGGGCACGCCCATCATGACGGTCACACCCCGGTCGGCGATGAGCGGCAGCACACGCGAGGGCTGGAAGGACCGCTCGAGCACGACGGTCGCGCCCGCCCACCACGCGAGCAGCGGCTGCACGTTCCATGCCGCGATGTGGAACTGCGGGAGCATCGTGAGCACGACGTCGTGGGCGGCGATCTCGATCGCGCCGGCGAGGGCGAGGTTGTTCCAGAAGCAGTTGGCGTGGGTGAGCACGACCCCCTTCGGGCTCGCCTCGCTTCCGGAGGTGAAGATGACCAGTAGCGGATCGTCGTCGCGCCCCCCGCGGGGGCGCGGTGCCGCGCCGTGGTCGGGATGCCGCGGCGGCAACACCCGCTCGGAGGTGTGACCGCCGAGCACGGCGACGGGCGGCACCGTGTCCAGGTGCGTGCGTGCCTCGGCGACGAGCCCCGCGTACTCATCGTCGACGAGGAGCAGCTGCGGCCGCGCGCGTGCGATCAGGGCGGCGAGTTCACCGGCGGCTGCCCGCCACGACAGCGGAACGAATGCCGCGCCGACCGACGCGCAGCCGAAGAACGCCACGACGTGGTCGATCGAGTTGCCCGACACGGTGGCGACGCGGTCGCCCGCACCGTAGCCCGCCGCACGCAACGCCTCGACGAACCCCGCGACGCGCTCGGCGAGCGTCGCGTAGTCGATGCGAACCCCTCGGTCATCGATCGCGGTGGACGCCGGCGACAGCCGCGCCCGGTCGCGCACCCAGCGCGCGACGGTGTGCGGCTCGTCGACGAGCGGCGTCAGGTCGAGGGCGTTCATACCCGCGCCTCGACGCGGTCCTCCGCGGCATCCAGCTCGGTCAGGGGCGTCGCGCGACGCCCCGAACGTCGCCGCCGCGCGAGCTGGTCGACGGTGCCGGCGATCCCACCGGGCAGGAACATCACCACGATGATGAACAGTACGCCCAGCAGGAACAGCGGTTCGGAGAGCGGCACGCGCAGCACGTCGGGAAGGCCGGCGATCGCGTCGGTGCGGGCGAGCACTGTGAGGCGCTGGTCGAGGAGCGTGTAGACCACCCCACCGATCACCGCTCCCCAGCGGAACCCGACACCGCCGAGCACGACCATCACGAGGATCGTGATCGTGAGGTCGGCCGACACCGCCCGCGGCTGAGTGCCCGACTGCAGGAGCATGTAGGCGACACCGGCGGCCGCGGCGCATCCGGCGGCGACGACGAACACCAGGAGTTTCGCGGTGTAGGGGCGCAGTCCGAGGATCTGCACCCTCTGGTCGTTCTCGCGCGCCGCTCGCGCGAGGTGCCCGAGGCGCGAACTGTCGACCCAGAGCGCGACGAGATAGACGAGCACGACCACCACGAGGGCGATCCAGTAGAGGTTTCGGGTGTTCGCGACCCCGAGCAGTGCATCCGGAACCGAGCCGGTCGGGAGGGCGAGTCCCTCTTCGCCTCCGGTGACCTCCTGGTTGCGGCGCACGAGCACGGAGCCTGCCTGGGCGAATGCCAGCGTCACCATCGCGAACGGGATGCCCGTCACCCGCATGCTGATCGCGCCGGTGAGCGCCGCGATCGCGAGGCCGCCGATCAGGGCGATCAGCACGCCCGGCCACAGCGGCACACCGGCGTACTGCAGCACGATGCCGAGGCCGTACGCCCCCGCCCCGAAGTAGAGGGCGTGCCCGAAGGAGAGCAGTCCCGCGGTGCCGAGCAGCATGTTGTACGACAGCGCGAGAGCGGCGAAGACCATGCACAGGGCCATGAGCTGCAGACTGCCCGCCGTGTAGGTGGGCCCGGGGAGGATGCCGGGGATCGACAGGTCGAGCAGGGGCAGCACGGCGAGCACAGCGACGAGGACGACGCCGACGATCGCCGGCACGAGTGCGCGCCGCACCGGGCGGGGCTGCGAGATGGATGCCGCGGTCATGCCGCCCTCCCGAGGAGTCCGCGCGGGCGCACCAGCAGCACGACCGCGAGCAGCACGACCACGATGAAGTCGCCGGTGCCGCCGAGGAAGAAGTTCGCGAACTGCTGCAGCACAGCGACGATCACCGACGCGATCGCCGCGCCCGCGAGCGAGCCGAGGCCGCCGATGACCGTGACGATGAACGCGAAGATGAGCAGAGTCTGCCCGAGCTGAGCCGAGACATATCCGGTGTACTGCGCCGCGAGCACGCCGCCGATGCCGGCAGCCGCCCCGCCGATGGCGAAGACGAGCGTGAACGAGTGACGGACGTCGATGCCGAGCGCGGTCACCATCTGCCGGTTCTCGACGCCGGCGCGGATGATCATGCCGTACCGCGTGCGCCGCAGGAACACGACGAGTGCGGCGAGCACGAGCGCGGCGGCGAGCATCAGCACCCAGTAGGTGTTCGGGATGCGCGCTCCCAGCACGTCGGTCGTCTGCACGAGCCACTCGGGACCCTTGATGTAGATCGGATCGGTTCCCCAGATGCCCTCGAACAGGGCGACGGCGGCGAACGAGAGCCCGACGGTCACCAGCACCTGTTCGATGTGACGTTCGTAGAGGGGGCGGATCAGCGCCAACTCGGTGACCGCCGCGAACACGGCGCCGACGACAGCGCCCGCCAGGATCGAGAGCAGGAAGCCACCCCAGGACGAGGTGTCCATGCGGCGCGCGACCTCCCAGCCGACCAGCGCGCTGAGCGTCAGGAAGGCTCCGTGGGCGAAGTTCAGCACGTGCATGAGCCCGTAGATGAGGCTGAGGCCCGAGGCGATGAGGAAGTAGAGGGCGCCGAGGCCGACGCCCGTGATCAGGACGAGCACGAGGGAGCTCATGCGGTCACCTCCGCATGCACTCCGAGCAGCCGTCGCGTGAGGTCGGGGTCGTCGAGGATGCCGGCGGCGGTGCCGGTGTGCACCACGCGCCCGCCACTGATGACGATCGCGGGTCCGGCGAGCCGGCGCACCACCTCGAGGTTCTGCTCGACGAGCAGGATGGGCACCGTGCGCGCCGCCTCTGCGAGGGCATCCGCCACTTCTGTCACGATCTTCGGCGCGAGCCCCTTGGTCGGCTCGTCGACCAGCAGGATGCGGTTGTCGTTGAGCAGGGCCCGGGCGACCGAGACCATCTGCTGCTGTCCGCCCGAGAGCGTGCCGGCGGCCTGATTGCGGCGGGCGACGAGGTCGGGGAACAGCTCGGCGACGAATTCGCGGCGCGGGTTGCGCTGCCGCTCTGCAAGGGCGAGGTTCTCGGCCACCGTGAGGCCGGCGAAGACCTCTCGGTCCTCGGGCACGTACCCCACACCCCGCTGCACGATGCGATGGGTGGAGAGCCCGTCGATCCGCTCCCCCGCGAGCGTCACCTGCCCACGGCGGGAGATCAGCCCGAGGATCGCACGCAGCGTCGAGGTCTTGCCGACGCCGTTGCGGCCGAGTACCGCGGTGATGCCGGTCGCGGGCACCGAGAACGAGACATCCTCGACGACCTGCTGGCCGCCGATCGTCGCCCGCAGGTTCGCGACCTCGAGGATCGATTCGGATGCCGCGCTCATGCCGCCGTCCCCAGGTAGGCCTGCTGCACGACCGGGTTCGCCATGATCTCGGCGGGGTCGTCGAAGGCGATGATGCTGCCGAAGTACATGACGGCGACCTTGTCGACGAAGCCGAGGAGCACGTCGATGTGGTGCTCGACCATGAGCACGGTGCAGTTCTTCTCGCTCTGCATGCGGCGGATGGTGTCGACGAGGCCCGGCACGTCACCGGACCCGACGCCGGCCATGGGCTCGTCGAGGAGCACCACGTCGGCGTCGGTCGCGAGCAGCACGGCGATCTCGAGTTTGCGCTTGTCGCCGTGCGAGATGTCGCCGGCGAAGGCGTCGAGCTTGTGGTCGAGACCGACCTCCTCGAGCGCGGCGTGTGCGCGGCGGGTCGCGGCATCCGCTCGCCCGGGGAAGCGCAGCAGCGAGTAGCTGCCGCCGAGCTGAGCCTGGGCGGCCAGGCGCACGTTCTCGAGAACGCTCAGCCGCGGGAACAGACTCGAGGTCTGGAAGGTGCGCCCCAGCCCCGCCCGCGCTCGGCGCGGGACCGACGTGCGCGTGACGTCGGAGCCGTGGAGGCGGATGGAGCCGGACGTGGGCTTGACGAGTCCGGACACGGCGTTGAACAGGGTGGTCTTCCCTGCTCCGTTGGGGCCGATGACCCCGACGGAGGAGCCGGCCGGGACCGTGAGGTCCACGTCCTTCAGGATCGTCGCGCCACCGATCTGCAGGCCGAGGCCGGCGATCTCGAGGGCGGGCGGGGTGGAGCTGGACATGCGGCCTCCGGCTACTTCATCGTCACGGGTGCGGGGGCGACATCCGCGCCCTTGACCGTGTCGACCAGCTGGGGCGTGAACGACGAGCCGTTCGCGACGAGCTTCACCTGGTACATGTCCTGGATCAGGGCGTGGTCGGCGGCGCGCACGGTGTTGCTCCCCTTCGGACCGTCGAAGGTGTAGCCCTCGAGCGACGAGATCATCTGATCGACGTCCCCCTTGCCCTGCTGGATGGCGTGCACGATCATCAGCGCCGCGTTGAAGCCGTCGGGGCTGAACAGATCGGGCGTGCCGCCGGCCTGCGTGATGAGGTCGATCATCTTGGTGTTCACGTCGTTCGACGGGGCGCCCGGGAAGTAGTGGTTCAGGAACTTGATCTTCGTGGACGCATCGCCGTAGGCGTTGAACGTGGACGAATCGCCGAGCCCGGTGACGACCGGGATCTGGTCGAGCACGCCCTGCTGGCTGAGCGACTGCCACATCGCGCCGGTGGTGGCGCCGGCCCACGCGACGAAGACGAGGTCGGGCTTGGCACTGAGCACCTGTTGGGCGAACGGGGTGAACTCGGTCACGTCCTCGGCGACGAGCACGGGCGTCACGGTCGCGCCCTTGGCCCCGAGGATCGCCTTGACGGCGGCGACGTTGCCCTGCCCGAACGCGTTGTTCTGAGCGAAGACGACGACGTTCTTGCCGCTGATGTCGGGCAGGAACGTGCCGGCGGTGGCGACGTCCTGCGCGCTCTCACGGCCGGAGCGGAACGTGTACTTGTTGGCGCCGGTGATGGCATCGGTGGCCGCGGGACCCGAGATGAACAGCACCTTGTTCTGTGCGGCTTGGTCGGCGAGCTTGAGCGCCACGCCCGACGAGGCCGAGCCCGCGAGGATGTTGACGCCTTGACCGATCAGATCCTTCGCCGCGGTGACGGCGGTGTCGGGGTTGCCCGCGTCATCCCGGTAGTCGACGGTGATCTTGGTGCCGTCGATCGTGTTCGTGCCGCCGGTCGCGTAGTTCAGGCCGGCCTTGAAGCCGTCCAGGTACTGCTTGCCGTAGCCCGCGAGGGCTCCGGTCTCGCTCGTGATCACGCCGACGGTGACCTCCGACGGACCCGAGGCGGTGCTGCCTGCCCCGGCGCCGGTTCCGGGGGCGCATGCGCTGAGGCCGATGGCGGCGCTCGCGATCACCGCCCCGAGGAGCAACTTCTTCGTAACTCGCATGTGATTGCCTTTCACCCTTGGAAGGACTTCCTGAAAGCTGATTCAGGTATTGCGAGACTAAGAAGTCGGATGCCGCGATGTCAAGGCGGTGCGCGTGAAGCTCCGCCGATCCCCTCGGGGGTCAACCGCATTACATACTCGGGGTATATACTTCCGGTATGACTCGCACGAAGGATATCGAGAGGATCGTGACGGCCGCCCACGCGCTCACGCGCATCGCCGCCGTCCGCACCGGCAGCGAGGTGCCGGCCGCGCAGTGGCGCATGCTCAGTGCGCTGAACGGCGAGGGCGCGCTCCGCGTCGGCGCGCTCGCGCAGTTCGCGCGCACGCCGCAGCCCGTCGTCACCCGCCTCGTCGGCCAGCTGGTCGACGAGGGCCTCGTGACCCGCGCCGGCGACCCGGAGGACTCGCGCGCGACCGTCGTCGACCTCACCGCCGACGGCCGTGAGGCGCTCGATCGCTGGCGTACCGACCTCGTCGCGGCGATCGAACCGCTGTTCACCGACCTCGCCGACGACGAGTGGGAGACCCTCCGTCGCGCCTCGCAGATCCTCGCCGATCGCACGGCCGTCTCGCTGGCGGTGGCCCGATGAGCGGCGGGCGCACCGGGGCATCCGTTCTGCGTCAGCCGCTGCAGGTGTGGGCGGTCGCCTTCGCCTGCGTGGTCGCGTTCATGGGTATCGGCCTGGTCGACCCCATCCTCCCGGCGATCGCCGAGTCGCTGCAGGCGACACCGGTGCAGACCGAGCTGCTGTTCACGAGCTATCTGCTCGTGACCGCTCTCGCGATGCTCGTCACGAGCTGGATCTCGAGCCGCATCGGAGCGAAGGCGACCCTGCTGATCGGTCTCGCGCTCATCGTGGTGTTCGCCCTTTTCGCCGGTCTCAGCGGGTCGGTCGAGGCGGTCATCGGCTTCCGGGCGGGCTGGGGCCTCGGCAACGCGCTCTTCATCTCGACCGCCCTCGCCACGATCGTGGGCGCTGCGGCCGGCGGCTCGGGGGCGGCCATCATGCTCTACGAGGCGGCGCTCGGCATCGGCATCGCTGTCGGCCCGCTGCTCGGCGGCCTGCTCGGCGAGGTGAGCTGGAAGTGGCCCTTCTTCGGCGTCTCGGTGCTGATGGCGGTGGCGTTCGTCGCGATCGCGATCCTGCTGCGCACCAAGGGTGAGAAGCGCACGCCGGTGGCGTTCTCGGCGCCGTTCCGGGCGCTCGGCAACCCGTCGCTGGCGATCCTCGCGGTCGCGGCGCTCTTCTACAACATCGGGTTCTTCACGCTGCTCGCCTTCTCGCCCTTCCCCTTGGGGTTCGGCGCGATGGGCATCGGGTTCACCTTCTTCGGGTGGGGCATCGCCGTCGCGATCACGAGCGTCTGGGTCGCACCCCTGATGCTCAAGCGGATGACCCGCAGCACCGCCATGCTCATCACACTGCCGCTCCTGGCGATCGACCTGGTCGTCGCGGGTGTGCTCGTGACCTCCCCCACCGCTCTGGTCGTGTGCATCATCGTGGGCGGTCTGATGCTCGGCATCATGAACACCGTGCTCACCGAGTCGGTGATGGAGGCGACCGACCTGCCGCGCGCGGTGGCGTCGTCGGCGTACTCCGCGGTGCGGTTCCTGGGTGGCGCGGCCGCTCCGCCGCTCGCCGCGTTCCTGTGGCACGCGGCGAACGCGTCGGTGCCCTACTGGGTCGCCGCGCTCGCGGTGCTGATCTCCGCCGGGGCGATCCTCGTCGGACGCCCGAAGCTCGCACGCATCGACGTGCGCGAGGCGGACGAGGCCGAAGAGGGCGCCGCGGTGCTCATCGGCGACGCCGCCTGATCCCCCCGATCACCACGCCAGGTCGGCCGCCAGCCCCGCACGGGCGGCGGCCGACCGCACGCGGTCGTGCAGTTCGAGCGACGCGGTCGCCGCGAGCGGGTGGGTGCTCACCCCGTCACGGGCGACGAGCCGCCCACCGACGTACACGTGGGTGAGGTTTCGCAGTCCGCACGCGAACGCGTAGTGGGCGAACGGGTCCCAGACGGGTCCGGTGTCGGGATGCCGCGGGTCGACGATCACGAGGTCGGCGAACTTCCCCACCGCGAGAGATCCGATGCGGTCCCCCACACCCAGCGCCTCGGCACCGCCGAGCGTGTGCATGCGGATCATCTCGCGCGGCATGATGATCGCGGCATCCCGGTGCAGGGCACGCTGCGCGTACATGCCGATGCGCATGTTCTGGAAGGGGTCGGAGATGTCGGTGCACGACTGGTCGTCGAGGCCCACTCCGATCGGCATGCCCAGTTCGCGGTAGCGCGGGATGTCGGCGAAGCCCGAGGCGAGCCGGCCGTTGGAGGCGGGCTGCCACACCATGCCGGCGCCGCGCTCCGCGGCGGTGCGGGACATGTGCTCGTCGGGGTGCACGAAGTGGCCGAACAGGAAGCCGGGACGCAGCGCTCCCGAGCGCTCGTACCAGTCGAACTTCTCGCGCTGCTGGTCGAGCGCCTCGCTCGTCTCGAGGAAGTGCGCCTGGTTGCTCACCCCGTGGGCGTCCATCATCGCCGCCTCGTGCGCGGCCGTCTCGGGACTGTCACTCCATTGCTGCGCGCCGAACACCGAGCCGCCGAGGTCGAGCTCGCGCGGGATGGCGGTGCGCACGTAGTCCATCGCATCGGCGAACACCCCGTGCGCACGATCGGCGCTCTGCAGCTCGGAGTCGATGCGCACCGCGTTGACCAGGCGCAGGTTCGCGTCGGCGCCGGCATCCACCTGCCGGTAGACGTACTCGGGGCCGAGCTCGGCGAGGATGACGCGGCTGTCGCTCGCCGCGTCGTAGCGGCTGTGGAACCGCGACGAGAGGAAGTTGTAGGCCGAGGTGACGCCGTTGACGAGGAAGTCGAGGCTACCGTGGAGCGTCATCCAGTACACGTCGTCGGCGTCGGTTCCCGACATGAACTGCGCCTGCACGCCGACCCAGCCGTAGAGCGGATCACCGGGGGTCATTCCCCGCATGCCGGACGTGAAGATGTGGCTGTGTGCCGACACGAAACCGGGAGCGACGAAGGCGCCGGCGGCATCCACCACCTCGGCGGCGGTGAGGGCGTCTGCCGGGGCGTCACCCACCCCGAGGCCGGAGATGCGCCCGTCGGCACCCACCGAGATCCAGCCGCGGAACCAGTCCTCGCCGTCGACCATCGAGAGGATGACGGCATCGGTGATCGTGAGCAGCGGGCGGGGAGCGGATGCAGCAGAGTCGGGCATGCCGCCAGCATTCCGCGCCCGGGAGACACGGCCGTTTCCCTCGTGTTTCCGACAGATGTGCGCAGTGCCGACTCACTCCACAGGGGCAATGACGAAGGGCCTCGGCGACGCTGTCGCGTGCCGAGGCCCTTCTGCGGTGCACCCCCTGGGACTCGAACCCAGAACCCACTGATTAAGAGTCAGTAGATGTGCTTGTTGCACGATGTGTAGGGATGTGTCGTAAGAGTTCATGACGCCCTAGATTCCTGGTCCCCAGCAGACTAATCTTCTGATTGTTGTATCCCTGGAGCACACAGTGCATCACTCACGGTTGCACGCTCGTTGCACGAAATGAGCCATATGCCCTCCCCTGCACGTCGCAGCCCTGAATCCTGGGGCGCAATCCGCAAGCTGCCATCCGGCCGCTTTCAGGCGAGCTACCTAGGCCCCGATGGCCAGCGGTGGACAGCCCGCACCGACGCGGGCGGAGCGTTGACCTTTGACTCGAAGACGCGGGCGCGAGAGTGGCTCACGAAGACACGCGCGGAGATACAGCGCGGAACGTGGGTCTCCCCCACAGACCGAGCCGTCGACGCCGAGCGAGCCCGCCAACAGGCACCGATTCCGAATTTCGGCAAATTCGCCGCCGCGTGGGTCGAGCAGCGCCGCTCCGGCTCCGGCCAGCCCCTCCGCCCGAAGACCGCGACCGAGTACCGACGCCAGCTGGCGGGCGGCCTCGCCGAGCTTGCAGACAGCGCACTCGCCGACATCACCCCGGCACGGGTGCGCGACTGGCATGCGCGCCGCGCCGCCGTCGCTCCAACCGCCGCGGGGGCCGAGGCACGGCTCCTGCGCGCGATCCTGAACACCGCCGTGACGGACGGCATCATCACCTCCAACGCCGTCGCGGGCGCGCTCACGCGCACTACGACCGGCACACCCCACCGCCCGCCGACCCACGACGAGCTGGCCGCGATTCTCAACGCGATTGAGCCGCGCTTCAAAGTTGCCATTTTGCTCGCGGCGTACGGCGCGCTGCGGATCTCCGAGTGGCGCGCACTGCGCCGATCCGACCTCGCGCAAGACAAAGATCGCTACCTCGTGACGGTCGCCCGGCAGGCTCAACACATCGCCGGCGCGTGGGTCGTAGGCCCCCCGAAGTCCGCCGAGGGCCGGCGCGTCGTGGCGCTGCCCGCGGGGCTTTCCCGCCTGGTCGAGGCGCACCTCAGCACCCACGTGAGCGCCGCGCCGGATGCGCTCCTCTTCCCGCCAGCGCGCGGCGTGGGCTTCCTCCACGACCGACAGTTTGCGGACGCCTGGAACGTCGCCCGCGATGCCGCCGGCGTTCGGCGGCCGATTCTCGACGCGGACGGGGAGCCAACCGGCAAATTTCAGTCCGACGTGCGCGAACATGACCTTCGGGCCTTCGCGGCGACGCTCCACGCGCAATCCGGCGCCACTCTGCGCGAGACGATGAGCTTCCTCGGTCACTCGACCACGGCGGCCGCACTCGCATATCAGCACGCGGCAGACGACCGCCTCCGGGAGATCGCCGACCGTATGACATTGCCCGTGCTCACCTGACGCACGATGACTCACACCGATGTCACTCGCCCTTGCGTAATGCTCCTTGGACGCCCTAGGCTCATGCTGGCCGGTCGGCTTGCAGTCCTTTCTTCGAAACCCTATTCCCGGTCTCGAAAGGACGCCCCAATTGACCATCAGCACCCGAGATGCGCTCGCGCGCGACTGGCTCACCATCGGCGAGGTTCAGCTTGCGCTCGGCGTCTCTCGCGCAACCGTGAATCGCCGAATCGCGGACGGCACACTCGTCGCCCACCGCTTCGGCCCGCGCCTCATCAGGATCAGTGCGGCCAGCGTGCGAGCTGCCGGAGTGCCGCTCGATGCGCGGCACGAAGAGAACGAGAGCGCGGCGTGAGCGCGCCACTCGACGTCGCGAAGCTCACCGCCCTCGCGACGGAAGTTGGGTGGAACTCTGGCCGCGCGCAGCTTATGGAAGAAATCGCCGCGATGATCGAGGGTCAATCACGGGGCGCCGCCGACGCGAAGGCCGCAGCCGACTTCCGCCGCAATGCCAGCACCACAGCCGCTCGCGCCCGCCGCGCGGAGAGCGACTTGTCCGCGATTATGCGCGACTCGGCGGGCACCACCGTCGGCACGGCGCCACGAGACGGTTTCGCGACGGTCTTGCGCGATGCTGGCGTCGGCGCGAGGGATCGACCGTGAGCGACGATCGGTGTACGCAGGAGGTCCTGACCGTCGCCGAGCTCGCCACGATCCTCGGCGTGTCCGGGCAGACGATCTACCGACTCGCTGCTGCCGGCGAGATCCCGAAGATCAAGCTCGGTCGGGCCATCCGATTCCACCGATCCGACGTCCTCAACGCGCTTCGTGAACGCTCCACTGCACCCGCGACACCGCTCGAGAACCAACCGGACGTCGACCCGTGGGCGCAGAGCGCCGCCTCCCGACGGAAGAGGCGACGGGCATGACGCTCGAGCTTGCGCAGGAAGCCGCACGCCGCCGCCTGGCAGGCGAACGGGGGCCGGAGCTACGGGCGCTCGTCGAGCAGCTGGCTGCGGCTGAGGACGACGCCTTCCGGGCAACGCGCGCCGGCGCCGCGATGGCGCTCGAAGCAGCAGAACTAGACAGCGCCGTAAACGGCCGCATCCACGAAGCGGTCGAGAGGGTAGTCGAGGCATTAGCTCTCCGCGGCCCGATGAGCGGTGCTGAGATCCTTGCGCTCCGTATCCGAGGCGTCTCGCGGAATACGGTCGCGACGATCATGAGAGAGGCAGAGGTTCGTGAACTTGTGCGCGTCTCCACGAGCGGGCGTCGCAAGATCTGGCTGGCCGTTCAAGCGTAACTTCGTACGGCGGGGTTCGTACATCGGACATAGTGCGTTCATCTGATTTGCCTATGTTTTGCCTATGTTTGGGGAACTGAAGTCAAGGTCGTCGCTCGGTCGTCGCGGGCGCATCGCAGCTCTGGCGCTTTGCGTAGCGCTGTTGCTCGCCGGATGCTCTACGACGGTGGTCGTTTCTGGTTCGCCAGAGCCGGTCGCCGGAGCCCAAACAATGACGCGTCAGGAGTCGGCGACCCTCTATCTGTCCACCGTTTGCAGAATGAATGCCTTCAATAGATCGATAGGCGAGATAGTCCAGTCCGGCGATCTTGCGTCGATCCGGAAGGCCGGTGCCGAGGGGCGAGAGCTTGCCGCATCGGCAGCGCGAGTGTTAGACCCCACCAATGCCAACTGGCCCGTTGAGCTTGTCGATGATGTGGCGGCGGTCGCACGCTCCTACTACGCGCTGACTTCGTTCTTCGATGAACTGTCCCGCGCCCAGACACTGGGAGACGTACTGTGGACGCGTTATCCCGACCAGGAACTCAGTGCCGCCGCTGCCCAGCGCATTCGAACATTGCTCGAACTGGGCAATGACCCAGTCGCGTCCTGCGCGAACCGATGACGACCGCCAGCGACCTAGCGCTCCTCATCGGAGGTATCCCGCTAACGCGAGCGCGCAGAACGTTCCTTGATCACCGCGCAATCACGGGGTCGTGCGCGCCTGCACGCCTGTCCGAGGCCTGACCTAACCTCACTACGACGAGATGTCACGACGGAAGGAAATCGCAGTGAGTGACGCACAAATCGACAACGCCCATAGCATCGATGAGTTGAACCGACTGCTCGCCTCGAGCGACTTGGTGAACACTTGCTTGTACAAGCTGCACTTACAGTCCCAGTTCGAGGCTTGGTACGCGATGCTCTCCGCGCTCAACGCGCTACTCGGCCACGGCGAGATTCAGTACGTGCGATCGACTGTCGACGAACCTACTGGCACTGTCGATGCTGCAGTTCTTACGGCGGACCTCATCGTTCACGCCCGTGCCGTCCTCGGCGAAGACCCGCGCTTCATTGGCGCCGAGATCGTCAGCCGGCGCGCGCTCCGCCTCCTCGACATCACAGCCGTCGCACGTCCCAACAATCAGGGTGACAGGAGAGCTTTCACGGCTCACGCCCACTACGAGGGCCTTGCAGAACCGATCCGCTTCGCACCACATTCGCAGTACGAGCCCGACGCCCCGTTGCTCGAGGTGATCGACGCGCTTCGCACTGACCTTCGTCGCTAGGTCGGACGCCCAGTATTGGGACGCCGCAGCACACTTAAGAGTGTGCAGCGGCCGTCCGAATGGCCCCGTCCCAATGTGTCCTAATAGCCAAGACCCCCGGAAAATCAACGATCTCCGGGGTCCTCGCGAGCGACATGATCGCCTCGTCGCGTCCTAATAGCGTGCCCGAATGCGTTCCAGCAGGCCATCGTCCGCACCATCGGCGAGGCGGTATCGCGTACCCCGCGTGGCCCCAGAACGCTCGATGGAGCCCGCCGCAACAAGGGAGTCCAGCTGCCGCACGAGACGCTTCCTGGCCGCCTCGGAGGCATCCCCTCGACGAGCGAGAACGTCGCCTATCGGGTGAGATTCACCGTCAGCGAGGGCTTCACTAATCGCAGCGCCGTCGAGATCAACGGCGCCCTCCTGCTCCACCGCCGCCGAGCCCCCCACGTCCCGCAGATAGAGCCCGCTCACGACAGTCGCGGTGGCGTTCTTCTGTTTCCCGTCATCCTCCGCGCGGGTTGTGAGCGCGAAGGTGTCGCCGCCACGGTGGCGCGCGACGATCACGGCGTCTGCGTTGTCGCGAATCGCGGAGGCGCCGCGCACGCGGCCCCGCTCCCCCTTGCCAACGTGGTGGACGATCAGCACCGTCGCGCCGGGGCGCGCCTCGCGGATGTGCCGTGCAGCGCGCATCACGGCCGCGAGCTGGGCGTTGTCGTTTTCGGATTCCACGGCCGAAAGTTGCGAGAGCGTATCGACCACGACGAGGTCGATCTCATCGCGCGCCACAATCTCGCGCGCGTACGCGACCGCCCGCCCGTCTGAGAGGTTGAAGCCCGACTCCACATACCTAAGCCGATCGTCGGGCACCTGTAGCGCGTTATGCGCCTCCCAAGCCGACAACCGCTCGTCGAAAAATTCGATACCCTCGGCGGCAACGTACAGCGCCCGCCCGGCGCGCACGCGGTGGCCGAACCACTCCGCACCGGTCGCCACCCGCGCGCACCAGTCGAGCGCCACGAACGACTTCCCGATTCCGCCTTCGCCCGCGAGCACCACGACGCCCGCGCCCTGCACCAGTCCGTCGATGAGCCATGGCGGGCGCGGGCGGTTCCGGAGGTCCGAGCGTGTAAGAACTCGGAACGGAGGCGCCTCACCAGCGCCGGTCGCCCCAGCAGCCGCCGCCACGATCGCCTCCGCCGCTGCGACGACATCGGGTCCGCCCGGCAGGCCAAGCCCAGCCCAGGCGAGCGCAGGAGCATCGGCGAGCGATCGTTCGGCGCCGGTGAGGGCCACCGCCGCATCGAAGGCTCGCAGAGCGGCAGTACGGTGGGCGGGCGTGTCCCAATTCCCAGCAGAGTAGCGGCCCGCGAAGAGCTCCCGCGCCGCGGCACCGCCGTGTCTGTCGCGGGCGGCGCGCACTACGGGTAACGCCAGGCCGACGAGCGCCGCGTTGTTCCAGCGCGGATCACCGTGCTCGGGCAGGGCAGCAAGGGCGAACGCAACGGCGCCGTCAGGCTCGCCTCCGTTTGCCGCGAGCCACGCGGTGATGTCGGCGCTGGCTGGCATCGAGCTCGCGATGGAGCCACGGTGGCGGATCACCCAGTCGGGGGCCGGCGTGAACGACGAACGCGCTTCCGGGACGGGGGCGCTGCCTGGCCAGACGACGTACGCGGCCCCAGCCTTCACGTCCACGCCGGGCGCCGCGACGTGCGGGGCGGCATTCGGGGTGGCGCTGTACAGGTGGTGCGCCCCTGCGCCTGACAGCGACGCGTGCGAAACGGTCGCCGGAAGCGGCGCCTCGGCGCCGAGCTCGGCGAGCGACGCGAAACCATCGGCCCCGCCCGGATGGCGGTCGATGTCCACCGCAAGGAGGCCGCTTGCCCCCATCGCTACGCCCACGAGCGGGGCGCCGGTCGCGACGAAGGCGTCGACTATTACTTGAGGGTCAGCGGTTGCGCTGGTCACACCCCAGCCCTTCGCCGGCCGCTTGTCGGCGAGCACCGGCAGCACGGCGAGCTCGAGCGTCGCAAGCCGCAGCGCCAGGGTGGTCGGGTCAGCGGGGTCAGGAGTGAGTGCCGCGTCGGGCGCGGCGTCGGCGGTAGCCATCAGACGGCCAACCCCGCGGCGGAGGCGGAGGCGCGTGCCGCAACTTCCTGTTGCAGGGCGGCGAGGTGGAGCCGCGCAGCTGCGGCGTCCCCGCGAGACTCGATCGTCCGGCCGATGGCAATGTCCTCGAGCAGCGGAACGAACGGCGCGACCTCGGCCCATAGGTCTGGGCGTGCGAGCGCGACCTCAGCCCTCATCCAGAACAGGATTTCCGCCTCCACGGAGCCGCGCGCCTCCGCGCTTAGCGCCGCGATGAGGAGCTCGTCAGCGAGGGTCAGCGCCTCGAGCGGCGACACCGTGAGCGCGTGGCTAGAGATCGATTCGCTGATGACGATCGTGTGACGGTTCGAGCCGGGGCGCACGGGTTTGTGTGCATGGATGGGCATGGTGCTCCGCTGAGCTATACAGGCGACCGCCAGTCGCGTGGCCACGATCGCTCTACCCGCGGCGACCGCGGAGTCTACAGGCAAAAAGAGCGGCCCCCGAGATGATCCCGGGGGCCGAGCAATTGGCGGTCGCTGCTCGATTCTACACTGCGCCGGCCCGGAGAAGGACGGCCGACGCAGCGCGCGGGGCGCAGCCTACGAGGCGAGTCGTTCAGAATCCCACTCCGTGAACGTATTGCGCTTCGTTGTCAGTCTTTGTCGACGAAGCGCATGCGCGCGCATGCGCCTTTTAGACTCCGCGGCCGTGAACGTCTCTCCTAGCACCCCGCCCCTACGCCCAGACGAGCGCGCCGCACCCGCCGATTTGTTGACCTGGTCAGTGGCAGACGCGGCCACAGCTCTCGGACTTACAAGGCGCGCAGTCAGGTACCTCGTCGCGATCGGCGCTCTCCCCGCCGTTCGTTTCGGCCGCATCATTCGCGTCCGCCCCGCTGATGCCGCCGCCCTCGTCGCAGGCGGCACGCGGTGAGGCCACGACAGGGGTCAGGCCGCCGAAAGGTAGATCGAGCCACTAGCAAGGCGCCCTCGGATGACCCCGCGGTCGCGAGCCGCGCCATAGTCGGCTCTGCAATCGGTGCGAGTGGCCTCGCCTTGATCACGGCCGCCCACGCAGCGCAGATTGAACTCGCCGGGTGGTCGGCTGACGTGGGCGCAATCGACTCCAAGCCCGAGCTCCCCGACGACTTCGGACCCGACGGGTGGCCGCTGTGAGCGATGGTCTGGCCCTCATCGACCGCGCGAACGATCTCGACGCCGCCCTTCTCGATGCCGCGACCCTGGGACTGTCGCCGGAGGAGACATCGCGCCGCCTCGATGGCGTCATCACCCCGGCCCGCGTCATCACCCGCACGAGGGCATTGCTCGCGGGTGACGATTGGGTCAGCGACATCGAACAGGAGCGCCTGCTCATCCGAATCCTTCGCGAGCGCGTGATTGAGCTGCAGGGGGCGCACGACCTGGACTCCATCAAGGCGCAGGGCGTCATCATCGCGCGACTCCTTGACCAGCTGAATCGCCGCAGCGCGGCGCTCGATTCTGTACACGTGCGCATCACGGCACAGCTCGGTTCCACGCTGGCACGCGCCGTGTCAACGTTCGGAAAGCTGCTCCGCTCCGAGCTTGAGGCGACCGCGAGCGTCAGCGCGAGCGCCCAGCAATGGGACGACGCAACCCTTGTCGCCCTGGCCGCGGCGCGCGACACGTTCGACATCGAGAGCCCGGCGGCACCCGCATGACTGGCGGCCTGAACGACCTCGCGCGCAAGGCGAAGCTCGTTCTCGAGCTCGACGTCCAGGGCGCTGAGCAGGTCAGCCGCATCCTCAATGACCACATCGAGGATCAGGGGCGACAGGCGGCCAAGGCCGTCGGCGAGGTCGCCAACGAGTTCGCGCGCGCCGCCCGTGAGGCACGCAACTTCGGGAACGAGGGGAAGCAGTCACTCGCGCAGTCCCAGGCCGACTGGAAGCGCGTCACCGAGGAGATCAACAAGGCGAACACCGCCTACCGCGCATTCCGCCAGGACCAGGTCACCGGCAAGAGCACGGAGGGCGCGACTCCCCTCAGTGCGCTCACGGACAGCCAGAAGCAGCGACTCCTGGGAATCCATGAGGCGAACAACGCGGATGTCATCACGGCTATCAAGGCCGAGCAGCGCGCCATCGAGGAACGCGCAGCCGCCCGTGAGCGTGAAGATGCGATCTACAACGACTACCTCTCGAAGCAGGCCGCCGGAACACGCGCTGCGCGTGAGCAAATGGCACGCGACGCTGAGCAGTCCGAGGCCCGCATGGCCGCGGCGACGCAGAATCGGATCAGGGTCGAGCAGGCCTACGACCGGGAGCTCAAGACTCGCGCCAACTCGAACGCATCGCGGGCCTGGGATCAGGAGTTCGCCAACCTGCAGCGCGAGATCGCTGATCGCACGCGGCGTTCCACCGAGTCGCTGATCACCGAGCGCTATGCGCTCTACGACGTCGCCTCCACGGCAACTCTCGCCGGCGCCGGAATCCTCGCGCTGGTCACGGCCTACGAGGCCGTCGCCGTGGCTCGAGAGCGCGCATTCGCGGACGTCCGCCGCACGTCAGGGTTCGACGAGGTCACGGGCGAGATCGCCCAGATGAAGGACCTCCGGGACAACCTGACCGCCCTCACGCGCTCGATCCCGCAGAGCTTCGGCAACCTCGCGCAGACCGCCACGGTGGGTGGTCAGGGTGGCCTCGACCAGTCCGAGCTGTCCGCGTTCACGCAGTACATCACCAAGTTCTCGACTGTCTCCGGCATCGCCGCCGACAGCGCCGCGGAGAAGCTCCTCAAGCTGCGCAACATCCTCGGCTACACCGCCGGCGGGTACGACATCCTCGCCAAGTCGATCTCCTATGCCGGCGCCGAGTCCGCCGCCACCGAGGCACAGATCATCGCGGTCGCGAACGAGATCGCGCCGTACTCGCGCCAGGTCGGATTCGCGACCGAGGAGACGATCGGCTTCGCGACCGCCCTAGCGTCGCTGCAGATCGCACCGGAACGCGCCCGCTCGGCCACCCAGGACCTCTTCCGCTCCATCGACGGCGCCGTCACCACCGGCGGTGAGTCGCTGCGCAACTTCGCCAAGATCTCGGGCATGTCTGCCGAGGAGTTCACGGCATCCTGGCGCAGCGCGCCCGCCGACACTCTGCGCGCCTTCCTCACGGGCTTCGCCGAGGTCCCGAACGCCACCCTCGCACTCCGGCAGCTCGGCCTCGACGGCCAGCGCGTAGCCCCCACGCTTCTGACGCTCGCCAACAACGGTGAGCTCGTCGCGAAGTCCTTCAAGACGGCGAAGGACGGCCTGAACAACGGCTTCCTCGACAAGGCGTTCGCGGTCACGGTCGGCACCGTCGCCGCGCAGCTGCAGCTGCTCGTGAACGGACTCGGCGAGCTCGCCGACGCCATCGGTGGACCCACTCTCGCCTCCCTCGGTGGCTTCGTGCTGATGCTCACCAAGCTCGTGAACTTCCTCTCGGACATCGCGAACTCGCCGCTCGGCCAGATCTTCTCCCCCATCGCCACCGGCGTGATGGTGCTCGTCGGCTCCTTCCTCGTGCTCGTCGGCGCCGCCGCGGCGACCGGCGCCTCGATGCTCGCTGTCCGCACGGCCATCAGCGGGCTCGACGGACGCCTCCCCCCGTTCCTCGCGAACCTCATCAACACCCGCCTCGGCTTCCTCGGCGTCGACATCCAGGCACGCCAGGCAGCCGGTGCACTCACCGCCGCCGGCGCGGCTGGCGACGTCGCCGGAGCCGGCATGGGCGTCGCTGCCGCGGGCACGCGCACCCTCGGAACCGCCGTGCGCGGACTCCTCGCCGCCACGGGCGTCGGCCTCCTCGTCACGGCGCTCGGCACGCTCGGCGGCATGGCGCTCGACGCCGCCGCAACGCAGGACACAATGGTGGACTCCGTGCAGAACGGCACCAACTCCATCGACGACCAGGCGACGAGCGCCCTCGAAGATGCGGACGCGCTATCGAAGGCCGTCGACGCCAGCCTCGAGTTCATCAGCGCGAACGGTGACCTCGAAGCGGCGCTCTACAGCCTCGGGCAATCGATGCAGCAGAACGGCAAAGCGTTCGACGCCTACTCCACCGGTGGACGCGAGAACATGCGCGCGCTGCGTGTCGCCATTAGCTCGGCAACGAAGCTCGCGGGTGGCGACGCACAGACTCTCGCGAACCTGCTCGCCGGCCTCAAGCTCCAGCTGGCGCAGCAGGGAGCAGGAGCCGAGGCATTCCAGGCACTTGACAACGCGATCGCGAGCACGGGAAAGACCGCAACCGACGCTCTCGTCACGTCCAACTCGCTGGCCGTCGGCCTCGAGCACGTCGACTCCTCCGCCTCGGGCGCGTCGAAGAGCGTCAATGGCCTCAGCAAGGAGGTGCGCACGTTCGCTCAGTACGCGCGCGACCTCGGCACCATCTTCTCGCGCGCGTTCGAGCTGCGCTTCGGCTCGCAGACCGCCTACGACGCGATCCTGTCCAAGTACAGCTCCATGCGCGACAACGCCCAGAAGGCGTCCGACTCCGTCGCGGACCTGCAGAACAAGATCCGCGAGTCCGAGGCGCAGCTCAAGGGCATCAGCAGCGACCGTGCGGGCCTCGAGTACGGCCTCTCCGTCGCCGGCCAGTACGGCGACACCATCCGTCAGGCGCAGCTGTCGGCTCAGATCGCGGCGCTCAACGCCCAGGAGGGCACGGGCAAGACCAACCTGCTCTCGCTCAACTCGCAGCTGATTAGCGCGCAAGATGCGCTCAACACCTCCCTCCTCGGCAACTCGGACGCGGCGATCAAGAACCGCGCCGAGCTCGATAGCCTCGTCCAGAGCTACGGCGAGTACCTCCAGGCGCTCGCGTCCGCCGGTGCGAGCCAGGAGACCCTGGAGGCCGAGGCTAAGCGCCTCCGCGACGAGTTCAACCAGCAGGCCCAGGCACTCGGCTATCCCGTCGACCAGATCGAGGCCCGCTACGCGCCAGTGTGGGAGAACTTCCGGGACATCATCCGCGACTTCCCGCCCAACGTCACTGTCAACGCCAACACGGACCCCGCGATCCAGGCTCTCAACGAGTTCTTCGCCGCGCACGCCGACGACAAGATCAACGTCTCCGTTCAGGCCGACGTAAGCCAGGCGGCCGCCCAGGGGACGGACGCTGGCAAGGCCCTGCAGGACGGCTTCAACCGGGGCGTAAAGCAAGCAAGCATCGACTGGTCGAAGACGTCCAAGGCGGACCCGTGGGCCGACTTCTGGGCTGGGGTGGGCGGCTTCTTCGGCAATGCGGTCGGAAACGTCGGCTCCTTCCTCGGCTCCATCTCGGCAGCGGGCGGCCGTAGCTACGTCGGCGGCGGCGCGAACATCCTGAACACCAAGCTCTTCGACGGCGGCGGCTACACCGGCCCGGGCGGCAAGTACGAGCCCGCCGGAATCGTGCACAAGGACGAATACGTCATGCCCCAGGAAGCGGTGCGCTACTGGGGTGTCGAGACCTTCGCCACCATGCAGAAGGTCAGTCAGCGCGGCTACTCGTCCGGCGGCCTCGTCGGCGGCGGGAGCGTGAGCGCGCTCTCGGGTGGCGGCGGGCCTCTGGAGGTGCGGATCGTCGACGTGTCCTCGAGTGCCGCGGAAAAGATCGTGAGCGCCGCGACGTCGGCGCCCGTGGTGCTGGTAGCCGACGGTGTCACCGTCGCTCGCGTCGTGAGCACAGCAAACGCCTCGTACTCACGATCCGCCTGACCCGATTTCGTCAGAGCGGTCGGAAAAAATTTCTGAATTCCGCTGCCGATAGAGCCGAAAGTGTACGCAAAATACGTTCGGATCTGGTTATGCACGCGGGCATAGCCCCCGGAGCCTCTCGGGACTTGCGCGGTTTGTAGAATCTGAGAGGTTTCCCCTGATCAGATCTGCTTTTCAATCCCGCATTATCGTATCGAGATGGTAGAATTGTGGTACAGAAACCCCGGCGATGGCGGCAACCATCCCGGGGCATGACCGAAATCTATAAGGGAGATTCCGATGATCAAGATTGTATCCGAAATCGACAGCAAGCGTCAGATCGGTATTGAAGAAGTGCCCGGCGTTGATGGCCGCGTTTTCCTCATGCTTTACCAGGGGGACTGGCACGCCAAGCGCGACAAGCCGGCGCACGTTCTCGAGCTCGACAAGGCAGAGCTCGTGATCGCGTTGCGCGACCTGTTCGGCCTGGTCGATCCGCTGGAACTCGCGCTTGCGGCGAGCTAACCCCGCCACACGCAAGCAAGGGCCGTCCGTCATCGCACGGGCGGCCCTTTCGGTTTCACGATTGCACGCTCGTTGCACGAATTGGCAAGCGTGCAACGAAAAAGAAATCCCCGGCCAGGCAATTACTTGCTCTGACCGGGGATTTCCTGTGGTGCACCCCCTGGGACTCGAACCCAGAACCCACTGATTAAGAGTCAGTTGCTCTGCCGATTGAGCTAGAGGTGCATGGTTCGCGCTGCGAAAGCTCGCGGTCGAACCGAGGGTCAACGTTATCATCCCGCGTCCCGCGCCGCGAATCGGGCCGAGAACCGCCGGATAGGCTGGAGCCATGACCGCCGCGCCCGTGACTCCCGACGCCGCCGACGCCCGGGATGCCGCGGCATCCGGTCTCTTCGCCGCCGATCTGGCGCTCGCGCTGCGCCTCGCGGACGCGGCCGACGCCGTCACGATGGCGCGCTTCGACGCCGCCGACCTCGAGATCGACGTGAAGCCCGATGCGACGCACGTGACGGAGGCCGACCTCGCGACCGAGCGGGCGATCCGGGCGATCCTCGGCAGTGAGCGTCCCGACGACGGCATCTTCGGCGAGGAGTACGGCGCCGAAGGATCGACCCACCGCCAATGGATCATCGACCCCATCGACGGCACCGCGAACTACCTCAAGGGAATCCCGATGTGGGCGACGCTCATCGCCCTGGCCGTCGACGGCGTGCCGCAGGTCGGCGTCGTCAGCCAGCCCGCCCTCGGGCGCCGCTGGTGGGGCGCGACCGGATCGGGCGCGTGGACGGCGACCGACGCCGGACCGCGTCGCCTCGGCGTCTCGTCGGTCGACACGCTCGCCGAGGCGAGCATCAGCTTCCAGAGCATTCAGCAGTGGGACGAGGTCGGGCGCCTCGACCAGCTCGTCGCCCTCACCCGCACCGTGTGGCGTGACCGAGGCTACGGCGACGCGTGGCCGTACATGCTGCTCGCCGAGGGCCGGCTCGAGTTCGTCGCCGAGTTCGGAGTGAAGGAGTACGACATCGCCCCGATGTTCCCGATCATCGCCGAGGCCGGCGGACGCGTCACCGCGATCGACGGCAGCGCGTCGCTCGCGGACCGATCGGTGCTGGCCACCAACGGTGCACTGCACGACGCGTTCCTCGGCGCCGTCGCCCGAGCCGAAGGGACCGCTCCGTGACCCGACGTGCCACGATGCTGACCGCGACGACGCTCGCGCTCGTCGCCCTCACGGGATGCACCGCGACCGCGAGCCCCGCGCCGTCGAATCCTGTCGCCTCGACCCCTGCCGCGACCGGCACGGCCAGCGCAACCCCCGTGCCGACGGGTACCGCCACCGCCGCCGCGGCAACATGTGACGGCATCCTCGACCCGAGCGTCGTGAAGAGCCTGTCCGATCAGGGCTGGACCTTCCGCCAGGAGTCGTTCCGCGCAGGGTCCACAGTGCTCACCGGTGGCCTGCAGTGCGTCTGGGGCGACTACTCGATCGCCAGCGATCACGTGCAGATCTACGGTTGGGCGCCGATCTCCGCCGAGCAAGCGGCGAGCGTGCGCACCGACCTGCTCGCCCAGGGCTTCCGCGCCGTCGAGGACAGCCGCGGCTCGTACCTCACCGAGAACGCGAACACCGCCATCGCGACGGATGCGGACGGGTACGGCACCACCTACCAGTTCGGCGACGGCTGGATCACCCTCTCGGACACCAAACAGGGACTGCTCCTCATCGAGCGCCCCACCGCCTGACCACGGGCCCGCACCGGCGCCCTCAGAGGCCGAGCACGATGCGCGGGCACGCGGCCCGCGACACGCACACGTACATGACGTCGCTTCGCTCGCGCTCGGACGGCGACAGGATCGAGTCGCGATGATCGATCTCGCCGGAGATCACCGGCGTCTCGCAGGTGCCGCACGTGCCCTCGCGGCAGCTCGAGAGCACGAACACGCCCGACTCCTCGAGAACGTCGAGGACGCTCCGATCGGGCGCGACCTCGACGGTCATCCCGCTGTACTCCAGCTCCACCTCGAACGGCCCGTCCCAGACCGGCGCCGTCAAGGGCTCGGGTTCGAAGCGCTCGGCTGCGAACGCCACCCCGTGGGCGCCCGCGATCTGCTCTGCCGCATCCACGAGGCGCAGCGGTCCGCAGCACCACACCCCGGTGTCTGCCCGGAGAGCTCCGAAGAGCACCTCGAGATCCAGACGTCCGCCCCGCTCCGACACGTGCAGCACGAGCCGGTCGCCGTGCCGTTCCCGCAGCTCGTCGACGAGGATCATGCGGCCCTCGTGACCCGCGTAGTGCAGTTCGTAGTCGATGCCGGCGGATGCCGCGGCATCCGCCATCGCCGCGATCGGCGTGATGCCGATGCCGCCCGCCAGGAACACCGCACGCGGATGAGCGGCGGCATCGAAGCGGAAGTGGTTGCGAGGCCCGGCGAGGCGCAGAACCGTTCCCTCGGCGACCTGGTCGAGCATCCAGGTCGACCCGCCCCGACTGTCGGGCTCACGCAGCACTCCCAGCCGCCACCGCTGCGCACCGGCCGGACCCACGAGGGAGTACTGCCGCACCAGGCCGCCCGGCTGCAGCACGTCGACGTGCGCTCCCGGCTCCCAGGCGGGAAGCGGCTCGTCACCCTGGGGGGCGAGTTCGAGCACGACGAGATCGTCGCTCACCGCGGTGCGGGAGACGACACGGACATCCACATCGGAAGCGATCGGGTTCATAGGCGTGCGGGATGCTCCTTGACGATGATGAGCCGGTAGGCACGGCCGTCGGCCGACCGCCACCGGTGCCGGGTTCCGCCGGCGTAGAAGACCGAATCCCCCGGGGCGAGCACATCGGGCCGCCCCTCCCGGTCGAGGTCGATCTCGACCGTGCCGTCGAGAACGAACATCCATTCGTCCTCGTCGTGGTCGAAGAAGTCGCCGAACTCGACGTTCTCGGCACGGAACTCCATCGGGTGGAACGATCGAGGGTCCGAGACGAGCATGCGCGCGATGCCCTCGGCGTACGCGCCCGACGACCCCTCATCGGCCCGCACGACATCGACCTCGTCGCCCGTCGTCGCCGGCCGGTCGACCGACAGCAGCTCGACCTGGCTGGTGCCGAGCGCCCGCGCGATGCGCTCGAGCGAGCCCATGCTGGGCCTGGTGAGTCCGCGCTCGAGCTGCGAGAGGAACGGGTGGGAGAGCTCCGACGCCGAGGCGAGCTCGACGAGAGTGAGCCTCCGGGCATGCCGCATCGCGCGGATCCGCTCCCCCAAGGCCACGGTCACCTCGTCGACCGGCGACGAGGTGGGGGCCGCGACATTCTTCGCCATGACTGACACCTCCGAACAGCAAGCGGCACCCGCGCGGGTGCCGCTCCGCCAGAAAGTACACCACACCCGGCGAGCGGGCCCGCGCCGGTTTCGCGAGCAGAAACGGACGCGTCACATGCGCGAAACGCGCCCTCCCTACAGTGCCGATTGTAAGTGGGACCAACATCCCGCCCTGCCCGATCGGCCTCTCCCGAGGGGAATCATGTCGTCACTCCCGCGTCCGCTGCGCGTGCTGCGCTCGGCCCGTCTCGCCGACGGATCGCTCGTCGACATCACCCTCGACGGCGAGCTCGTCGCCGCCGTCACCCCCGCCGATCCGGCCGCGGAGATCGACGAGGCATCCGACCTCGACCTGCGGGGGTATCTCGTCGTCACGGCGCCCGCCGAACCGCACGCGCACCTCGACAAGGCCCGCAGCTGGGATGCCGCGCGGCCACCCGCCGGCGATCTCGTCCGCGCGATCGAGTCATGGCGCGCGTTCGCCGCCGGCCAGACCGAGGACGACATCGCCGCCCGCGCCCGCGCCCAGGCGCTCGAGAACCTCGCCGCGGGGACGACGGCCATCCGCACTCACGTCGATCTGTTCGCCGACCACGATCCGCTGCGGGGCGTGCGTGCACTCGTGCGGGTGCGCGACGAGCTCGCCGCACTCATCGACATCCAGCTCGTCGCCCTCGGCGGCGAGTGGGTGCCCGACGACGTGTACGAAGGCGCCCTCGACCTCGGCGTCGACATCGTCGGCGGAGCCCCCCACCTCGCCACCGACCCGCATGCGGAGCTGCATCGCGCGCTCGACATCGCCGAGCGGCGCGGCGCCCCGGTCGATCTGCACACCGACGAGTCCCTCGACGGCCCGCTCACGATCGTGTCGTACGCCAACCGGGTGGCCGCATGGTCGCAGCCGCGTTCTGCCGGGCACTGCGTGCGACTGGGCACGCTCCCCGCCGACGAGCTCGCCGAGGTGGTCGCCGCGGTCGCCGCCGCGGACCTGCGCATCATCACGCTGCCGATCACGAACCTCTACCTGCAGGGCTGGGAGCACCCGGTATCGACCCCGCGCGGGCTCACCGCCGCACGGGCCCTCCTCGACGCCGGAGTCGTGCTCGGAGCGGGTGCCGACAACGTGCGGGATCCCTTCAACCCGGTCGGCCGCGGCGACGCGCTCGAGACCGCCTCGTTGCTCGTCACCGCCGGGCACCTGAGCCTCGACGAAGCCCTCACCGCCATCACCTCCGGGGCACGCGCTGCGATGTGGCTTCCCGAGGCGGGCCCCGTCGTCGGCGCACGCGCCGAACTGCTCGCCGTGCGCGCCGACAGCCTCGGCGAGGCGATCGCCTCGGGCTCCCCCGACCGTCTCGTCATCCACGCCGGGCGACTCGTCGCTCGCACCACGATCCACCGCGACATCGCGCCGGCAGGCGTCGCCGCGGCATCCCCCTCTCTCACCCGCTGATCAGAAGAGAAAGCTGACCGCATGTCTGCCACCACCCTCGCCGCTGTCGACGCGGCCCGCATCGACGCCCTCGCGGCCGAGCTCGCCGAGATCCTCGGCGCCGCCGGCGTCACCCGCGAGGAGCAGGTGCTCGAGCGCTCGTCGCTCGACGGCTCGTATCTCTCGCCGCTGATCAGCGAGCAGCTCCCCCTCGGCCGCGCGCAGCTCGTGGCGTTCCCGGCATCGGCCCAGCAGATCGCCGAGACCGTCGCCGCCGCCGTGCGCCACAGGGTGCCGATCACGCCTCGCGGCAAGGGCACCGGCAACTACGGCCAGGGCATCCCGATGGCCGGCGGTCTCGTGCTCGACACCACCAAGGCCCGCGCGGTCGTCGAGGTCGGCGATGGCTTCATCGTCGCCGAAGCGGGCGCGCCGATGATCCAGATCGAGCAGGCCGCCAACCGCGCCGGCCAGCAGCTGCTCATGTACCCCTCCACGGTGCAGTCGACCCTCGGCGGCTTCCTCTCGGGCGGCTCGGGCGGCACCGGCTCGATCGCCCACGGGGTGCTCATGCACGGCTTCGTGCGCGCCATCGACGTCGTGTTCGCGAGCCCCGAGCCGGAGCTCGTGCATTTCGAGGGCGTCGAGGCCGAGAAGTACCTGCACAACTACGGCGTCGTCGCGATCATCGCCCGCGCCGAAGTGGTGCTCGAGCCTCTGCAGGAGTGGCGCGCGTTCTACGCGAGCTTCGACGACTACCACACGGCCTTCCAGCTGGTGCGTGAGTTCCGCGACCTCGAGCCCACTCCCCGACTCGTCTCCGGCGACGTGCCGCTGCTCGCCGACGCGCTGCCGGCCGACGAGGCGCTGCCCGCCGGGAAGGCGAGCCTGCGAGGCATCCTCGATGTGCGTTCGATCGAGGAGGCGACCCGTCTCGTCGAGGCGGCCGGCGGCACCGTCGAAGCGGTGCGAGAGGGCATCAACCACACCATGAAGGTGTCGATGACCAGCTACAACCACGCGATCGAGTGGCTGCAGAAGAGCTACCCGAACACGTGGTTCCACGTCGAGGTCAACGGTGACGCGCTCGTCGACCGGATCGATGAGGTGCATGAGGTGTACCCCGGCGAGAGCTGGCTGCACATCGAAGCGCAGGCGACGAAGCCCATCGGCATGCTCGCCGCGAAGTACACGACGGCCGAGGACCTGCTGGCCGGCTTCGACCGGCTCGCCGCGCTCGGCGTCGGCTACCACAACCCCCACCAGTGGTTCGTGGACTACTTCCCCGACCGTGCCCGCGAGATGGCCGCGACGACAGACCCGCAGGGTCTCCTCAACCCCGGAAAGCTCGTCAAGCCCGACGTCGACACGGGCACGAAGCCCTCCGTCGCCCTCACAGACGACACCACGGACGACGAGGCGGGCGCCTGGTGACCGGCTGGTTCGACCTCGCGGAGCGAGACGACTGGCCCACCGACCCGTTCGAACTGCTGACAGCCTGGCTGCCGGCGAACGACGACCCGGCGCGTCCGATCATGACGGTGATCACCGTCGACGAGACCGGAGCCCCCGACGGACGCACCCAGCTGCTCACCGAGTTCGATGCGGGCGGGCTGTACTTCCACGCCGACGCCAACTCACGCAAGTTCGCCCAGCTGGAGAACGATCCGCGGGTCGCCCTCGTCATCGCGCTGCTCGACGACAAGCATCAGATCACGGTGCAGGGCGTCGCCGAGACGCCGCCGCCGGGCGAAGAGGATGCCGCCTACCGCCGCCGCAACGTCTACCTGCAGCAGCTCGCGTGGCAGAACACCCACGAGTTCGCGCGACGACCGCTTCCCGAGCGCGTGGCCGCATGGGCGGCGTTCCAGGAGGAGCACGCCGACGGCTTCGAGCCGCCCGTGTCGTGGGCCGGCAAGCGCGTGCGCCCCACGCGCCTGACGTTCTGGGCCGGCCGCGACGACACGGCGTCTCGCCGCGTCGAGTACCGTCGTCAGCCCGACGAGTCCTGGACCGTCGAGGTGCGCGCCGGATGAACGCCCCCGCGGCCGTCGCCGACTGCCCCAAGTCGATGACCTACGGCCCGTGCGGCGGAGTGGGTCTCGACGGGCGCTGCGAGGTCGCACCGCATCCCTGCGTGTTCCTGCACACGGGCGTGATCCCGTGGTCCGGGGTGCGGCCGGATGCCGCGGCCCCGCCGACGGTCGCCGCAGCCCCCCTCCCGGACCCGGTGCCGTCTGCGGGCGCGGCGCGCATGCGCGCACTGCTCGCCACACGCCCGATCGTCGTGGCGGACTTCCCGGCGCGGCCGGTGGATGCGGCATCCATCGTCGACTGTGCACACGAGCTCGTCGGCGGAGTCGACGCGGTGCTGCACGGTGACGCCGGGCAGATGCGCGTGCAGTTCCCGCCGGCCTACCGCGCCCGGCTCGTGCAGGAGGCGGGCCTCGTCTCGTGGGCGGGCGTGAACACCCGGGATCGCAACCGGGTGGCGCTCGAAGGCGAGCTCGCTGCCCTCGCCCACGCGGGCGTCGGCGGTGTGCACTGCGTGACCGGTGACCACACCCTCACCGGCTCCCGGCCGGAAGCTCGACCCGTCTTCGACCTCGACTCGACCGAGCTCGCCTCGCTCGCGCATCGAGCGGGCCACCTCGTGTCGGTCGCCGAGTCGCCGATGGCGCCGCCGATCGCCGAGCGCGCCGGACGTCTGCTCGAGAAGCAGCACGCCGGCGCGGAGATCTGCTTCGTCAACCATTCGGGCGGCGCCGAGCTTGTCGCGGCCTTCATCGGCCGCGCGCGCGACCTGGGAGTGACGACGGGCTTCATCCCGTGCCTCCCCATCATCCTCAGTCACGCGAGCGCGGCCCTCATCCGCTCGTTCACCGAGCTCGCCCTGCCACCGGGCTACATCGAACGCATCCTCGCCGCACCGGATCCTGTCGCCGAGGGCGTGGCAGCGGCGATTGAGCTCGGGAGGGAGTTCCTCGAGATCGACGGCGTCGTCGGCGTGGACCTCTCGGGCGGCGTCGACGACGGCACCGAGATCGAGTACGCCCGGGCGGTGGCCGCGATCGGCCGCGCGCTCGGCGGCGGAACGGAGACGAACTGATGGGCACCCTCGACGGCAAGCGTGTGATCGTGACGGGCGCGGCCCGCGGCATCGGGCGTGCGATCGCGGCGCGCATCGCGGCCGAGGGCGCGAAGGTCGTGCTGCTCGACCGCGACGCCGACGCGATCGCCCAGACCGCGGCAGATCTCGGGGTCGCCTCTCTCGCCGTCGACCTCGTGGATGTCGCCTCCACCCGCACCACGATGCGCGCGGCGATCGATCTGCTCGGCGGTCTCGACGTGCTCGTGAACAACGCGGGCGTGTTCCTCAGCGGCGGACTGCTCGAGACCGACCCGGCCGACTGGGACCGCGTCCAGGTCATCAACACCCGCTCCATGCTCGTCACGACGCAGGAGGCGGTGCCCGCGATGCGCGCGGGAGGCGGCGGCCGCATCATCAACCTTGCGAGCATGGCTGCGAAGTCGGGCGGCGGCTTCGAGGGCGCCTACGCCGCCTCCAAGGCCGCCGTCGTGGCGCTCACCCGCGCGACGGCCCAGGAGTTCGGCTCCGACGGCATCACCGCGAACGCCCTGTGCCCCGGATACGTGCTCACCGAGATGGGCGCCGACACCCGCACCCCCGAGATGGTGGCGGCGTGGTCGTCGCGCTCGCCCCTCGGCCGCTGCGCCGCGCCCGACGACGTCGCCGACGTCGCGGCGTTCCTCGCGGGCGATGCCTCGCGCTACATGACGGGCCAGTCGGTGAACGTCACCGGCGGCATGATCATGCACTGAGTCGGATGCCCCACGGGCACCGTCGTCCCACCCGTCACCCGTCCTCCGGAGTCCGCCGATGACCACCCTCCCGCCCGCTCCGTCCCTGCGCGTGCACGGCGCACGCGCCATCGTCGTCGACGCAGACACGGTGCGCACCGGCGACCTCGTCATCCAGGGAGCGCGGGTGGCGGAGGCATCCGATCTGCGCACCGTCGACACGCTCGACGCCGATGGCGGGATCATCACGGCCGGGCTCGTCAACGCCCACCATCACCTGCTGCAGAGCGGATTCCGCACGCTGCCGGGCACCCGCGGGGTGCCGATGGCCGCCTGGCTGCCCGCGATGGCTGCGGCGTATTCCGCCGCAGGCATGGATGCGGAGCTCTTCGGCGTCTGCGCCGAGGTGGCCGTCGCGGAGGGCTTGCTGAGCGGCGTCACCACCGTCGCCGACCATCACCTGAACTGGCCGCACGGCGCGCCGATCGAGGAGACCGTCGACATCGCGCGAGCGATCGCGACGTCCGCTGCCCGCCTCGGCGGACGCCTCGTCTATGTGCGCGGGTCGGCCCGTGACGACGCCGACTGGGCGGGCGCTTCCGCCGAGGCGATCGCGGCCTCACTGCTCGCCGACGGTCACGACGGGGGCGTGACGGCCGATGGCATGCTGCAGTACGCGGTCGGACCTGCCGGCGTGCACAGCGACGGCGAGGCGACCTTCGCCGCCCTTGGCGCGGTCGCCGCGCGGTGGGGACTGCGGCGCCGCACGCAGGCGAACGAGCAGGTGGATGTCGCGATCGCCCTCGATCGCTACGGACGCCGCCCGATCGACCTGCTCGAGGAGTGGGGCTGGCTCGCCGACGACGTCACGATCGCCCACCTCGTCGACATCACCGACGACGAGCGCCGCCGGATCGCGGCCGCCGGTGTCACCGCGACCCACGCCCCCGGATGCGACGTGCCGATGGGCTGGGGAGTCGCGCGGGTCGCTGATCTCCTCGACGCGGGCATCGCCACGGGACTCGGCACGAGCGGCGGCGGCTCCAACGACGCCGGACACCTGCTCGCCGACGCCCGTCTGGCCCTGCAGGTGTCGGGCCTTACGGGCAGGCCGCTCGCCGCGGCATCCGTCATCGACATGGCCACGCGCGGGTCGGCCCGCGGGCTGGGCCGACCCGAGCTCGGACACCTCGCCCCCGGGGCCGCCGCCGACTTCTGCGTGTGGGACGTCAGCGGCGTCGCCGACGCGGGCGTCGCCGACCCGATCGCCGGGCTGCTCTGGGCCTCGCCCGGACGCCGCCCCCGCCACGTGGTGGTCGCGGGCCGCGTCGTCGTCCGCGACTACCGGCTCGTCACCGCCGATGAGCACGACATCACGGCACGGATGTCGCACCTGCTCGCCGAGCGCGCCGCGCGCTGAGCGGAGCAGCGCGGCGGGCGACGGCGACTCAGATGAGGGTCGTGCGCTCGGGCAGCGTGAAGCGGTCGATCTCGCCGAGCGCGACGAGACCTCGTTCGATCGCCTCGTCGAACAGCGCCTTTCCGGCCGCCGCCGTCGCCGCTGTGGGGTCGCCGATGATGCCCGCCGGGCCGAAGTCGTCGGAGAGCCAGCCGAAGGAGACCGGCTTGCCGTTGAACCCGAGCATCTCGTAGTCGTCGAACCACTCCGGCACGTTACGGGCGAACAGCTCGGGGTGCACGAGGTCGGGACGCAGGTGCATGACGATGGATGTCTCCGCCCACCCGCCGTGGATGCCGAGGCCGTGCTCGTCGGGGAGCGTCGGATCGTCGGAGGTTCGACCGGCGGTGCCGAGGGCCGGCATCGAGAACGTCTGGAGGCCGAACCGTCGGCGCAGCTCGCGGTTCGCCACCTGCAGGAGGGCGACGTTGCCCCCGTGGCCGTTGACGAAGACGACCTTGCGCGCGGGCGTCGTCGTGATCGAGCGACCGATCTCGACGAGCACGTCCATGAGTGTCTCTCCGCTCAGCCACAGCGTGCCCGGCGCCCAGCAGTGCTCGTCGGACTTCGCGATCTGCAGGGTCGGCAGCTGCCAGGCATCGATGCCGGCCTCGCGTGCGCGGGGCACGAGGGCTTCGACGGCGGCCTCCGCCATCAGCGCATCGGTCACCAGTGGGAGGTGGGGCCCGTGGTGCTCGATCGCGCCGATCGGCACCAGCAGCACCGAGGCCGGAGTGAGCACGGTCGCCGTCTGGGGGCCGGTGAGTTCATGGAAGCGCGTGGTCACGGGGCATCCTTCTGTGTGCGGGTCGCGCGTGTCGGCGGCGGGGGGACCGGGTGGGGCACGCCGATGCCCCCGGCGCGGGGCCGGGGGCATCGGGTGGTGTTACTTGAGTCCGATCGAGGTGTCGATGAACTCGTTGGTGTACAGATCGGTCGCCTTCAGGCCGGGCGCGATGTTCGTGCCCAGATCGGTGTAGATCTTGGAGGCCTTGGTGAAGAAGTCCGCCATGCGGGCGTCGTTGAAGTCACCGATGGTGGAGTTGTCTCCGTTGGAGACGATCTTGTCGGCGAGCATCGTCTTGACCGCGTAGTCCGCGACACCGGGGCTGTAGCTCCAGCTCGCGTTGTACCCGGCGATCGCCTTCTGGATGAGGGCGTTGGCCTTCGACGGGTCGGCGAAGTAGTCGACCTCGGCCTGCTGCAGCACCGGCGTGAACGCCTTGAGGCACGGGGTCAGCTTGTCGAAGTCACCGGTCTTGGCGACCATCTCCGACTGGTAGGGGTCCCAACCGGTCGACGAGATGAGCGAGTACTTGACCGGCTTGTCCCAGGCCGAGACCTCGTTCTGGTAGATGTACGGCTCAGCGGAGGCGAAGCCCTGCTGGACGCTCTTGCCCTCGGCGGCCACGAACTGGTCGGGCGCACCCGAGTAGCTCGAGTCGGTGTTGGCCTTGTCGACGTAGCCCTGCGAGATCAGGTAGTCCATGTAGGCCGATCCGCTGAAGTACAGCCACGAGCCGCCGGTCGACTTGAGCGCCGCGCCGATGTCCTTGACACCGGTCACGTTCGGGTAGGTCGCCGGGTCCCACATGACCATGATCGGGCTCTGGTCGAGGGGCGCGAAGAAGGCCTTCGTGGGCACCTTGCCCGAGTTGGCGATCTGGTCGTCGGTGGTGACGTAGCCGAAGGTGATCGAGTCGTCGGTGTACATCTGGGTGGCGACGTTGTTGAAGTTGATCGCCGCGCCACCGGCGCGGATCTCGAGCTTCACACCGGTCGACTTGCCGCCGGCGTAGAGCGTTCCGACGACGGCCTTCTTGTCGGCCTCGACGGTCGCGTCGTCGCCGAGCATCTGGTACAGGTGACCGTGCTCCGACTCGGGCCACCAGTCGGTCTGGACGACGATGGTCGACGGGCAGCCGGCCGCGGCGAGGTCGACCGTGCCGGCCTCCGCAGAGGCCGCGGCGCTGGAACCGGTGGTGGTGCTCGACGAACACGCCGCGAGAACCGCGGCCATGGCCACGGCGCTCAGGATCGCGCCCGCACGAACAACGGTGCGTGTGTGCATGTGATCTCTCTTTCGGGTGAGACGGATGGTGCGATGCGGGAGTGGTGCAGGTTGAGGGGGCTCAGGTGGTCGGCTCGTACCAACGGCCGACGACGAGCTTGGAGAGGGCGCCGAAGATGATGAACATGGCGACGCCGAGGAGCGCGGAGACGATCAGCGCGTCGAACAGCTGGGGCATGTTCAGCAGGCGCACGTAACGCTGCATGAGGGCGCCGAGGCCCGGTTCGCCGCGCTGGAAGAACATGTCGCCGACGATGGCGCCGACGACCGACAGGCCGGCGGAGGTGCGAAGGCCCACGAAGATCGACGGCAGCGCGCCGGGGAACATGAGCTTGGAGAGCACGGTCCACTTGGAGGCCTTCTGCAGCTTGAACAGCTCGTGGTAGGACTTGTCGAGCGACTGCAGACCGAAGAGGGTGTTCGACACCATCGGGAAGAGCGCGATCATCACGCACACCACGACACGGGCGCCGAACTCCTGGCCGAACCAGATGCCGATCAGCGAGACGAGCGCGAGGATCGGGATCGTCTGCAGCACCACGGCGTAGGGGTAGGTCGAGTTGTAGACCCACTTCCACAGGGCCATGCAGGTAGCCCATGCGATGCCGAGCGCCGAGGCGATGAGCAGTCCCACGATCGCCACGCCGGTGGTGCGGGCGAGCCCGGTGATGATGTCCGCCGACACCGACGGGTCGAAGGCCATCACGAACACCTCCCCCGGCGTCGGCAGCAGGAATCGCCGCTGGGGCGTCTGCATGGCGTTGAGGAGGTACCACCCGGCGATCACGAGCACGAACACGCCGAGCGGCGGGAGCAGGGTCAGGATCGTGCGCCTGACCTTCTGACCGAACGTGCGCTTCGCCTTGCGGCTGGGGCCGACGGTGGCGGGTTCGACGGCGGAATCGAGGTGCGCGGCGGCGACCGTGGGCTCGACTGCTGCCTCGGGGGTCACGGCGGAGGTCTCGGTGGACGGCGTGGACATCAGCGGTGCCCTTCTCGGAGCGCGTGCGACACCTCGCCGACGAGCTCGGCGAAGTCGGGGGTGTATCGGATGTCGGGGTTGCGGTCGGCCATGGCGAACGGCACATCGAAGCTCTTCACGATGGTGCCGGGCCGGCCCGACATGACGATCACCTTCGTGGAGAGGTACACGGCCTCGGACACCGAGTGGGTGATGAACATCCCCGCGAAGCCCTTGGCGATGAACAGCTGGATGAGCTCGTCGTTCAGGCGCTCGCGGGTGATCTCGTCGAGTGCACCGAACGGCTCGTCGAAGAGGAAGAGCTCGGGGTCGAGGGTGAGCGAGCGTGCGAGCGAAGCGCGCATCCGCATGCCGCCGGAGAGCTGCTTGGGCAGGTGCTTCTCGAACCCCTTGAGGCCGACGAGGTCGATCGCGGCATCAGCCTTGGGGCGGCGGACGCGGATGGGCTGGTTGTTCAGCTCGGCGAGCAGCTCCACGTTCTGCTGCACGTTGCGCCACGCGAGGAGGGTGGCGTCCTGGAAGACGTAGCCGATGCGGTCGGTGCTGACGTCGACGGTGCCGCGGCTGGCGGTCTCGAGTCCGGAGGCGATGCGCAGCAGCGTCGATTTGCCGCAGCCGGAGGGTCCGACGACGGTGAGGAACTCGCCGGTGCGCACGGAGAGGTCGACACCGTGGAGGGCGACGGTGCCGTTGGGGAACTTCATCTCGACGTCGGTGAACGACACGAGATCCCGGGTCTGCGGGAGGGGGGTGGAGCCGGTGGGAGGTGCGACCGTGGTCACGACGGACTCGCTTTCGCTCGAGGGGTGGCGACGCCGCGTCTTCGGGGCGAATGTTGATGCGCTCAACAACGCTCAAGTTAGGGATCGGGTGTTTCGCTCATGTGTCGCCGCTGTAACCCTGATCGAAAACCCGGATGCCGCCGCCTCCCCGCCCGCTCGACGGCCTCGCGCGCGTGCCTAGACTGACGACGCCGGCGATTGTCCCGAGGGAGTCTCCCGAGTTCGACCGGCCAGAACAGGCCGGGTCGTCATGACCGCAATCGACCTCGATCGCTATCGCCGTGCGCTCATCGCCCCCGGCGCTCCGTGGTTCTCCCTCGCGGGGCTGCTCGCCCGCTTTCCCCGAGGAGCGCTCTCGCTCGGCGCGATCCTGCTCGAGTCGGGCGCGAGCGGAAGCTACGCGCTCGGCGGTGCGATCGCCGCGACGTTCGTCGTGGGACTGTCGCTCGCGGGACCCGTGTGGGCGCGCGCGATGGATCGCGTGGGACAGCGCCTGCCACTGCTGGCGTCCGCGGCGGCTCTGATCGTGTCCACCGCCCTCCTCACCGGCGCGGTGCTGTGGCGGTGGCCGGTGTGGACGTGGTTCGGGCTCGCGGCGATCGCCGGGGTGTGCTGCCTCGATGTCGGTCCCGCGGTGCGTGCGCGGTGGACCGCGCTCCTGGCCGGCGACGATCGACAGAGCGGATTCGCCATCGAGACGATCGTCGACGAGATCCTCTACGTGCTCGCGCCGCCGCTCGTGACGGTGATCGCGGTCGCCGCGGCTCCCGCGTCGGGCCTGGCGGTGATCGTCGTCATCGGTGCCGTCGGACTCGCCTGGCTCGGCGTTCTCACCCGCTCACAGCCCATCCCGCGCGGCCGGGAGCGCCGCGCGCGTCTCGTGCCGCCCCTCGGCATCCTGCCGCTCGTCGTCGCCTGGATCGGCGTCGGCGCGATGTTCGGCGCGTTCGACATCACTGCCGTCGCATGGGCCGCCGAGCTCGGCGGCGCATGGCTCACGGGCGTACTGATGGCGGCGTTCGCCCTCGGCAACACCGTCGGTGCGATCGTCTACGGCGCGTTGACGCTGCGCCCGTCGGCACGGGCCCGGTGGCTCGCGCTCACCGCGCTGGTGGCGGCCGCGGCCGTCATGCTGCCGCTGGCCGCCCGGGGGCTCGTGCTGATCGGGGTCGTGCTGCTGTTCGGGCTGCTTGTCGGTCCGCTCCTGGTCGCCGGCTTCGCCCTGCTGGAGTCGCGTGTCGATCGCGACCGGGTCACGGAGCTGCTCGCCTATCCCTCGATCGGCTCGGGCATCGGCATCCCGCTCGGGTCGATGATCGCGGGGGCATGGATCGACGCGCAGGGCGCGGCATCCGGATTCCTCATCGTCACCGCGGCCGCGGCCGCCGCACTCGTGCTCTCCGCCGCAGGCGAGGGTGTCGTCGCGGTGGTCGCGCGGGTGCGGCGGCCGGTGGTGTCGCAGGTCAGCTGAACGAGAGCACCTCGTCGCCCCAGGCGCTGCGCAGGGCCGCGTCGAGGTCGGGAACGACCGAGTCGGTGTGCTCGATCACGAGGGTGTCGCGCGCGGCGGCGTCGTAGCGCGGCCAGTCGACCGCGCCGTCGGCCGTGGGCTCCTGGCCGTAGGCGAACCGGGTCCACCGCTCCTGCATGCGCTGGGAGATCTCGATCGCGGCGCGCTTGCCGCCGAGCTTGAACGTCGGGTCCTTCGGGCCGCTCGTGAGGTTGCCCCACAGGTAGGGCAGCTCGGTCGCGTGTGTCGCGCCGAGACCGATCAGGCGCAGGAAGGGCGCACTGTGGTCGAAGCGGTAGAGGTAGGTCGGTGCCACGCGGCTGTGACCTTCGGCCACCCACAGCGTCGGCATGCGGAAGCCGATGTCGCGGGCGATGCCGAGACCGATCGCGCCCTGGCGGGCGTGCTCGTAGGCTCCGCGCACCTGCTCGATCGGCGGCATGTCGATGGACGGGTCGTCGGCGGCCATGTCCGTGAACATCTGCTGGATGCGGTCGTCCGTGATCGGGATCAGCGGCGACTTCATGAACTTGAACAGCGACGCCTCGTCCTTGTTCGTCCCGATGATGAGCGGAACCGGGATGCCGCGGCCCTCGCTGAGCACGTCGACGGGAGCCTCGGGCAGCAGGTCGCCGTCGACGATCGGGGCGAAGGCGAGTGTGCCCGGGTCGGTCGAGGGGACGGCGGCGTAGACGGCCTGGCCGACCCGCACGACATCCTCGACGGGCAGCTCGCGCAGTGCCGTCACTGCGGCACCGTCGAGGCCCGCCTCGGTGACGAAGCGCTCCGCGACGGCACGGGCGCGTCCCGGACCGTACATGCTCGATGCCGGCGACGACTGGGCGATCGCGCGGTGGAAGAGACCCTCGGCGGACGGCACGGCAAGGAGCGTGGTGACGAGGCCGCCCCCCGCGGACTCGCCGAACACGGTCACGCGGGACGCGTCACCGCCGAAGGCGGAGATGTTCGTCTGCACCCAGCGGAGGGCCGTCAGCACGTCCTTGAGGGCGAGATTGCGGTCGAAGCCGCCCTCGGGCAGCAGTTCGCTGAGGTCGAGGAAGCCGAGCGCGCCGATGCGGTAGTTCACCGTCACGATCACGACCTGGCCGCTCGTCACGATCGACGTCGCGTCGAACAGCGGCTGGCTCGACGAACCGAACGTGTACGCACCGCCGTGCAGCCAGACCATCACCGGCAGCGGGCCGGCGGCGTCGGCGGGCGCCCACACGTTGAGCGAGAGGCAGTCCTCGTTCTGCACGATGTCGGTGCCGAGGGGGATCGACGGGTTCACCGGCTGCGGGCAGACCGGGCCGTAGGCGAGCGCGTCCAGGACGCCCTCGACCGGGGCGGCCGGCACCGGGTCGCGCCAGCGCAGCGGGCCGATCGGCGCCTCCGCGTAGCGGATGCCCCGCCACGACGTGACCTTCGCGGCGGTGGCGCCGCGGAAGGTTCCGGCGGGGGCGGTGATGGTGGTGGCGTCCAACATGACGGGGTCTCCTTGAGCGTTGGTCTGGGGTGCGATAGCCCGAAGCTATCCGCCCTCTCCGGGCGCTCAGGCGGGATGTACGGCTGACACGACAGGATGCCGCGATCCGCCCGGATCGACCACGAGAAGCGCCCGCAGTACCACGCTGTCTGCCACCTGTACGAGCTCGGCGCCGAGGGAGCGCACGTGGGACGCCGGGCGCAGCGCGGCCCCCCGCGGCAGGATGCCCTCGCAGCGCACGGCGAGGCGCAGCATCCGCCCGGCACCCGTGGATGTGAGGTCGACGCTCACCCCCACCCGACGCGCGTCGGCGTGCTTGACCGCGTTGAGAAGCCCTTCGGCGACGATGTCGTAGGCGTCCCGCGCGAGCGTGCCATCGCCGTCGAGCGCGGCGCGGGCGTCGTCGTCGATGCGCACGTCGACGGCGATCACGTGCGCCCAGGTGGCGATGACCTGGTCGACGGCCTCCGCCCCGACGGGCGGCGCCGGGCGCGCGAACACGTCGGCGGCCTGCGCGAGCAGCTCGTCGATGTCGGCCGCGATGCCTGCGCTCGGCGTCTGCAGCTGCAGCACGCAGCGGGCCTGCACGTCGCGATGGAGGATCTGGGCGGCATCCGTCAACGCCGCCCGAGCGGGGGCGGTGCCGCGGCGCAGCGCCCGCTGCTGGGAGGCCACGGCGTGGGAGAGGCGGCGCTGCTCGACCTGCAGCGCGTGCACGACGGCGGCGAGCATCGCGAACGCGAACGCGATCAACGGGAACGCGAGGGCGGGGATCAGCACCCGTATGCCGGTCAGTCCACCGAGCACCGAGGCGAGCGACAGCGCGAAGCCGGTGAGGACGGAGACTCCGAGGAAGACTCCGGCGCGCGCTCTGCCGCCACTGAGCACCGACAGGCGGCGGGGCAGGTAGTCGGTGGCGAGCGATCCGATCACGAGGAACACGGCGCCGACCACGAGTACCGCGGGGGTCGCCGCCCGGACCGCATAGGGAAGCATGAAGACCAGGTAGACGAGGCCGACGAGGCCGACCGGCGGCAGGCGCAGGCCGAACAGTCGCGCGCGACGCACGTCGAGCTCACCGGGCATCCGGGGCGGCTCCGCCGCCGCGAGATCGGCCAGTTCATGACTTTCCGCGCGGGCTGCGTCGGCTGCGAAGGCGCGCACCTGCTCGACAGTGGGCGGGTCGTTCCATTGGGCGAGGCGGGTGCGGGCGTCGTCGACGACGCGCACGACGAGCGCCCGGGCCGCACGATCGTAGGCCTCCGTGCTCTGCTGCGCTGCGGCGAGCTCGGCCCGCACC
>MDSZ01218420.1_pt1 | contig 53412 bp, 48 predicted proteins | sample 811201 | NCBI WGS metagenome assembly MDSZ01 (sample SAMN05326647, study PRJNA326480) | marine metagenome | isolation source: seawater | place: Indian Ocean: North | collected 2010
AATCTTTCCATTTTCATTCAGTTTATTCATACATTTTAAAATCAAACTATTCACTTCTTCAGTTGAAATATGTTCAATAAACTCTAACAAAGTAATAACATCGTAGTTTTTTTCATCATCAAATTCTTTATTCATATCTTTTAAGTAGAACTGATTACTTAAAGAGCCGTAGGTATTTTTTGCATAACTAATTTGATTATCTGATATATCCAAGCCAATAGATCTGTCATCAAGGAAATTTCCGATAAATGTTCCTGGTCCACAAGCAATATCTAAATGTGACTTGTACTCTGGAAAAGACCTTTTTACAGTTTTAAATTTTAAATAATGCCAACTAAACTGAAGACCCCTATTTACCTTCAGGCCCTCAGTGAACATTTTGTCATAATAACCTACCGGTATAGACTCATACTCAAACTCACTATTCGTCATATTGCAATTTCCTATTCAAATATAAATATAAGCTATTTTCTTTCAAAATGTAGGCATTGAAAGATGTCATTTTACAATATGTAAATTTAAGAAATTATTTTGTATAGATTTACTTTCTATAATCAATCTAATATTGATTTTAATGGAAAAAGTTTTAATAACAGGAATTACTGGTCAAGACGGTATATTTCTCTCAAAAAATATACTTAAAACTAACCCGGATGCACGAATTTATGGAGTATCTAGAAGGACGGGTGACCAAAACTTTAAACAAGACTTTTTAAAAGCAGGTATTAAAAATATAGATAATATCAAAATTCATAATATTAATTTACTCGATAAGCTTGAAGTAAGAAAATTAATACAATCTGTTAAACCCACAACTATTTACAATTTAAGTGGTCCAAGCTCCGTTAATGAGTCACTAATCTATCCAGAAAAAACATTTGATAAGATAACAATGATATTTGAAAATTTAATATCTGCCATATTTGAAGAAAAGTATTTAGTTCCTTTCTTCCAAGCTTCTTCATCAGAAATGTTTGGAAGAAACAATGAAGTATTACTGACAGAAACTTCAGAATTTAACCCAAAATCACCATATGCAAAAGCAAAGCTAAGAAACCACGAAAGAGTTCTTGAACTTTCAAGAGAATTTAAAATTAAATCTGGAATAATGTTTAACCATGAATCTGAATTTAGAAAGTCAGAATACTTATTCCAAAAAGTAATCAACGGAGCAAAAAATATAAGTCAAAAAAAATTAAAAACTCTTAAAATTGGAAGCCTTTCATATGAACGAGATTGGACATTTGCCGGAGATGTATCAAAAGCAATGATTGAAATTATTAATTATGGTAGTGAAAGTTCATATGTAATCGGTAGTGGAAAATCACACTCGATAGAATACTTTATTTCTTTAGTCTTTGATCACTTTAACTTAAATTGGAATAACCATATTGAAGTTGACTCTTCTTTATTAAGAGCGGGTGATCCTGAAAAAATTACATGTGACCCTTCCAGATTAATTAAAGAGTTAAATTGGAAACCAGAATATACTTTTGAAAATCTTGTAGAGAGATGTGTATTAAAATCGATGGAAAATTAGTTTATGAATTAATACCCTACTTTTTTTACTCTTCATTAAAAGTAGCAGAATAATTTGGTCCATATTCATAATTTTTCTGATCTAATTTATTTGGTAAAATTTCAACCATATTATTTGTAAGTTCAGCAAATCGTGAGAAAGTCAATTCAATGACTGAAGGAAATCCACTTTGAATTTCTGCATAATTATTTACATGAAGGTGAATAAGCTTTAGTTCAAAGTTTTTTATAAAATTTTCTATTCTAGATTTATTTAAATGAGCATTATGCAATTCCACCACCAAACCTGATAATTTACCTTGAGAATTAACTATTTTATCCAACAGTCCATATTCACTTCCTTCGATATCTATTGAAAAAAATGTGTCATTTGCAATGTCAGTAAACAACTCTTCAATACTTGTATATTCGGCCTCATAACCATAGAATTTATAAAAATTCTTATGAAAATCTTCACTTAAGCCAGAGTCTATAAATTTCTCAATATGCACACAATCTTTACTGAAAGAGAAAAATTGTATAAATGTTATAAAGTCAACAACTCTTAATCTAAATTTATTGAATTTTTGAAGACTTGGTTTTTTTAAAAAGCTTTTTATTTTTAGTTTTAAATTTTTTTTATAATATTTAAAACCAACACTTCCGTCATAACATAAAATTTTTAAATATTTATTGTATCTTTTAAAGTCTTTTTCAAAAGAAATATCAAATGAAACTCCAAGTGAAATAAGGTTTTTAGTATGTTTTATATCTTCTTCAGACACTAAATAACCACCATCATTATTTTTACCAAGCCTTATAAGATCTCTCACCTCATATGGTTGCAAAAATTTAGGAATAGTTATTACATGTTCGATAATAGTTAAGTGTACCTAACTTTAAAAATTTTTAAGTTTTATCTTTACCCTTTTATATAATCAATGAGCTTTTGAGTCTTAAGTTGAACATTGTTATAAATTTTAAAATTTGGCATATATTCATCCAAATTTTTAAAGTCATCAAAGTAATCACCACCAATATTCTCTGTAAAATATTTGATAGAATTTATTTCCCAATCTGTTCTTTTAACAAATAGCATATTAATTTTGTTATGAAATAGGATTTGCTTTGATAAACCACCACTATTAATAGCTAAGTCAATATTATTCTCTTTTAATATTTTTGATAATGAAGACTGCTTAACTAAATTAACTGTACTAAAAAAACTGCTTAACTTATTTTGAGGATCGGCTACAAAAAATTTTGCACTAGGAGAATTTTTAATAAAATTTAATAGCAAGTTATAGTCAAATAAACTTGAATTTGAAACACCCCCTACAGATATTAAAATGTTTTTAATATTTTTTGGTTGTTCATAATTAAATATAAATTCTGGATGTGATGTTTCAGAAATTGGAAAATATTCGGCCCCAATTAAATTACGTAGTGGTGAATTTTTATACAAGTTTTTATTTTCAAAATTAAAATCTAAAATCCCATCAATCTTATAGTCAATATCATTTTCACTATCAGATATCAATATTTTTTCTGAACTTATTTCATTAAGTATTTCTCGCTTTTCATAAGAATCGAAGATAATTTTATCAAAATTATTTTTAGTAATATTATTTAACTTTTCTAAGTCCCCGTTAATTATTATTTGTCCTTTTAGTAGGTATTTTATATCTAATGAGCCATCCTGTTCGATATAGACAGTATTTTCGATATCATTTTCTGTTAGTAGGGAGCTAATTAATAGTGATCTCACCAGATGGCCAATTCCAGTTTTACTAGTTGCCTTAGTTGCAAGCAAAATTTTCATAAGAGTAATATTTTATTATCATTGCAATAATTTTTATATGAAAATTTAATATAAATTCAAAATCATAATTAGTATTTGAATAGTATGAACGTTCTTTTATTATCTCCAATAAATTCAGAAATAAATTCTTTTTTTGAGAAAAATGATGTAACTTATACACAAACTCATAAAAAAATACTTATAGAGCCTGTTGTAAAGTTAAATCCTGACTTTATTTTGAGCTATAGATACAGACATATTATTGACGAAAAATTTTTACAAATGGTAAAAGTACCAATAGTAAACTTGCACCATTCATTCCTACCTTTTAATAGGGGGGCTCATCCTAATTTTTGGAGTTTCTACGAAGATACTCCAAAAGGAATATCTATTCACTTAATAGATAAAGGTATTGACACTGGCGACATCATTTATCAAGAAGAAATCCAGTTAAATCTAAATTCAACGTTTAGAGAAACTTATAAAAAGTTAGATGATGAAATTGTAGATAGATTCATTAAAATTTATCCTGATATAGTTGCAAAAAATTATGATTTAATCAAACAAAAAAGTAAGGGCACTTTCCATAATGCATCAGAAATAGATAAGTATTTAATAAAATATCCAAACCTATGGGACATGAAAATAAATTCATTCTTGAAGAAGGAAAAAGAATCTAGCTAATTAAATTTAAAACTTTATATTATTATGAAAGAAAAATATCAACTTACAGAGCTTTACAAATATTATTTAGATTCACCATTAAGGAGCGTTAAGCATTCGTCTTATTTTCTCACTTATGAAAACTTGTTAGAACAATATAGAAACAAACCAATAGTTTTTGTTGAAGTTGGAATACACAATGGGGGCTCTTTATTTATGTGGAGAAAGTTTTTCGGAGATAATGCACGGATAATTGGTATTGACTTGAACCCAAATGCTAAAGAATTAGAAAAGTATGGATTTGAAATTTTTATAGGGAATCAAAGTGAAAACTCGTTTTGGAAAAATTTTTATAAAGAGGTTGGAAAGGTCGATATATTGCTAGATGACGGAGGGCATACATACGAGCAACAAATTAATACTGTCAACAAATCTGTAGATTGTATTAACAACGGTGGAATGATAATTGTTGAAGATACCCACACAAGCTACTTTAGAAATTTTGGCTACCCTTCTAAATATACATTTACTAAATGGGCTCATAAAATTTCAGATAATATTAATGCTAGATCTGAAAAAGTATCTATAAAAAATCCATTATTCAAAGATACAATTTATTCAATTGAATTTTTTGAATCCATAGTCAGTTTTAAAATTGATAGGACAAAGTGCACAGACAGCAAACCCACATCAAATAATTCCGAAACAATGAATTATGAAGACTATAGATACTCAAGGACAAGAATAGAAAGACTTCTCGATATGCTAATAAGTTTTGAAAATAAATATTCTTCAAAAAAAAGAAATATTTTACTCAAAATTTTATTAAAATTAAATTCAATAATTTATATTTATACTCAAAATATTTTTAATAAATATAGAACATTCAAGCTAAGAAAGTTATTTTAATGTCCCTAATATTTCTAAAGGTTTAACATCTAAAATAAGCATTATGTGTGGGTTTATTGGAACATTAACTAAATCGGTAATTGATATCGAAAATCTCAATAAATGTAATGAATTAATTGAATGTAGAGGTCCTGATGAAAAAAAATCCTTTGTCGGAAAATTAGATCCTGATCAATCTATAAATATAAATTTAATTTTTAATCGTCTTTCAATAATTGATTTAGCAGAAAATGCTGGACAACCAATGTTTTCTAAAACATTTCAAACTGGGATTGTATTTAACGGTGAAATATTTAACCATAGAAATTTAAGAAGAGAATTAGAAAATCAGGGAATTACTTTTTCTACAAGTCACTCTGATTCAGAAGTAGTTTTGCTAGGTTTGTCATATTATGGATTAGATTATGTAAAAAAATTTATTGGCCAATTCTCAATTGTTTTTATTGATTTTAAAACACAACATGTCACCTTAATTCGTGACAGATTAGGTCAAAAACCTTTATTTTATTACTCTGATGATAATGACTTAATTTTTTCATCAAATTTAAAATCACTTTTAAAACTTAAAGGAGAATTTCAAATTGATGAAACTAATTTATATGAGTATTTAAATTTTGGTGTAATTCCTGCTCCAAAAACCCTATTTAAAAGATTTAAAAAAATTGAGCCAGGCACTTACCTGACGTTTGATTTTAACATTTCTCGTTTATCCTCAAAGAAAACAGAATATTGGAATCCTGAAAAATTAGTTAATAATAATAAATTTGAAAAAAAAGATTTCATGGAATTATTTAATGATTCGGTATTACTCAGGCTGGACTCAGACGTTCCCTATGCTAATTTTTTGTCTGGAGGGCTAGACTCAACTGCAATTGTAAAGTCAACAGTTTCCTTGGCTGAAAAACAATTGAATACGTTCTCAGTAATTACAGATAATACTTTATATGATGAAAGTAAGTGGATAAACCAAGTTGTTGAAACATACAATACAAATCATATCAATAAGATAATAAATTCTAATGTTGAAACAGAAGATGTTAATGCGTCTATAGATGCCTATGATGAGTTAATTTGTGATCCATCAACTTTACCCTCCTATTTATTATGCAATGAAATGTCAAAGAACTTTAAAGTTGCAATCTCTGGAGATGGGGGAGATGAACTATTTGGGGGTTATAAGAGATATTTTCAAACATTGAATAAAAAAAATAATATTCAAAATATTATTTCAAAGTTTAATGCTATTTATCCAGGATTTTTTGGAAGCGGAAATGAATTTCATCTATATTCCAATGATTGGAAAGTGAGATATGCTTCTTTTTTAGAAGACAAAAACTTTTTGAAAACTCTTGGAATTAAAAGTAGTAGTTCTTTTATTGAAAAGTATTTAAATTATTCAAATTTTGATTTAAAAACTCTTCAATTAATTGATTACAATTTTTATCTTAAAGAAATTCAAATGTTGAAAATTGATAGAGCATCAATGGCTAATTCGTTAGAAGTTAGGTCACCCATGTTAGATCACCGATTAATTGAATACATTCTTGGACATGAAAATTACAATACCGATATGGACAACCCAAAAAAATTACTCATAGAACATTTAAATCAAGACTTTAGCAAAGATTTTACAAATAGACCAAAACAGGGTTTTGTTGTAAGCAATGAAGATTGGATATTCTCAAATTTAAATTACATAGATACTGTTTTTAAAAGTGGGAAAATAGTATATGACTTAGACAAAAATATATTAAAAAAGCTTAACATTAGGAAATCAAGAATGAATGGTATTAGAATTTGGAAACTTTATTTTTTAGAAAGGTATCTCAGCAGTATCTAAGCTAATTAAATATATATTTTTAATTTTTTTTAGGCATTGAAGTTAAAATACTTAAATATGTTACGTAAAAATGCAGTAATCAGATTTTCAACAAGTTCAATTGGTTTATTGTTTCAAATTGCAAGTATTTTTCTGTTAACCAAACTTCTAGACATTTATCAGTTTGCACTGTGGGGTGTTGCAACTTCATTTATATATATTTTTGCAGCAGTAGGTAATTTAGGTTATGAAAATAATATTGAAAAATATTTTCCTAATTTAAGTAATGAAAAAAAAATAATATATATTTTTAAGTATTTTAAAACAGTCGCTTACACTCTCCCATTTTGGATTTTGGTACTTGTATTATTCGAAAAATTAAATTATTTTGAAAAGTTTAATGCTGACAATATTATTATCTTTTTCTTTATTATTTCATGTATTGCAGTTGTTGAAGTTTTGGTAAATTTACTTAATGTTTATTTTGTTTCTAAGAACAATAATTCTGTTTTTGATATTAATGAACTTATATTTTTTAAAATTCCAAAGCTTATCTTTTTTTATGTTTTATTAATTAACAACTATAGCTTGTATTATTTATTTTTATGTATTTTGATACTTAGATTTATATTTTTAATCAGGCTACTTATTCTTGATTCAAAAGGGGTTTACAACCCATTAAAAGTATTTATAAAATCGAATATTTTTGAAGATAATTTCTTAAATTTTAAATATAACCTAACTTCTTATTTTGACAATATTTTATATGTATCATTTTTAAACTTTATTTTTTTAGTAAGTGTAAATTTCTTTGAAAATATTGCAATTTCACATTTTACCCTAGCAATACTTATTATTAATAACCTTCGTCCAGTAATTGATACCCTGCCTAGCGTGATGACTGGAATAATATCAAAAGGGGTAAAGAACAATGAGAGTTTAGAAAATCTAAGAGCATTTTCTTTTTATGTTAATAGCATCATAGTAGGTTTTGTAGTTCCAATAGCATATGTATTAACAAAAAATGAAATACTCTTTTCACTTTTTTTAAGTGATGATTTTGAAAGAGGAGTATCGAAAATTATCTTTTTGTCAATTATTTCTTCTTCAATCCATACTTTTTATTTTCCAAATTATCACGAGCTTTTGTTTAGTGGAAAAGAAAAAGTGTTACTTAAATTTAATATTGGAAATTATATTACATCTACTTTTCTTTATTTATCACTAGCTCTATTATTTTTGGATAATTTCATATATATTTATATATTTTATGAGATGATTTATTTTTGTTTTGTTTTTTTCTCGCAATATAATTTTAAAGAATTTTTTAAGCTTTTTAAACTGTCAACATCAAGCTATTATGCTGTTTTCTTGATTATTTTATATTTTACTAATATTGGTAATAATTTATTTGTAATAGTTTCTATTCCTTTTTTATTGTTTGATTTAAAAAAATTATATGAAAAACTTTTAAAATTTAATTATTTTAATAATTAAATTCATAGGTTTTTAATTAAAAATTCATAATGAAGTTTTCCAATATTAGAAAATTTGAAAAATTTTGATGTCTCGTATGCGTTATTTTTAATTGATTTTATTTTATTTTCATCCATTTTTAAGAATTCATTTATTTTTAAATTCAAACTTTCAATATTATCTGATTCAAATATTAAAGAATTATTTTCTGTACAGTAAGAAATAAAACCTATAGAGTCACTTACTAAGCACACACCCCCAACTGCCATGGCCTCTATTAACGTCAAGGGGCCTCCCTCGAGTTGTAATTTTGTTTTTCTTGAAGGGACAATAAATAAATCAGAGCTTTTAATCAGTCCAAGTTTTTCTTCAAAATTTTTAAAACCATGGAATGATACATTATTTGACAACCCTTTGTTTATAGAAAGTTGTTTTAGTTTTTTTTCTAGTATTCCTGTACCTAATATGTTTAAATTTGCATTTATATTCCTATTTTTAAGATCGCTTAAAGCATTAATTATTAAATCAACCCCCTTGTAGTCAATCAACCTACCTACATAAATAATATTTAAAGCTGGGTTTACTGAATTAGGTATTATTGTCTTATTTACAACATCAAAATATTTTTCATCAATACCCATTGGAATTACTTTATATTTATCCGGTTGAAGTTCACTTTTTTTAAAATTCTTATTTATTTCATTCAATGTAAGTTGACTAACAGCAGTATATTTGTAGGATTTTTTTGCAACGCTTCTTACAATTTTTTTACCTATTGGACAAAGATTATTTATTATCTGAACATCCGACCCATGAGATGTAAAAGCAAATTTAATATTGTGCTTTTTTGCAATTAAATAAGTGATGATTGCTTGGGGGAAAAACCAATGAGCATATATTAAATCTGGTTTAATTTTTTTTACAAGTTTATTTAGAGAAAAATATTGTGAGATTAAAAGAAATAAAAGTTTAAATATGTTTAAAAAATTATTCTGTATAGATGGTTTTATTCCTATTGATGAAAAAGTTTGATATTTGTTTATAAAATATCTATAGCAATAAATATCAAATTTGTCAGAATTAATATATTTTTTACCAGAAGTACTCATAGGTTTTAAAATACTTATTTTCATAGATTGATTATTTTCAATTAAATTATCAACTAAGTTATTGATTACGTCAGTTATTTTGTCTTGCTGATTTTCTTTAAAAGTGGATGAATTAATAATAATTTTCACAATTAGTTTTATTTTAATTTATAAAGTTTATTTAGATGAAGAATAAATAAAATAGGTAAAATTAAAAAGTGAATATCTAATGATTTTAAAAAAATACAGTATTTACGAAACCATACAAATACTAATTGTTATATTATTTCTTTATTTTTTATTCTTTTTTAATGATATATATTACCTTCCTATTACTGACTATTTAGATCAATTTTATGCTCAGAAACAAGTAAAACTAAGACATTTTAATTTCTTTAATGTTGAAGAATTAATCCCTTCTTTACTTAATGGTCTTAATTACAATTATCTCCCACCATCAGAATTTCATTTTGAGACAGTTTTGGAATATGTATTTGGAATGGAGACATCTCACCTGATAATTCAACTACTTGGGAAATTATCTATTTTTCTATTATCAATTAAATTATTATCTTTTTTTGTAGAGAACTTACAAATCAATATAGTATCAGCTTCTTTTATTGCATTCTCAGATTTTTGGCCGTTTATGACATTAACTATATTTTGTGTTTTGATTTTACTAAATATATTTATAAATAATAGCGAACTGAGCAATCAAAATTTATTAATACTATCAGCAACCCCTTTACTTTACGAAATATATCTTGGTGGCATTTGGATTTCTGTATTTTTGTTCATATATTTATTTAAATTATTTTTAAGATTAAAGGAAAACAAGTATATCTACGCATCTATCCTACATTTAACTTTTATTGTTTTATCAAGTTATAGGTTGTTTTTTGAAATTATTTTTGGAGAAGAAACCAATAGAGTTAATAATTCTTTATTTTTTAACAAAAATAAATTTTCTTCATTTATTCAAGACTTTATATTAATAAATTTTGATGGACATTGGCATTATGTAACATCAAATAAATATTTTGTAGCTCCTTTGGTTTTTTTATATTTACTTTATTTAGTTATTAAAAAATGTTTAAATTATGGCTTAAATGAAAAAGAGAATTTGTTTATAAAAATTTTCTTTGTAATTCAAATATTCAACATTTTTTATGCTCTTGATCATTCTAAATTTTTTGATTTAAATTCCATATTTGGTTTAACCATCCACTTACAAAGAGCGGTTGTATTCAATCATATACTCTGGGGAGTCTGCTTATCAATATTACTTTCAAGCATTAAGTCTAAAAATTTTATATTTTTTCTTTTTTTACTATCTTTTACTTTAAATGGCTCAGCAATGTGGAAAGTTTCGCAACCATCAACTTTTACAAAAAATGAAAATTTTGCAACAAGACAACTAATTGATTTAGGGCAAAAAATTAATTTTGTTGACTATACGCTGATGACCACCTGGAGCAATCTAATTCCAGGGTTTTCTACTTATTCATCCTTTTATGATACGACTGAAAATTATTATAAAGTGCCGCTATACAGCCAAATTTACAAAGATTATGAAAACACCAGTCCAATTTTTGTATCCTACAATATCGACCCTATGATTGCAGCTTATAATAATTTAAATACTGCTGACGGATATTTTAATTTATACAAAAAGTCTTATAACCGAAAGTTTCAGGAAGTTATAAGAGATGAGTTAGATTTTATTAAAGAAAGAGAAAAAAATATATTTTCAAATTACGGACCAAAAGTATATTTGTTCAACAAACAGTTTTACCCATCTTATGATTTAAATAATATAAATTTTTGTGCGTTGCGTAATTTGCCATCCACACATATGATTTCAGAAGGTGAAATTTCATACAAATATATAAAATTAGAAAATGTATACGACAATATATATGTTTACAAAATTGTCAAACCAAATAATTGTTAGATTGAGTAATTTTATTTACTTTAACAATTACCAATTTGAACCGTCAATTCTAGTTTGACTTTTTTCATTATTTATTTTTAACAATTTAGGGTTTTCTTTTAAGTAATCAATAATATTTTTAATTGAGGAGTCAATACCGAGTTTGTCAATTATTTGTTTAATAAAAATATAGTCTTCTTCATAATCTATACAAAGCCTAAGGTTAGGCATAAATTCTTCATTGCTAGACTCTACATTTTGAATTTTAAAATTTTTTAAATTTTTTCTGATATACAACGTAACATGTTCAAGATCATCCTTATTCATAAATTTAAAATAATCTTTAAAAAAATACTCATTTTTTACAACTTCAACGTCTAAACCCCTTGGCCAAGTTCTATGTAAAATATTGCTAGTATAAAAATTTTTATTCTCTATGTGGTTATTTAATACACTTTCAATAATATTTTTATTAATAAGCGGATTGTCTGCAGTTAGCCTAATAGTATTGTCATTTTTATTTGTATAATCTTTTGCAATCGTTGAATATCTAGAATATACATTTTCTATATCTCCTCTAAAACAGTTTATACTATTAACATTGCAGAAATCCTCAATAAGATTATCTTCCTCCAGAGTGGTTGTTGCAATAAATATATCTTGAACATTATCAATAGTCTTAGTAATTTTTGTAATTTGATCAAGGATTGTAAGGTCACCTATATTTTTAAATATTTTATTAGGAAATCTTTCTGATCCAGTTCTTGCTTGTATTACTATTATATTTTTCAAATGTAATTAAAAGTTTCTCCATGGGGGATTGCCTGATTCCCATAACTCGTTTAAACGAACATACTCTCTATATGTATCCATTGGTTCAAAATAACCATCATGAATAAATGCTTTCAATTGACCATCTTCTGCTAACTGCATTAATGGATCTGTTTCAAGAGTTGATTTTTCATCAAGATATTCCAAAAAACTTTTGTCAAAAACCATAAATCCAATATTTACATACCCATCTAATTTTGGTTTTTCGATAAATTTATTGACTGTAAAGTCACCATCAAATTCTACAAGTCCAAATCTTGATACAGGATTTGTTACTGTAACGGTCCCAAGCTTTTCATGAGATTCGTGAAATTCAATCAGACTTTTAATATTAACATTTGCTAATCCATCCCCGTAAGTTACGATAAATGTGTCTTCTAGTAAATTTGCTAATTTAAACACTCTCCCACCCGTATTTGTTTCTTCACCAGTTTGGATAGTTTTGATATTATTAGCATTACTAAAATGTTTTTCTATTATTTCACTTTTATATCCTGTGGCTATCAGGTAATTAAAATTATTAAAATTTTCAAATATATCAATTAGATGTTGAAGCACTGGAGAATTGCCAATTTCAACCATTGGCTTGGGGATAGTTTCGGTCAGTTCTCTCATTCTTGTCCCTTTTCCACCAGCTAAAAGAACTACTTGATTTACCATTACTTTATTCTATAGAAAATTTCAATTTTTAAATTGAAATTAATTTTTTTATAGATTTAGTTAATATTAAGATTTTAAAATTTCGTAGTTTCTTCTGTAAATTTTGATTTTATAAATTAATTTATAAAAATAGTTAATAAGTGGTAAGAATCTCCACATTACCGATTTTCCATATCTCTTATCGCCTAAACACTCTGGGTAATAGGAAATGAACAGTTGATCTAAGAAACTATTTTTTGGAGGCATGAAATTTTTGTTATAACTATATTTGTTAAACATTTCATTCCAAAGATGACAAGTTAGAGATGGGTTGTGTTTTTTGATCATAAAGCTTTTAAAGCTATTTTTAGATTCTAGAAAATATTTAAAATCTTTAGCTTCAGTATTATAAAAATATTTTTTTTCGACTACTAAATGCATTAAATTATTTTTTAAAAAATATTCAGTAATCAGATCTGGACCTATCTGTCCCCAGTAGAAATTATAATTATTTTTATTTATTTCAATTTCAATTTCTTTAATCAGTTTTTTAGCAATGCTTTTATTTTTAAAATACATTACAGAATTTCCAATATAATTTTTATATTCAGCACCTAAAACAAATTCTGAATTTTCTGCCAATTCTTTAAATTCTTCAACATTTTTAAGACAAACGCAATCTAAATCAAACCACCAACCACCTTCTTTAATCATTAAATGTAAACGAAATAAATTTGCAAATGAAGCAGGACTTGCTTTTTGACTTCCTTGTGAAAATTTATAAATTAATTTTTCTTCAAGAATTTTTTCAGCACTTTCAATTTTTAAATCTAAGTCCTTGATAATGTTTATATTCGGAATCTTGTTTTCATATGTCCACAGTTTTACATCAAAACCATTACTGATATAAGATTTTAAAGTTAGTATTTCATAATTTGATAAATTCCCAATCCAAAAAAAATTTGCTTGATTATACATGACTAAGTAAGTTCTTGACTAGAGAACTTTCCCATAAAACAAACTATAAGTAAAAGAATATAATTAGGAATGTAAAGCAATGCATCACTCTTTAAAAAATTTAATAGTAAAAATATAATTAGAAAGAAATAAACTGATTTATATTTATTTTTGAAAACTATAAAAATACTCAAAAACATAATAAGCAATCCAATCACTCCAAAAAATATAAGGTAATTAAACATAGAGGAGTGAGGTAGAAATAACCCATAATTGTATTTTGTGTAATGATCAAAATAATAATGAGTTAGTTGCTGAGGTCCGTAGCCAAATAAGAATTCCTGAAAATTTGGATTGTATTTAGCAAGAAAAATTCCCCATTTTTCAGATCTATTTATAAAATAAGCAGCTGTATTGAAAATAGAGTTAATACTTGGAAGGTAAGGAATGTTATAGCTGTTAGTATAATTTTCCACCATAAACCTTAAAGATGATGACATGTTTGTAGAGTCTTCTGGGAGATTTAGTATCAAGCTATAATTTCCTAATTTTTTATCACTCTGTCCGTATTGATTTTTTTTAAATTCATAATTCATTTCAGATGCCTGAACACCTTCATAAATAACAGAATTGCTCAAATATTGAAAAGAAAATTCATCATATATATAAACCCCAAAACCAGAAATAACTACACATAGCAATATAAAATAAACCAAAATTTTTTTTGAATTTTTTGTATTATTTAAAATATAAAAAAGAATAAGTAAAAAAGTCATAGAAGATATTGCTGCAAAATTATTTGTTCTCATAAGTCCAAGTAGATTTATAAATATCAAAATAAAATCGAGATTATTTAGGGTAATTATTTTCTTAAAAAATAGTAAAAAATAAAGAAGGATTACAAAAGCATAAAATTCTCCCATTCCTTCTGCGCTTGATGCAATACCTCTCCAAGTATTCCCCTCTATACTTTCAAGCGATCTCATTCCAAATTTGTTTAGACCTAAAAAATAATATGAAACAAAATTAAATAATTTAAATGTAGAAGACACTGAACCAACTAAAAAAATTAAAGAACCTGAAATTAAAAAATTTCTAACAATCAAATCTAGATTTAGATTTTCGTAAGTTTCTTTATAAAGGTAATAGATACCTGTTGTAAAAAAGTAAAATAATATTATCCAAAATATAAGAGAACTTAAATTTTGTGTCGAGTTCGTAAACCCTCGAAGTTTATCAACATCAAATAATAAATTTTCATTCTTTAAATTTAAAATCCAAAAAATTGAAAATATAAAATAGATAGATATAAATTTTTTATTAAATTTTCTATTTAATAATGAATTAATTCCTAGAAAAGAAAATATTATTAAATAGAAATTAATGTTTAATGAGTTATAAGTTCCATAAAACAAAAATATAAATGGAAAATAATTAAGTAAGTTTTCAAACCTACTGTTTAATAAACTACTAAATAAAAAAAGAATTCCCAATATGGTTAAAAAATATAGGTAAAGAAAATAATTTTCATAATATAAATCACCATTAAACTCCCTACTAACAAAATCTATATCATACTCACGAGTTATTGACTTATAGTATGTGCTTTCTCCAACTAGATGCAAATAAAACAATAATGAAGTAAAAAAATAGGAGAGTCGATTTATATGTAGTTTTTGGTTTCCTGACTTAGGTATTAAAGAAATAAATAAGAACCAAAATATTGATTGTAGAATCAAATCAATATTGATATTGGTACCAATCCAAACTTTTATGACTGCAGGTTTATACTCATCCCAACCATTTTCTATAAGCTGTTCTGGAATATATTGAACCCACGTATGCTTACCAAAACACTCTATCGATCCAGATGGTTCAGCATAGATTTCAAAATTAACTTTTGAATTACTATTTTCTAGAATATCAAATAAAGAAAAACTGCATTTATTTTCTTGATAGTATTGCATATTTTCTGGAGTTAATTCTGCACTTTTAATATCTGGCACGCTATAGATTTTTAATGGAATAAAAATTAAGAGCAAAACAACTAGAGACACTCTTAATAACGGTTTATATTTATTAATCATTTAAACCTTAATCTTTTTTTGAAAACAAAATAAATACTTACAAAACCCAACATGAAAAAAAACAGAACTTTTTCACCATTAAAAAAGTCTGATATGTTGTTAGTCCAATTACCATTCACATAATTTGCACATTCTAGCCAGGAGTTAACCATTACTGAACTGCCTTCTTCATTAAACAATGTTATAGGATTAAAGTCTGGGTCAGGTTCAAAAACAAAATTTGGATTACTACCGATTTCTTCAAAATCTGGAATAATTTCAGATTCTCCACAAATTACTTCTGTTTTCTTATGCACCATATATAGGTTAGTTAATATATTTTTAATTAATTAAACAATTTTTAATTTAAATGAGATTAATGAATTATAAAATTAGTATGTATTGAATAAGAAATAAATTTTATGCTCAAATTAAAATCAGATACTTACAGAAAAAGACACGAAAACGAAATAAATAGATTTATTGTAGAAAATTCAAAATGGATAAACATTGTCCGAAACAGTAAAGCTAACAGTATTGAAGCCATTGAAGATAAAAATTTATATATTGCAGATATAGAAGATGACAAAAATATTGAATACGACTCCTTAAATAATTCCTATTACGATTTAATAGTTTTAACTGATATTTTTGAACTTTCCAACGATGTATATACCTTGCTCAGTATTTTAAAAAATAAATTAAATGAAGATGGCAAATTCTTACTAACCACCGTAAATCCTAAATGGAATGCTTTATTACTTTTTTTTGAAAAACTTAAACTTAAAGAACAAACTAAACCCAGGTCATACATACACCATAAAAAGATTAATCTAATTGCTGAATCAGTCGGGCTTGAACAAATTCAATCATTTAATAGGCAAATATTTCCTTTCAAGCTGTTTGGTTTTGGTACATTATTAAATAAATTATTAGAAGTAGTTTTTGGTAGGATAAATTTGGGCGTAAATAACTATATGTTATTTACTAAAAAAGAAAAGTTAAAAAAAACGTACAAAAAAACAATCATTATTCCAGCAAAAAATGAAGAAAAAAATTTAGAACCGCTTTTTGAAAGAATACCAAAATTAAGTGGCAAGGTAGAATACATATTTATTTGTGGACCTTCTAAAGATAAAACACTCGAAGTCTCACATAAAATTAAAAATTCTAATCCAGATCTTGATATTTCAGTATTTAATCAAAAAACTAAAGGTAAGGGCAATGGTGTAATTGAGGCAATAAAAAGCTCCAAGGGAGATTTGATTACCATATTAGATTCGGATATAAGCGTAGAACCAGAAACTTTAAACGAGTTTTTTGAGATTATAGAAAATGGTTATACAGATTTTGTAAATGGAACAAGGTTTATTTACAAAATGGAAGAGGGAGCAATGAGAAAACTTAACAGTTTGGGAAATATATTTTTTCAAGCAATAATTTCTGTTGTGATCTCAAGAAACCTCACTGACTCGTTATGTGGTACTAAGGTATTTAAAAAAGAAATGATAGAAAAACTATTTAATTGGAAGAAAATGTTAAAAGTATCGGACCCTTTTGGTGATTTTGACCTAATTTTTACAGCAGCTTACTTTGGTTACAAAATAACAGAATATCCAGTTCACTATAAAAGCAGAGTCTATGGAAATACTCAAATATCAAGATTTAGGGACGGCGTAAGACTATTATTTTATTTTTTAAATTCTATTTTTGTTTTTCATACTTCAAATGATTAAATTAATTAAAAAAGTTGATATAAATTTTATTATTTTTCTCATATCGACGTTCATTTCCTATTCATGGAGTAATTTCTATTATGATTCAACCGTTAATGTAGATTTTTCAAAATATTATGATTACATAAATTATATTTTTGGTTTAGACGTAAATATTGATTACGGTCAAGGTTTACTATATTATTTTTTAATCTCATTAGTCCTAAGCAACTATATTGAAATGATAAATTTTAGTAATTTAAATATAGTTATTAGTAATAGTGTTTTCCTAATTAATTTTCTTCTTTATGTAGTTGGTTTAATTGGTTTGTACAAACTATTGTTAATAAAAAACGTTTCCAAAAAAAATATTTATCTTTCTTTTACATGTTTAAATTTTTTCCCACCAATTTTGCTCGCTCGATCTGTAATGAAGCCAGAGATTCTCGGTTTCTGCTTTTTTATGTGGGTAGTTTATTTTTTAGAGAAATATTTAGAGTCAAAAAATAAAATTAATTTGTACCTAGCTGTTCCATTTATAGTAATTTGTTTAAATACCAAAGCATCTATTGCTGCAATGGTGGGAGTATATTTACTAATTGCCTACATAAGCATTTTGAAAAAACTAGAGTTTAAGAACATTATAATTTTATTTTTAATTGTCATAGTCAGCATTTTATCCATACAATTTGAAACTTTTCAAGTAACTCAAAATATGATTTATGAAAGGGAATATGACGAAGAGTATGATAATCAAGCAAATAAGTCAATAATTTTAAAAATTGATATTCATGAAATTATTAAAAACCCATTTTGGGTTAATAAAGAAGATAGAGATTTTTATAACAAAAATGCAAGTTCTTTATGGAATATTTTGATATTAGATACTTTTGGTGATTACTTTGATCAGTTCTTCGGCTCTCAAGAGTTTTCAAAAAACAGAAAGAATGTATTTGTAGGTGGGGAGGTAGAGCTAGTAAATAGTAACAGACAAATAAGATACAATGGCCCATTTGCACCTTACTTTTGGTTTGAGTTAAATTATGTTAGAAAAATATTAGCCGTAATATTCAGCCTATTTTTTTATTGTTATTTAATTAAAAGTTCTTTTGAGAAAAATAATTTGTTTAGATTCACAGTTTTACCTTTATTAGTTGGTGCAGGTGTTTTGTACTTAAATTCTATTGGAGTACCATCAAATAACTTTAGCCCAAACAAGGCGGATACATTTAAGGCATTTTACTTTTCTTTCTTGTTAGCATTATCTTTTGTTTACTTATTAGGCATATTTTTTAATAAATACAGTAAATATTCTTATGTATTTGTTTTTGCATTCGTGATTTCTATATTTTTTATAGGAGGTCATCCAAAAAATAATAGCCAACAGCTAAGTGAAAAATTGATTAGCTGGAATGAATACTCAGCAGTGTGTGAAATAAATAATTTAATTTTTTATCAAAATAGTGTTTTAAACATTTTTCATAAATCTGGGAATGAAAATTCTATTAAAAGCGATTGCAAAAACTTCACTACTTCACAAATTTTATTTACAAAAAAATTTACTAATCAACCATTAGATTTATACCAAAAATGTTTAGGCACAGATGGTCGTATAAGTAAAGACTATTCTAATTTCCCAGAATGTCGAATCTATACCTTTAATGAATTAAGAAAGTATGAAGAATATGGAAAAATTTATAAGCCTTTTATTTCAATTTTGTTTTCTCTAGCTAGCGTAGTAGTTATATTGTTTTCACTTTTTGAAAGCAAATTATCAAAAGTAAAAATTAAGTTCTTTAAAAATTAATAATTTAACTAACTATCAGATTTATAAGTAAACTAAAAATTGTTGGTGTTAAAAAATATGCATGATAAATAAAAAATTATCTTTAAGCACAATTTACATAATTGGAATTATATTTATTTGTTTATTTAATATATTTTTCTATGATCCAATACAAGGCTATGATGCTGAAGCGCATTATGATTATGTAGACTATTTTTCAAGATATTTGCCACAAGACATTAGATTGCCATCAGATTTAAATTCTCGAGAATTTTTTAACCCTCCAATTCCCTATATAATTCCTAGTTTTGCCCAGGTAATTTGTAGAAACGTTATTGATTCAAATAATTTTTTGCAAGATTGTAAACAATATTATGGTATAGCGATACAAGTCTCACAATTTATACTTTATCTTCTAACAATTTTTTTTAATTTGAAGACCTTGCAGGTGTATTTTCAATCTAAAGACATAATTAATTTAAACTATTTAGCTTTGGTTTCTTTACTAGCTGTTAATTATCGAACAATTTCAATGCTTAGGGGTGAGCCTTATATATTATTCTTTCTAAGTTTGCTGCTATATAAATTTATAAATTTATATAGAAAAAACTTTAAGGCAACAAAATACGATATTTTAATTACAGGTATCCTTATAGGTCTTCTAGCTTTAAGTAGACAATGGGCATTCTTACTATTCCCCGCTTTTTTCTTACTAATAATTTATATTAAAAAAGAAAATAGAATCGAATATGTTAAGTTTACACTTGGGACATTCGCAGTAGGGTTTATTACCTCATCTTGGTTCTATTTTAATCTTTTTATTAACTATGGTTCTTTTACTGCATTTAATAAACCCTCAATGGGGTTTAAGTTTTCAAATCAGCCATTAAATTTTTATATTCCGAATTTAAATGATTTAATGCTTGTGTTCTCCAAACCTATTAGACCAAATTTTAGTAATCAGTTTATTACTACTCTTTATTCTGATTTTTGGGGAGATTACTGGGGTTATTTTGTGTTTACAAGTAGGAATTTAGAAGCTGGTAGAAATCAATTAATAATTGGAGACTATTTGGCAAGAGTTAATATTGTATCACTACCCATTACATTATTTTTAATCTACTCAATTTATTGGGTTGTAAAAAATGTAAAGAATAACATTTTTTTAGATTATATTAAATATTCTTTATTTTTTACATTAATCGGATATTTATGGTTTTTAATTTCTTATCCGGAATTGCCTTCGGGAGATACAAATAAAGCTACTTATGTTGTTCAGTTTTTTAACTTAGTCATCATTAATTGTTCAATATATTTAGATTATTTATATAAAAATAGAAAAAAAACTTATAATATTGTCATGATTTATTTGTTGTTTGCATTTATACATAATTTCTCTTCTTACTTGTCTCATTTTCCATATAGGTTTTAATTATGTACCAAAAAATACTTGAAATCTTTAAAAATATAATCGTAATTTCAAAATTTACAAAAACCTCTAAAAAAAAGAGATCTGTTTTTCTATTAGGACTAATTGGAAACTTACTTGTATTGTCTGATATATTAATAATTTTAATATTCGCCTCATTTTTTGATCAAAATATTGATACTAACAATATTTTTATTTCTTATTTTATTGACTATAAAGAAGCGCTCCCACTTTTAGTATTATTTAGATTTCTACTTATCTATCTAGAGAGAGTTGCGGTAACTAAATTACAGTTTCGTATTGAGGAAAACTTGCGAGTACACCTTTTAGACGAAGTGTTTAAAAGAGGAAACGTTTCGGTTGCCGATGCATATTATTATGTAAATAGTTTAAGCGCTCAAGTAGGATCTTTCTATTCAACACTCTCATCATTATTTGGTAGCTTAATACAAATAGTTGTGTTTTTTGTGTATTTGGTATTTTCAAATTTACAAATAATATTAATTTTTTCCTTAGGTTCTTTACTGTTGTTTATTCCAACTATTTATTTAACTAGATTAGGAAGAAAATATGCACACTTAGCATATGTGTCGGGTAATGAAATTAGTTCAAATTTAGAAAAAGTTTTAGATAATCTATTTCTTATTAAAATAGTCAACCAAATTAGTAAAGAAGTTTCAAATTTTAAAAATAATATAAATTTATATTTTTCTTCGCGCTTAAACGACATTAAATTTGGTACCTTAAACACAATCCTTCCTAACTTTTTTACACTTTTTGGATTATCTGTCTTACTTGTATTCTTTAATTTTGCAAAATTAATTACATTTGATTTCATAGGTATCTTAATTAGACTTTTTCAGTCTCTTGGACTATTTAATAAACACCTTCATTCTGTTTCTTCTTTTCATGTATATTTAGAAAAATTATATGATATTGAAAAAGACAAAGAAGATGTAAATTTTTCAAATTTTCAAATAAATACAAACCTAGACAAGAATCTCGCTGTACAAATAAAAGATGTAAGTTTTAAGTATCTTGGTTCAAACCAGGCAATGTTTAATAATATAAATATAGAATTTAAAAAAGGAGAGCATACAATAATTACCGGCCCAAATGGATCTGGAAAAAGCACATTACTTGGTTTAGTTTCTGGTGTCTTTTACCCGAATAAAGGAGTTGTTACATCCATATCAGATAAATTTGGATATGTAAGTGCTTCTCCAATGATCATAAGCGGAACGATTAGAGAAAACCTACTTTATGGAAACGAAGAGATATTAGAAGATGAAATTTTGATTAATTATTTAGAGAAATTTGAACTTTTTGAAAAAGGCACGCCATATGATCTTGACAGGAAAATAACTAACAAGTCTCTATCGATGGGTCAAATGCAAAAAATTTCATTCATTAGAGCATTGATACGTAATATTGATATTTTAATTTTAGATGAATCAACTTCGAATCTTGATACCTCTTCAAAAAATCTTATTTACAACATACTCAAAACTGAAAATTTGACGATTATTAACTCTACGCATAATCCAGAAGATATTTTAGGAGTTGATTCTCATATACAAATTATCATTGATAATGAGAATGGCGACAGGATTATTAGCTATTCAAGAGATTAATTAAATCTATTTCTTTTTTTATAATGATATTAAGTGAGTTTGTTTGTAAAATTTGAAAATTACCATTTTCTGCAATTTTTTTATATTCGAGTTCATGTTTAGTAATATTTTTAAATATTTGCTCTAGATCTTCATCAAATTCAAACAAGATTCCAGTTTTATTTGAAACAATTTCTTTATTATTTTTTAAATTTGAAACTATCACTAGGCAACCACACCCCATTGCTTCAAGTATAGTTTTTGGGTTTCCCTCATAAAAAGATGCTGACAAGTAGAATTTGTAATTATTATATATATCAATTAATTCTTCATAGCTTTTTTGTCCTAAAAAATTTACTTTTGTATTTTTTTCATTAGCCAAATACTCTAATTTTTTCATAAGGGTTCCAGTTCCGACAATATCAATCTCAAGTTCACTGTTTGAAAATTGATTAATTATATGTTCAAAATTTTTCTGCTCTTCTAGCCTGCCAACACAAAGTACTTTGTTAGAAGTTCTATTTTCATATGCTTTTCTAATTTCATTTTCAGTCCAGTTGCTAATTTTATGTATTTTTTCATTAGCAAAATTAAATTTTTTCTTTAAATACTCTAAGTCAGAATTTGATGAAACAGTGTATATATCTGAAAACCTTAGCGAAAAATATGTCAATATTTTGTAAAGAAACCTTTTTAGAATGGATTTATTTTCTGCAATACTGAATTGCAACATATCATATCCAGTACGTATAAATAGAGGTTTACGATTGACCCACTTCAATAAGATACTTACCCATGATCCCAGAAGTTGGTTTTGCTTAATTAAATCAAAATCACCCGTGTGCTTTTTAATAAAAAACGGTACATAAAGCGAAAGTAAATAATTTAAAAAAGAATTTTGTCGAATCTTTGTAACTGAATAAATTGGAACTACATTGATATAAGGATATTTTTCTTTGTCAATAATATTTAAATCTGAGTTATCACCGTAAGTTAAAAGGGTAAATTCACAATTTAGTTCGTCATTAAGTTTTTGGAAATACTTCAATTCTTTTTGAATAAAGCCTGAGTAATCCCAGCTTTCTAATGAATAACCATATGTAAAAACGTATAAAATTTTCATCAAATCAATAATAATTTATTAACCAACAAACTACTAGATGAATATAATTTAAATATATATGAAAAAAATACTACTAGTACATACTTCATATCAAAATCTTGGTGGAGAAGACGTTGCTGTTGAAAATGAAATCACACTTTTAAAAAAACATTTTGAAGTAGAAACATTAATTTTCTCTAACAATGTCCAAAATTATTTTTCCCAGTTTATATATTTTATTTTTAATAAAAATTTTAAAAGTATGAGAATGCTTCAGGAAAAAATTTCCACTTTTAAACCTGATGTTGTTTATGTGCACAACACTTGGTTTAAAGGCTCAGTAGGTTTATTTAAGATACTAGAAAAAAATAATCAAAAAACAGTCATTAAACTGCATAATTTCAGATATTTCTGTACAAAATCATTTTTATCTAAAAATCACCTAGGAAATGAAATCTATTGTGGAGCTTGTGGGATGGAAAAAGATAAAGTTGGTTTTTTTAATAAATATTTTTCTGATTCTTATCTTAAATCGTTTCTTGTAATTATTTATGGAAAAAGGTACTTTAAAATATTACAAAATCTCAATTTGGACCTAGTTGTTCTCACAAAGTTCCATAAAGAATTTCTAACTAATTTAGGCATTTCCAAAAATAGAATATTTATATTACCAAACTTTATAAACACAAAAATATTGAAACAATCAAATGAAACACCTTCCCTTGTTTATGCAGGAAGAATCTCTAGAGAAAAAGGGGTCGAAAAGTTAATAAAATCTTTTTTGCAAAGCAAACTTTCAAATTGGAAGCTTAAAATAATTGGAGAAGGACCTCTTCTTTTAGAATTAAAAAATAATTATAAATCATACAAAAATATTCAATTTTTTGGCGCCTTAAGAAATGAAGAAGTATTAAAAACTATAGCTAATTCGAATGCGGTTGCTACAGCAACACTTTTATATGAAGGTCAACCAACATTGTTGTGCGAAGCATCATTAATAGGAGTTGCGTCAATTTTTCCAGAATCAGGAGGTATAAAGGAGTTCTTTCCAAATGATTATGAATTGTCATTTGATTTCAAAATTGACTCCGAGTTAACTGCAAAGTTGAATACTTTAATGGATGAACATTTTATCGATGATATAGCCATAAAAAACCAAAACTTTATTAACGACTATCTTGACTACGATAGACTATTAGATATATTTAAAGACGTATTTTATGATCAAAAATAGCAATAAGATATCTGTGCTTATGTCTGCATATAATTCAGAAAAGACTATTGCCAACTCAATTAATAGTATTCTTAACCAAAGCTATACAAATTTTGAGCTTTTGATTGTAAATGATGCTTCAACAGATTCAACAATAGAAATTTGTAAAAATTTCGAAAATTTAGATAATAGAATCCAGATTTACAATAATAAAAAAAATATAGGTTTAACAAAATCTCTAAACTATTTGATACCTTTTACAACTGGGGACTACATTGCTCGCCAAGATGCAGATGACCTTAGTCTGTCTTCTCGCTTTGAAAAACAAATTGAGATATTTTCAAATACTAAAGCAGACTCATGTAACACACGGGCAATTATTAAAGAATCCAATATAGTTACACCTTCAGTTTCATATTATTTGCCATTTGTAATTTCAATGAAATTTAAAAATCCTTTTGTACACGGTTCATTAATGATAAAAACATCTGTTCTTAAAGAGTTGAACGGTTATGATGAAAATTTTTATTATGCACAAGATTACAAGCTGATGAATGATTTATTATTAAGAAATTATCATCCTTATATAATAAAAGAACCTTTATACGTACTAAATCAAAAAGACAACATTTCTACTAATCACAAAAAAGAACAAGATTATTTTGCCCATTGTGTTAGAAAAAAGCAACAACCAAGTATGAATTTATGAAAATATATTTAAACCAACCAAAAGAAAATTGGATTGTAGATAGGTTTGTATCAGAATGGAGCAAAAACAATTCAGACATAACTACTAAAAGAATTTCAAAAAGCGATATTGTGTGGATAATTTCTCCTTGGACTTGGAGAAAAATTAATAAAAAATATTTAAAAATTAAAAAAGTAATTTGCACTATTCACCATATTGATCCAAATAAGTTTGACAAAAATGAATTTTATGAACTGGATCAATATGTGGATTATTATCACGTCATTTCTGAAAAAACAATTACTGAATTGGAGAAACACACAAATAAAAAAATCTATACAATTCCATTTTGGGTCGATGACAAAAAATGGTTCAGCATACAAAATAAGCAACTGCTTAAAGAAAGTTTTAATTTTGATGAAAAGTCTTATTTGGTGGGTTCCTTTCAGAGGGATACTGAAAAAGGAAAAGACTTACTTCCTAAGCTAGAAAAAGGTCCAGATATATTATTAAAAATTATAAAAAAACTAAATACAAATCATTCAAATTTGCACATTGTATTGGCAGGTAAAAGAAGGGGATATTTAATAAAAGAATTGAAAAAGGAAGGAATTAAATTTACTTACTTTGAAATGATAAAGAACAGTCAATTGAATGAGTTATATAATTGTTTGGATTTATATATAGTTTCTTCAAGATTAGAAGGTGGGCCAGCTTCGATAATGGAATGTGCACTAACAAAAACACCGATAATATCTACGGATGTTGGAATTGCTAATAAAATTTTGCCTAAATACTCAATATTTCAGGATGAAAACTATGAAAATAGTAAACCAGATATAGAACTAGCTTTCTCAAATGTTCAAAAATACATAATTCCTAAAGGCTTTAACAAATTTATAAAGATATTTGAGGAAATTTATGAAAGTTAGTATTAGTTCAAAGATTGTAGAAGGCCCCTGGGGTGGCGGAAATTTATTTATAAAAAATCTAAGTCAATACTTAAAGTTAAATGGTGTAGACGTAGTGCACGATTTATTCTCTAAGGATATTGATGTAATACTACTAATTGATCCAAGGAAAGATTCTTTTGCTACTGTATATGGTCATAAAGAAATAATTAACTATCAAAAGTATATAAATAACGATGTTCTTGTTGTTCAAAGATTTAACGAGTGTGACCAAAGAAAAAATACAAGGGGATTAAATGAATTTTTAAAAACAGCTAATGAGTGTTCCGATGTAAATATATTTGTGAGCAATTGGTTGCTTGAAGTTTTTAAAAAAGAGGGCTTACAAAATAAACAAAACAAAGTAATAATGACAGGTGCACAACAAAATATCTTTAACTCTGATGGATATAAGAAGTGGGATAAAGAATCTAAAATAAAAGCTGTCACACATCATTGGGGTGATAATGTAAATAAAGGATTCGAAATATACAGTCTTTTAGATAAATTGTTAGACACGAAGTATTCGGACCTACTTGAGTTCACCTACGTTGGGAATATACCAAAAGAATTTAAATTTAAAAATACAAATTATATCCCACCAACTCATGGGAAAGAATTAGCTCAAATTTTAAAAAATAACCATTTTTATATTACAGCTTCCAAGAATGAACCCTCTGGAAATCATCATATAGAGGCAGCACAATGTGGTTTACCAATTCTTTATTTAGATAGTGGAGGAATCCCTGAGTTTTGTGATGGATTTGGAATCAGTTTTAATGAAGAAAATTTTCAGGAAAAATTAGATGAGATGATTAACAAATATTATTTTTTTGAAACAAAAATGGTAGATTATCCCTTTAATTCAGATTTAATGTGTAAGGAATATCTTGATGAATTTTATAGAATCTTAAAAATTAAAAAAAAGCTAATAAACAATAGAGTGCATAATAGAAAAACTGAATTTGTTCAAAACAAATATTTATTTTTAATCAAATTAAATTCTTTAAAATTAGTAAATAAGAACATATACTTTTCAAAGATTTATATGCTTATGAAGAGATTAATTTTAAAAATTAAAAGTACTATGTTGGGGCTATGAAATTAGAAATAAAAAGTAATAACTTATTTAATTATTTTAAAAACACTTATTTATTTTTTTTAGTGTTCACAATATTATTTGGAAGATCTTTTACAGGATTAACCATTATAGGATTTAGGCTAGGTGAGTTGATGATCGCTTTCAGTCTTATAGTCTCTATTATATTTATGTTTCTGCCTATAAAATATTTAGATACTAATTTTGGTAAATTTAATTTTTACACTCATAAATTGATAATTTTAAGCTTTCCAATAATTGTTATTTTAACTAATGGTGATTTTCTAAATCCATATACATATCAAAGCAGTGCTTATATTTGGACATTAGGGTTTTTACTTATTTCAAATTTTATATTTTCAAAAAATGAAATCAACAACTATTTTTTTAAGATCGTCCCTTTTTTCTTGCCACTACTCTATATCTTAAGCACTATTAAATTTCCTAATTTTTTAATGAACTTTTTTATACAATATTCAGATAAATTTGATTTTGTAAAAGCATCTGACCTGTTATTAGCATTTGTAGCGACAAATTTTATATTGAAAATGATTTACAAATCTAATACTTTTGATTTCAACTACTTTGTATTGTCAAGCGCTGTTTACCTCCCATATTTGTTGTTCAAAAGTAAAGGTGCATTTTTCCCAGCAATTATATTTATATTTTTTAATATGTTTAGTTATCTAAAATATATAAATAAAAATAGATTGAATTCTTTTTTGATTTTAGTTGTTTCAGTCATTATATTTTTATCCTCTGCATTTCATATTTATGGAAATTTTAATTTTACAAAAATGGGTCAAGATAATTATGAAAATATAAACATCACAAATACAGATAATGTTATTGATAACCTTTCCAAATTAGTAAACGAAAAAAATACTTCTCAAATATTTGCATCATTTTATATTTACGACGGAAGACTTTATTCTCAAGAACAGATGGCTGATTGGAGATTGCAAATTTGGCAAGATGTAATACGAGATCTTTACTCAAATGCTAATTATTCAGTTGATTCTAAAGGGACAGTTAGACGCCAACAAACAACTCTTAAAAGTGATATGTTTTATAAAGGTCACGGCTACAATGATATACTTCCTGCTATGAAATTTGATGAAAGATCTGGTACAGATGGAACAAATCAAAATCCACATAATTTTTTAATTTATAGCTTTGGTAGAGGTGGAGTATTTCATGGAATACTAATTATGCTTTTCCATTTATCAATATTTGCATATTTTTATAAAAAAGAAAAAAGTTTTAATATTCTTTTATTTATCGCTCCTGTACTAATGACTTCTTTTTTCGACGCTTCAATGGAAAGCGTACGTTTTCCGTTTATCTACTATGCATTTTTGTCTATTATTTACAACTTCAAAACTTCAAATAAAATAAATGAATAATTTTTTTGAATTAATTACTATATTGAATATATGAAAACTGCATTTATTACTGGCATTACTGGACAAGATGGGTATTATCTATGCAAGCATTTGTTAGAAAATGATTATCAAATTCATGGAACTATTAGGAGATCATCTAGTATCAATACAAGCAGAATTGATGGTTTAATTTCCCAATACACGCCAGATAATCAGCTTATTCTTCATTATTCTGACTTATTAGATTCAGCATCTATGAGTACTTTAATAAATAAAATACAACCTGATGAAGTTTATAATTTAGCAGCACAGTCTCATGTTGCTGTTTCTTTTAAAACACCTGTTTTTTCTTCTCAAACAAGTACTTTAGGACCTTTATCATTACTGGAACCATTAAGGAAACTAGATAAAAAAGTAAAATTCTATCAAGCATCATCTTCGGAAATGTATGGTGGTGCTACTGAGGATAAATTAGACGAAAAAAGCGAATTTGATCCAAAAAGTCATTATGCTGCAGCTAAAGTTTTTGCTCATAATTTATCAAAAATTTATAGAGAATCCTATGATATGTTTTGTGTAAATGGAATTTTATTTAATCACGAATCTCCTCACAGAGGTGAAACTTTTGTAACAAGGAAAATCACAAGAGCTGTCGGGAGAATTAAGTTAGGATTACAAAGCAAGTTAACACTTGGAAATTTAGATGCAAAAAGAGATTGGGGATTTGCAGGTGACTATGTAGTAGGGATGTGGAAAATGATGCAACATGAAACTCCAGAGGACTGGGTCTTAGCCACTGGTGTGGCATATAGTGTTGAAGATTTTGTAAACGTAGCTTTTAATTATGCAGATATTGATCCTGAAGAATATATATCTACTTCTGAGAAATATATGCGACCTAATGAAGTTCATCATTTATTAGGAGATTCTTCAAAAGCGCAAAATCAATTAGGCTGGAAACCAGAAACTAAATTTGAAGATCTAGTAAAGATGATGGTTGATCATGATTTAAATTTAGCTAAACAAGAAAAGACTTTGATAGACAACAATCTTATTAAACCAACTTGGGAATCTCCAGTAGTTTAACTATTTTCTAAAAACCAATCATAAGTTTTTTTAATACCTGTTTCTAAGTTATATATTGGTTTCCAGCCCATCTTCATAATTTGAGAAGAATCTAGCAGTTTTCTTGGATTACCATCAGGCTTTGTTTTATCAAAATCTAACATCCCATCATAACCAACTATGTTTTTAATTATTTGAGCGAGGTCCATAATTGAAACTTCTTCACCACTACCAATATTTATTAGATTGGTACTCATGTCTTTACTAATAATAAATTCAATAGCATAAGCAAGATCGTCTACGTATAAAAACTCTCTCAAAGGATTGCCAGAACCCCAAATTTGAAATTTACTACTATTGCTTATTTTTGCTTGATGCATTCTTGATATTAATCCAGGTATTACATGGCTATTATTTTCGTCAAAATTATCATTAGGACCATAAAGGTTTGTTGGCATTAAATTAACGACTTGATGACCATATTGTATACTAAGCGAATTCCCTAATTCTATTGCAGAAAGTTTAGCCATTGCGTACGGAGAATTAGTGTGTTCTAATTTCCCCTCCATAATAGAAGATTCTTTTATTGGGTTCTCAGCATTTAACGGATAAATACAGCTACTACCAAGATTTATAATTTTTATATCTGGATATGGAATACAGGCTTCTAATATGTTCATATTTATTTTTAAATTTTCGATTAGAAATTCAGAACGATAAGTATTATTAGCAAGTATCCCACCAACCTTGGCTGCTGCATTGACAATTATATCTGGTTTACTATCCATAATTTTATTTTTAACTTGATCAAGATTGAATAAATCAGTATCTAATCTGCTTGAAGCTATAACTTCATAGTCAGATTTTGCTAGTATTCTCTTTGTCGAATTTCCTACTAGTCCATTTGCCCCAAAAATTAATATTTTTTTTCTCATTTTTATTTACTCTTTAAAAATAATACTATCGAGTATTGTATTAAATTTATCTAAATTATATTCATCTTTAACTAGGTTGAATCCTGTATGAGATAGTTTTTTTAAATAATTTTCGTTTTCATAAGTTTTTTTAATTACATTTATCCAACCTTCTAGGTTGTTATCTTCAATAAAAATTATGTTGGATTCATTTGTAAATTTATCAGAATCCCAAAAACCTGTAGTCTTTGATATTATAACTGGACACTTAGCTGCCATTGATTGTAAAGTAACACTTTGACCAGATGGTTGAGTACTTTCTTTTAATGGAACTATTGTTAGTCTTGATTTAGAGTAAAAGTCTTTTATTAAGTTGTCTGAAATGTAATTTTCATTCCACTTTCCTTTAATTAAATTTATATTTTTTGTTGTTAAGTTTTCGTTTTCTATTTGAGCTGTAATGAATGTAAATTCAATTTCTGGCAGCTTAGATGCTATGTCTTGTGCAAGCTTATAATCTCTTTTTCCATCATTTCCAATAAACAATATTTGATTACGATTTTGGAGTGAATAATCATTGTCAACTTTCCAAAAGTCGAAATCTATACTAAAAGGCAAAAAAATAAATTTATGTTTATGCTTAATCCACTCATGTCCTATATTTTCAATTTCACCTTTTCCAAGAAAAAAAATATTTGAAGATATAAAAATAATTAATCTTATAAATAAGAATTGAAAAAACTTGTTAATGTAGTTAGGGGTTGTTCTGCCAAAAAGTCCCATCACAATTATGTATATATCAATTTTTCGAAACATCTTAATAATTAACAAAAAAGGTAATAATGAAAGAGCCAATAACTCTGAAGTTAAAAGTATTTTATTTGAACTTTTCAAGATTTTGTAATTCATGTATGTAGCTATGTCGTCAAGATAGATAGGAAGTTTTGTAAGTTTTCTCAAAATTTTATCAATATATTTTTTAAGACTTCTTTTTTCACTCGGGAATTTCATTTCGATAACATTTGTTTTATATTTTTTTTCAAAATATTTATATCCATAAAAAAAATCATCTGGTTGCTCATTTATAGAATTTATTCTTTCAATTCTTCCAGCACCAAAAACGTAAGTTAAATCAAAACTTTTTGACATCTGATTAGTAGAATAACAATCTTTGTGATTTTATTTAATTCCTACTAATATTTTTATATATTGAACTTACCCATAGACATCATATCAGTAAATTGTTTAAACCCTTTAGAGTCTCTCAAAGCTCTGGACTATTCGACTCAAATACTAAAATTTAATAATTCATATTTATTTACAAATGAAAAAATTAATTCTTCTAGACACAAAATAATAAATATTGAAAAATTTAATTCTATTACTGACTATAGCGACTTTATATTAGGAATTGGAAAGTATGTTGATTCTGAATATGTATTAATTATTCAAGATGATGGATACATTATCAATCCAAAAAAATGGACAAATGAATTTTTAGCTTATGACTATATTGGTGCACCTTGGCCAGGCCAATACTCTTGGCGAAAAAGATGGAAAAATGACACTTATCATGAAGCATATGTTCATTCCAAAAAGAACAGAATTGGCAACGGAGGTTTTAGTTTAAGAAGCAGAAAGTTTCTTAATTTTTCATCTGATTTTGATTCAACAAATGGGATTCCAGAAGATGTGTTTTTGTGTCTTATAAATTATGAATCTGCAAAGAAAAAAGGTATAAAATTTCCTTCAGCTGAGATTGCCTACAGTTTTTCTTGCGAAGTTCCACTTGGTGGCAGTAATCTATCTAAAGAAATAAAAAATCATCATCTAGATATAAATGAGCATTTTGGCTGGCACGGAAAAAGAGTAAGAAATTATGAAAAGCTCCTTAAATTAAAAGAAATTTAGTGGAAGAATATAATTATTTAAAATACAAGATTAAAGGAGTTAAAAAATTAAAACGAAAATCCAAGCATTTGTTAGATTTATAAATATTTTAATTTTTAAAAAAAGCCTACCTGTAAAAATTTCTCTATACTTCCACGATATATATCAGAAAGAGCTAGAAGGACTCAAAGATATAATTGTTTTTTTTAAGGACCTAGGATATGAATTTCAAACAACCGAAAGCTTTAATAAGGATATCTCTTCATCATCAAAAGCTATTTCTTTAACTTTTGATGATGGTTTTAAAAACTGGGAAAACTTGATTGAGCTGTTTAAAACACACAGCATTGAAGCTACTTTTTTCATGAACTCAATATTTTTATCAAACACGATTAATGAGAAAGAGTTTAAAACATTTCTAAAAGATACAAAAATAATTGATAAGGAAAAATTGATAAATAGTGAAATTATTCAAAAACTTATCGATCACGGTCACGAAATAGGATCTCATACTCATTCACACAGAACTCTTAAGGACTTATCAGAAGAAGAGTTGAGATATGAAATTAATGAGAACTTAAAATACATTTATGAATTTGGAATAAAACCAAAATCTTTTTCTACACCGTACGGAATGAAAAGGCTTGTTAAAAATTCTCAGATTGCTATTTTGAATGAATATTTTGATGTCATTTGTTTTGGAGAACCTGGACTTTTGCATAAACAACAAAAATCGTTAATTGAGAGATACCCATGGAAAGTTAATAAATCATTTATTTATAACTTAACCAATTTAAGAACTGATACAACTCTGTTTAACAAACTTACTAGACGCAGTGGGTTGGGTTAATTTCAAAGAAATAGTTTTTTTATATAATATTTAATATTTCATATAAACTTAAGTTTGGTTAATAATGAGCAATTTAATTTCAGCTGAAAATTATATAAATTTTTCAGATGTTATATTTTCTGCGTTTATCTCAAAGAAAAAAATAACTGATTACATTCAAAGCGGATATGAAATTATCAATGAAACAAATGAATTTTATCTAGTAAAAAAACAAGACTTTACGTTAAGAGAAAATGATATTATTTTTTGTAATACTGACTTAGTTTATGAACTTTTCAAACTATTAAAACCAATAAATAGTCTCTCAAATATTAAACTGGTTACACATCAGTCTGATGTATCAATTAATATGAAACATTTACAATATAAACCTGAATGTATCTCAGAGTGGTACGCTATCAATGTCGATGTAGAAAGTAATTATTTATATCCTATTCCTATTGGGTTGGCTAGTTCTTTTCAAGAAAAATATTTAGTTGAGTCAAATATATTAAATATAAATACTTCAAAAGTAGATAAATCTAATTTAATTTATATAAACTTTAACCCAAACACTAATGTAATTCACAGAAATGTGGTTCTTGAAAAATTTATCAAAAAAGATTGGGCAAAGGTAGATTTATTTAATGTACCGATTGATGAATATGCTTCGAATATTCAAAAAAGTCACTTTGTTTTAGCACCATGGGGTAATGGAATTGATACACATAGAATTTGGGAAGCTCTTTATCTTGGATCTATACCAATTACGAAATATCATAAAACATTTAAAAGCATCAAAGAGTTACCAATATTATTTGTGGATAGTTATGAAGAAGTAAATAAAACACTTTTAGAGAAATACCTTATTGAAAATAGCAAAAACAGTATTAGTCCAATGTATTATGTAGAGTTTTGGGAAGAGCTTTTTAAAAAAAATAAGTTAGATTCGAATGAAAGTATAACAATAAGTCAAAACAGAATATTGTTCTTGTTCGACAAATATAAGTTAAAATTAAAAATTATTTTTAAGAGCAAAATTAAATTAGCTAAATATTATTTGATGAAAATAATTAAGGTGTTAAAAAAGTGAATAAATTTAATCTCCTATATTGTCATGATGAAGGTTATAATTTACAGACCTTCGTTTCAATCAACTCAATTTTAAAAAATTCACAATCTTCAACTTATGATATCCATATTCTTCATGAAAACCCGGATACTTTTAGGGATTATTATGACAGATTGATATCCTCTCCAAAAATAAATGAAATATTTTTGTATAAATTTAATGATAATGATAATTTTTTTCCAAATATTTCAGGAAAACATGTTTCGGCTGCTACTTACTATAGATTGTTTATTGAAAATTATTTACCAAAAAGTATAAGTTCATTGATTTATTTAGATTCAGATGTAATAGCAATTAAAAATGTTGATGAAATATTTGAAAAATGTGAAAAGGAAATTAAAGAATCAAAATTTACAGTTTCAGTAAGTATAGAGATGATAAAAATAAATGAAAATCATGATGTGTTTAAAAATTTAGAATTATCAGGAAACAACTACTTTAATGCTGGAGTAATGTTTATCGATTATAAAAAATGGAACAAGGAAACTTCTGTTCAGGATTTTTTAGATCTCATTGATTTATATAAGGATAGAATTATTTTTTGGGATCAAGATGTTTTAAATAAATATTTTGATGATAATTTTTTGAAACTCAGCGATAATTTAAATTTCCGAGTTTATGAACCAGTTGATTATAACAAACTTGACTCCGAAGCTATATTGTTGCATTATTCTGGAAATGCTAAGCCGTGGACAATCCAAGGTGGATATAAAAAGTCTTCAGAATATTTTTTCAATTTCTACAGAGAACATAATTCTGACAAATTTTATTTTGAATTAAATAAATCTAGATTAGAGTCTTTGAAGTTATTATTGAAGTTATTATTAAGTAGAGAATTTTTATCTTTAGATTTTAAATTTATATATTTTTTAAAAGGATTAAAAATTATTTTGAAAGGCAGTAATTAAATGAATACTTCCAAAGAGTTTAAAAAGGTTTTAGTGACAGGAAGTAGTGGACTTCTTGGAAGTTGGTTTATTAAGAGGCTTCTTGACGAGAGTATAGAGGTTAAAGGTGTATGTTTAGACGAGTCAAGAAATTATTTATTAGAAAGTTTAAATTTAACACAAGAGTTTGAAAATTATTATTTTGATATCTCTGATTACAAAAAATTAAACCAAATTTTTATTGATAATGATTTTGATATTGTGTTTCACTTTGCCGCACAAACACAAGTAAAGGATGCATTACTAGATCCATTAACAACTTTTAATTCGAACATAAAAGGTACATGGAATCTATTAGAAATTTGCCGTCAAAACAATGTACCAGCCGTTGTCGCATCGTCGGATAAGGCATATGGAATATCAGAAACCCTTCCCTATAAAGAGGACTTCAGGCTTAATGGAGAATTTCCATATGAGGTTTCAAAATCTATTACCGATTTACTTGTAAATACCTATAAAGTCAGTTACGAATTAAGTGTCTCTACATTACGATGCGGGAATATCTATGGTGGTGGAGATTTAAATTGGGATAGATTAATTCCTGGCGTTATCAAATGGCTACTTAATAATGAACAACCGATATTGAGGACCGATGGATCTTTTAAAAGAGATTGGGTATATGTGCAAGATGTGGTTGAAGCATATTATTTAGTAGGGAATGAGTTAATAAAAAATCCCAAAAACGTGTCAACCGCTTACAATTTTGCAGGTTTAGACTATCTTTCTGTAAAAGATGTTTATACATCAATATGTAATGTAGTAAATGGTGAATTTGTAGAACCAAAATACGTAATCGACTCAGAATTAGAAATACCAGATCAATACTTAGATTCTTCAAAAATCAAAAATGAAATAGGGTTTGAGGCTAAATATTCATTGGATGAAAGTCTTAGAGAAACAATAAACTGGTATAAAGACAATATACAATTTTTAAAATAAATGAAGTATAGAGTCTTAAATTCATATACTTCAAAAAGGTCTTTACCAAGAAATTTAATAGATAAAGATTTTAATTTATTTTCACATGAACTCTCAAGAGAAATAAAATCCACTCATTATTTAATAGAAAAAAATGTAACAGTAGCCAAGACATTTATTGTTAAATTTTTTCCAATGAAGATTTTTACTAAGTATGTATATTTTTATCGTCCTAAATTAATTAAAATCATAAAAGATTTTATTAAAAACATAATTTTTATTCAAAAATCTGAAAAAGAAAGAATCGACATTACTCCATTGTGGATAACTGATAATAAAACAAGTGTCTATTTCCATTTTCTCTGTGATGCTTTGGGTAGATATTTTTTGTTAGAAAATGATACTAAAGAAAAAAATATTACAGTGATTATTCCGAAAAAATATGAAATTGGATGGATAGTTGAAATATTAAATTATTTAAAAATAAATTTTCTAGTACTAGAAGAAACAAAATCTTACCAATTTAAAAAAATTTATATACCTAATTATCCAGCTCCATCGGGAAACTTTCACAAAGAAAATATTCTAAAAATTAGAGAAGCATTTATTAAAGCATTACCAGAAAATCTTTACAGTAGTAGCCCAATTAGAAAAGTTTGGGTAAGTAGGAGTAAGGCTAGAAGACCTGTGAAAAACTATATTGAGATAAAAAATTTTTTAATTGATAGAGGTTTTGAGATTGTAAATTTAGAAGACCTGTCTTCAGCAGATAAGATAAAATTGATGAGCGAAACCAAGATTTTAGCTGGATTGCATGGTTCAGGATTGACAAATGTCTTATTTATGAACAAACATACGTACTTGTTAGACATAAGAGACCCAGAAGATAATATAAAAAATGCCTTTTTTTCCCTAGCTTCTGAGGTGGAGGTAAATTATTATTATTTTGAAAGAGAAAACATCGAAGATTATATAATTTCTAAATCCAAATTAGAAAATGCAATAAACCAGATAGAAGAAATGATTAATAATGAGAAATAAATCTGGGTGCTTACTGATATTAGCATTTAATGAAGAAGAAAATATAGAGACTGTAATCAAAAATAATATTGATAAATTTAATGAAATTATAGTTGTAGATGATTGCAGTAAAGATAACACTAATAAAATTATCAGTGAATTATCAAAGACGTATAGCAATTTAAAAGTTATAAATAATGAAAAAAATTTAGGACCAGGAAAATCTATGGAAGTTGGAATAGAACATTTCCAAAAAACTTCTAATGATTATCTCATTAAAGTAGATGGAGATAATCAATTTAGTAATCAGGACTTAGATTTTTTAATTGAGACTGTAAAAAATAATGATGTAGATTTTATAAAAGGAGATAGGTTTTGGGAAAATGGAATAGTAGGTGACATACCATTAATAAGATACTTGGGTAATTCCTTTGCATCTTTTCTATTAAAGCTTACAACAGGTGCTTGGAAATTGAATGATCCATTAAATGGACTATTTCTTTTTTCAAAAAAAAGTTTAAAAAACTTTAAGTTACCAAAAATATTTTATAGGTATGGATATCCGTTTTATGTTAACAACTTTATGACCCAAGAAGCGATAACTAATAATGTCAGAATTTATCAATTCAATAACACTATCTCATATAAAAATCATAAAAGTAATTTAAAAGCTTGGTCAGTCTTGACTAAATTGTTAGTTTTTTCTATACAAAATATTATTAATAAATTTAAATTAAAACTCAAAAGCTCTCATCTGCAGATATCTGCAATTTTAGATATATTTAATTTTTTTGTATTTTTACTTACATTGTGGTCTTTGTTTACATTTTTTGAAATAAGATATTTTGGCAGGGGAGGAAATCAGTCTGACTGGTTTATTATTTTTCTAGTATTTGGATTATTTTTTATATTCAATCTAATTATTTCTCAAATGATTCAATCTAAACATTTATCAAAGAAAATAATTGTTTTGGAAAAATAAAAAATGGAAATAATAATTATCATTAACTTATGAATTATTTAAGAAATCATGAAATGTTTCAAGACGTTAAAATTTTTCAAGGTATAAAGCTTGTCGATGACCGAGGAATTTTTAGAAAACCATTTTTTGGTGATGATTTGGAAGAAATTTTAGGAGAAATAAAAGAGGTAATAGTAACAACAACAAAAAAAAATTATTTCAGAGGGCTCCATTTTCAATTACCTCCTAGAGACATGCACAAATTAGTAACATGCATTGATGGGAGTGTAGTAGATTATTTTGTAGATTTAAGAAAATCAAGTGAAACGTATGGACAAATTGGAAAGCTAAATTTAAACAGTGACTCACTGGAATCAATATTAATTCCCAAGGGCTTTGCACACGGACTTATAAGCGTTGAAGAAAGCTCAACAATAGTATATTTGCAATCAGAAAACTTTGATAGTAATTTAGATTCGGGTATAAACATAACAAGCTTTGGAGATGCAATAGATATTGAAAAAATTAATTTTTCAGAGAAGGATAAAAACCTTCAATCTCTATTAGATTTTAAATCTCCTTGGGCTTAAATGATTACCTTAGTTACAGGATCAACTGGATTTATTGGTAAAAATTTCCTATCAAGATATGAAGGAAAATTAGATGACTTGATACTTGTTAAAAATACTTCTACTTTACCAAAGTTTATAAATAGTTTTTACAGCATTGAAGACTTAAAAAGTAAATTATCAAAAATAGATGAAAAAATTAATATATACCATTTTGCCACTTTATATTCATTGGATGAGAGCGATAGTGAAAAAATTACTGAATCAAATATAGAGTTTGGAAAAAAACTGTTCAAAATTATTCCAAAAAATAATATTGAAAAGGTTATTTATACAAACTCTATGTTTTGTTTTGATAATGATAAAAAAAATAGTACTTATGTTAAATCCAAAATCGAGTTTTCAAAGTTTTTAAATGATAATATTGATAACCAAAAAATATTTGAGGTCTTTCTCTCAAATACATATGGTCATAATGACATACGAAACAAAGCAATACCAAATATTTTTTATGCTGTTAATAATGGTTTATCTAATCCTATAAAAAACAAATCAACCTATATTGATATTTCATATGTAGGTGATGTAGTTGAATACTTATCAAAAGAAAAATATGAAAAAAATATATTTAAATTAGTTTCAAATTATGAGTATTCCTTAGATTCTATATATCTATATTTGAATAAATATAGAACTAATACACTAAATAATTTTGATGACTTTGTAGATAAAAAATTAATAAGATTTAGTGATGAATTGCCTGCAACTCCCTTAGATTTTGATGAAAGCAGTTTTGAAGATAAATTAATAGAATGTTACGAAAAGTATGTACAAATTAATTGAGATTTAAAATAAATCTATTTTTTTTTCTTCAATTTTCCAATGAGGTTTGTCATTATATAGATGCTTTGTATTTTTTAATTTAAAAGATAGATTTCCATTGAAGTCAACCCCAAATATTCTGTAACTGAATGGAATTTTATTTTGATTTACAAAAAAAGTTTTATTGTATTCTTTGCCAACATCTTTCCATATTAGAGGTGTTTCTTGATATTTATTATGGATTTCTAATAGAGAAGTAGTAAAGACACCAGGTCCTGTAGTATTAACAATATCGTTCGGATATCTTTTCGTTTCTATATTTTTTGTAACATTTTCAATTGTCTTTTCTAGTATGGGATGCTCTTTAGAAAAAAATAAAGCCCATTGAACAAAAAGACCTTCATTGGTTTCTGCAGTTAATATTGCTTCATCGTTTTCTTCTATCATTTTTTCCAAATTTATATTTATTTTTGAATCAATGTCTAAATAAATACCTCCATATTTATAAAGAATTAAGTAGCGCCAAAAATCAACTTTTGCTGTGAGTATCTTTAATGATGTAAAAGCATTAAAGATATTTTTTTCAAAATTTGATCTTACAAAATCTTCAATTTGAAGGTCATCATATAAAGTGAACCTGAAATTAGGGTTTAAAGATCTCTGCTTATGAAAAATTTTTTCAATTTTTGGATGAAAGTTATGACTATGCCATGATTGATAAATGTTTTTTGGAATACTCATTATTCTTTAAATTTTACTTTCTAATATAAAAATAATTTTTTATAACTTTCTAAATAGTGTTTAAATGTGCTTTTTGAACTTTCTTTAAGCCCGAATGCACTATAGCCAAACTGATCTTGAGTTAATTTTAATAGTTTATTTTGAATAAATTTTGGATGTTCATTTATATTCAATTTAAAAACATGGTACGGGTACCTTTCTTTTACCATATTAAACCAAGCATTGTAGGCCTCTTCTTCTGAGGCTCCACCTCTATCATCCCAAGTGCCAAAGTAAGAAAACCAAGCATTTGCAAATCTCTTTCTGTCTTTTTTAATAATTTCTTTAGTTCTAAAGACAGTATCATAATTCCACAACGGCGCTTTAGCATTTGGGACATCATTTGCCTTAATTTCAACACCATTTAATGTTGGTAAACATAAATCCCCACCACCATTAAGCATTATATTTGGAAAATCTTTTTTATTCATAGCGAGGACATCTCTAGTTTTTATTTCGTATCTGTCAGGAGTAAAGATTTTTCTTTTTGGAAATGCAATTGCCGGCTTATCTTTGTGTTTAAATATAAAATCTTTTATATATTTTGCATCATTTTCATGAAATAAATTATCGATTGGCATATTTATTACCCAGTCACCATTTGACTGATCAAATCCTTCTTGAAATACTTTTCCTATATAGTCCCATCTGAATTCATCTGGCCAGTCATTTCCAACAACAATAATTTCATCAGCTATTTCTTCAAAGCTAGCCAAAGCTTCTTTCCAGGGATCTCTTCTTTCTTCAGGATTTGTGTAATGGGTATAAATTGTGATTTTCATCTATTATTTTTTGTCTTTATAAATACTCATCTTAACTACTGAATAAATGAATAAAATGACTACAAGAAAATAATTTAAATTAATTTCTTCAACTTTATTTAGCAGATTTATAAAGTCTTCATTATCTGTAGGAAGTCCAAGTGAGCTCATTGTGTTAATTAAACCTTCATAACCTAAAGTAGATACTAAAAATTTAAAACTATATAAACCTAAAAAGCTTGTACTAAAGATAATTAAGTATGAATTGAAGTTAAGTAAGGCTCCTAAATACCCGGTTAGGTAGTTTTCTTGGGTGTATCTTGACATCACACCAAAAGAGTTTAATTTTTCATCTAAAGATAGCTGAGTTTGTGGAGTTGTTTCAAAAAACAAAGTTGACATAATAGAAAAAACACCTAAACAAATAAAGAAAATGATAAATATGCGATAATCAATTTTTTTAAAAATGTAGTTAAAAAGGAGTAATGAAATTGGCACTAAACATAACAAATATCTAAATCCATATGATGATGCAGGTGTTTTCCATGCTGTAATTAACAACAGGATATAGCCGTGCGTTGCTAGTGACAATAGGCCTAATTTAGCCTGACTACGATATTTAAAAATAAATATATACAGGGAAATACAGAATCCAAAAAATACTATTGGAGTGAAATATAAAATTCCAAATTCCTGAGTAATTAATATATTAAAAAAATTTCTTATATGGACCAATATTTCAAATTTAAAATCTCCTCCCGGTGATGTATTTGTTGTTAAATAATTGGCTACAGATAAATTTTCATTATATATTTTAAAAGGATTGTAAACAACACTTCCATAAATTAAATATGAAATTATTGAGTTAATGGCAACAAAGAAAAAAGAATAAATTATAAATATATTATTTTTAAATAATTTTTTATCACTTCTAGCGATTTCTTTAATTATTAAAGGTATTAGAAAAATAAAATAATTTGTCCACTTAACTTGGTAGGCGAGAAATAATGCAAAACATATATAAAAAACATCAATAGATCTATTAGACAAATTTTTGTAAAACCTTGAAGATGTATAGATAATTAATGAAATAGTAAAGATTTCATAAACATGCGTCATGCTGTATCTTTCAAATGAATAATATGTAATACCCGATCCAAAAAATAAAAAGAAACTAACAATTTTGTTGTGTTGAATTTTTAAAATATCAAAAGATTTATTTAAAATTGAAAATGATAAAGCTAAATAAAATATAGAAGATAAAGAATAAAGTGTTAATTTAAAATTTGTTACACTTCCTGCATTCATAAACCTATCTAATAGATTACCCAAAAACATAAATGGTGAAGAAAGCAAACCCGATCCAATAAAACCAATTGGTGCTATTTTGCCATCATTGTTAAATCTAAGATTTTCAGCTCCTTCAAGTTGATTAGAATAGTCTAAATCAAAATCTTCAATTAAAGTTTCCGCATGGGAAAAGTAATCAAAATCGTCTGAGCAACAATAAATCTCCTGGGTTAATCTATAATCTATTTTGGTAAAAAACAATAAGATTAAAATCCAGAAAATATACCAAATTAGTTTTTTCATCCTACTGATTATCTCATTACGGAATAATTTTTTTTACCAGATGTTTGATCAAATATTTTTTTTATATAAAAAGTAATAAATATAAATGAAAAAGTTTGCAAGACCAGAATAACCATTAAGGTTAATATTAATGACGACCAACCAGGTACTAAATTTTCTGGATAGTAAACTAAACTGACAAAAATCCAAGCTACTAGAAAAATTACACCAATTATTGATGAAACAAATACTTTATTTAAGAATTTGGGAAAAAAATCACTAACTCCAACCAACCCATTTAATGCGACTTTTAAACTTTGTGAATATTTATATTTCTTTTCCCCTGCAAATCTAGGATCCCTGTCATAAAAAACTTCTTTTTTATCCCCTCCCAACCAATCAACAAATCCCCTAATAAATAAATTATGCTCATTAATTGATTTAATTTCTTCAACAATCCATCTTGTAATTAATTTAAAATCTCCAGAGTTTTTAGTTGATTTAAATCCTGTTGATTTATCTATTAATTTATAAAATGCAGAGGCAGTCTTTTTTTTAATTATTGATTCTTTTTGTCTAGATTTTCGAATTGCTGCAACATGATCAGCACCTTTAAGCCAAAAATCTACCATTTCACTGATTAATTCTGGCGGATCTTGAAGATCTCCATCAATCATAACTACACCATCCGCAACTGAAGAGTCAATCCCAGCTCTAATTGCAGCTTGATGTCCAAAATTTCTCGTTAAAGTTAGTATTTCTAAAAAACTTATTTCACTCTGCTTTTCTTTTAGTAAGTTTTTAAAAGAATATCCACTTCCATCATCTACAATTAAAACTTTCAAAGAGACATCTTTATTTTCTAGAGTTAAACGTAACTTATCAACTCTATTCAAAAATTCATCTAAACACTCATGCTCATTAAGCATAGGAACGATTATGTCTAATGTTTTATTCATATTTGTCATTGTAGACGATTAATTTTAGATCTAATTGAATAAATACTATCTGCACTTACACCAAAATTAATATTTAGCAATTCAAAAACTTTTGAAATAAATAAACCAATTCTCCAGTGAACATTTAATATTTTATTTTTTAATCCCATATAGTCTTTAACCAATTCATTAAATGAGTAAAGTTCGTCACTGTATGCCTCACCTATTTTTAGATCACTATTAGTTAATTCTAAAACATATTCACATAATTTCATTTCTGTTGTTATTTCATAAATTTTCATGTTTCCAGTAAAGTTTGGAATTATTGGGATTTTCCTTGCAGTATTATATAAATCAGCAAAAAATCCAGCTTCAAATGGATTTTGTTCATTTACTATTAATCCACATCTTAAAATTTTTCCTCCCTTTGACAAAATATAATTTTCAACTTCAAACTTATGTTTTCCATAAATTGATTTAGTTCCTTCAAATGCAGAAGTGCTTGAGACAAAAATAAATCTTTTTTGCATTCTTTCATCTAGAGAATCAAAAAATTTTTTTGTTCCTACAACATTAATTTTGAATGATGCTTCAATATTTCTCTCATTCATATTCCAAGCAGAATGAATAATAAATGAGTTTTCAGTAAAATCTGGAATAATAAATTCCATATGTTTTGAATCAGAATTTGTTAATTTTTCTACTTCTGTGAAAGTACAATTAATTGCAAAATTTCTTAGTGTTCTTGAAAAAAAACTATCATATCCTGTAATATACAAATTCACAACTTTATGGTAATCATATTTATACTGATTTAAGTGAAAAATAAAATATTAGTTGTGGGAACGGGTCCATCTGGGCTAGCTTCCGTAAGTGAACTAGTTAAAGATAAAAATTTAGAAATTATTTTAATTGATAATGCTAATTTAAATGATAAAAAAAATATAGATAATGATGAATGTATTTTTAAACATACCTTTGAATATGGAAATAGAATTTCTTCAGAAAATCTAGTTATAGACAACAAACATAAATTATTTTTTAATAAAGAGTTACCTGATGTCTCAAAGTCTTTTGGTGGGTTTTCAAATGTTTGGGGCGGCACAATTTCTGAGGGGAGAAAGAAAAATATAGAGGCATTTAAAAGTTTAGGAATCAAATTAGATCAATTTTACAAAGAGATTGATAATGAGTTTTTTCAATCTACTGAAAAAATTAAAAATGAAATTCCAAATTTTTTAGAAGATGACTTTCTAAATAGCACTATAGAAAAATCAAACACATTAAATAAAGATATAATAATTGCTAAGTATTCCAATATCGCTTTAAACAAAAGCTTAAATATTAATCAGCTGAAATCAGAGCAAAAATGTAAATTTTGTAAAAGCTATTTGTGGTATTGCTCCACACAATCAATTTGGTCCTCCAAAAAAAGCATGCTAGATATTATTAACAAAGAAAATATTAGCTATTTAAAAGATACAAAGATTAAGAAGTTTTATGAAAACAAAGGTATTGTAAAATGTTGGTTGGAGTCAAACGATGAAACTAAAGAAGTAGAATTTGATAAAGTATTACTAGCTCCTGGAGCTATTCCAACTTCTGAAATAATGTTAATTTCAGGTTATGTAGAAAAAGTTGTAATTCAAAATACAGATTTAATTTCAATACCTATTTTTAAATTTTTAAATTTCAAAAAAAGCAACACATCACTTGCGCATATTTTTTTCTACAATTTAAAGGGTGATTACGATTTTTTTGGTCAATTTTATAATTATTCAAGAGGATTACTTCATTTAGGTAAAGATGCTGTACCTATTCTAAAGTTTGTTAAAAAATTACCAGACTTATTTTTTAGCTATTTAGGAGGATTATTCCTGTATATTGATCCACTTCTATCCTCAAAGCTTATGATGAGTTTTAATAGAGAAAAAAAAGAAATAATTTATAAAAAAATTGATATGCAAGATAAAGTAGAATTTAATTTTTATATAAGAAATTTTTTAAAATATATGAAAAAAATTAATCTTTTTCCAATATTTTTAATGAAAAAAACATATAAATATGGCACCAGCAATCATTATGGTGCCCAGTTTCCCCATTCAGAAGTTTCTTCAGTTGATAAGACAGACAAATTAGGAAGATTAGGCAATTTAAAAAATGTATTTATTGTAGATTCCTCAGTATTACCTGAAATTAATACTGGCCCATTAACGTATACCATTATGGCTAACAGTAGGAGAATCACTAAATTAATTATGGATAATGAGTTATAACTTTAAAATAGTTATATGGATCTGAATAAAGTAAACAAATATTTATTTATAATTATTTCAAATATATTTTTTACTAATTTCTTTCTTCAAAGATTCTTTCAAAACAATATTGAAAACAGAGACAACATATATCAGAATCTTATCAGCGACTTTCAGTCAATAGGGCTAACAATAGATCAAATTTCAAGCACATTTATAGTTTCATGTATTATTGGTGTTTTAAACTCTATTTTTGTTTATTTGTTTTTAGAAAAAAATATCAAAACTAATAATTTAAATTCATTGTTTAAAGGTTTATATACTTTATTTTTCATAAATGCAGGATTATTACTTTCAATATTTTATTTTTTACGCTTTTTTAACTTTTCAAGACTTTTGTTGATTTTTAATATTTTTATTTATCCCATAATATTTTTATTTCTATTTCTAATCTCAGAAAATTTAAAAATAAAAAATAAAATATTGAAAGTAAGCCTATTTTTTATAATATTGGGTATTCCTATTTTGACAATTTTTACAGATTCTAATGAATCACAGTCTTTGGATGCCCCAAGCATTCAAGATGATAATTCAGTAACTCAAGAGACTATAGTTTTTGACAATGTTGGAACATGCGATGAGTGGCTTGGTAGCGAACACAGTGCTTTTAAATGCTTAGAAATTGCTGAGTCAAAAGTTATTTATAAATTTGATAAAAGACTAAACAATATAATTACATACAATAATAAATACTATTTTCTACAAGGCGATGGAATAATTTATGATGAACTTAGTAAAGATAGTGTTTTTCTTGATTTAAGAGACAACGTTGTTTTTGGTGAGGAAGAAGATGAAAGCGGATTATTTAGTTTAGCATTTCATCCTAGAGAAAATTATTTCATTGTTAGTTATGCGAGTATTGAAAACAATTTAGTTATCGAAAAGTACAAATTAGACAATGAAAATAATCCAATTCTTGATTCCAAGGAGATTCTTGTTCAAATACCAAATATTTCTCAATTGCATTACTCAGGAAATATTATATGGTCAGAATATTTTGATGATTTTATAGTATCTGTTGGAGATATGGGTTACCCAACAAATTCAATAGATACTTCAACGTCAAAGGGAAAATTATTTTTATTAAACAACTCTTTAGATAATTTAAACATTCCAAATGTTTCCGACTCTAAAAAGGCAGAACCAGTTAAAAATTTAATTGCTTATGGGCTTAGAAATCCATGGAAAACTTTTGAATACAAAAATTTACTATTCATACCTGATGTAGGAAGTAGCACTGTCGAAGAAATTAATATTGTTAATTTAGATGAAATATCCCAAAATGTTACAAGCTTGCCTTTGTTTGGTTGGCCGATATTTGAAGGAAATTTATCGAGTGAAATAGAATATACAGGCTTACTTTATTGGGAAGATAACATTCCAAGCAGCTCTATAGATTTTGCAATTAACAACAGTATTTCGCCAAAAATTTATTACCAACATCAAGGAATAGAAATTTTTAGAGCAGCAGTAATTGGTGGAGGTGTTGTCGATAGAGTAAATAGCTCATATTACGAACACTATATTTTTGCTGATTTTTTAAGTAATGAATTGTTTGCTTATGATTTTATAAATAATTCGCTTTTTCAACTACCTTTGCCAGATGGAATGTCAGTTATGATTACCTCTGTTTTGGTTGATAACAATAAAGAAGATAAGATTATTTTGTCAACTTGGACTGGTGAAGTAATCGAAGTCAGCCTTCCACAAAAATAAAAGTCTATTTGAAATAACCGTTAACTGCTTCTATTACAAATTCTTGTTCTTTAACGGAAAGATTTGGATACATAGGTATACTCACTATTCGACTTCCAACATCTTTAGCTATTGGAGTTTTACCAGGAAATTTCTTAAATGCTGACATTTCATTTATAAGAGGATAATGAATTGTAACACCAATATTTAATTCCCTCATATGATTTATAAAACCCTCTCTTGTATAAGGTTTTTTAATTAAAATTGGAAATAAATGATACGCATGTGTACGCTTATTATCTACATATTGCATTTCAATAAAATCAGTATCAAGATTTTTATAATACCTATCTGCAATCTTTTGTCTCTTATTTAAACTTTGTTCAATTCTTTTTAACTGACTATTAGCAAGCCCTGCTTCAATATCTGACATTCTCAAATTAAAACCCATTTTTGATATATCATAAAGAAGACCCTTACGTTTTTGCCAGGAATCAAGTCCATGATTACGAAGAATTTTTACTTCTTCAATTAGAGATTTACTGTTGGAACAAATTACCCCTCCCTCACCCGCAGCAATATGCTTTGCAGGATGTAATGAGTAAATTGAGGCATCTCCAAATGAACCAACAACTTTATTGTTTAATCTTGCGCCAGGAGCATGACAAGCATCTTCAATCAAGAAAATATTATTTTCTTTACATATCTTTTTTAATTTGTGAATATCTGCAGGTAAGCCTGCATAATGAGTAATAACGATTGCGACAGTATTTTTGTCAATTAATTCAATTGTTGAATCAATTGACATATTCCAGGTTTCTCGATCTATATCAGCAAATTTTAAACTAGCACCAACATATCTTGCACAGTTAGCATCAGCAACGAAAGTCAACGGTGAAGTAATAAAATTTGATTTCGACTTTGATTTTAGTTTCACATTCATAGCTAAAAGATGAAGCGCTGCAGTACCATTCGCACATGTTGCCGCATATTTTGTTCCAATAAATCTGCTAAAGTTTTCTTCAAAAATATTATTTTGTGGGCCTGTTGTGAGGAAATTACTTTTTAAGATTTTTTCAACTGACTTAATGTCTTCATTGGTTATTTGATGCTTTGTATAAGGTATGTGTGACTTATAGGGTTTTATATTGTTCATTATTTTTGAAGTTCTTTTTCAGAGATTCCTTCGCCTTTTTTGTAATTATAATTAGCTTTTTTCCCTAATACAAAATTGTAAAAATGAGGCTCCAAACCTATATTCGGTCTTTTAACAGTAATATTCTCTTTTGAAAAAACGTCCCCAGACTCAATGTTTTCTCTTGCAACTATACTTCTCTTCAGAATTAAATTACTTTGTTCTGAGTCTTGGCTTTCAAAAGAGTTGGAGTTTAATGATTCTTCTGCTTCTCTAATTAATTTACAATATTCAGCAAATTCTAAAATTGACATAGAAAAAGACTTGTCAGCAATATTATCAGTTTCGGAAAGCGTTACGTGCTTTTCAATAACTTTTGCTCCCAACGCAATTGAAATTAATGCTGCATGTGAGTTAATTGAATGGTCTGATAATCCTGACAAAATACTGTAATCTTTTTCAATTCTTTCAATCCTTCTAAAATTAAATTCATTTAAAGGAGCAGGATATGCACTCAAGCAATTTAATAAAACTACCTTTTTATTATCTGATTCATTAATAGTATCTACTAATCTTTTAACCTCATTTTCGCTCAACCCACCAATTGAAATAAATGTAAGAATTCCTTTACTAAGTACAAGCTTTACAAAATTTATATCACACGCTTCGTATGAGGCTATTTTTAATATTTTAACGTTTAATGACATTACTAAATCTAGGCCTTCATTATCAAAAACACTAGAGAATGGTATTAGCCCCTTTTCATAACAGTAATCAAATAGTTCTTTGTGCCACTCATAAGGAAGACTTCCTTTTTTATAAAGTTCACTTAAATCTTCGCCAGCCCATTCATTATTATCAGGAAGAATATAGGGTTTATTGGAATTTACAATTAATGATTCAGGTTTGTATGTTTGAAATTTAATACCTTTGGCAGAAGTTTTGGCAATACCATCTATAATTTCTTTGGTTCTCTCAAGATTATTATTATGATTTGATGAAACCTCAGCAACTATAAAAGCTTGTTCTGAATGTCCAATCTTTTCGCCTTCAACTAAAAATTTTATTTCTGAATTCATTAATATATTTTATCCCTGATACATTATACTTCAAATTATGGGTAACAATTCAGAAGACTTTCTGTACCTCATTGACCAAATAGAAGAAATTAGAAGTAAAAATAATAAAAATTGGATGGATATATTAAGGGTAGCTTTTTCACATGCACCAAATGAAACCAAAAAATTGATTAAAGAAATTTATATTAAAGATCAAGAAATATCTGAACTTGTTAATAAATTAACAACTAGTAGATAATCATTCATTGAAGATTAGAAAAGTTAAATTTAATGCACTTTTTAAACAGAAAATTAATTAAATTCGTTTTAGCTGTAATAAGTATTTTTCTTATAATATTTTATATTTCTAGAAATAAGGAATTTATAGAAATTTATAGAGATATAAATTATTACTATCTTTATTTTGTTTTGATTTTGATAGTTTTTCGAATCTATTTACACGGAGTTCAAAATTCCTTTTTGTATAAAATTGCAAAAGTAAATTTAACAGTGTTTGAGTCAATGAACTTATATTTGAGAACAATTCTTGGAAATTATATTTCGTTTCTTCAACCAGGTAGCGGCTACAAAATAGCTTATTTAAAATTACAACACAATTTACCGGTAAAAGATTTTTTTTATCTCAATATAGGACTTACAACATACAGAATTATTCTTTATACAATTTTCATTATGATTTATCTCGTTTTACAAAACTTTTTGAGCACAACAATTTTATTAACAACAATAGCTTTGGCTTTAGTAATTGTGTATATTTTTAAAAATTATTTAAAAAACATAATTAATGAAAAGTTTGAATTAAATATTAAATCTTTTAACTACTTAAATTTAATTATTATCTTTCAACTATTAATAAACTCTTATATTTTTTATTTATATTTTAAAATACTAGATTTACAGAATTCAATCTCTGAAATTTTGATTTTCTTTTTAGTTGGAACGATTTCAGATATTATAAAAATTACACCTGGAAACATTGGATTTAGAGAAACAATACTAATTTTATTTGAATCTTTGCATAATATTTTACCTAGCGAAATTTTAGCTGTCTCATTTTTTGCCAGATTTACAGAAGTTATATTTTATACAATTGTTGCTTTGATTTTTGTTTATATTCCATTTAACAATAAAGAAGGTAATAAATGAAGGTAAATAAACTAAACCCTTCACATTATCTATATTATTTTTTAATATTAGTTTCTTTTGCTTTTGGTTTTTTACTTTCAATTTTTAAAAAAAGGAATCCGTCAGTAATTTGCACTGCACCAAAAATAAATTCAAATATCTCACTTATTTTTGAAGCTTTGGATCAACAAAATATTAAAAGTTTTTACCTTTGTATTTCCTATAAAGAATATAAAGCGCTTAAAGCAAACTACAAAAATATTTTATGTGTTATTTACCCTACTCATTGGTACAAGGTATTCAATTCAAAATTAATTATTAGCTCCCACTCAATAATATTTCATACATTTATTAATATCTTCACAACAATTTATACAATTCATTCCGGACACGGCATTAGAACAGGTAGTTTAAAAAATAATCAAAAGCAATTTAAACGAATTTATTATAAATTTGATGAAATGTGGTTGATTTCAGACTTAGAAAAAGATATTTACAATGAAATGGGCTATGCAAAAAATAATCAAATTGTTATTGGATATCCTGTAATTGAAAAAATTTCTAAATATAAAAAACAAAATAAAAAGACTAAAAGTTATCTTATCGCACCTACATCATATGAATTTAAAAATAACATTAAATCAAAATTTGATATAGAGAATGAAAAGTTTTTAGCATTTCTTGAAAGTATAGCTGTTAAAAATGACTCAAAGATTGTTATAAAACCGCATTGGAAGACTAAGTTGGAAACAAGTATTGTTAAATTTATTTCCAGCTCAAAGTATCTTGAGTTAGCAAGCTTAAGTAAACCAGTTGATTACATCCAGCTTCTCGCAAACTCCGATGTGCTTATTACTGATTGGTCTGGAATTTATGTTGATTTTCTTGCACTTCAAAAACCAATAGTATTTCTAAATAACCTTCCTCCAAGAGATGTTCCTTCATTTACTAAAGCTATAGAAAATAATATTATCAACAGAATAAAATCTTTAGAGGAACTTGAAGCAGAGATTATCAATCAAATTTACTCAACAAATATAAATGATCTAAAAGACTTTGTTTTTGGAAAACAAAATTACGATAATGTTCTTGAAGAAATTGTAAATAAAGCAAAAGAAGTGATAGCTAAATAATGAGTATCGAAAGTATTGAAAACTTAGAAAAGTACTTGCAACACTTATTTCCTTTACCAAGAAGTCTAATGGGTAGAGGAACTGAGAAAAGTTTGGAAATTTTGAACGATATTATGGATTTTGATTATACGTATTTTCCCACTGGCTACAAAGCAGATGAATGGACTGTTCCAAAAGAATGGGAAGTGTTTAATTCTGAACTTATAATTGACAATAAAAATATAGCTGATTTTAAGAAAAATAATTTACATGTCTTAAATTACTCTGAAAAAATAAACATAGAGTCTTCTATTTTAGATATGAAAGACTATTTATTTTTCAACGAAGCCTTACCTCATGCGATTCCTTATGTTACTTCTTATTATGAAAAAAATATTGGTGTTTGCATCAAGTATGAAGAATATGTACAAATAAAAGATAAAAAGGCTTTGTTAAATATAGATTCTTCATTTTCAGATGGAAACTTACCAATAGCAGAGGCTTATTTACCTGGTACTTCTTCAAAAGAAGTAATACTAAATTCTTATCTCTGCCATCCCTCAATGGCTAATAATGAATTATCAGGGCCATTAGCAATGGCGCTTATTTATGAAAAATTATCAAAAAGGAAAAATAAATACTCGTATAGGTTTCTAATTGCACCAGAGTCCATTGGAGCAATAATGTACTTGAGTAAAAACTTAAAAACAATCAAAGAAAATCTTGAATATGGAATTGTCTTAACTTGTCTTGGAGGCCCTGTTAATAAAATTTCATATAAAGATAGTCCAAAAACAATTAGGAATAGTTTTTCTGAATTTTTAAAAAAGGATACCAATATTGACATAAGGGAATTTGACCCAAATGAAGGTTCAAATGAAAGACATTTTACATTTCCTAATGTTGAACTACCCTTTGGACAATTTGCAAGAACAGTTTATGGACAGTACAAAGAATATCACAACTCACTAGATAATATTGAATTTGCAGATTCTAATAAAATACTTGAGTCTGCAAATCAAATTTTTGAATTACTAATAAATTATGAAAATAAAGAAAGTATTAACAGTACTAATTATCAGCAAAAAATTAATTTTCTTAGCTCTCAAAATGAATCATTTTATAAACCAACTTCGAATTTTGGTGAACCATT
>MDSZ01244598.1_pt1 | contig 53348 bp, 41 predicted proteins | sample 811201 | NCBI WGS metagenome assembly MDSZ01 (sample SAMN05326647, study PRJNA326480) | marine metagenome | isolation source: seawater | place: Indian Ocean: North | collected 2010
CACCTTGCGCGGATGTGTAAAGATTTTGTTCTAAATAAGGAGGGGGGCCTTGCGTTGGTTCAATATGTATATATTCCTCGACATAAGGGATAACAACAATTGCCTCTGATATATCTTTTGAGTCTGCAAAAGCTCCTATCCTCTTTGAAACTTTAGCATACTTGTCATCTATAAATCCAAATTCTTTTGCTAAAGATCCAGTCACAGATGGCAATTGTATACCTGCTTCCGCACGGGTGACTTCTTGGGCGCGCTCAAAAAGAGCTTCTAGTTGAGTTTGCGTGTCAGACGTCAAAGACGCATTAGTTTGAAGCGTAAATCCGGTATCAGATGCCAAGCCATATGGGCTTTCTGTTTTGTTCTCACTTCTTTTGCCTTGTTCTGAGGCGAAAGGATCTCGAATGGTCATGTAGATGCCCTTTTCTAGCCTTCTAGTTGTACCTTCGGCTTCGCGAACGAGGTTCACAGCTGTTGCATCATACGGGTCTGTTCCATACCCACCCCACAAGCCTTTTCCTGTTTCATTTGAGTGGAAAGAATTTGTGATAACGTTATAAAGATTTTGAAATCTTTTTGTTCTGTTATCTTGTTGCCTGTCTTTTACTGCCGTAAATGAAGAAGAAAAATCTAAAACTGGACAAACCCATTTAGGATTAATAAACATCATATATCCATCTCTAGAGTCCGTGGGGCTTCCTAGACCTGCTATGGCAGAATTTTTACTAATTTTCATATAGGAATTTCTAAAAATATCTAACGATTTATCAATTTTCATTCTAGTAAAACTACCAACAGCAGCAGAACTAGTCCCAGGAACTATTTTGCAAAGCTTGTCTGTTGATGGCGTTAGCGGGTTTCCAGAGCCAGTCATGTACTCTTCAGAGTAAAAAGATTGCGCCATGAGATCATAGAATATATTATTAAAACTAGAATCAACTGATTCTGGTGTTATTGTAAGAATTCGACTACTTTTACCATAAAAATAAGGTGGTGTGTAGGCTTGATAAGCGGGATCTTGTAAGTTAGCGGCAAAATATGATTCATAATCCCCACCATGATCTCCAATAAATGAATCAGCATCGCCAATATCAGCCATTCCGTTTCTAGGAGAAGCGATGTAAGGCTCTGTTACGGAAGTTATCAATCCATTTTCGTCTCTTGTTGCAGTAAATTCTGTTGTTGTTGTAGAGCCTGACATTTGAGCAATTTCTATTGGAGGTCCATAAATATAGCCCCTCATGCTAGCAAACAAATTATCATTTGCATGAATATTATTTACTATGGACCCACCTCCGACACCTGCGTTTCTTGGCCCTTCGCAACTAACTTGATCGATGCCCATTTTTAAAGAAACTTCCATGTAATATGTCATGTTTGGATTTAGCGTGGGCTTGTTTTCAACAATTTTTGATGTGAAAACAGGTAACTTAACACCGGGAACATCTTGATCTTCTAAAAAGAAGTTCATAGTTTCGCATAAATAATTGTTTATTGAAGCCTTGTACATTTCTTTTTTAGAATTATTTTCGATTGAAGAAATTTTTGTTGGCTGAATAACTGCGTTTGGAGAATCATTTATAAATGCGGCTCCCGGGTGATGTTGGCGTTGGCCTGTAATGACACCTGTGCTGCCTTCTGTTGCTTGTGCAGTGGGCGTATTGACATCTAAGTCTAAGAAATCACTTGTTAAAAATAATCTGCTTGATTTGTCTTGCAAACCAAATGCGCCTCCGTAAAATATATCTAAAAGTTCTGGTGTATAAAGATATTCAAAATCTATATCAAAATTTGGAGGTGAATTCAAAATTGCAGGTATCGCTCGGCAGGCGCCCATCATATAAAACCCGCCATAGTTAAACGAAGAGCTGATGCGGTTGCTAAATCTAAAATCACTATGTGGAATTCCATCAGGATAATTAAGTTTAAATCTTGGTGACGTACCGGCGCCTTGATCAATTAAACCACCAGAAACAAAAGGTATTGGTGCAAAATAAACTGGCTGCTGTGTATATACTGGATAACTAACTGCTAACCCAGATTTTATTGAATTGTATAATACTCCTGGTGCAAACAAAGGCTCTAAGAAAGCTTGTAGTCTGCCAGGTTTTCTATCTTGCGACCATGGTTGACTGTTTCCGCCTGTTGAGTTCTCATCTGTGCCTTCAATAAACTCATATATGAAGCTTTTAAAACTGTTGCCAATTTGAGTAGTTTTTGTAACTGGATAAAAGTCTTTGTATGGTAATAGTTTTTTAAGAGCCTCTACTTTGACTCTAATTCTACTTGGTTTTGTGTTTTTATTAAAAGTAAAAGGCGCGTCGACAATGCTAGAAAATTCTTGCAAGTCTTCAGTGTGGCCAAATCTTTTATAAAACTCTAAAGATCCGGCGTCTTGAGAGAAAAGAATCGCTGGTACCTCTAGTGTCGAAGGATTTGCCTTCATTTCTAAAGTATCATATGCATTATCATCTGAAGAAAATGATGCAGTTTCAAAAGTGGTATTTGTCGCAGATGAAGTAACGCCAAAAACTCCATCAAGTCTTAAAAAGTTTAATTTTGTTTGAGGCGGAAATTTTTCTTTTTGTGCTGGGTGTGGTTTTTTAAGGCCTAAACTAATTGACCTTTTTAAAACCACCATGTTTATTGATGTAGCTTCTCCAAAAATAGCGCCTTGATAGCTGTGTTCCTGCTGGACTAGAGAAGCTTCTTTTTGTTTCGCTTCAATTATTGGTGCATAAAGAAACTGCTCACCTTTATCATTAAAATATCTATCGTAATAAAACTCAATATTATCTGACACTCTATATTCAGGTATGTAGCTATATTCTCTTCCCAGGTACTTAAGATCCTTAGCAAAATCTGCATAAGAATTAAACATTGGATTTCTTTGTCTAATTTTATTCGTAGCATAAAACGGTGTATTGTAAGGAAAAGTATGTCTATTATATTGCAACGAAGCAGTCATTGCGTGGTAGCCCTTGGCGTTGTAAGCGTATGACGAGGACCTATGAAAAAATATCGTTGGCTTCGTGCTATAAGCTAGCTCGCCGGCTGATCCTGTTTGGATTTCTATAAACTGGTTATACGAAGCAGTTAGGTTATATTTTACAAAGTTACTGCCTGCTAAAGCTGCAATATCCACTTCGTCAAAGTTGTGCGATGCAGTAAAAACTGGATTTGTTGTGACGAAAGGGTTGCTAGATATTGATTGCCCAGTGTCATATTCTTTCATTCTATGCGGCGTTAGGCCAATTTGTATACCTTTACCTCCATGAGAAGAGGTTAGATATATTGGAGCAGCATATGAATCAAAACCTCGCAGAGGTAACGCAGGCCGGCTTGTTGTTGATGTTGTGCCATCAAACAAGTCAGGTCTTGCATCTAAAGGCCACATGCTTAATAATGCTGGTGGATACGGATTGTATGTTTCGTGGTTTACATAGGCTGCTTTAAGTTGAGTTGTAGGCAAATTATCACTACCTATAGGGTTAGAAGTTGCGCTACCAGAAAAGCTATTTATTCCTCTTTCAGCAATAACGCCGCCCTCAATGAAGAAAATTTCTGGCTGACACCAAGTACCCACATCAAATGCGGGCGCGCCCGTAGAAGTTGTGCCTTTCCAGAGTCTCAAGCCAACATCACTTCCAATTGTTATTCTTAAAGTTGCATTTCCGCCACCTCCGGAAACGGTAACAACCTCTCCTAGCAAGTAACCAACGCCGCTGCTTGAAACCACAACGCTAGTAATTGCTCCTCCAGAAGTGGTTGTATTTACTTTTAATCCAGTGCCGCTCCCCCCGCTGACTGACACTGCAGAAGCATTAGAATATCCCGTTCCACCAGCTACAACCTCAAAATTAGTTTGTCCAACAAAAGCGTATGATTGATCTCCGTCAGAATAGCCAAAAAATGTTTTGCTGTCACCTGCAACATACCATAATTTAGACGCATCTACATGTTGCAACATTTCTTGTGAATTAAAAGCTAGCTCATCTGTTCTTAGACGGTTGTATGTATCAGGATCTGTTGTGTTTGTAATGTGTGCTCCTAGCGCAGGTTGGTTGTCTCTCCAAAAACTTCTGTTTATTGTTCTATCAAAACCTAAATCACCATAACCACTAGACTCTTCATAGTTGGGTTTTGATAATTTGTATGGTCGAAACACATTAACACTTTTGGGAAATATCATTTGCGAATATACAAAGCTTTCTCCTTCATATTGTTTTGCAATCTTTAACAAGCTGTATCTATCTTGATTTGGTGAGCGGAAATCTTTTTCAGTTGTCGATGAGGCAGTTACTGGAAGTGTGCCAGCTATTAACAGCTCTTTGTTGAGAGATCTATTTTCAAAAAACGTCATATCGTTCATAAAAGTTGATCTAACCGTTGCTAGTGCAGAGCCTCCTGTGGTGATTTCCATTTGAGTATCGAACAACAAAGGTTTGTGCTTTATTACAACAGATGGTTCGTAAAACCTTTCTAGTTTAGGAACATTTAAATAATCTAAGCCAGCTTCACCCATAATAGGCAATGTTGCATAAAACTCATCCATTGCGTTTTGAACTTTTACCTTTTCAGGAAAAGTAGCGTACTCGTTCAAGTCTCTAAAAAGCTTTTTTCGTTTTTCTTTTCTAATTGGATCTGGGTCTCTAACGTCAATTGACATTGTATTGTGGAGACGAAGACCTCTAGCAACTGGATGCTCTCCCCCTCTGTATTGCTTCCAAGAAGGGTGTTGATAAGGACCGTTACGATTTAACATAATCGCATTAAAAAGAGTAGGGTCTGCTCTTTGAAGCTCTGGTGCTTTTCCGCTACCCCATATGGGAACATAATAGCCAGTATCATCAAGCTTGTGACCTAAGTTGACTGTAGTGTTGTATATGTTTTGACTTGAAGGCTGGCCTAGAAAGTTTTCTGATGCTGTTATAGGCTCTCTTACAACAATGTTTAGACCTACAAAATCAACAGGTACAAAACCCACTGTTGAAGGATCTTCATGTTGTGGGCCAGCGCCGGCTACAGATGGTCGAAGAGTTCTGTTAGCAGAACCTATTGAACCATAGCCGCTCGCACTTAGAAAATTTAATGATCCGCTTATTGCCATTTTTTATCCCTGTCCTATCATATAAATAGATTATACCCTAAATTAATGATGCTGTTATCCATCTTGTTTGGTTGTCTGTTCTCGGAATCATGTGAGAAACAAATGCGTTGTCAAAAGCTGAGGCTGTTACAACTGTCGCGCCATCGATATCTTCACTTCCAATTGACATTTCTAATCTTTCAATATTATTTCTGTGATATTTATGTACAGCGGCGTCGCCAGCAACTTGATAGTCTTCTTTTCTTATAGATCCCACTACTTCATCTCCATACACTCTTGCTGAAGTAGTGGTTGGTCCATGAGTGCTAACACCAAAAGGACCTTGGTGGGCTTGAAGTTGTGAGTTATGCACTCGCCTAGCACGTAAGTTTCTAAAAGTCATTACATTGTATACTGAATATATTTCATGAGCTGGGTCTAAATAGCCTCTAGACATAACTTCAAAACCACCTGGGGAGCTGAACCTTGTTTTAATTCTTGTTCTATTTTTTACAGAACCACTTAAATAATCTCTATTTGGAAGTGCGTAGTTGATTGCAGATGATCCACTTAAAGCTGATAATATTCCGCCTGCGGTAATAGTAAAATCTTCTATATTAATTATATTTAAATCATGCTGTGGATTTCTTACGTTTGCATCAGAATCTATAAAATTAAATTTAATTTTATTTGGACGAATTGCTCTAAAGGTAAGTGTCGCACCATTTATGGAGATATCAAGTGGAGGAACAGCGTCAGCGTTAGCTGATTCTATGGCAGTTTTAATTTCTGATGCAATTGACGCGGCAGTTGTTTTTCCTGAAATTTTTGCAGTGACACCTAGTGATGTTACAGTACCTGTAGAGGGCCCTGAAGCGCCGGCTATATATATAGAAAGGATGTCAGTTGATTGTTGAATAGATCTTGGAACAACTAACTGTTTATCAACATAATCATTAAAATCATCAGAGACAAAGGTTATGGTTGCAACCGACTCTTTGTTGAGGCCTAATATTTCTGATGTTGTTCTTTTAATTTTATCACTATTCTTAACAAACCAAGGGTCATTAGCCTCAGGGCTAGTGGTGTTCACATATTCGTACCTATCTAAGTAATTTCCTGCTTCTGTAGGTAAATTTCCAGTAGTTTGAATGTTCCTAATGTTAATTGAGCGTTTAGCAATCGTGTCTCTTGTGTATACAGCGCTTGGTCTGTTGTGATTATCATGAGTTGGACTTAATAATTTAAATGAATTTTGATCATAAGCACCACTTTGTGGCAACTTATACACAGTAATCTCGTCTAAAGCAACTTCACCTAGGTGAGTAATGCCAGCGGTATATAAAAATCTTATGTAGAATCTTTTATTTATAAAATTAGATAAGCCACCTCCAGTGGAAACACTCGCTTGATGGAAGGCGTCAGTTGCATTTGTATGCTGCTGTCCTGCTATGTGTGTTGCAACTGTGTTTGTCCCTCCAACATTCCAAGTCATTTCTATGTCTTCTACACCTGTTGCAAAATCAGGATCTGTAGAGGCCTGCACCTTTAATATACCCATATTTAAGCCGTGCATATGGTATTTAAAAGCCAATGTAACGGTATTTGAATTTAAATCTAACAAATCAATTAAAGGAGTAACCAATCCAAATGTTTGTCCTGCTCTAAGTCCACCATTTATATCACAATATGCATACTTACCCGCTTGGCCTCCACCGGGTCCTGTGCCGGTCGTATCTGATTCTCCTGATATAAAAGACCATGGATTTGCGGTGTTAACTGCATTTCTCCAGTTATCAAGATCATTAGGATCATCAATTAAAATTGAAGAATTTTCAGTAACCTCTGCCGTCGCTTTGTCAAAAGCTTCATTTATTATATATTCTGTATCTGCTATTGTCAATAATTGTTCTAAAAACCAACCTTCTGGCCTTGTAAGTTCACTATCTAGCTTGTTAGTGGTGGAAGAGTTTTTATTCTCATTGTATCTGTTAAAAGAAACATGACGATGCTGCATGCCTCCAACGTGTTTTTCAGTAAAAACACCCTGCATCGGTATTTCTAAGTCATACCCATATTTGTCTTCGTGTAGGTTTGTAAAATCTAGCTTTACATCTTGCGAAAACCGCCCTCTATATCCACTAGTGATGCTAGACGTATATACACTAAACGGCAAAAGTAGTGTGCTTTTTGTGTCTTCATATTTTTTATCGTCTAAGCCACTTCCACTTGCATCAGACTCAATAGTTTCTCTAGAATGCATCGTTAAAGCTTTAAAATTAAAATATTTTTTATCTATTTCTGGTGGGACAACTTGATCACTACAATCTACACTTTTTATTTCGTTATCTACATCTAAATAAATAAAATCATTATCGCTTCCCCACTTAACTACTGATTTATAATAGTCATGCAGATTACTAACTTCTTTATTGCCGCCGCCTTTTAATTTGACACTTCTTTTAGTAACCAAATCAATTGGACGAGCGAGGCTTCTATTGTAATAGTGACTTCTTGTATAACGAGCGCCGGCGATTGTTTTTAAAGTAGGCCCAGTTCCAGAAACTTCAGTAATTGCAATACCTAACAATGTGCTCTTATCAGAGTCTACATTATCATTGTCTGATGTTAATACACTGTCTCTTTCTGCTCTTTGTTTCCACCATAAACAATTTTCATCTTGATTGGTGTTTTGATCTGGAGATACAGGCGCGTGGCCAAATTTCCAATTATATTTTAATTCTTCAATTGCCTTTAAAGATGAAATTGGTTCGGGAATCTTTGATTCTAAAGTTGGAAATTTATTACAATATTTATTTCTCTCAAAAACATGACTTTCAACCATGTTTCTTAGCATATCAACTGCATTTGAGGACACAGGAATTAATTGCGCGATCATCATTGTGATTGCATCATCAATCCATTTAAAATATTCAATAAATTTTTCTAAATCTAATCTATCATTTTCAACATTTTCAAAAAACAATTCTCTTAATTTTTTTAATTTTTTATAATCTTGCCTGTATCTATTAACTGGTTCACCAATTAAATTATTAAAGTCAGAAATAGATGCAAACATCCTCAACATCTCCTCAGATATTGTTTGATACATGCTTTTTTCAACTGACAGCAAGTGCTGTATAAAAGTTGTGTCTCTTGTAAAAAGAACGTCGTCCTGCTTGTTAAGAATCTTTACCATGTCGTCGCTATTAACAATTTCTGGTAATTTTAATTTTGCAGATTGTACATATTCTAAATCAATTGCTTGATCTAGGAAGTTTAAATTAGTACTAAACCCGTCGCCGCGGCCAGAATAATTATATTTACTTATGTTTCTAGACCAATCATTACCAAACTTTAGCCGAACATCAGTAGAGCCAGATGAAAAATCTTTAATCAAAAACTGCCCTGAAGAATCAGAACCAGTGACGTCGTGCATAGCCCAGTTTAAAACCAAAGTAGATATTTGAGGTACATATTTTGCATTTAGTGAATCATTAGAGTTCTTATATGGCGATAGAGCACCATAGGACGTTGCATCTTTTGCATGAGAGCGAATGATTTCATCTGGTAAATAATCTAACCAGACGCGCGTTGATGAAACTTTTACATCAGAATATTTTACAATATTGCCAGTAAAATTGTTTTTCATTGCGCCGATGAAGACTCTTTTTGGCTTAGTAAAAAAAGATTCTGCTTGTGCTCTGCTAATTGTTCCAGTCAGAGTAAACTCATCACGTAAAATATTTGACAAATAATTCACACCGTACAGTTCGTAAGTATAAGCTGACGCTGCTGGCTCAAGATATCCAATACTATCACTTTTTACAGATGGGTCATTTGGATTTAATTTCGTTGGTCTTAGACGAAAAGCTAAATTCCATTTTTCGTTATTATAAACAGACGCAAAAGAATTTGAATTTTTTAATTCAGTAAAAACAGAAGAGCCCGATGTTTCTAAAGCAAATTTAACATTTCTTAAATCATTGTCTGGTTTTACTGCAACAACGCTAAAATTAATTGTATCATCAGAGGCAAAGCTTAAATCAGTGTTAGAGGCTTCTACAGCGTGCAATCCAAATATTGAAGACGTTACTGACGGGAACATCTGGTAGTTTTTATCACCAATAATTTGTCTTTTTGGAAATATAACTTCAGTCTCAATTGTCATGCATGCGCCAGTTAACAAAGTTTCAGTTGCTGCTGGAATATATGACAAAGAATTTGAATCTGTTGAATCATAATATTGATAAGCATTAGCCGTATAAGAACTTCCATACTCTCCAGATGCAGTAAATCTTGTCTCTAGATCATCAAAATCTATATATTTTTTTCTAACTGCAGTGTGAGTTTCGTTGTTTTTAAACTCATATACGTCGTTATTAGAGTATATATTTAATTTTATAAGCTCTTCGTCAACGCCAAAACATCTTAAGAAGTTTCTTAATGATTTGAATGTGCCCTTTGATTTTTGTATGTATGAAAGATTGTTGTATATGTTTTGATAAATTATGTTTTTTATCTCATATAGTTTTTTCTCAAATAATATACGCTCATCTCTTTCAAGATATTTAGCCAAATCAGAAACATCAGCAAACAATTCTGGTGCTTCATACCCCCTGGAACTTAAAAGATGCTCCGCAAACGGAAGAGGCTTTTCATATGAATTGTCATCTGGAAAGTTTATATCTTTTAATCGCGGAAGTTTTTCTATTTGAAGATACAAATCATCAAAATAGCTAGCTAGTATTTGTGTTAAATATTTTAAATTATTTGATTCTTTTTCATCTTCTTCGGCTATCCACCCTGGTAAAGATTTATACAAAGAAACAACATTCTCATGATCATGAGCAGAGCCACTAACTTGTTTTTGAGCCAACAGAGAAGAAACATCTGGATGAAAAGAATACAAAACTGGATCTTTAAATTCTTTAGCTGCGGCGCCGGCCTGAACAATTGCAGACTCTGTGTCTCTACATTCAGAAGAATAATTTATTAATTCTCCGTTAGAAATACGACCAGAATAATCTAAAATTGTTTTGTCTGTTTCTGTCTCGCCTGTAATTCCTTCATTAAACTTATAATATACGCCTAAATCAACTTTGTTGGTTACATCATCATATTTTATGTTATCTGTATTCGTACCACCACCAACTTGATCACGATAAAATCTTCCTATTTGCTGAGCTGATCTCTCTGTCTTCCAATATCTAAATTCGTCAAAAGAGCAGGAAACAACATTTGCCCAGCCTGGCCCGGCTTTTCCAGGGTTTACCTCCAACAAATCTCCAGCGAGAGCGCCGAGAGCCGCGACGCTTGGCGTTGCTAAAGGACCACTTATAAAGCCGGTAAAGTCTTTAGTAGTTCTATGCACTCCATCAAAATAAAAACTTAGTTTATTTTTACCAGAGTATGTTTTAAATGTAAATGCATAATGATGCCAATTACCGTCTGCAATATCGTCCAACCCAGTGCCCACATGTGCTGCAAACTGACTTGAACCTGAAACAACTTTAAAAAGTATATTTGATTTGTTTGTGCTGTCATGACCTGCAAATCTAAGAAAAAAGTTACTATAATTATCACCGGTAGCACCTGATGCTATTAAGTTAAAAGGTACTTCGTATTTAGGGTTTGCGGCATCTGTGGAAGCCCAGCCATCTTTTTTCATCCAAAATTCAATTGTTACGCCTTTAGAGGGATCAAATTCAAGATTGTTGGTTCTTTGAGAAGCAGTGTGATAAATATTTGCTTTTGAAACGCCTTTTTGACTTGGACCGGCAGAAAAATCACTTTTGTAATCTTCGTTAGGGTCTGCGTTGGGACCGCCGTTGAACAAAATATATTGTGGCAAGCTACTACTATAATATCCACTGTCGTTTGTAGAAGTGTATGTGTGAGAGCTGCTATTAAAAGTAACAAATCCGTTTGTTCTAGGATATTCATTTTCAAATATAAAAAGATCTAAATATGTGCTAATGTTTTCCCATTCAATTTTTTCAGCTTGAGAGCCATCATAAGGGTATGTTTGGTAGATTCTTTTTATCGCGGCGTCATAATATTCCTCTGCAGATCCAAATCTAGCAAAATTAGAAGCTGTGGCAAAATCTACGTCTGGTACGAATCTTGCTCGTTTTTCTGAATATGCTTCAATGTACCTATAAGATTCTACATTTTCGCTAAGGTCATCTTTAGTTTTGTTTTTAACAAACTTAAGAGACTGACCTTTATCAAATAAATCTTTAATGCTCATGAATTAGCCCAACTACAAGTTACATAATTAATTATCTTCAACTCTAAATTTAAACACTTCTTCTTGCTCTCTCCATTGACCGGCAACATAATAGCTTAATTTAACACCATACATGTATCCGGGCTCTAGTAAAGTCATATCTAAATCAAAGTAGCTTCCAGAGTTGTCATATGATAAATAAGTGTGGTTATCTGTACTGCCAGTAGAGTTGTTTATAACTGTTCTTTCATCAACCATCCTTATTATTTCAAAAGATGCACTTGGAATAATTTCACCTTCAATTTCTTTAGAGGCAACTGCATATATTGTAGGACTAAAATTTCTTGGTCTTGCAAAGACTCTAAATCTTGCTTGTTCATTTTTAACATATTTAGGTTTTAAATTTGTTATTTTTGAAACATATTGATCGTACACATTCCAACTTGATGCAGAAAGAGTTTTCGGCTTGACTGTTCCAGTTACAAATTCTGTTATTGCACCACTACCGGCTGTGCCAGTGTGCCATACGTCATAAATAGTTTTTAGATCAGACGAACCTGTAAAAGCAAATGATGCCGAATAAATGCCTGTTGAGACAAACCCTCCAGTTACATTGAAGTCTCCATCTGCAACAACGCCGCCTCCAATACTCAATTTTTGTTTAGAACCAGATGGAGCGGTGTCATCAGCTGAGCCTGAATAAATACTTAAAAGAATAACTCCAGATTCAAGGTTTGGAATGTTTTTCAACTCTCCTCTAACATAATTGTATAAGAATAAAGTATTTAAATTATCCGGGCCATCAGCTAGAGAACTACTGTAATAAAAATTTCCTCTATTATCTTCTGTTCTGGAATCCCATCTGGCTTCTAGAGATGGTTTTTTAAAGAAAAATTCGCTTCCTCTTGAAAAAAATCTTTTGGTGTAATAGCTCTCTTCTGCGCCGGCAGCATTGCTAAGGACACCATCTGAATCTGATGCTGTTGTGTATGCCTCTTGGCTAGAAGTTAAAAATATACCAAATCCATAATTGGCATGAGTGCCGGCAATCCATTCTTCCACTGTGGCTGTAACGTCTAGCTCTATGTCCTCGTGGCCATTTTCAAAAGTGTAGGTATATAAAGGCATCGTGCTGCCTGCAACGTATGTAGAAGTATGATAATCGCCTCCAACACTAGCCCAGTTACCATCACCACCAGAAAATCTTGTTGATGTGAGATGAGTCACGCCACTAACATCTATAGCTGTATTTCCGGCGCGACCGGTCGCATCTTGAGTTAGTGTCAAGGTCATTTGTGAATCAGCGTCACCTGCAGCGGTAATTGTGCCAGCCGTTATTCCCAAAGAAGTTACGTTATTGATGGCAGTTTTTATCGAGTCAATCGCTTGAGTTGTATTTGAATCGCCATCAAAACCAATAGCACCACCAGACAAAGATGTGCCATCAAAATCAAAAGTAAAGGTCTGTGTTGTTCCGGTCGCGTCCACAAGATCAAAAGTTTGCGCATCCATAGCAGCTAAATTTGCACCGCCTTGAAGTATTAATTGACCGGTTGCTGAAGTTAAATTGCCATTGGCATTGTCCCAATTGCAACCTTCTTTATCTTTTGTTTTATCCTCATAGGTCTCCATATCTAGGCCAATGCCTTCCTGCCAAGATGAAGAAACAGCTAGTACATTAACAGTAAAGTTTTCTGGTAATTGTTCAGAATGCCTAGCATTAAAAACTCTTAAATAAAAATTAACACTACCTGAGCCGGGAATAGTGCCTGCAGTTCTATCAGAAGAGACAGTGTCTATTGGAAATTGAACCAAGACTCTTGATAATTCTGCAGAAGAAGTTGTTTGCTGCCCGTATATAGAAAAAACTTCAAGAATATCTGAAGCTCCCATGTTTGAGCCTGTGGCTCTGGTCGACATGTCAATTTTAAAAGCATTAGTTATTGTAGAATCTTTATCAGATATATATTTTTTTATTGCCATTATCTAATAGTCCCCTTGATATCTAAGTTAGGATATTTTAATTCATATATAACATTATTAGGTGCATATAAAATTCTACCATCGGCAGAAGTATACTTCTTCATGTTGAGAGTTTCATCTGAATATAGTCCACCAGATTCATTTGTTATTTCTACACTAGTGACGTCAACGATCTCTTCTAAGTTATTTAATTTATCATAAATTTTTGTTATATAAATTGGTTGGCCAATATCTAGTTTTTCTCTAAACATATTCTGTATTTCTGTTATTGCTGCATTTAAAGCCTCAAGCTTATCTTGTGAGTAGTCAGTTACAGCAACAAAATTTATTTTAATATTGATAAGTCTGGGGTCTAATACATCAATTGTGTCATTGATCATTCTATATTGATTCAACCAAACTTTAACATTGTTTTTCAACACTTGACTACTAGTTGTTAAGTTGCCATCAGAATCTTCTGATAGTAAATATAAATTTAAGTTTCTTTTAAAAGAATCATGATCTCTAATAATCTTAGCTCTTTTAATACTTCCAAATCGAGTAGGCATTCTATATATCAAAGCTTCATAATCATCAGCTGTAACGGCTCTATTTTGGGTTGCAAAAACATCATTAATTCTTTGTTTTAATTCTAAAGTTGTTGGTAGACTAACGTCACCAGTGATCGGCGCCTCATTAACAACTTCTAGACTATCTCTAACAAATGCAATTTTAGAATTATTTACAGCATTACTTTTGAAAACAAAAAGTGGCTCTACAACTGTTGTTAGGCCACGAGTTGCAACGTTTACGTTATCAACCGTATTGGTTCTGTATGTTACTGTCAAAGTTGTATTGGCAGGAGCAATTCCAAATTTATCAGTTTCTATAAGCTTCGATGGATCAAAAGATAAATCATTTTCATAATCTTTACCGTGCATTTTTAATACAACATTTGATGGGTGTGAGGTGTTGTCTGTTTTTAAAGTCGCCTCTGAGCCATAGCCAAATTTTAAAAATACAGAATTTGCTTTTTTAAAAACAATATATCTTCTAGGTGCAGAAGTTGTAACTATTATGCTAGGAACATATCTGCGTGTTTCTGGATCCTTGTTAACTACGGATCTAAATATTGTATCTTGAGATAAATAATCTACTTCATGATATTCATGGCCCTCGGTATCAATAACTGATACAACTTCGGTAATATTTGTGTCAGCTAAAGGAATAGTTAAAAATCTAATAAAATCTCCAACATTAACTATTTCTTGTTTTGTCTCTCCAGAAATAACTCTAGCGATTGCTTTAACAGCAAATGCGGTTGGTTTGCCATCTTGATCGTTTGTAGTTGCAACAACTATTTCGTTATTTTCGTTTGAAAAATCTACATCATCTATTAAAGTAAATATCTGCCCTGTTGAAGAGGCTAGCTTGCTGTTTTTAGCTAAAATAGGCAAGTAATCAGTGTCTGGCGCTGTACCATTTGTTTGCACAGGCGCCAAAACATATAGAGAAACTAGGCCAAAAGAATTTGATCTCAGAGGCTGGTTGTAGCCTACTTGCTGTCCCATCCTCACAATATTATCATATTCAACAGCAGTATCTAAAAATGACTCGTTTGTTTGATAATCTAGATAAAAGGATAGTACATCTCCTACATATGCAACAGTATCTAACATTAATGAGCCAAATGAAGCGTCAGAAAAATCTTTATGTATGTCTGGATAATATCTTCTGGCGTACTCTACCAGCCCTTCTTTAATTGAATTAAATTCTCTGTTTGTATATCTTATGAGTTTTTTATCTTTTTTTGACATTTAGTTTAAATCCTCAGTTTGTAAAAGAAGAGTTGTTGATAAATTAAGACTTGGAACTTCATAGTCTATTAATATCGTTAGTATGTTGCTGTCGTCTACCAAGGAAGGGTCAACATTGTAATTAAACTCTAGCCTATTAATTCTAACAAAAGGCAAATATTTTGCAACTTGACCATCTATTCTTTGTCTGATTCTAGGTATCGCTTGGTTTTTTGGTTCAAATAGAAAAGTTCTTAGCCCGACGCCAAAATCTGGATTCATTATTCGTTCGCCAGGAGAAGTTAGCATGAGATTTTTAAAATTTTGTTTTACTTCGTCAATATAAGAAGTTATTAAAGAATAGTTTCCAAATCTTATATCTCTATGTAGTGGTAGTTTTGGCCCTATACCATTCATTTATTTCTCCTTACAATTGTTCCTCACAATTTGGCTCTCCAATTTTTTGTAAATCGTCGTGAACTTTTTCTTCTATCGCATCTATAAGTAGTAGCGCAATATAAATCATACCAGGAACTGTGCTTGGAGGGCCACCTGGGAATGGAGGAGGAATTAAGCCTCCTCCATATGGAATCATTGATGGAACTAAAGCGGCCCACAAGCCAGGTAATAGGAATGGAGACTCATAAACTTCTTTCATTGTCTTCTCTACCTCTTCTAGCTTTGCTTTTACTTCTTCTTCCAAAACTTTTTTAGACTCTTCTAACTCTTTTAATGTATTTTTTGTTTTTTTATACGTCTCAACTAATTCTTTTGTTGTTTCTATTTGGTCTGCAAACCCGTTAAAAGCATCAACCATTTCTTGTGAAGCCGTTCCTTTAAGTTTTTTTGATTGCCCCTCAGGGGGTGAAGTGTCTTCAAAAAAAGCTTCTTCAGCTTTTGGCCTGTCGACTTCAAACTTATAATTATCAACTTCTGGTGCAGATGTATCAATTTCTATAGCCTCTTGAACTTCTGATGGCTGTAAAGCTTTGCTAATTGCGTCCATTGAGGCCGCGGCCATACCAATCTGCATTTCTAGCTGTAACAACATGGATTTTGCTGTCATAATTCCAGACTCAATAGTTTGCTGAGCTATTTGAATTCCCATCTTAATAGCAGCAATTGTAGTAAAAATAATTGCATTAGATATGTCAATAATCAATTTTGCAATTATAACAGCTGGATCTGTAACCTCTACAAACCCTTTTAAGATCATAAGAGGTGTTTTTAAAAGAATTCTTAGTATTTCTTTAGTTAAATCTGGCTCTTTTCCAGTAGTTCCCGCATTCATCCTTATTGCGTTGTCAGATAAAAAGTTTGCTATTGGATCAGGCAAGTGAGTGTAGTCTAAAGAATTAAATAAATTATCTAAAATTATCTTAAGTGTTGTTTTTGTTTCTTCTAATACATCTGTTGGCTCCGGGATAAATTTTGACAAGCCATCAGACGCGACTAAAGATGCCATTGCCATATATCTTCTTTGAGGAAATAAATATTCAAACATTAATTTGAATTCTGGAGTGTTCTTTGTTTCTTGCAACATGTCATTAGCTAAATTTTTATAGAAAAACTGACTAACGTCATTGGTCAAATGTTTAACAATATCAAAATTGTGCTTTTGTAAAAGCATAGCTGTTGTGGTTTTTTTGTCCGCAAAACTGAGGCTTAAAGTACGATCATCCCACCATCCTAAATCACTTAAATTAAATATTTTTGCGTTGCCTATATCAAAAGTTTGTTGAAAGTCGTGAAAATTAATTTCTTTTTCTATTTCAGTTATAGGAATTTGCAACTCTGACAAAACAGCGCCATTGGCCAAACCCGTCGATCTCTGCGGCTTTTCATAAAAACCATAAGTATGTTCTTTAGTTCCCATGTGGATTCTATAATGTCTGTCTCCAAAAAGACACTTAATGTTTTTAATTAACCTGTTTGACTCTGAGTTTCCAAAAGCTTTGTCCCTGAGATCCAAAAAAGTATCATCTATCATTGCTGGTATGTTTGCAGCTATAGGCGCATCATAGTCATAGTCTTCTAAGAACTCGGCTGCTGGAGAAGTAGGTATGTAAGAATTTGAATACACCATCCTTAAACCAAACTTTAGTTTTTTGAAGAAAGGTTTTAAACCGTAATTTTCATAAAGTATTTTTAATGGAAAAACACCCTCATTTTCAGGATCTTCGTAGGTTAATATCTTCTTTAAAAAGATATTATTATAAAAATGACTCCACATCGGCAGTGCAACGACGCCATGCATATCAGCGTTAAAAGTATTGTTGCTTGCTGTTCTATACGTATATATTTCAGATAGTATTTCTAAATAATCTGATATATTAATTCCTGCTATTAAATTAGCGCCGGCGCATGGCTCACCAGTAGAGTCTACTTCACTCCAGATATCAACACCATATTTATTTCTTTCTGGATCGTTTGGTCCCCAATCAATTATTTTTACGTAAGGTTCAAAAGTAACATTACCAAGATGCGCATTAAGTTTATTTGCATAACAAGTTTCTCTAATTATCTCTTTTCCATAAGGTCCAGAATAACCTAATAATCTTCTTCTTAAGTTGCGAATTTTTCTAACGTCCGATAAATCTTGTTCAAAAGCCGCGGCGGCGTTGCCAACGGCGCTTTCTTTTATATTGTAAGGAAACGTCTTATCTATATATTGCTGCAGAGAAGATTCAGCGGGCACATTACTTGGTGTCGGATATGTATTTGCATGATGTGGAATATAATTTAATGGAACGGAATGAAAGTAGTTTTTGTTGTCTGCTGGATTTATTACAGGTGCTGATGCTGTTGCAACTTGAGAAACAAACCCAAATATATCTGAGCCATGGCTAGCTTGTGTTTCTAGACCGCTAGATGGATATTGTGTTTGCATTTTATCGCCATAGTTCATGGTGTAAATGTTGTTTTTTATTCTCGCATCTATAACATAATCAAAGCCTCCGGAGGTGTGCAACTTTTGTATATTCCACGGTTGGGTTGAAGGTCGATTTTCTTTGCCAACCTCACGACCTGATTCATATTCCTCAACGAAGTCAACATCTGAACTTCTAATCAATGAAAGTTCTAGGTCTGTGCTTAGAGGAAAGCTATTAACAAACAGGTTTCTTACAACAGAAGAAATGTGTTCTGCTTCTTTACCTATAAGATATTCTAAACTACTATGATTTTGTTGCAACTCTGCTAACTCAACAACAGACAAGTTTTCTTCAATTTGTATCATATCTGTTGCAATAACAGAAATATAATCTAAATTATATTTGCTTGAACTTTGTGCTGATGAAGTGTTAACAACAGCAAGGTCTTTTTTCATGTTCTCTATTACTACTGCTATCATGAGTTTGTCTTTAAAAACATCTGCTATATTAAAACTATCCCACATTATTATAGAGGCCAGGCACATTTCTAAAGTATAAACTTTAACAATTAGCCTAACTACTCCTCGTATTAAAGCCATTCTTGTTGCATTGTCATCTGGAGACGATTTATCGTAGACATCTCTGCATAATGATTTTTTATAAAAATCTAAAACTTTTGGCTTGATTGACTGTAAATCAAAAAAGTCTGTCTCTGTTCTGTCCATGTCTCTAGTTGAGGGAGCGCCAACTTGATCAAATATTTGCTGACATCTTGGATCTGTATCGCTGTCTAGAGGGCTTTTTAATATTTTTTTCCATAGTTTTTTCATAAAGCCGCGATCGTGCAGTCTAGAATGCTTAAGCTTGTTAAAGGCTTGTGTTGAATAAGCATATTGTAAGCCTGTAAATCCATAAGTTGATAAAGAATAAACTAATTTTTCTGCTATATGATTAATATTGTCGTCAACCCAATTCGGATCAGCAGCGTGTTCTGGCATGTATACATCTGTGAACTTATCAATAAACTTTTTAGTTAAAAATCTACCAAATATTTGCGATTTATAATTTAAAGGCTCTAAAGATAAATTTTTATGGAATTTAGGGTTCTCTTTGCTTCCATATATATCATTAAATTGAGTTCTTAGTTTTTCAGGTGTTAAGTCTAAACCTGACAACAACTCTTTTACATCATTAGGCATTTCATAATCAAAATCAAAATTATATATTTTATTTCTTATACCAACATCATCAGTTACTATGCTTTCTCCATTTGCATCCAAAGGATATCCAGATTTTATAATTGATTTTATAAATTTAGAAGAATTAGAAAATTCACTACTAAGAAGTTTGTCTGCGTTAGTAGATAAATTTTGATTTATTATGCTTCTTCCAATATTAATAGCTTCTAGAGTATCTGCAATTTGCTCTAGTTGTGTTCCTGGTGTCGCAGTAGCAAACATTGACATAATTTCTTGCATCTGATCTTTTTTAGCACCCATACCCGGCAATCTTTCTGTAGATATCTCAGTAAAAGGAAGAGGATATTCAAGTTTATTTGGGTTCCAATTTACATCTCCGGCTGACCATGGATTTGATGTGCCTGCGCTTACTGCACCTGGCTCTTGTAACAGTAGCTTTGTTGTGTCATGTTGTATTTTAAACATTTGCTCTGTCTTGTTTAATACACCACCCATGCTTCTAGGAAAGCTTTCGAAAAAACTATACAATTCTGGATTTACTTTATCTTTGTTCATAGAAAAATGATCAAGGGTCATATTTTCGTCACTTAAAACATCATCAGCTTTTCGAAAAACTTTTTCTACTACCAAATAAGCCGGCGTAAAGCCTGCTCTAAGATCGACGGCCTCGTTCTCCGGAGCGTAACCCCAACCTGAGATTATATTTTCAAAATTTAAATTGTCACTGGGAGATTCTTCACCAGTCAAGTTGATGGCTCGATTTATCCACCCGCTTTGAAATGATAATACAACTCCAACTTCTCCTGCTGATGGTACTAAGATGTTTGGAAAATATTTACGAATTCTTTCATCTTCAAGACCCAAGGCTTCTCTAAGAGTCAAACTATGAAAAGCTTTTAACAGCGGGATTCGCATATTTCCGTAAGAGCCCCCGTCGGGGTATTTTTTTATAAAATTTGGTGGGTTATACAATTCAGCTTCATCCGCGCCGAGCTGGACTCGTCTTTCTACCGCCATATTAAACAGATACCGAAGACCAGGGCTAGCTCGTAAATAACTATACACTTTCCTCCATTGTGGTTGATAACCAGAACTCTTGATCTGGGATCTTGCAAACTCGTTCATGGCTTGATATACGCTATTTGGATCATCTTCCGTTATAACGCCCGGGGCTATATTGTCGAGCCACCAGCCATTGGCGAGGCCCGTGTAGTCGATCGCGTCCAAGGCTGTGCCATGAAAAGCGTAAAACATGTTACTAAAATTTAAAGGATTTGGACTAATATCTGACAAAACAGTATCTAAGGGCCAGACTTTTCTTGTTTGGCTATAAACATGGCCTAGATGATACATGCCAAGATTGCCTAAAAATGAACCCCTTCCGTTAACGAAAGTAATGGCATCTTTGCCCGTCTCCGGTAAAGAAGTCGCTGTTTCTGCAATTCTAAAAGTACCGCCAGCACCTAGCGGTCTAAATAAAACATCCGGATGTATTGTTAGGTACTCAAGATAAGCTTCTTTTCTTTGTTTTAAAAATTCTTGATGTACAAAACTAGTAAACTCTTGGGCTCCTTTGTCCTTTGCCAAGCCAGATACTTTTTCTCTTTGTTTATCATCTAAAGTTAAATTTAACTTTAAATCAACCAGATCCTCGCCGTTCCACAAAAGATCTGCTGTCGCAGGAATAAATTCTGATATTTCAAAAAAACTATTTATATCATCTTCTGGGCGATTGGGGCGCGCAAAGGATCTGGCAGATAATAATTTTTCTGCCTCTTTTTTTAATTCATTGTCGTCTCTAGTAAAGTAGTTTTCTATAATCTCATCGCTAAAAAGTCCTTTATCTAAAGATGTATAGTCAAGTGCAATTCGCTCATATTCTTCCTGATAAACTTCTTCGTATGTCTGCTCAGCTTTATTTTTTGCTGCCTCAACATTGTTGTTAGTAAAGTGTGTTAACGTGTTTTCTAATGTTCCATCAACATCTTGAATATCTGTAGAATTAAAATAATTTTGCCAAACATTTATTGGTGGAGTAACCACTGAGTTTTGTTCAGCATCAGCATCACCATATCCAGCATAAGTTGTCCAATCGTCTATTTGATCTGCAAAATTAGATGGTTTTGTTTGTAAGTCTGTCTTTAGTTTTTTTATCAGCGACATGTGGTTCTTAAGAGCGTCGCGGTGAGCTTCAGCCGCTTCTTTTTCATCGGGGGTCCAGCAGACATCACCATAGTAGAGTTGTTGATTTCCGCAGTCATAAGAGGTAACATAATTAGTAATTTTATATTCCACATCTGTTAGCTCCTCGCGCATGGAGCCGAGAAGGCTAATTGCACCACTTATTTGATAATAATCATCATCATCTACGTTGTCAGAGCCTATGTAAACTAATATTTCGTCAATCAAATTTGAAATTTCTTCAGCGTATTTTTGTTTAGCTGCAGGCTCTGCTAACTGAGCTGCTGCTTCTTGAGCTAGCTTCTCTTCTTCGTCAGAGAGGCCTTCAATATAAAAATCTATATCAAATGGTGTAGTGCCATCTAAGTATTTATTATTAGTTCCTGATGCAGTAGACATGTTTCCACGATGGTGATAAGCGTTATAAGCTATAGGATGAACTACATTTCTTTTTCTATCAGACTGGCTATAATTTTCATTTTGATGAGATCCTGGGTGTCCAGCGTTTAATGGACACATAATGTTGATTAAACATTGTTTTTTATTGGGATTGGCAATTGCATCAATAAACATGCCGTGCGCCTTATCTAATTCTTTTGGATCTGACATGGCTAAAAGCGCGCGGGGAGGCGTAGAAAAGAATTTTAATGCAGTCATGTCCAACATTAAAGAACCCTTGACTGTATTTAAAATATTATCTGTTATCCTTTCCATCGTATCTTGTACACCTGGAGGTACAACAAAGCCACCATTTTCTCCACACATTGGAGGAAAAGCACCTGCAAATGCGTTAATATCGACTAAACTAAGTGTTGTTAGATCAACAACTTTGTTTTTTAAATCTTCAATCTCTCTGTCTATTTGTTGCTGGCATTCTTCTTCTGTAAGACCACTTTTTTGCAGCTGCGCGCACCTTGAGTCACGATCGTAGGAAGCTGCGCATAGATTATCAACTAAAGTTAAAGGCGCCGGAGAGAGTATAACATTGCATATCTCTAATCCTCCAGGAGGGAGGGATTCGCCTAGTTTTTCAAACACAACTCTTATTTCGTATATTGTGTCTACTCTTGATTCTATCACCTCTCCCATACTATCAGTAACTTGGTAAACGTTGGGCCAATTTTGTTCTGTATATTTCAAACAAGACCTTAGCGTTAACTTTGAGGCTTGACCTAATAATAAATTACAAATTTGTCTTTCAGATAAACCTGCGTTATTTAGCAAGTCTCTCATCCAAGCTTGTACATCTGCGCTTGGCAAACCAGGAAAAGATGGCAGGCGCGCGCGGGAAATAGATGGCATAGGGTCTGAGGCGGATCTTTTGGGAGCGCGTCCTGCAGGTCCTTTATCATCTTCGTCTTCCAGACATTTTTCTAAAGCTTGTTTAATTAATAGGTTTAATATCTGTGCAAGAATAACTGCAACCATCTGAAGGAGCATTTTAAGTAATTTTACTTCATAGTCTCCCATGTGGTTGTCTGTCATTAAATTATCAGGAAATTTAAATTTTAAACTAGGTGGCTTAAAAGCTGCTTTTAGTTTTTCAACAAAATCATCCCACCAACCCTCGGCGCCACCATTGAAAAAAGCGCCAGGATCTCTTATAAGATCTTTGAGGCCCTCTAAGACATCACCGACTATCAACTCACAAAGGCCTTGAAGACCTACTACTCTTTTCATGTAAGAGAACCAAGCGTCGGCGCCTTCGCCTATGTTTCTAAGGCCCTCTACTGTGGCAGAGTTTGCAAACTCCATTTGTCCACTTCTTAACTCTGTGGCCAGTCTATCAAAATGAGAACTATGGTTGTTGCCACCTAAAAGAGGCTCATATTGATTAACATCAGGCCTCAAAAACCCAGTACGAACCATAGCTGCGTTGGCTTCAGCTTCAGTGTATCCTAATCTTTTTAATCTTTCTTTTTCTTTTTGAATCTCCGAATTTGTATAGTTAGCCGGCTTAATATGTAAACCATATTCGCCCTCTACTTCATCTGAAACTCCAACTAAATCATAAAATCCGGAACCAAACGGTACGGTGACGTCAGATTGCCCTTGTGGTCTTTGACCAGGCACTAAATTAATTGCTACTCCCGAACTTTCTAACTCTTTTATGATTTTAGCTATGCCAGAGCCCTCTGATGTGGTCATAGACATTTCCATTGAAAGGGCAATTGGAGTATTTCTATAAGAATCGTCTAATACAACTGGGCTTTCTATCGGAACAAGCTCTCCATTGACAACTTTTTTTGAATTTAAGTTTAAAGGATTTTGTGACAAAGCATTCATAAAATCTTGCGAAGATTGAGTTGAAGGATTCAATAAAGCATTCGCTAGCATCGCTTGTTCAATTGGGGTTGTTCCAACTGATTTAATTAATTGTATTATAGCAGCTTCGCATATAGCTTCTGCTGTAAATTCTATTCCTAGTGCTTTTTGCAAACAAGCCATAATCATTGCGATAAGTGCTTCAGTGTCTAAAATATTAAAAAACTGTGTGTACAATATTTTTACATATTCGTTTTCTAATACTTTTCCTTTAGCATCTGCAATTGCACTTTTCTCTTCAATTTCTTTTTTGCTTAATTCAGGACTTGTGGCTGGTGTGTCTTTTTTAAACTGTTCAAAGTATTTTTCCATACACTCAGGGCTGCTATAGAGTTTTTCTTGAAGTACTTTTTCTTCAAAACCAACATTAGGCCCTGACTTATTTAATTTTTTAATTAACTCATCACAATCTAATTCTTCTGGATCTACAAGTGAGGGGTCTTTTGACAAGTATATTCTTACCGGCGGAACCATGAACTTGCTCATGAACTCCATCCACTCATTTACTAAATCGCTAGTGCCTTTGGTGCCTTTTTTCTTAATCTTGTCATACGATAAAAATAAATGTAATGTTCTAGACCCATACACACCTTGTAATTTTTCTCTTATATATGGCAAAGCAGTTCTTAGAGGTATAGAGCTTCTTTTGGAAGCATTTAAATTATTTTTTTCTTCTTCCGTGAGCCAAGGATCAAAATATAATAAATTAAAATCACCAACATCTTTTTCATTTAATTTAGAATCTTTTAATGATTTGGGATCAGGAGAAAAAGTTATATATGACACAGTCTCCCTAACGCTGCCACCGACTTTGTTGTTGTCTCTTATTCCTATTTGAATTAAGTGATCATCTCCTGTTTCTGTACCTTGTTGTAGCATATCGTATACTACGCTAGTATTAATAGTTTGCCTAACTAAGAAGTCGTTCAACATCTCAGGAAACTCTTTCATTAAATCAATTTGAACTTGTATGTCGTATTCTAGACCGCTGGCGTTTTCTATTGTTGATTTTGAGCCTTCAATGGTGCTTTTGATTTTATTAAGCACGCTGTTTACAAGATAATTGCATCTTTCTTTTACTTCTTTTATAGGCAAGGATACTGCATAATTATTGCCGTTGAAAAATGGTGAATCTTGTTCAAAGTCATTGATGTAAGGTCTTCGAACATCCGGTATTGAGTCTATATACGAAGTTCTAATAGCAAATAAACATTTTTGATTATTTGGATTTGTTGCTTTTGTATTTGTTTTTTTGTCAACTAAAACAAAATATTTGTCATAAAGAACTTGATAAATGTTGCTGTTGCCACCAACGGTGTTTTTGCCAAGATAATTTAGTAAATTATTCCATGCTTCTTTTTTAGCTTCTTCTACAGAAAAAGAACCAGCAGCCTCTTTAGCAGCTTTCATATCATCTGATGATTCCTCTATATCATAATCTGTTTCATTTATAATTTCTGCTTCTGTTTTTCTAGGTTTTTCACCAGTGATAAAATAAAAATATCCCTCTGAGTACCTAAGTGACGGTTGTTGCTCAATGGTGTTGGTATTATAAAATATGTTTTCTTCCCCGCCGAAAAGCTTTAAGTTGTGCTCACTAAAAGAATAATATGAAATTCTTACATCGTTAGTCTCTAAAGTAACCCAATTTTGATTGTCTTTTGGACTAACAGGCTCGGCTCCTTTAAGAGTTGTTACTCTATCTGCAAGTTCATCTCCTAAGGCAAATTTTTGTGAAACATATGGATCAGGGTTAGACTTTATTGCAAATTCTTTTATTCTAACATGGTGAGCTTTTGTATAAAGTACGCGAGTTTGCCCTTCAGTAACACTATTCCATGTGTTTGCTAGTTCTGGTCCAAACACTCCAGGATTAGCAATTCTAGGATCTTCACATACAAAACCAACCCAAACACCTGTCTTACTAGAAACAATTTCTAAGACAGTTATTTCTAAACCAAGAGGTACCTCTATTCCATCAGAATAATCATTTTTTCTTTTTATTAATTCGTTGCTGTTGTTTAGTATTTGATAATTTACATCATTCCATCCAACATCAGAGTCAGGCCTTAAACGAACTGGTAAGTAGTCTTTTGATCTTGCACCATTTGATTTTGCACGGTCAACAAGAAATCCAATATAGTGTGTTTGGCTGGTATTGAAAGTTAAGCTTGATTCTAAATTTGTGTCACTAAATATTGGAGTTGGCCCTAAGCCTAGCGTATCTCTTAATGGAGTTACATCTTTTTTAAAAGAAACTGAAACGCTTGGAAAGTTTTGAATAAAATCTTGAATTGCGTCTAAAGTCTTTTCAAAAACTTCTGGTAAGTCTTCTGGTGGTGCTTTTCCAAACTTAAATGGATTATCATCAGACCATGGCATATTAACATTAAACGAGTCTGTTGCGGATATTGTTATATTTTCTTGTATGACTTTAATATCTTCAACAATTTGTATTATCGCTGGTATGACATTTTGTTCATAATATTCATATGTAAAAACTGATAAAAGACCAGAAGGCCAGTCTCCCTCCGATAGAGATCCGCTCCCACCGGTCCAGTTATATTCTCGCTCAAATTGTTGTTTTAACAAATTTATCCCAACAACTAATTCTGCTGCAGCATTGTAATATTGTATTTGTTTAAAAGTGGCGCCTGTGGGAATATCGTCAGCCTCGATGTCCATACCAATCATCGATTCTAAACTATCATAAAGATTCTCTAAGGCTATTCTTGGACCAGGAACATCATCTGTTCCTTTGTTCCATTCAGAAAATAACTCAGCTGGTTGTATTTGTGACATATTTTTACCTAGTTAACCTTATTTAGGCGACTGTTTATAAAATTCTCTCCACTTTCAGTGAGATAATTATGTTTTATTCCTTGCGCATTTGTCAATTGTTTAATAACTGACAATTCTGTTTTCATAGAAGTCTCTATATCAGACTTTATACCGCCGGCCATAGCTTGTTGAGAAATAGTTGTAGGCAAAGCAAAGAAAGGAGATAAGTGTGTGTGACTTTGTAGAGCTTGATTCATTTTCATTTGATATTTTGTATAACCATGAAGTACTTTAGAGACAGCAGAAATATTATCAACTATAGTAATTAATAGCTCTTGTAAATTATCACCTAAAACCATTGGTTGCAGCTCATTTGTTTTATTCATCGCAACTATTTCAATTCCGCTTTTTGATAAAACATCACCACCCTGAGAATTTTGAGAATCTGTTCCTGTTACTAACCTTATTGATTCTCTTCCTATTATTCTAATGTTGTCAGCCTTAACCGCAATTGCTGATTTTGCACCATACTTTCCAATGCCTTTGTCGTCTTTGTTATCTTGCTCATCTTCTTCTGCTCTTCCAAATTCTCCGATACCAAAGTTTTTGTCGACATCAGTTTTTTGAGAAATATAAATCCTTGCTGAGTCTATGAAAAAGTTAGGATTTGTTTTTACTTCCTGCTCTTCTTTGTCGACTTCTCTTGGAGTATGACCTCCCATTCCCACAACAAGGTCTATAGAGTCACATTGAGTGTGGCCTTTTCCACCATAACCTGTATGTGGCTTGCTGACTCTGTCGTTGCCTATAATTATAAATGCATTATTGTCTGGGCCTCTTCCTAGCACTAGTTCGCAATCGTTATCTTCTCTTTTTGTCATTGCTTGAAGGCGCTTTGTACCAAAAACACCACTCATCTTTTTTTCTGCTTTTTCTTTTTCTGTTAATTTTTCATATTTTTCTTTTCTTTTTTTAGATACACCAGTCAAATCCCTAGCTTTTTTAGTTAATTTAGCTGTTGGTAGCTCTAATTTAAATTTTGGATTATCAGAGCTTTTTGAGGCTATTCCAGCGCTAGCGGCAGGAGAGCTATCCGCGGCGGGGGCACCTGATTGATCTAGCGGTGTCGGAGCCGGCTGAGGCGGCGGGGGTGGCGGATCTTTTGGATCTTCTGGTGAAGGGGGCGTTGGTTTTGGAGCAGCAACTTCTTTAGGTTGTTCTGGCTTTAATGCGCTTTGGCCGGACAAATTTGTTTTATTGTCAATTGACGAACCAGGATAATTTCCTTTTAATTTTGAAAATTGCAAGTCAGCTTGTTTTTTATTAGTTGATTTATTAGCCGCTAAGACCTCTCCAGTTTCTAAATCAACTACTCGACTAGTATATACTGTTGTTCCCAGGACAGTAAAGCTATTTACAAATATTTTTTGTGCCATTATTTAGCGCCTCCCTTAAAGTTGTTAATTTGACTCCAAGGTATTAAAGATCTACCACCCCAGTAAAAAAGATGCATATGATCTTCAATTCTAGAATTCCAAGATATTGCTTGTACTCTATCAACTATATTTGGAATTGAAAATATTTTTGAAATTTCGTCTTTTTCTGCTTGTGACCATCTACTACCGCCTTTCCATCTTTTTTTCAAGAAAAGACCATTGCCCCAGCGAAAACCGCTCTTTTCACAAAACAATATTATCCAAGATGTAGGATCTGCACCATATGGAACTATTGGACCACCCTTTGCTGCATTCATAATCTTTACATATTTATTTTTTGCATCTCCAGATTCTCCACCACCTTTATAACGACTAGGCGCGCCTTGCCAATTTTGTGCCAATCTTGGTCTATTTTCTGCCTCAAAAGCATTGTTTTTTAAAATAGAAGGCACAAACTTATATACTCCTAGCTCCCAAAGTCTTCGGCCATGTTTTTCTATAAACCCAGGGGTCCAGGCGCCAGTATAAACACTATAGACTGGTTGTGAGGGCTTGTTGCTATAGCCAGCTATAAAAGGATCTAAGTCAAATGCTAGTCCATAACTGTGTAAAGACACCCCTGCTTTGTACGCTGTTGTACCAGAAGTTTTTGGTTTCTGACACCCTCTTATGCCTATTGTTATCTCAAAAGGATAATATGATGTAGCGCCGCAGGTTTCTTGCCAAGCGCTTTGTAGCGTGTTTGTTATACATGCCCAAAGAGGCGGGCTCTGTTTGCCAGTTGTATCGCCATCTTGGGCGCGCCCTAAATATTTAAAAGTAGAAGTGGCAAACCCTGGAACTTCATGAACTTTTGTTTTTGTTTTTGAAGATCTTCCAGAAAAAGTAAAATCACTCTTTTTTGGTTTGTAGGGTATCATTCTATAAAGTTCTTCAAAAGTACTGGGCCTAGAAATCTTTATTGAGTCGCAATTATTACCTGGTTCATCTGAATTTCCTTTTTTTGGAACTTCTCCTGGTGGAGCAATCATGTCGCCTAATTTTTGAGGTGGATCAACACAGTCTTTTGGTTTTCCAATTGGAGCAGAGCCGGCATTATTGATTGCACTTTTTAATTTTGTCAATAGCTTTTCATACGCCTCTTTTTCCGCAAATACTTTTATTATAGCAGACCATAAGCCATCATCTGCGCCCGGGCCATACCACGCAGCTAAAGCTAGTGGGGTTAATTCTGGTATCTTGCTAGCAATATCATTAAGTTTATATAAGTTGTTTGAGTATTCTTTTTCTAGTTCTTGGCCAAGCTCGATATAGTTTGTGTTGCTTAATTTTACTGTATTGGCCTGTTTAGCCAACTCTACATCATTTTTAATTGCAATTAAGTAATCTTTGTAATTAATTACTTTTTGTATTTCTACTTCAACTTGCATTAAGATTTTAATTTCTTCATATTTTTTCTTTTTTAAAAGATATTCTTTATAGTTTTTATAGAACATACTTTCATTGTTTGACACAAAAACACCATCTTCACAGTATATGTTGTAATCTAAACAAATTTTATCAATACCAGTTGCTGGATCGTACGAGTCATCAACTCCATTTATCCAAGTTAGGTCCATGATAGATTCAAAATTTAAAATCTCAACCTCTAATTCTTTTTTTCTCTTTGCTAATTTTTCTAAATCGCTTACTGATGGTTTTGTTGCAAGAGCATACGCGTGATCTGGTACACCGTTAAAAGAAGGCTTTAGGGACGTATTAGCGTCAGGTTTAACGACTGGGGATTCACTTAAGAAGTCGTTTGTCATTGAAAAAGCATATGACGCAGCATTAACAGCGTTGCTAGTGGTGTGAAAACTTATAAACGACTCCGGTCCAGAATTTTGATCTACCGTGTAAAAAGAAAATTTTCTTTCGCCGGCTCCTGTGGTAGAATTAGAGTTGTTTTTATAATCTTGCAACTTGTCTAGACCAGCAAAAAAACGATTGCCAGAAATATTAGTCTTTGGTATAATATAATTAAACTCAGTATATCCTTGTCCAATCTCTGACCGATCTAATAAAAACTCATTTCTAAAAACTGATGCAGGTGAATTGCCTTTAAAATAAGAATCATATGCATCAGATTGCTCTAAGTCGGTATCTGTTACAAAATCTATTTTTATTTTTTTTCCTAACAGCGCAGACTTAAAAGAAGATCTTGCGTCAGAATGTGTTGAGCTAAAAGGTAAATTATTAACAATAGAAGCCAAGGCTAGACTCCCCATGCCATCAGCTAAAATAGAAACAAATTCAACTTTATCATAAACAGTGCCTAAGTGTTCATCAAGAACATCTAAAACTTCTTGGTGAAAATCACCAAACTTTCCACCAGTAAAAGAGCCATCAAAAGTACTGAATTCTCTTTCTCTTAAAGGAGTAATTGATAATAAGTTTTTTGCAGCTTCTATCGATAATGTATTTAAATAATTTTTTACTCTAGGTCTTACTTTACCGTCTACTCTTGTTCTAATTGTTTGTTTATTGGACTCACCAGTTGCAACAGGCTCGCCACTTGACATTTGTGAAACCCTATCAACATCTCCTGGTTTAGTACCATAGCCTCTAGAGTAAGACATCTCCGGTATCACTAAAATAAAATTTCTTCCATCTTTATTTAAGTCTTTTAGGCCCGGGCCGATTTTTTCTTTAAAATCATTGCCTGAAGTGGGTACATTTATTGCTTGTTCTAAAGTTGTGCTTGGGCCATTGATCCATGCGTGACCAAAGCCTGCTTTATCATGAAAATAATATTTTATTTCTATGGGAGCGGTTAAATCTAGAGTCATTGGAGCGTATATTATAGTCTCACGCCCTTGAGTAAGTGGCCTGTCTAAAAGATCTAAATATCCGTTGTTTTTTAGGTTTCCAATCCAAATAAAAGCGTTATTAGAGCCCGGAGCTGGACCTGGTATCTGATGTTTTGGTGAAATCACCGACTCTCCAAGCGCGGCCACAAAATGTTCTTTTGTTTGGCCGCTACCATTTCCATACATGCCAGTCTTTATATGTCCTTTAACTTTTCTAATTGGAGGGCCAATATTAGGATTAGGGTCTTCGTCAGTGTGACTAACATAAAGTCCGCCGGCGGGAGCGTCTAAATTTCTTGCGGCCTGACACTCTGGATTTGATGCTTTCTTTGGAGATGTCTCTTCTCGAATATCAGCAACAACACCAAATGTATGTACACCTAATATTTTTCCAGCTGGCTGACCATTGAAAGAAACATGACTTTTATCATTAGGGAACTCAACATCAATTATGCTGCCGGCATTAATTTGTGACAACTTTTCATCTTCTCTAAATTGATAAAACTCTCCATGTGCGTCTATTCTAACTCTGTCATCAACGTTTTTTGGAAAGTCTAAATCGCGATCTACTTCGGGTATTCTTGCCTTAACAATAACCGGCATCGGCTGGTTTGCGTCTTTTCTATCTTTAAAGAAAGGATAAGGATATTCATCTATGTTTAAACCAGTTGTATTTAAGCGACCCTTTGTCTTTCCTTCATTTTTTACTTGTGGTCCAGAAAGAACTTCTAAAACGATTGCCTGATAACTTGTTTTCCCACTTAAAGTATCATAACTATATTTGTCACTTATTATCTTAGATAAAGTTACTTGAAACGTTTGCTCTTCGTCCCATCTAGGTTCAAACAAGTCACCTTCGACTTTGTTTAGCTCTCCAATATCTAAATCGAGCAATCTAGCCCATGGTGGGAGCTGCTTTTTGTTTGACATATATTATAGCCCCCTATTGATCTTCTTTTATCATATCATAAATATCTGATTTTTCTAAAGAAGATAAGCCAGTCGTTGCGGATTCTTTTTTATTTAACAAAGACGCTAGCTTTACTAATTGTTCATTTGACCTCTGAAGTGTTTCTAAATATTTAGCAGCAACAGGGCCTGAATATTGATGTTTTGTTTCATCAGTTTTTAATATCTTCATTAGTTCAACTAACAAAGTTGAGGCCATCGCTCGATCATCGCGAATATTTTGAATAGCCTCTTCAACAAACTTACTTGAATTTAAATCTTTCCTTTTTCCCATTCGACTCTAAAGTTCCTGTATTTTTTTCTAATTTTATTGAGATTGTTCACAATCTGCTTGGTATTTAAGCCAGTTATTTCTCTCATGTATAGATAAATAGCTTTTTTGTTAAAAATTTCTATCTCTTCTATGCTGTTGAAAAGAATACGAATTGCATCAAGAACTTTTCTTTCATTTTCTTTTAGTTTTAAATTTTCCCACTTATCAACTTCCGCAAATAAGTGCATCCAAAACTCCTTTCTCTCTCTGTCCTTTTCATACGTATTGTAAGCTACTAAAATTTCATTTACTTCTTCGCCATTTAAATCTTCATATTGTATATCTCTTTTTAATCTTTTACTATTTTGCTTGACTTTGTGAATAAACCAATTTTTAGTTATTACACTAAAGTAAGAAAAAGCTTTAGATTTTCTATTTGGATCATATTTGTCAAGAATAGTTATTAGCCACAATTTACAATCATCTTTCAAATAATCAATATTTGGAAGAGTGTTAAACTTATAAGTGTAGACTATTTTATCTACTAATTCGTCAAAAGCAGGGCCTATTAACTCAACATATAATTCAGTCCTAATCGCGCGATCGTCCGTAATTGCATACTTTATTATTGCGTCTTCATGTACTTTTGTAAAATAATTATTCTTGCGGGGAGATCGACGCTTCCTCGTCTTCTTCTGTGTTTGTGTCAAGTTGTTCCTCTTCTATATAGTCTTCTTGAAAGTCTACAATGTCATTTATTAGCTGCCTAGAATGATCAATCAAGCTCATTAAATTATCATCACCATAGTACATTTCTAATTCATATAGCTGCTCTAGGTGATTTCTAAATATGTTAATTTTTTCAATAATTGATTCTGTATTGTTTTCCAACACAATATTTTTTTGTAAATTTTTTACTATAAACCACAAAAAAACAAGATTAATAATTATGCTAGTATAAAGCAACACAGGCACTATGCCAAACAAGATCATTAATAATATCGCATTAACAACAACTGAAATATAAAGAACTGATTTGTTTATTTTTTCAAATATATTCATTTTTTAAATTATCTTTTTGCTCTTCTAATTCTTCTTGGAACTGCTTTATGCTTTCTTTTACCAAATCGCCTGTTTTTTTTTCTGCATTGTCTTTTTGCTCAGTGGTGAAAGAAGATGGCATCTTGTATAAAGTATTTTCTTTACCGCATAAAGTACAATTATTTTTTTTCTCACTCATAGAATGATAAAATTCTAATGTTTCTTCGCAAGACCTGCATTTATAAAAATATTTAGGCATTTTTTTCTAAAATTGTTTTTAGTTTTTGTTGCACGATTTTTAATTCATCTAACGAATAAAGTTCATTCCAAAAATTATATTCTAATTGATCAAATTCAAAATTTTTTAAAAATTTATTCAAATGGTTAAAAACTAATTTAACCTCTTGTTTACTTAGATCAATCATTTGATCCTGCGGGAAAATCTGGCTCTTTTACTTTAAAAATTGGAGGATTCATAACATAAAGCTCCTCTTTTTCATCTACTTTAAAATTAAACTCTTTTAAAACAGGCACAATGTCGCTCTGTTCAAATAAAGATTTCTGTAGCGCCATCATAATAGCTCCGAGCGCCTCGTCTGATAATTTTAGCATTCTAATCTCCTTTTATTATTCTATAACTATCTTCATCAAAATGTTGAGTCGAAAACTCAAATAATTCTGTGTCTTCTAAAGCATGCATCTGATGTCTTAAACCTCTATGGACATGAAAATTATCTCCAGGGTTTAAAATTAGCTCATCTGCTTTCTCTATATCATCCTCCTCAGAGAATTTAACTAATATTCTTCCTGATTGGATGTAAAACACCTCATCTTTTAATTCGTGGTAATGCCAAGAACACTTCTTGTCTTTTACAAAATATAACAACTTTCCACAATATTCACTACAATTTACAATCCATTTTTCAAAACCCCAGCCCTTGGGCACAAATTTAATCGGTAAAGAAGTCTTCATCTTTTATTCCTTTGTCATCCACGTAAAAATCTGCTGCTGGCTTTCCAAGAAAAAGATGGTGATATTTACAATTCCATTTTTTTAATTGATTTTCAGTAAAAGAATAAAATTGTTGTATTGCTTTTGCAGCGTTATTATCTGATCTTCCCATCCCTCTAGCTGTCATATAGATAATTGTATGTCCTTCGTCATACAAAAAGTTAACTTTGTTAATTCTGTCTGCTAGTGGCTCTGCTTTTCCATAATCTCCACCTTGCAATTCACATTGTTTTGTGCATATAGTTCCATCTATATCGAATACATATGTCATTTTGACTCCAAAATATTAGTTGTTGAAAAACCTTTTATATAATTAAAAATTTTTACTTCGGCAATGTTGTTTCCCACTACTTCTTTAACTTTATAATCACCACCTTTTACTATTATATCAGGCTTTAAATGTTTTATTAAATTGTAAGGCGTATCTTCATGAAAAATATAAACTTTATCAACATATTTGCATGATTCAAGCATAAATTTTCTATCTTGTTGAGAAAAAAAAGGTCTTTTCGGACCTTTCAAGCTAGAAACACTTTCGTCGCTGTTTATTCCTACTATTACTTGGCCAAGTGATTTACAATATTTTAATAACTCTATATGACCTCTGTGCAATATATCAAAACAGCCATTTGTAAATATTTTTTTCATACAACACTAACACCTTTTTTTTGAACTACTTTAGTAGCACATTCATTAGCAAAATTTATTGAAGACTCAACACACTTTGTTTTCATATACTTTGTTACAAAGCCAGCTAAAAAAGTATCTCCGGCGCCGCTGACATCTTTAATTTCTACTTCGTCTACAGGATATATAACATTTTTATGTTTAGCTCCCTCTGCGCCCATAGTTATTATAAGATTGTCATACATGTCTTTGTCTATTAAGTGTTTAGTTTTTTGATATTCATGAAAATTAATTTTTATAAAATTTATATATTTTGCCCATGGGCCTAAGTTTTTTTTAGTATCTAGAAACACCATGTTGTGATTTTTTGCAATGTACTCTATATCTTCTTCTCTCAAGAAACCTTTATCGTAATCAGATATGACAACTGCATCGTATAAATCTAAATTTATTTTTTTTACTTGGCATTTTTTATAAAATTTATCATTTTCATCTAAGCGCATGAACATGTGATTTGTTACTTTGTCTATAAAACGAGTTTTAGTTATTCTTTTATAATTTTCGTTCGTTAATATTCTTGATTTGTTACCAAGAGAATTTAAATTTTTATAAACATTGTAGGCCATGCCTAGATTTTCTACTACTTTTGTTGGATTAAAAACAGGTACGGGTGCTTCGGGACAAAGCCTGGTGCACTCTCCATAAGTAAAAACATCTACGCAGCTCTCGCCAATTACTAATATCATTATCTATGTCTTTTCATTTAGCGTAAAGGAAGCTTTGTTGACGGTGTAAAATCACAACTTATGTTATCGTAGTTTACTTCTTCTTTTGTTAGAAAAAACCATTTCATAATTTGTTCTTGAAGTTTTTCAGGATATTTTGCGTAACCTTCTTCATCATAAGCCTCAGGGCGATGCATCATAATCTCGTTACACTCTTCATATCCCAGGCCAGCCGATAGAGCCTCTTCATTGTTGATGAAGTCTAAAGCATCCCGATCACAAAGAAGATTATTCCAAGTGTTGCCATGTTTTGGTGACCAATGTTCTTTATGAGGTAAAAAACTAGTTCCACCGTCCATTCCATGTTTATGAAAAATCATCACGTCTTTCATAATAGCCCACTTAGTATTTACAGATGCAGCTAAAAATCCTGGTACAGAATCAGTACAATATGCAGCAAATACATCTGGCATTATTCTATTATCAAACGTTTGAAAAAGCTTATTTGAAAAAATAATACTATGCATATTAACAGCTTTACCAACAGGAATAATTTTATCTTTTTTTGCAAAAACAACGCGGCCGGGATTAAAATATTTTCCTGTTGAGTGCTTCTCTCCTTCAAAAAGATGCTCAAACCCTGTATCAGTATCTGCTTGTAAAGATACAATTCCATATGGGCCAGACTTCATAAAATTACAAGCTTGGTTTAATATATTTAAGCTCTGTTTGCCGAAGTCTACTCCTGAATCGACATAGTGATATGCATCAAACTCTCCAAAATGTTTTACACACTCTTTAACTGTTTTATTAAATGTTAAATTAACAGATATTTTTTCATCAATAAAAGAATAAGATATTTTATCTTTAAAGACTTGTTTTATTGTATCACGACAAAGTTCGCTGTTCAGACAAGAAGACAACACAATGTGATTTTCATTGCCGTCATATAGTTGCTGATTGTATAGATTTGATATATTGTTTATGTATTCTCTTGTATTGTCGCGCTTAATTCCACACGTATTAAAGATCGTTAGTAATTTCATTTTTTCTCCAAATATTTAGCTGTGCTGTCTCTTTGTGACAAAATTGGTTCTTTAATTGGCCATGCAATATTTATCAATGGATCATCCCACTTAACTGTAAACTGTTTTTCTTTTCCCTCGTAATAAGTTGTTTGTTTATAGGAAAATATACAGGTGTTGGACATGCATAGATGACCATTTGCAAATCCTGCTGGAACTAAAATTTGTTTTCTATTTTGCTCGCTTATGCTAAATGTCTCTGATTGTAAATAGCTTCTCGAATTAGGTCGCATGTCAACAATCGCAACATAAATTGACCCTCTAAGGCACTGAATTAGCTTCCATGTTTTTTGATCGCCATGGAGGCCTCTGAGAACGTGCTTGCTAGAAACTGATATGTCATCTTGCACAAATTCAAGAGAAATATTATTAGAGTCTTTTAAAATAGAATATTCTTTTTTATTATATGTTTCTACATAACTCCCTCTATAATCATAAAATATCCCAGGAGTTATGATTTTTACATCTTTTAAAACGTCTCCATCGCTTACATCTATCACATCATCCCTCTACAAAATCAACAACTTTTTTATAGATGTCTTCTGCTGATAAACCATTATTATCGATATGATAATCACGACTACCATTTTCAAATATGTATCTATTAGGAAGCCCTATCCGCAAGACATCTTTTTTTACCCTGTTGTCTACTAAAACTTCAGCGACCGCGGACCCAAACCCGCCTGCTAGTGTTTGTTCTTCTACAGTAACCACATAATCGACATCGTGCAGGCATTTTAATAAATTGTTTTCAACAATAGGGGTCGACCTCCATAAGTCAACTAGTGTGCAGTCATGACCAGCTGCTTGGAGCATCTCTGTTGCTTTTAGTGAGCGACCTAGCATATATCCACATGAAACAACTCCAATTTTTTGACCATTGTTTGAATTGTAAGCAAGATCTTTAACCGTTCGAACTCCAGTGTTGATAAACTCATTTGTTATGTTTTCATTTGCATAAACATTTTCTAGTTCTTGCGCTTGTTTTCTTTCAAGCCTTACATATCTTAGTTTTGGTTCCTCTACAGTAAGCCTTACTAAATCTTTAACCATTTGATTATTAGCTGCTGTGTGTACTTCAATTCCCAATATCGATCTCATATATGCAATGTCTTCATTTGGTTCATGAGCTGGCCCAGCTGGAGCATAGCCTAGACCAACTCCATTTCCTAAAATAGTTATTGGATTATTGGCCATGGCACAAGAATATCTAACTTGTTCAAAACATCGAGCAGCCCAAGCTGCCATAAAATAAACATAGACTTTTTTACCTTCATTTGCCATGCCGGCTGCAAAATTAATTGCATGCTGTTCAGATATTCCTGCTGACATAAATTGATCTGGAAGTTCTGTTCGCCATTGATCTAATGATGGGGCGCCCATATCAACAGTTATAAAATATATATCTTTGTCTTTTTGTGCGAATTTAAATAATTCAGAAATAAACGTGTCTCTCTGTGTTGTCATGATAGCTCCTGCAGTCCTTTTTCAATGTCTTCTTTCGTTTTGGGCATTAACACATGATATCTCCAGTCTCCTTCCATGTAACTAACTCCCTTTCCTTTAATCGTATTGGCAATTACAACTTCAACTTTTTCATTTCTTTGTTGATATACCGATCTTAAATCATCATAATTGTGACCATCAATTACTTTTGTATCAAAGCCAAAACTTTCAAATTTTTCCTTTAAAGGCTCTAGCTTTAGTAATTCTTCAGTAGCGCCAATGGTGCCTAAACCGTTCCTATCAACAATTATTTTTAAATTGTTCAGTTTATGATGCGCTATGAAAATTAATGATTCCCAAACTGAGCCCTCGTACAGTTCTGCATCACCCATAATAATGTAGACGTCTCTAGTTCTATCGGCGTACGCTAGTCCAGCTGCGTAGCCTATTCCATTTCCAAGAGAACCACCAACAAAATGACAACCAGGAATACTACCATCTGAATGAAGCCTTAGTATGCCTTCTGGTGTGCAATACTTGTTAAGTTCTTCCGGGTCATAAAACTCGAATTCAGCTAATATAGGATATATTGCTGGTGAACCATGTGCTTTTCCAAAAAGAACAATGTCTTTTTCGTGGTTAAACGTAGTTTTTTCATCATAAAACCAAGAAACAAGAAAATCAATTGGTGATAAAGAAGTTGCTAGGTGACCAATACCAGTTCTAGTTTTAAAATCAAAAACTTCTCTTCTTACCTCTTTTGCTTTTTTTTCTAACTTTTGATTATTCATATTATTTATCCATCTTTTTTTAAGATATCTCCAATTTTACCAGCAGGATGATTTCTTGCTAGTTCTTCTAACGAGATATTTTTTTCTTCAATTGTTGACTTTAATATTCCGTGCAATACAAGCATATATAATGTTGCAGATATCATGGGAGCAATGTTATAGGGCCCACCTTCGTTTAATATAGGAACTATTAAAGAGTGTTTACAATTTTTATTTAATGAAGACAATTTATTGCTTGTCATAGCTATTTTTTGCCAATCATCAAAATGTCTTGCTACATCTACAGTTTCTTTTGTTTCACCAGACTTGCTAACAAGCACTAATAAATCATTTTTTTTAACTAATCCAGCATCACCGTGAAATGCATGAGAGGTATCTAAATAATGCCAATTTAAACCAAAACTTCTTGCTGAATATACAATTTTATGACATACATAGGCAGACTTACCCATTGTGCAGAATATCACTCTTTCACTATTGGTAAACAAATTTATAATATCATTTAAATGATTTTCATTTGGCACGTGCTCTAAAGACTGCTTAAAAAGTTCGATATGTGTGTCGTAGCTCATTAATCTCCTAAAATTCTTCTTTTAAGTTTTATTTTTGTCATTTCAATAATATTATCTCTAGCTATTTTACCATATTTTTTTTCTACTCTATTTAGAAAGCTTTCGTCTGTGTGATATATTTGGAATGCTCTATCTCTAAATGATAATATTTCTTCCGGTGTTAGCTCGTCAGTAGGAAGAGGTTTTGTATCATAAGAATGAAAAGAATAGCCAGTGTACTCATGCGGCAGCTCATGCCCTGCGTCGATTGCATCTTTATATAAAGCGCTTCCTGGCAGCGCCATGGCTGCGTACATATTCCATGCAATAGTATTTAATTTTAAACTTAACTCTAGAGTTTTTTGCATGCTTTCGTGTGTATCACCTGGCAATCCAACTAAATAATTTCCAATGATTTCTATGTCCGCATCGTGAACTGATTGAACTATTTCTTCAATATCAACATCTTCAAACTTTCCTTTTGTAACTTCTAACCTTACTTTTTTATCTGCACTTTCTATGCCTAGACACAACCATTTTATACCAGCCTCTCTGATAAGCTTAAGGTTTTCTGGTCTTTTAATTGTGTCAATTCTAGAGTAAGCCCACATACTAAGCTTTTCTCCATATCCTCTCTCTTTAATCATTTCACACAAGGGAACATAAAATTTTCTATTCAACAAAAACATTTCGTCACTGATTCTTAAAGTTTTAACTCCCATTGAAACCAATTTATCAAACTCATTTATAATAAACTCAGGAGACCAAAATCTCATTTTTGAATAGTTTGAAGCCACTCCAATTTCGTCATTATTGTCCCTATTTAGTATATTAATCATGCAAAAACTACACTTAAATTGACATCCTAAGGAAGTATACAGCGCAGCAAATGGCGTTCTATTTTCATGCTTATATTCTGCATGCCAAAAATGTGCTCGATAAAGATCAAGTGGCTTATCTTTATATGGCAAGAGGTCCCAGGCATACCCAGGTAAGTCTACGTCCATTCTGTTTTGAGGCACAATTTTTTCTGGTGTGTTTAAATGTGGCTCGCCATCGATTCTAAATCCTAGGCCCTTTACATTAGTTAAATTTTGTATATTATCAAGCGATAGATCTTCTTTTAACAAGTTCCATAAAGTATAAACTCCTTCATTTGTGCAAACCATATCAATAGAGCTTTCTTCTTTTAATACTTGATAAGGCAATGCCTGTACGTGAGATCCAACAACACAAACTGGTGTCTTTATTTTTTCTTTTTTTAAACGATTAGCAATATTGACAGTGCCACTCATGTTGACCGTACCAGAATTAGGATTTTGCCCATAAACAACAATACAAACTAATCTTGGATTTTCTTTTTTTACGCGCTTTGCAACTTCTTTGTCGTCTAAATTTTCTGCTAGTGCGTCTAAAATACCAACATCATATCCTTGTGATCTACAAGATTGAGCTAATAAAAGAGACCATGTTGGGGTCTCTATTGCAGAATAATCTTTTGACAGGTCTTGATATATTTTTTTACTATTTGCTGGATTTACAAACAATACGTCCATTTTTTCCTCTAATAATTTGCGAACCAGGGGCTTTCTATAATTGAATACGCTTTTCTAAGTTGTACTATACCATCATCTAAATCATATTTACAAGAAAAGCCTTTATCATAAAATTTCTGACTACTAACAATATAGTCTCTTGTGTCCGGATCTGAAGTAAACTCAGCTTTAATAATTTCTAGTGGCATGTGCTTAGCAATTTTTTCTGCTAATTGCAATTTATTCATGTTTATAGCGTCGTTACCAACATTATAGGTTTGATTTTTGCACAGCTCCCAGTTATTTATTGTAAACATAAAAGCCCTGCATACATCATGCAAGTGCACATAGTTTCTCATAAACTCGCATTCGTACAGTACAATAACTCTATCGCGGAGAGCCTTAAGAACAAAATTGTTAACTAGCAAATCAGTTCTCATTCTAGATCCCGGGCCAAAAACAGTTGCTAGCCTAAATGTAACGTGATTTTCTACACTCTGAAAGGCTTCTTCAGCATGCACTTTTGTTATTCCATAAAGAGTAATTGGGTTCAGCGGAGATTCTTCAGTGCATACGCCGTCGCTCTTTGACCCATAGCCAGAATTTGTACAAGGATATATAACCAGTTGATTTTTTGATTTGTTGTCTGCTAACCACTGATTAACCTCATAATTAATTTCTTTTGCGCCTCTTTCATCGTCGCGACAAAGTGGAAAGCCAACCAAAGCTGCTAGCGGAATAATAATATCCGCTTTAGTAGTGTATTTTGATAACTTGTTAAGATCTCTAACATCTCCTTTAATGAAGGAGAAATTTTTATTATTTGTATATCGTAACAATGATGTACAGTCATACATAAGATTGTCATAAACAACAACACTGTGTCCGTCATTTAACAAATAATCAACTAGTTCACTACCAATATAGCCTGCGCCGCCTGTAATTAGTACATTCATCTCTCTACTCTTCCTAGTATCCAGTCTTTTAACATTATCCAATCACATGCTTTTGCCCATAAAGGTTTAGAAAAAGCAGCTGGTTTATTTTTTTCAAAGAAAAAATGCCCACTCCATGCAAAAGGATATACAATAAAAGGTGCTAATAGCAAAAACGGCCATGATTTTGTCATTATCACTACTGCTATAAACAGCAAAGTAGTAATTTGACCTGCAACATGTAGTCTTCTACATACTTTGTTTTGATGCAAGCTTAGATAGTGTCTATAATATTCTTTAAACTTCATTACCAACTAATCTCCCAATCTTCAAATTCTGCAGCAAGACAATCAATCTTGTAATCTTTTCTTCCACCAGCCACTTCTTGAATTTTATTTTTTGCTGTGTTCCTAATGCCATTTAATCCATGAGTTAATTCAAGATTATTACCATCTTTAATGCCCTTTCGATAATTTGACTCATTATGCCAAATATGTAAATTCATTTGTGATAAAACAACAATAGCTCTTATAGTTTGTGCGTCAATAGTTTTAGCTTCATTCAATATCAATTGTATATCATGCACAATATCTTCTATCTCCTGAGCATACTCAGTCTTATGCTCTGCTATAAAAACTTCTTTTAATTGTGCTATGGATAATCTATCTATTAGTTCGCTTAAGGTAGGCAAGTACTTTCTTTTCATTAGTTTCCTTATATAAATTGTTGAAAATATGATTTATACTTATCATAATATACACCAAATAAGTTCTTATGTTCAAAAAATAATCTTGCTTCTTCTTTTCTTTGTTGTATTTGTCCCTGCTGTGATCTTCCTCCAGACAAATAAAGACCAACTGTTTTATTTAACTTTTTAAAAACACACCCATTTTGTACTGCGCGTAGCCACATGTCCCAATCATCAGCATAATCATGATTTACATCATCAAAAAATCCACATTTATCATGCATTGTTTTTTTCCACATTGGCATTGGACCAGGCAAACACTTTATCATGTTTTGTTTTGAAAATTCATATGATGAGTGTTCAAAAAATGTTTTTTTATTATTTTCTTCATAACTTTCATTTTTTATGTTGCTTATCGCTACGTCACCATACACCAAATCAACATTTGTTTTTTCAATTTCATTAAATAATAGTTCTAGACAATCTTGTTTTTTTCGATCATCAATGTGCGCCAGGGTTATATATTTTCCTTTTGCTTCTTTTATGCCAATATTAAAACAAGGAGTAGGTTTAAGTTTTTCTTCTAATTGAATAAAGGTTATATTGTCAAATTTTTTTAAGTATTTATCAACAATTTTCTTTTCTTTGCCTGAAGAAGCAGCATCTATTAATAACAGCTCACAATTATTAAATATTGTTTGATTTGTTATGTTTTTTAAATATTTTTCTAAAAACTCCTCACCATCATGATAAGTCGTTATTATAGATATGTCTTTTTTTTTATTGTTTTGCGTTAAAGAAAAGACTTTTTTTACCTTGTTTAAGATTTCTAATCTTTTTTCAATCATAAAATTATTAAGATCGCTGCCCTTTAACTTAAACCACGGTTCTTTGCAAGCTCCAATTAAATCATTAGCATACAAACTGCAACCTAACATTCTAGCCTCTACTGCTACTCTAGAAAGAGTTTCAGGAGTTTTTGGTAAAAATACAAAATACTTGTTTCTACTCAGTTGTTTTAAAAACTCAGCATAGTCGTTGCTAAACACTTCTTCATACTTTAAGTTCTTTTTTCTACAAAAATTAATTGCTCCAAAAGTATTTTTATGTGGTGTGTTAGATTTTAAAATTGAGCATTTTTCTTTTTTTTCTACTTTAGAAAGGTCATTAATCAAACTTAAAGTCTCTAAAGACCACAAATTACCAGATAAATTAACAACATTTTCTAAAGAAAGATTTTTTTGCATGATTTCTTCATGAAAAGAAGATTGCACAAAAACAGACAGAGCGTTTTTATAGAAAGAATAATTAATTATATCTTTATCAGGAGCTTTAAAATTTTTATAATTTGCAGGGTTTCTTGTTTTAACATATTTATGATCGTGCTCATAAATAACATATTTAGCGTTTTCTAAAAGCCAAACTTTACAATCATGCTGCAAATTAGCAAAATTTGATATTATAAAATTTAAATTTTTATTTTTTTTTAGTATATCTTTTGTTACTAAATGAGATTGTAGTTGAAAAACTTCTGACCTATCTTGTGTAAGCATATTAATCAATTCATGATCATTTAATTCGCCACCTCCAGTAATATGCTCTAGAAAAAAATCAGAAATATAAAAATATTTAGTCATATTGCGTAACGATATCTTCCATGTTATTCAACCATGCATCGGACATTTCAACTGGTGAATATGAATCAAAAGCTGATAAAATACTGTCTACATATTCTTTATATTGTTTTTCTTTATCGAACTCTTCGTTAACCCATTTTTGTAATTGTTTTGCTCTTTTCTTAAAACGGCCATGATCTTTATAGACTTCTTCTAAGTTCATCTTTATAGAGCCCTGCTCAGGATTAGCCCATTTAGATCCTTCAACAATAACACCATTCCAAACTGCCTCTGGAGGTACCTCCTCCAAGCTATAGCTTATTTTACTAAACATGCTTTTTTGTTTTATTTTGCCATTTTTTTGTTTTTGCGGCATATTAAGAAAATCTAAATGGCCCGACCAGTTTGTAGCTATTACTGGCAAGCCATAGCATGCTGCTTCAAATATCGGCAGACCAAAGCCTTCGCCGTGTGTAGTAGATACAAGAGCTTTAATTTTTGAATGGTTGTATAGTCCAGCCATTTGATTGTCGTTTAAATATCCATGTAGAAGATATATTTTACACTTTCTATCTTTATAAGGCTGCAATACTTCTTTAAATTTTCTTTCAGTATGAAATCTATCAAGTTTAGAATTTTTTGCTGAATTAGCTTTTATTATCAATCCAACATTTTCATTGTCTTTAAAAGTTTCAACAAAACAACTTATTAGAGAATTAACGTTCTTTCTAGGACCGAGCTGCGCTACACAAAGAAAATTAAAATCAGTCGTGAGATTTAGATCTAATTTTTCGATATCATAAGTCAATGCTGGGTATGATATACTGACAATCTCCGTAGGTGTCTTAATGTGGTGGTCTTCTTCACCGTGACCGCCAGCTCCAGAAGGTGCTGTTATTTTCCATACTGTATTTTCATAAGTATTTTTAGAATGCTCGCTTATTGTTAGTATCTTATTAACACCGACTGATTTTTCAATCCACTCTTTAGCAACTCTGTCAACTTCTATACCGGCCGTTACACCAACATTAATTGGAGCGACCGGCTCCCACTCATTAGGTATTGTAACCTGCAAAGACATGTCAAATTGTTGCTTAGACTGAATATGATTAATTGTTTTTTGCAAGTACTCATCATACCTAGCTCTCTCTTCGTTGTCTTCCCATATCCAGCTAGTGTGCCCCCAGCTTATTGGTTGCAGATATATATCAAAAAGATCTGGTCTAGTTTCTAAAGCTCTTATAACTGTTCTTGCATGATGGCCATATCCTGATTGAGTTAAGTATGGACCTTTTACTAAAATTTTTTTCATCTTATACCTCTAATAATTCCCAAGATTTATAATCTTTTCTCGTTGACCAACTTCCATATCTTTCATGCACGTCTTTCAAAAAATGTCTCCATTTTTGTGTATGTTTGTTAAAATTGTAGTTTTTGTTTACATGCTCGTGACCTTTAAGGCCTAATTTACGTCTTTTCTCTCTAGACATGTTATAAATTGACTCTAAAGCAGAAACAAATTCTTCTCCGTTTATTCTATCTTCATAAATATATGGTATTTCTTGTGAGCCAATTACTGCTTTTGAGCTAGGCTGTATACCAATACCAAACCACTCTTCTCCATCTGTAACTTGCTCCTGAAGGCCACCAGTCATATTAACAATAATTGGCGTACCGCAAGAAAGAGATTCTAATGTTGAAAGACCAAAACCTTCGGCATCTGATATGTTAACAGTCACATCACACATATTATATAAAGAAGCCATCTGAGGAAAGTCTAATCTTCCTTTAGAAAATTTAACTTCTCCATTAACTAGGCCTAGATTGTCGACTACAGCTACTAAGTTAGGACCATTTGGATCATAAGGATCAGTATGCATAATTAATTGAGCTTTGTCTCTACCAACTTTATTTAAAAAGTCGTTAAACCAATGAATTAGTGTGGCCGGATGCTTTCTTCTAGCATTTCTATTATTCCAGAACACAACAAACTTATCTTTGTCGATATTAGATTGTTCTCTTAGTTCTAATATCTCTGCTTCTTCAAGAGGTTTAAAGAAGTTAGAATCTACAGAGTGAGGAAAGTATAGCGACTCTATTTGAGGAGATACTGTGCTTACAATATCATGAGTAACTTTTGAAATACAAGCCACTACATCTGTTGAATCATACCATATTTTATTAAAATACGGATGAGGATAATTGTCCCAAACGTGATAGTATACCATTGGCATTAAAGATCTAATTTCATCTTCTATCTCCCACAGCCATGGAAAAAATCTAGGATCTGTCATAAACCACAACATATCTGGTTTTTCTGTTCTAATAATAGATCTAACAGATTCTTGTGTTCCATAGCCGTCGACTGGATAAACAATCAAATCATCTCCCCACTCGTCAAACTTTTGAGGATTATAATCTTGATGTTTTATTGCGCCGCCAAAACATACAAACGAAAATTCTCCGCTTTTTAGTAGTGGCTCAATCATGTAGCGTGTTTGCAACCCTACGCCAGAGGGTGAGTAAGGGTGATCTGCAATAACAAACACCTTAATTTTATCTTTCATTTTTACCTACTGCAAAATTTAGTATCATAGAATTCGCAACCATATCCAGATGTACAGGATAGTTTATTTTTTATAAAGTTGCCTTTTTCTATATTATAAACAGCCTTCTCCAATAATTTAAGAGAATTTTGTATTTTTTTATTTCCTGATGGCGTTTTAAATATTTCTACTCTATTTTTCTTTGCTGTTCTTTTTAGAAGAGCAAAATACGTATCAATATTGTCTTTGCTTACATTGTGCTTTGTGCTGAAAAAATGCTTATAATAAGCTAATTGATATGTTGTCATTTTTTCAGTTTTTCTTCTAGAATCCCAGCCCCAAGAACATGTTTTCCAATCGATTATATGATATCTTCCATCAGGAGTTTTTATTACTAAATCTATAAAACCTTTATATTTTTTCTCACTATCATCAATAGGCTCATACAACTGCTCTTCTGCAGACACTACTTCATAATTGCTAAATTTTTTATTTAAAGACGGTAAAATGTGAACTAACAAATCATCTACTTGACCTCTCATGTCTTTAATTAATTTTTTATTTAAAGTAACATTTTTTTCTGTCAAATATTTAAGCTCTTCTAAGAATTTATTGTTGAAACAATTTTTTAAAGAAACTTCATCATTAGGTATTTCTTTTAAAACTGATTTTTCACAAACCTCATGAACTGCAGTGCCAAAAGCGGTGTGCTCGTTACCTACAAACTTTTTTACCTCATCAATATACGATAATTTATGTTTATAGGCGCACTCGTACCATGTTTTTAATTCAGAGTATGATATGTGTTTTTTCATTACTCACTCTTATCGTTTTTTTGAACAGTTTTTTTTGCCTTTACAGTTCTTTTCTTTGTAGAAGGTTTAACTTTGATTGGAGAAGGTTTAACTTTAATTAATTCATACTCCCACTCTACATTACACTGAGACGTATTGTTATCAGCAACCTTATAAAGATCCTTACATGCACCTAGAGTATAATTTTTTGGTGGCGTGTAATTTTCTTTAACATATTCTACCATTTTAGACCAATGAAGTCTTTCTCTGGGCTGATTTAATCTAAGCCTTTCATTCAAACATACGCAAACAACCATTTTGTTGTTTTCTAAATCTTCTTTAAATTCAATATTCATATTTTTTTTGCTCCATATTTTCAATTAAATTATGTAATTTTTTATAAACATAAGGACACACCCTTCTTAAGTAATCTACATTACCTAAAAAATATTCTTCAAATGCTCTAGCAAAGTATTCTCTTAAAGATGTTACTGAATAAGGCGCTAGAAAAAGCCCATCTATAAAATATCTTAACTTATCATACCCGATATCATTTAATAAAAAACTATCAAAATCCTTGTCGTAATTAGTATTAAAAAAATTAACGTTTCTTATATCATAGCCTTCAAAAGCAAGATAGTTTTTTAGTTTTTTTAATTTTCCAAAATATTCATTTTTGATTTCTTCGTCTGCATATAAAAAATCACCATGTTCTTCTTCAACTGCATGAGCTAATTCATGTACAAAATCATCTATAAGGTCTTTTTCATTATCTTGCTCGTTAGAAATATAAACGCCTCCGTCTTTGTACATAGCGTTTATATTTCTATCATTTAAAAATGAAAAATCGCCAATATATACCACATCAATTATACTGATTATGTTTTGTGGAATAAATAAATTAACTTTTTTAAACGTTTTTTCTACATCAATATTTTCTGGAGCTTGTTTTACAAAAACTTGAAAATTTTGCAAATTATACTCAAAAAGCTTTTTATTCTTCACATAATTTACAAGATCTTTTCTTTTCATTTTGTTCTTCTATGAATATTTTCTTTCCAGACTCAACATCATCTAAGCCTTGTTGATATCCACGAATCCAATTTTCTTCTGCTACAGCTAAAATAAATTCTGGAAACTCACTTGCCATGGTTTCAACAACCATTTCAACAGTCACGCTGCTGTTGTCAGGATTTAACTTCTCTCCAACATACTCAACAATAAAGTTTTTTAGATCGTTGTCTGGTTCTATTAATTTTTTTAAATCTGGATTTTGCATATTTTTCTAACTATTGTTTTTAATGTTCTGCACGTCGGTGCGCACTTTTTGAGCCAATGTTTTAATTTCCTGCATGGCTTTTCTAATTCTAGTTCCTGCAGACTTGTTTCCATTTCCAAACTTAATTACATCTCCCTCAACATTTTCTAAAACTTCTTGTATTCTTCTAACATTTTCCATTTTTTTCTCCTTTTAAAGTATTTTTGAAGCCAAAGTAGCTACTTTAGAACGCTCACCTTTTGTTAGGGTTATATGACCAGCTAAATTATGATTTTTAAATTTTTCAACTGCATAAGACAGCCCATTTGAAGTTGCGTCTAAATATACACTATCAATTTGCTCTACGTCACCTGTTAGTATTATCTTGGTATTTTCACCAACTCTAGTGATTATAGTCTTTAATTCATGTATTGTTAAATTTTGTGCTTCATCAATAATAACAAATGCGTTAGATATAGATCGGCCTCTTATGTAAGTTAAAGCTTCTATTTGTATTGTACCGTCGTCAAAAAACATATCCATAGTGTTTTTTTTGCCATCCATTAAAAATTCTATATTATCTTGTATTGGCATCAACCATGGTCTCATTTTTTCTTCCATAGTGCCTGGAAGATAGCCAATATCTTTTCCTAGAGGCTGCACAGGGCGAGAAACTATTAGTTTTTTATATTTTTGCTGTTCTAATACTTGGTCTAGCCCAGCAGCAATGGCTAAAAGTGTTTTTCCGCAGCCGGCTTTACCAACTAACGTTACAATTGGTACGTTTGGATTGCTTAAAAGATTTAAAGCAAAAGTTTGCTCTTTATTTCTTGATTTTAAACCCCATATTCCTTCTTTTGATTCAATAATTTTTTCTAATTTAGAGTCATAACCAGTAAATTTAGCTAAAGCAGTTTTTTTCTCATTTGAGTTTGAAACCAACATGATAAATTGATTTGGAAAAAATCTTCCATCATCTTTATCAAAATATATGTCTTCTCCGTTATAAAACTGATCGATTAGCTGGTCATCTACTAAATGTTTAATTAAACCTGTAAAAAGATGTTTTTCATCAGTTACAACCTTGTTTCTTACATAATCTTCAGTCATTATTTCTAAAGAGTCACATTTCACTCTCATGTTGATGTCTCTAGTAACCAGAATAACCTTTCTTCGAGGGTTTTTTTTCATTTCAGTTAACGCAGTTGTAAGAATTTCGTTATCTGCACTATCAATGTCACAGCCAACCGGTAGATCTTCTATATCATACCCCCTAACAGATAATATACCCTTTCCTTTTGCTAAACGTACTCCTTTGTGCAAGTTTCCTTTAGCTCTAAGGTCATCTAATATACGAATTATCATGCGCGCATTTAAACCAACACCGTCATGACGTTTTTTGTGCTTGTCTATTTCGTCTAAGACTTTAAGAGGAACAATAATATCATTATTTTTAAATTCAAAAACTGAATTTGCGCTTGTTAAAAAGACATTAGTGTCAAGAATGTAAGTTTTTTTCATATTTAGCTTGTTCTATTTTCTATTTAATCATAGAATGAAAAAATTTTTAAAATATTTCTCACTATTGTTTGCTTTTACTATAATAAGTAGTTGCGCTGGACAAACTAACTTAAGAATGTCTCTAAGCAAAGTTAAAAATTCTATTTTAAAAATTGAAACATGGGCCAGCTTGGATTGCAATCCAGATGTCATGACATGCCCTGAAGATCAAATATTGTCGACTGGTACTGGAGCTGTTGTGCTTCATAATAATTCTAAACATGTCTTAACTGCTGCTCATATATGCATACAAGATAAGATGCCAGGTGCAAAAATAAATTATTATTTTAAAGCAGTTGATCAAAACAGCAAACAGTATGTAATAAAAATTATCAACTACGACATGAAATCAGATATATGCTTGTTAAAAAGCATAACTGGCGACCTAGAGCCAGCTTTCATACCATTAAGTAAAAAATCGCCTGATTATGCAGAAATATTATATAATCTAGCGGCGCCCATGGGAATCATCGAGCAAGGTATGGTACCGGTATTTAATGGACAATACTTTGGTATTCACGAAGGAAACGCATATTATAGCATACCAGCTATAGGCGGATCTAGTGGATCTCCAATTGTTAACTCTAGAGGAGAGTTAGTTGGTATGGTTCACTCTGTGCACTATCGTTTTCATCACATAACACTTTCTGCCACCTATCAAAGACTTTGGAATTTTTTAAATGTCGAGAAAGTTCGTATAATACAAGTCCTGAACTAGTACCAACGTTTAAGCTCCTCACAGAGCCATGTTGCTCTATTTCTACTCTATAATCACATAAATTTAATATTTCTTGTGTTAACCCAACCCCTTCTTCGCCAAAGAACACTAGTGGTGGTTTTTGCAGCTTTTTCCAAGAAAATTCATGTAACTTTTTTGTATTGCTTATATTATTGTCTATAGCAATAAAAGTATAGCGTTTTTTAAGTTCTACCAACTCGTGTATAACACCAGGCATATGTATGAGATTAACATAATGGTGTGTCCCAACTGTGCCGCGCCGGTCAAACCTTTTTTTACCCAAATAATAAATTTCTTTAGCATTAAAAGCATTTGCATTGCGAATGAGAGTACTAATATTAAAATCTCCCTTCCAGTGTTCCATGCAGACTGCAAAGGGGTTTGCATTTTTTTGCAAATCTTTTTTAATATCTTCTGTGGACCAGTTTTTATATTTGTCAACAACGTTTCTTTTCCATAAAGACCAGCGATCAAAATCTTTCTCCATTAGTTTACCTTACGATAACTTTTACTTTTTTGCAACGCTTAACACGCACGTTCGGTTTAATTTGCTTCCAACGACAAACTGTGCGCACTTCCGTTCTAGTTTTTATTTTAACACCTACTCCTACTGACGGATATCTAACATACCAACTACATCCTGTAAAAATAAATGCAAAAATTATAATAATTAAGTTTTTCATAATATACTGTGTTTGTTTCCAGAAAAGTAAACATTTTTAGATTTACTTTTAAAAGTAGAATTATTAATAATATAATCACACATATCTTTGCGAGATTTAAAACTCTGCAATTTTCCTTTATGTTTTAAGCACCATCGATTAACTTTTTCTAAAACATCAATCTTGTTAAGAACCATGTGTGTAACACCATTAATATTAACAGATCTATTTAACGCGTCTAAATCTAGCCAATTACATTGGCGCGGACGGCCAGTTGTTGCTCCATACTCTTCTCCAATATGTCTTAGCATAGAAAATATATCTTCGTCAGGTTCAAATCTTTTTTGACCAACATAAGTATCATAAACTTTTCCAACTCCCCATATATGGCGTACTGCCTGAGGGGGTATGCCATTTAGTAAAGCGCTCGCTGCTACACAATGACTAGATGTGACATATGGATAGTCTCCCCAATCAATATCTAACTCAAATCCTTGAGCGCCCTCACAAAGTATACGTACATCATTGTTGTTGTGAAATTCTTCGTATAAGTCAATTATAAACGGTCTAAGCTCTAAAGCGTCTTTAGCTTGAATTCCGCTTCTTTCATATTTACTTTTATAAGCTGGACCATTACCTCTTTTTGTAGTACCAATTGTTTTGTCTTTTTCATCCTCATCTAGATGATTATTGGTAATAATATGACAATTGCTAGCAATCTTAACTAAAGAAGTATCGATGCCGCCTTTTCTTAACATCTCTAATTCTTTAAAAAAAGCTCTAACATTTACCACGCAGCCACTTCCTATGATGCTTTTAATACCATGAAAAACCCCAGCTGGAATATGATGAGTTATGAATTTTTTACCTTCATGATATATTGTATGGCCGGCATTACCACCACCATTAAATCTTAAAACATGAGTATAATTCCCATCTTTGCAAAGGTGATGAGTTACCTTTCCTTTTGCTTCGTCTCCATGCTGAAGACCAACAACAATATCTGCTAGCATTTTAATCCTTAATTAAATTTTTTCTGCACCAATGTAGAGTTTTAGTAGTTAAAACTTCTGTTCTTAAATTTTTTATTCTAGCCATCTGTGACTCTTCATCAATGTCGATAATTTCAACCTTTTCACTAGATCTAGATTTTTTTGCATAAACTTCGTTTAACTGAAGATCTACATCTTTGTATTTTTCGAATTCTTCTAAATATTTCTTCTTGCTATCTCTCATAGTTTTCTCCAAAAAAAACGCTGTCTACTAAAAAAATAGGGACAGCGCTGTTGTGTGTCAATTAGATTAATCTAATAAAAGCTGAAGTTGCTTCTTTTTATCTTCTAACAAACTACCTTCTTCTTTCATTTCTTCAAATTGAAGTCTAGCAAGATGAGGATACTTCTCAAACAGTTGCGGAAGGGTCAAATTTTCCGTCACTTGTATTCTTTTTATTTCGTCGTTTACTTTTCCCACTCTTTTTTGTCTCCTTTTTAACAAACTCAGCTAGTAATCTAGTTTTTAAAGAAAAAGTACCTTTTGAGTGTCTTCTTCTTATTTTAGCTTCCATTTTAGTATTAGTCTCTAAGAAGCTAGTCTTAGCATGCACTGCTTCTTCAAACGTCTTGAAGGTGCCACTATTGTTCCAAGTTCTAGGAATTGTAGTATTTTCAGATTCGTTATTTACTGACAAGATAATCTCCTTATAATAAATAAAGTAAAATTAGTTATTCTTTATTATAATAACAAGTTCTTTTAAATTTAAATTATTTATTATATTTTATTCTTTATCACCAAA
>MDSZ01099841.1_pt1 | contig 53335 bp, 55 predicted proteins | sample 811201 | NCBI WGS metagenome assembly MDSZ01 (sample SAMN05326647, study PRJNA326480) | marine metagenome | isolation source: seawater | place: Indian Ocean: North | collected 2010
AAACTTTTTATCCGTGATCCTGTTAATATCTGATCAAGACTGGTAGTTACTCATTAACTGAATGGCGAGCAAAAAAATGAAGAATAAAATCGTTAACCTGAAGCTGTCACCAATACTTTTTTGCATTGCGTTAATATCAAGCGCATATTTGAAGGCCGACGACGAACAATCATCTGCGCTTAACATGATGAGCAATGGAACTGTTGAGGCAGCGCAACTTTCCAGTTGCACTCTTAACCCAGGCAAAACTCTTAAGGATGTAAACAATCTCCTACCCATGATTGAGAATGTGCATGACGAAATAGGATTAGATGCATTCTTTGGCGTCATGACCCCACTGTTCGTCAGTCCAACTACAAAAATCGATTTCATTTTTGCAGACTTTGCACCTTTCGAAAATTTATCTAAAGCTTGGGACCAGTATTTAGTAAGTGAGTCAGGTGCTTTGTTACAGGCCTCTTTAGATGAGATAGCGACTTGCAATCGCTCTCTTCATCGCTACTACCACCAGTTCACAAAAATTTCGGATGATAAAAGCAGAGTCTTGAGCATGAACTGGTGTAGCAAAAAGAAAAGCGTGAGCAACGACCAGTTAATGGCGAAACATCGCTCATTCGCAGCCTCATCTGAAATCCGCTTTTTGCATTGGGGAATAGCTGTACCTGCTTGGGGTTTACGCCAAGACGATATTCCAGGTGACTATGCTCATTTTATCGGTTACCCGGACATTAAAGAGGCACTTGCAAGTCAACAGGACACGGCAACGAAAGGCGGTTGGAAAAATAGGGAAGAATATCTAACTTATTTTGCAGATTGCTCGGGAGAAAACCTTTGGCGATTTGAAATCGCAAACATTCCTGATTCATAGATAGCTCGACCTCTAAGGATTTTTTTCAGAAAATCGCCAAGGTAGGCGCCAACGCCTTTTTTAAAAAGCAAGTACACTAATAGCGCATGACCGAAAACTTTAGTTGAACTTAGCTTTAGTCATTGCTCATTTGAATCAGGACAAAATCAATGGAAGTGACAGACAATTCAAGGTTCTCTTGGAAACAATTCTGGGTAAGTATGGTGTATGAAAACTTACCACCAGTGATTTTATCGCCAATCGCAGCTCTACTATTTGAGCGCTCAATCAAAAAAGCATGGCATGTCTGCCAACATCGTGGCCTTTTAGTTGTTTCGCTGCCATACAACTCACCTTCTTTCATCGCATTTAGCTGGTTGTTAGTCTACCCAGGGTCTTGGCTCATCACAGCTGGCATTATTTGTGTGGTTTTCTTTGACCTAGAAAGCATCGCCGGTATTGATTCTTTACAGATGATAATTGCATATGCTTTTCTGTTTTGCCGCAGACTTATTATCGCCGTGAAGTATGGTTATTTCTCGCGAGATGATTTTGCTGCCCTATCGGACCCAGCGCCAGATTGGAACTTTGATAAAACTCGAAGAAAGTTAATAGCAGTAGGATGGAGCAATCCCAAAGATTTCCCCGGCCTTCTCGAAGAAGAATTTGAGGACGCTTCGAGACTCTCAAACCGCAGTCCTTCGGTCTCCTCCGGAAACACTGAAGATAACGAAGATTTCAAAACATTTGTGATGGGAGTCCTAGATGATGTTTACAGCATGAAAAAACCTACTTGGTACAACGCTCTCGTAGGTATCTCAGTTCTAGGGATTCTGCTGGCCGTACTCCTAACCAAACAGTTATTTGGAACGGCTTATCTTGGAAGCGATTTAGTACCTATTGTCGTCAACCTAGCGACTTATGCAGGTGTAATGACGGGAATTGGCATTATGGGCTTCGGGCTAATGTGCGCGTTCGATTTCGAAAGACGTTCCCGAATATTTTCTCTCCTTAAAGCGGCACTATCGCAAAAAAAAGAATCTTCTTTTGATACCTCAGGAATAAGCAATGGAACCTTCGATGTGAACAATCCGACTGAATTGGATGACTGGATGTCTGCTAGAAGCGTATTACGATCCTTCGGAGAAAGATTCTATCTGCGAGTTCAAACTTACACATCAATACTGCTATGTTTCTCACTGATTTGTGTTGCATTACTTAATTTGATCGCATGGACGCAGATGGAGCACAACATCAACACGATCGTCCTGTTATCCATGACCATATTAGTAATTGCTTTTATTGGGAGCTATGCAATGTATCGAGCAACCCAGTTACAGCAACTAAGTTACGCTACCAGAGCATCACTACAAAAATATCTGCTGGAGATGGAGGTATCATCTGGATATACCGAAACTGAACTTAATGGCCAAGAGCGAAAAGCAAAAGACGTTCTCAGGCAAATCGATGAAAACATCAATTTCATGGAAATCATATACCGGCCAATCAGTTTATTAGGTTATCGAGCCGACAGCGGTTTGATCGGCTCTATCTTGGGACTGATGATCACCGGCTGTTTACTTGCCATTCAAGGCTTCGTCGAATCTGATCTCACATACTCTACAACGGGATGGTCCCTGTACTAGCGAGGACGCCTCGTTTGATATCCCTTCATCGAGACCGGCACAAAACCAAAACTATGGCTTTTTTAGTTTTTCAGACTCAATGCTAAGTAAATTTATGTTGCTCAATGTTCATCACATCTTCTGTGGCATCGAAACGGGCGATATAAAGGCTCATGTCGCCGTTACTAACCAAATCAATGTAACGAATTACGACCTGAGTACCTTCGCGCTTCCATCGTCCAGAGAACGAACCCGAAAAAAAAGTTCCGTCTTTCATCGCACCCCTTCCAGAGCCGAAACATTCACCTCCATCTCGTTCTCCTGACGAAACTAAAGTTATAGAAAAGCGCACTTTTCCATAATCATCCATATTGGTAACTGCGTGAATTGTTGTACCTTCGTCACTTATTTCAGCTGAAGAAATAGCACATTCAAAATCGCTTTGTCTCTCTAACATAGGCTCACCGTAAGATTAAATTATAAGAACGGGATCCGATTTGCTCTAAATACAGAGCTACAGATCTCAACTAGTCCAGATTGTAATATCGAAACAGGAGAATGATCGCGGCACGTTCAATTTGATCGGCCGCTAATCATTCAACGAATCTGTTACTTTAGGATAAAGGCCTTGACGATCAGAGTCTTCTCAAGTGCGTCAAATGTAATAACGTCAAAATTCTGGGTGTTTCCGGTAATGTTTACCGAGTTATACATAGTGAAAATGCTTCCTTCTCGATGAGCTACCCCATGAAACTGTCCTGAAGCAAAAGAACCGTCTTTCATAAAGCCTCTTCCCTCCCCAGTTACCATATACAAACCTCGAGTCGGATCTAGAGTCATCTCGTATGTCGCATATACCTTTCCGTATTCGCCCATATCACCCACCGCAGATATAACGCCGCCCGCATTTGTAAGTTGCACATTAGTCACCGTCATAACCGCAGGGTCTTGTCTAGGTTGAAGGGTTAAAGCACCGGCGTGGTCGTCAGCTAAGATAGGCACCTGAATAGCAATCAGTGACATCAAAAGTAGGCCGTTGGTAAATAATTTGAATTTCATTCTGTAGTTCCTTTCATTCAGTTAATGCAAATTACTAGCAAGCAAGACTTGCAAGCAAATTTAGTTCGATCTTAGTAATCCACGTATCCGAAGATTCATTAAGTAGCAGCAATAGGTAAAGTGACGTAGCGCATTATATAAGTGTCTTGTTGCGCCTTTAACAATCAGGGAGCAAAGCCTGGATAATTCGCGATTGTCTATTCCTGAAGAGACATTCTCTCTTATGTCTTGTCTATGAATTGTGAGTCCCTTATAAGCATTCTTAATGGCTTTTACCTGAACTGTTTGCAGGAACTAAGCGGTAATGAAGGGTAAGCAATTCGAATTACTGCAGGTTTTTATCCGTGATTGTCATTTCATTTACATGACTTTTGCTTGCGATGAGCGTTTTCCTTCGTCCAGGGAGCTACGGATCTCTTTGTATACAGATTCATCCAGTTTAAATCGACTAAATATCAATGCGCCAACCGAGTAACAGACGAGAGGAAAGATGGCGTACAGCGCTAATAAAGCTAGCTTGGCAGTATCACCCTGCTCGACATTGGGAACGAAACCAGAAGCACTGAGAACAAAGCCCGTTAACATCATCGTAATACCGGTCGCACTTTTGAAAACAAAATTCCAAGTCGCAAAGTAAGTGCCCTCTTTTCTTTTTCCAGAGCGATATTCATCGTAGTCAATAATGTCGGCCTGAATACTTGGCGCTACTACTGCACCACTTCCTGCTCCTAAGCCGCAGATCAGCGCTAAAATCGAGATAAGAATATCCGATTGAGTCTCTTCCAAGAACAACAAAAAAAACATACCTCCAAACCCAAATCCCGTAACCAGCATTGAAAACAACCACAAGGTTTTCTTTCCGATACGTCGCGACAGCGGAACCCAAAGGGGTACAGAGACTACTGAAGGAATAAGATACAACAGAATATAGATCACAGTTTTGTCTGGACGACCCACTATATATTCTGCGATGTATGGCGTGAGTATACCGATGGTTGCGCCGCCCAAGCTTTCTATGAAAAATACCACTAGAAGCAACAAGGCGTACTTGTTCTTCAGTACATCAGTAAATGCTACAAAAGGGTTAGGTTCACCACGCCCCTGAAATTCTGGGCGTTCCTTTACGGCAAGAAACATCCAGATGATTAGCGCAGCTGTGACTAGTGCCGCGACTATTGAAATAAAAAAGGCAGTTTGCCGCACATCAGCCCGGACGATGAGCTGATGCATTGCAATCAAGGCCAGCAGTGAACCCGAGTTCCACAGCATGTGTCGCAGTCCAAAAATTTTGGTTCGTTCATGGTAATTGGTAGAAAGTTCAGCCCCTAGCGACGTATGTGGCACTACGAACGCTGTCATCGAGGTAAAAAACAACAATACAGCTATGCCCATCCACACAGCGTTATAGGTACTCGAGAGGCCCAATGCAGGATTCCACATGACGTAGAAAGCACCGCAGATGAAAGGGACAGAGGCTAGCATCCAGGGGCGTCTGCGACCTGCTTTTAAGGTTGTTCGATCGCTCAAGTAGCCTGCTAGGGGATCTGTGACCGCATCCCATATCCGTGAGATACCAAAGATTAAACCCATCACAGCAGGAGAAATAAGCAAGACATCGGTAGAGAATTTCATCAAGTAGAGGGATACGATGAAAAACATGAAACCCACACCGACCGTGGGAATATTGTAATTGACGATCGTTTTAAGAGGCAGATCACCCGTGCCATTTACTCTTTCATAGTTACTACTTTCTTTCACTTTTCTGATCAATCTCGATTACAGCTTTAGTTTGATGCCTATTGAGGTGCGGAAATTATCCGTAACGGCTGAGGACCTTTTGCAACACAACTTGTTTTTTCCGTTAAGCAAAACATTTCCTATATACAATGCACTAATAGCCTCTACAGTGCACGACTTAGTCTCGCTCACTAAGTCATCGATTTTCTTAACATCCTGAAAAAATCCTAGATCCGGACTATTGCTGACACAATAAGTAAAGTCATACAGGCTTCAGGGCAGTTAAATTAGTCCGTTTCTGAAAAGTAATATGCCTTGGTGGTTTAGATAAAGGGATCAACTTTGGTCGCACTTCTTGTTCCACTTTTGTTGGAAGCTCTGCGTCTATGTGAAAAAATATCTGCGTTTTATAAAGATCTTTAGAAAAGGAGCACGATGTCGGATATCGAATTTAAAACAGTAAAAAGTAACGGCATTAACTTAAGATTGGCAATGATGGGTGACGGCCCTCTGGTTATTTTTTGCCATGGATGGCCAGAGAGTTGGTATAGCTATCGGCATCAGCTACCTCCTGTAGCGGAGGCGGGCTTCAGAGCTGTCTCATACGATGTCAGAGGCTACGGGGAGTCTGATAAGCCTCATGCAATAGAAGCTTATACCATGAGAAATATGACTGATGATGTTGTTGGCATCATCGACGCTCTGGGCTACAAGACAGCGATAACGATAGGGCATGATTGGGGCGGCCCAATAGCGTTGAACACAGCGGTTCTCAATGAAGATCGGATTACTGCAACAGGAACACTATCCGTGCCGTTCAACGGTCGTGGGCCTATGCCTCCGTTAGACCTTTGGAAAAAGGTATATAACGATAACTTCTTCTATCAATTGTATTTTCAGAAAGAAGGAGTTGCTGAAAGTGAATTCGAATCCGATCTAAAGCGTTCATTATTCATGACTTACACCAACAGCGATGGCAGAGGCATGAAAGCTAACCTTGAAAAAGGGCAAAGCGGTCTTGTACCTGCAAAAGACAAAAACTCTTCCTTCCTCGATGGAATGCAAGAATTTGATGACTTCCCTGATTGGTTTACTGAAGAGGACCTTGACTACTTTGTAAGCCAATTCGAGATAAGTGGCTTCAGAGGTCCTCTAAACAGATATAGAGCCCAAAATATTGACTGGCAAGAACTGCCAGAGCTCGATACGAAACTGAAACAACCAGCTTTTTTCGTTACAGGCACCTTGGATCCGGTTAATTTCTTCATCACTTCAGAGGAGCCTTTGATTGAGCGAGTTAAACCTAACTATGAAAACCTACTCTTTGCCAAAGAATTAGATGGTATCGGTCACTGGACTCAGCAAGAAGCACCTGACGAAGTCAATCAATCTATATTGCGATTTCTTCAAGAGGTCTCCTAACACAGACGAACCAAACTGCGCTCGGCGATTAAGAGTTGGCTTTCTATAAGACGCGATCACATAAACATCCGAGATTTATGTACTTCATTGTTAATATATCGCCAATACAAACATTAGCGCTCAAGGAAACTTTGTTCTTTTGCGAAAGTAGCCTCTTACTCTAATAGCATTTAAGACTAGGTGGGCTAGTCCAGTGATTGAGCATCATGATATGAACTCGAATAATTCTTATATTCTCTCTTTTCAATGTCCAGATAAGGTTGGCGTAGTAGCAGCAACGACAGCCTTTTTCTATGACCATGGTGCTTTTATCACAGAGGTTGCGAACTATTCAGACCCTGTTAGCGAAACATTTCATATGCGCTGTGTGTTTGACGATCGCCAAATGACTTTGTCATTTGACGAGTTCAGTGAAAAGTTCCAAATAATCGCAAAAGATTTCAGGATGACCCTTCGTCTTCGCTCCGTAACGAAGCTCCCTCGCGTAATTATCGCGGTATCGAAGTACGATCACTGTCTTAGCGTGCTCCTAAATAAATGGAAAAGCGGAGCGTTGCCCGCCGACATCGTCGGCGTAATAAGTAACCACGAAGATTGTAGTTCGATGACAGACTGGTATGGCCTGCCCTTTTATCATCTGCCTGTAACAGAAGAAACAAAACCGCAACAAGAACAGCAGATACTAAAGGTGATGTCGTCACTCAGCGTGGATCTGTTAGTTCTAGCCCGCTACATGCAAATTCTCTCTGACGACCTATGTTCTCAACTTGAAGGTCGAGCGATCAATATCCACCACTCATTTTTGCCTAGCTTCAAGGGCGCAAGACCCTATCATCAAGCCTACGAGCGTGGGGTGAAGGTCATCGGCGCAACAGCACATTACGTAACATCGGACCTGGATGAAGGCCCCATTATTGCCCAAGAAGTAAGGTCTATCGATCACGAGGTGACGGTCTCACAGATGGTGCATCTGGGGCATGATATTGAGGCTACCGCGCTATCTCATGCTGTGCGATTGCACTGTGATGAGCGTGTTCATTTGAATGGCCAGCGCACCGTTATTCTTTAACCATGCTGTATAGGACCCTTTCTGGAGGCTAATTCGACATGCTCTTACCTTTCAACTTACACCACCTGCTCAAACCGAAAGGCTTTGAGGTCGAAAAATAATGTATTTAGGCTCTAAAACATCAAAGATTGGCGATTTTAAGAAGTTGCGAAAATAAACTTTCCAATCGCAAATTAAACTCGCGGTGGATTAAATTTGGGGTGGAATATCGCCGAGGAAACCAGAGAGACCTCCTCGACGGTTATTCATTAGGAGCCGGGGACAAATACCGCTTTGGTTTCTAGGAATTCTTCGAAACCCAGCTCTCCCCATTCTCTGCCATTCCCAGATTGCTTATAGCCACCAAAAGGCGCACCAAAATCCGGTCCTGACCCATTAATGTGGACGTTTCCACTTCTAATCTGCGCGGCTACGTCCATCGCATGATCAACGCTGCTAGATTGCACATATCCTGAAAGCCCATACGGAGTATCGTTGGCAATTTCGATAGCCTGGTCCTCATTCTCATAAGGCAAGATAGACAGAACGGGTCCGAAGATCTCTTCACGGGCAATAGTCATGTCATTACTTACATTGCCGAAAACAGTAGGTTTAACATAATAGCCTCGATTCAAGCCGTCGGGCCTGCCAGTTCCACCAGTGACGAGCTCTGCTCCTTCATCAATACCTTTTTGAATCAGTGCTTGTATCTTTTCAAATTGCACTTCGCTGACAACTGGCCCGATAACTGTCCCTTCGGTCAAAGGATCGCCGACCTTAACAGCGTCGGCAGTTTGCTTAGCTATCTCCAGCGCTTCATCGTGACTGGCTGCGGGGACCAGCATACGCGTAGGCGCGTTACAGGATTGTCCGGAATTGGTGAACACCTGATTGACGCCACTTGCTACAGCAGAACCTAGGTCAGCATCTTCCAGGATGATGTTCGCAGATTTACCACCCAGCTCCTGAGACACTCGCTTTACTGAGTCTGCAGATGCGCGAGCTACTGCAACTCCAGCTCGGGTAGATCCGGTGAATGACATCATGTGAATATCTGGGTGAGAAGACATCGCTTCTCCAACGCTTTGACCATCTCCGTTAACGAGATTAAACACCCCATTAGGCACACCCGCCGCATCAAGAATTTCTGCGAGAACAATTGCGTTAATAGGAGCTACTTCACTTGGTTTCAAAACCATAGTGCAGCCTGCCGCAATCGCTGGCGCAACTTTGCAAGAAATTTGATTGATGGGCCAATTCCATGGGGTGATAAGTCCGCAAACACCAACAGGTTCACGACGCAACACATAATTCCCTTTCTTTTCTTCCCACTGATAACTTTTCATTACTTCAAGAATTGTAGCAAAGTGGCCTTGTCCTGTTGCCGCCTGCGCAGCCTTAGATAACCAAATGGGTGCCCCCATTTCAGCCGAAATGACTTCAGCTATCTCGTCGTATCTTTTTTGGTATTCGGCCAAGATATTGCCGATAAGCTCAACGCGCTCAGCTACAGTGGTCTGTGCAAAGCTGTCAAAAGCTTTCTTCGCTGCAGCGACTGCTTTTTCAACGTCCGCCTCACTACCCATGCTAATTTTTGCAAACGGCTCTTCTGTAGCGGGGTTAATCACATCTAACGCCGCTGGTTTAACTGGGTCGACCCAGTCACCATCGATATAAAATTTAAGGTGTTCCTGCATTTCTTTTAAAACTCCATTTCACATTAACGCTCCCTCTGTGCGAACTTAGGCGACCTGACAACACCAGTCAACATTAGAATTGGACAAATCTTCAGAGACGGGAAATTCAGATTTGTCATACGATTCAGTAGGGTCCACAAAGAAACGTTAAGGGCTTAAACTGAACCCTCTTGTCTCTTTGTAAACAAAGATAATCACTTGAATATAATCACTAACTTAGTAATCGCGGCACTCTTTATGATTGCTACTTACGCGATAGCGGAACCCATGACGCTACGTTGCGAAATCGCCACCGAAACGAAAATCGCAGAATTCTTGGAGAAAAACTCTCTCCAATCGACTCGCTTTGCGAACGCCTGCCGTGATTCCGAGTACGGGCTTCGGCGAGATATAACCTTTGACACCAGGGGTTACGTTAATCCCGATTACAAAAATGCTAAATCATATGGATCATGGTGTTGGGGAGATGGGGAACTAGTAAATGAACTCGTATTATCCGCCACGCCGTCGGTTATTACCTTTCATTACAAAGGAGATGCTTTCGATTTCAATATCGACCGTGAAAGCTATATTGGGGTCTCTCCGAATAAGAGCGCTAGATGGCAATGCAAAGTTAAAAATCAATAAGATACCCGCAAGCAGCTCTGCAGCGACAACTGTTAAATCAATCAAGACTCAGACAACCACGACACTTCCTCAATAGACCGCTATCTAGACCAAACTAGCCAGTGTCAGGCCCAGATTTTTATTTGGGACAATTCGCCTAAAAATAACTCAGGAGATCGTTCCATGACTTCTTACCGATGCGGTGATCAGTCGAGTGAATGAGATACCTGATTGTATAAGTAGGTAGTAAACGCCAAACAGATAGATACCCAGGTCGGGTTCGAAGACAGCAAATAAAGATAGGAGCTGCACGGTCGTCGCAACGATACCAATTATAGCAACAGAAAAAGCAACGCGACCGCTCAGCAGACCCTGAGTAACCTGAGTCACAAATGTGCGAATTAAGAATGCGAGGAATACCAACAGGAAGATGGTCAACAGTAAAATACAGAGCCACCAGTCAACCACTTCCGAGTTATAGGCCATCAGATAAGGCATTAGGGCCGCAAATGTAGCTGACAAACTACTGTAGATCATCAGCCGAAAGCGGGTGAGATTGCCCTCCTCCAATTCACCGAATCTCCGCCCCGATAGAGCCGTGATAATGCTGGCAAAACCTGCGAAGGCGACCGAAATTTCTGCTATCGATGCCAGAATATCCAAATCAACCTCACCGTGGATCAACAGATACGAACAACTCAGAAGTCCTGTTTTTTTAAATGCTTCGTGTAATAGTAGCCAAACGCTAACATGCAAACGATCCGACCAGCGTCGCCATCAGAAAACGGATATACCTGGAGGTCACGTTAGAAGGGATACTACCCAAAATCCTTCTCTTCCATCACGATAGTTATATCACAGGCTTCACAAATTTAAGCGTCATGCGGTTAGACTCTCCTATCGCCTGCATAGCTGCCTTTTTTGCAGCATCTTCCTTGCTGCCAGAAAGGGTTGGTGGGAGACGCCAAACGAAGTCATCAGTATCAGGCACATCAAGAGGGTTGGCGTTCACATTACTCGCGCCCACGTACTCGAACCCTGCACCCTCCATCTTTTCAATTACGAAGGATTGCTTAAGATAGCCGTTCGAGCCATTTGCCCAAGCATCGTCTGAGTTAACCGGCGCAGCATGTTGGACCACTCCAACGATTCCTCCCGGCTTAAGCACATCAAACGAATCCTTAAGTGCACGTGTGAGGTAGCCGTTCTCTGCCTCGAATCTGGCGAGATTGTGTAGAGCGCGGATTAGCAATACCGCATCGGCGGTGCCCTTTTTGCTCTCAGAAAGATCACCCATTACGAAACCAGAGACGGAAGAAGTATCGCCCTCAACCCAGGTCTGAGCTTTTTCAGGCCATTCGGTCGCCCAGTTTTCCATCTTCGCCAGTCGTTCTTCGTCATAACCAAAAGATTTATAAATCCCGGTGGGATAATTAGCTCCCACTAATTCTCCCGAACCGCCAAGATAAGCGATTAAGAGCTTGCTGTACCAACCACCACCCGGTAACGCTTCAACTACAGTCATCCCAGGTTCGATACCAAAGAACTCCAGTGTTTCTTTAGGGTGACGGTATTCATAGCGCGCAATAACTTCCTCAGGTTGTCTAGCGAGAATGTCGTCAAGTACAGTCGAAGAGCCTGAGCCTTCGCTTTCTTTTTTAGTCGTCTCGGCAACACTTTGACCTGTAGAGGCAGCAGATTGAAACGCTTCTGAATCGTCCTTAACATTAACATCGCAGCCGGCAAAGACCATGACGGTAACAAAGCTTGCAACCAACGGAAAATTTTTATTGCTCATGTTGACTACCCTAATTTAATTTACCCAAATCGATAATATGGTATCGGGAGTTCATTACCGACGGCCATTAGCCGCAGAATATTACTTTGCCAGAGCGCATGCCGACAACCATGGTTAGCGACGCTATAAAAAATGTCCACCCTTAGTATCGACGCAAGAAATTAAAGAGAACGTATCTTGCTGATTTTTCAGCAGCCGTAATTCAGCGAACAATAAACTGACCAAGAACGAACTTGCCGTCGGACTGAATCCCAGCCTCTCCAATTGGCCGACCCACCGCACTTGGCACATTACCCACGTATAGATCGAAGACGCCAGGCTTTATAGGAACAAAACTAACATGTACCGAACCCGTTTCATCACATTCAATTGCGTTGAAGCTCAATCCTTGCAGATGAACTTCAATATCGCCAACAGTCACCAACCGCAAATGGGCATTACGCAACAATGCCGATATCTCAATCCGCCAACCAGAAAGGTCATCGCGAACATCAGTACAATGGAAGTTAAGCCTATAATACTGTCCCGTGAAAAGCTGGATGTCTCTCGGCTCTAACCGCGGCATGCCGCCTTTCTCAGTGGAAATAGCGATATCGATACCTTGAGGAGGGAACTGGGCCAGATTTCCAGCCGATTGACCCTTCGCGACACTGAGCATAAGAATCAATATCAGACCAGAAAAAAAACTACAAAGAATTTTCCTACCAATGGTCTTCGGCAGTCTACGCAGGGACAAGGCTATCAAAGCAGGTCTCCCCCTAAAACAGCGGGCGTTTCGCAGTAAGTAGAAAGGATGTAGCGCTGATGATCCCGAAGTCTTTGCGAAAGAGCCTGAGCGACTTCAGGAACCCGAGAATTTGCTTCAAAAAACTTCATCATACCTTGATTCTGTCGAGTTAAAGGCATGATCTCCTCTGGTGCAGGCATAACGGTCATACTAAGAGTTGCCCAATAAAGGTCTAAAGCCGTTAAAGAGTCACCGACCAGATAGCGCGACCCCCTCTGTTCTTGGGCTTCGAGTCTACCATCCAACACAGCAATGATTTCGGCAATTTTCTCAGGCGCCGCGGCGCTAGCCTCCTCGCTGAAACCATATTTTCGCGCAAGCGGACTATCCACCAATATCCGCATGTTCCAGGCGAGACCATCTTCAGCCAGAACGAGTGAAGAAAGGCCAATCACGTCTACTCGCTGTTCAAGGTTAGCTGGTATGAGCCGCGGCGTCCCTGGTTTACCTATCTGTTCCGCAAGAGCGAGCTGTTCTATCCAAACATTTCTGGGTCTTTCTTGATCATGCAGCATCGTCGGCAAACTGGTTTGAGACGTAATTTCATATAGTTTTGCCTGAAGGTTCTCTCCCGTTGCGTCGTCGATGCCCATCCTGGGATGCAGAACCCGAATTAGCGGGATACCTTTTACATAACAAATGTTCTTTAGCGCCTCTGAAAACATTGCGGGAATACCAGGAACAAAAGTAACCCTCGTGCCGCTGGTCATCGCGGATGCTTCTTCAAGGGTGATAAATTTTGGACCTTCAGACACGGTGAGCTCCTCTGGATATTTGTTGTTAAGGATAGTCCCTGGATGTTGGCGGTCCATGATCCTTGTGTCAAACGTTTAACCAGGGACCAAAGCTTCACCACGAATAGTGGCCCGATAACCCTTCCTGCTTTGAGGAAAGTAATCAAACGCCGCATGATGCTGGACAATGCGATTATCCCAAAGCACCACAGTATTTTCCTGCCAATGGACTCGACACTGAATATCTACCGAGTAAGCAACATGGTCGTACAACATCTTGAGTAAGGTATCGCTTTCGCGCGCAGACAAACCAACGATGTGGTCGACAAAACCTGTATTGACAAAGAGTGCCCTTTCGCCGGTGCGCGGGTGTCTACGAACGACTGGGTGAACAGATGCAGGTAACTCGTCTAGCCGCTTCGCTCCGCTGAGATACAGGTAGTGACCACGAGGCACGTGCTTCGCTTCCAGAGAACAAAGAAAAGTCTGCATGGTCAGTGATAGACGATCGAAAGCCTGTCGCATATCTGCAAACAACGTGTCACCACCGCTATCGGGGACAACCTCCATGCGAAGCATAGAAAACCCTGGAGGAGTCTTCTCGCTAGAAACATCTGAATGCCAACCTTGACCAGCTACCCGTTTGGACTTGGCAGTTGCCTGGATCAGAATAAGATCTTCGGGTACGTCTGTCTGGTTAACGGGTGTTTTGAAAGTCTCTCCCAGTCTCCTCGCAAAAACTGCCTGAGAGGTAGAATTCATCTTCTGATTCCTTGCCACTATAATCCCGCGTTCCGCTCCTAGTTGGTGCAGTGACTCAATATCTTCATCACTAAAATCACAGAGTTGAAGATTTGATTTTAAGACCGCGCCGAAGAGCGGTTGTATGGGCTCATAGGGTAATGTCATGCCATTCCTATATCGATGATCCATGAGGATTTCTTATATTCTCATAATCGACCGCTAAATTTTTATTTGACTAGTGCCATTTGCGTAAAAAATCCAGCAAGATACTATGGTTGTTAAAAGTATGCAGAAAAGCTGCCTTGTCACAATGGTCATTAAAGTGGCCAAGTATGAGAGAAATCCGCCCTGACTAAGGCATTGCGCGCCAGGCCAAGTTTAAGGTATTTGCTGCGTATAAGAGCCAAATGTTCACGTCCGAACAGACCGACGCGACGATATTTATCTCGATCAAGAAACACGTAATGAGGAACACCTACCAGGCCTTCTGATTCTGCTTTTTCTTCAGTTTCTTTAAGTTTGAGTTGCCCTTCACCACCATCGGCCAGAAATTCATAGAAACCAGACATCTCCACTCCGACAATCTGACACGCCGACGCGAGATCTTTGAGGGATTCCAGCTCAAAATCATGCCACCCCGAACCCCAACCTTTCAGATAAACACACATCGCGAAAGGGATTTCTAAACCCTGCGATTTAGCAAAAAGAAATGCTCGATGACCAAGCTCTGAGTCAAGCAGACGGAACGGCATCAGAAAGGGTAATGATTGCAACTTCGCGTATTCACGCGCAGCCGCGTAATACATTCTAGCCTTGCGATCCGCCAATGGAGAGGCGGGAATTCTCTTCTTATCAATCCCCACCTCAGTCGTTACACCAAGATTCATATAACTAAGCGTGTACGGAAGAAAATTTACGCTTACCCGAAAATCTCTTGCGATCTCGAGACTGGGCCGCACCGCAAGGTAAGCGTGAGGCGACTTCAGGTCTAGATAAACGTCTAAACGCTCTTCTTCTACTTTCGACTGTAACGAGATCCAGTCATTCTTTTCTGCCATGACAGACTCATAGTCCATTTTCAACTGCCTGGTAAATTTTAGGTTTTATGTATAGTCAGCGTTTATGCGAGAGGAAGTTGGCCGAACTCTTGATCATTTACAACCAAAATCGTCCCACAGGGCTTAAACTCACTGAACCGCATAAACAGAATTTATAGCATTAAGAATTAATTCTTATTACTTATAAGGCAGATCCCTTACAGGTGATCCAGAAAAGGCATCGCATCGTAACGATTAGGGACTATTCAAGAAAAAAGCAACCATGACGGACATTGCCTTGTTTCCGATACCCAATGCCATTGCTTTTCCGGGGACAGTTTTTCCACTCCATGTCTTTGAACCAAGGTATCGGGCGATGATCGACGAGGCGGTTGAAGCAGAAAGGTTGATCGGCATTTGTCACACAAAGAAGGAAATAAGGCCAGCACCAACAGACCAAACGCTCGAAAAAGCACTCTCCGCTAACCAGGCTACCTATCAACCCCATGAAATTTTTTCTGCAGGCGCTTGTGAAATAATTGAGCGAACAGAAGACGGGCGGATAATCGTCAACATTCATGTCGAGAATCGATACGTTGCAGGCACTGAGATACAAACACTACCTTATCGAATCGTCGAAGCGACTATACTCGAGGACGAACGAGAATCGGAGGACCTTGGACCGCTCTGCGAATCTGTTCATGCGCTCCTGCTTCAGATCGTAAAGGCCAAAGATCCAAAGACAGCCGCTAGGATAGAGTCGGAGGGCTGGACCGACCTGCCTCCAAGCCGCTACTCTTTCCAACTCTTCCAAGTACTGCAATTTGATCCCGAGACTATGCAGACTCTGCTTGCTTCCACCAGCCCGCAATTTAGGCTGGAACACATTCACACGATGCTCGCTTACCATACGCAAGCTCGGGACCATTAAGCCTTCCAGGTAATAGTGGTACCTTTTAACCTAAAACTTTCTTAGACCACTAAAGACCTCCCCTTAGTACCCCCCTGATTTACGCAGCAATAGTGCCAAGACTGTCACACGCTGGTTTTCACCAATAGGGATTCAATAGACGTGGTCTGCTGACCACTACTTTACGTAGAAACGCTATGAATACTTCTCCGATCTCCGATACCACCATAAAACAGTGCTTAGATTTTATAGTCCAGGACTCGACTCTCTTGGCTGACCTTCGCTCTGATCACGCTGGTGAGACAGGGGCTGTTTGGATCTATAAAGGCATTCTGTCTGGCTCTGGTGATCCCGAGGTACGTGAATTCGCGAGTAAACATCTCGAGGCCGAGTCACGCCACCTCGCTCTCATGGAGGCCTTGCTAACTCAATCGCAGCGCAGCTCCCTTTTGCCGCTGTGGCGATTGGCCGGTTTTCTTACGGGCTATGTACCATCTTTGATGGGATCTCGCGCCGTCTTTTTAGTGATAGAGGCTGTTGAGACCTTTGTAGAAGACCATTATCTCAAGCAGATAGCTTATTTGCAGAACGATGCTTTGCGCTCTCAAAGCTCGAGCCAGCTTGTCACTTTATTAAAGCAATGTCTCGAAGAGGAGAAGCATCATAAATTCGATGCTCAGGCGCGTCTTTCTTACAGTGCGACCTCCCTAGAGGTGTGGTTGCAGCGCGTTATTTATCGCGGTTCAGGACTCGCAGTTTCCATGGCTCGTCATTTTTAATCCCCTAGATTACAAACATCCTCCCTTCCATTTCATCTCCCCTTCTTTATTCTGCCCCTCCTTCATATTGTGCTAACCCTTTCGAATCGCTCTTCTCTTCTTTCTTTGTTGCCTTCGCTCCGTTATTGTTCGTTGGGCGGACTACGAGTGTTTAACCCGGGAGTGCACGACGATGAACAAAACTTTTGCCATAGCCTTTTTTGTCTTGCTTCTCTTTTTTTCTACCCCTTTCACTCTCAACCTTTCAGCCGAAGAAACCCCGCCTTGGTTACAACCGCAGGTGGTTAATGCCTATTTAGCGATTAATTTAGCAGAAGACCAAAAATCTAGATTTAGAGATGCCCTCACCAGTTATATTCAGGGCTCAAATAGAGCGGTGCGCGCGGCAATTAACAATAATAAGGGCAACCTTGAACGAGAAATAAGGCGCAGACTAAAGAAGCAGATCAATCGCTGGAATGACACGGCGAGGACGTTTCTCACCGAGGAACAGTACCCCTTATTCGAAATTTACCGTGATACTCTTCTCACCACCATGCGTGACAGCCGCTAATTTCTCTCATTAACGTATACATCGCCCCATAGATGCCCTATTGCGGTGAGTCCGAACTCATTGTCGACGACAGCCTAATCGCTTGGTCAAGTATCTCATTCACCATTGTTTGAATTTCGGGGGTGTACTGAAATCCAAGGAATGCGCATCGGGACAACTCTATGGATGCTGCGATCACACTAAATTCGTCGTTGGGGTCGCTTAACATTTCGAGCACGCCAGAGAAATAAACGAATTGGTCCATTTCTCCCGCGTGCATCAGATGGTCACACAATTTTTCCAGTGGTTGCTTGAATTCTGCTACCACGACGTCCGCGAAATCCATAATTAATATTCCTGGTTAGGCTCCGACGGCTTTTCGCAAAGTATGCCATACCTTTCCACGCCAAACTCCTTGGCAGCTTCAGAACACCTCGCCTTCGTCATTTAGACTTACGCAATTTTTGAGAGTTGGATTTCCTTCCTTGACTCTTCGCAGCGAGCCCACCACTGCGATGCATGGATTTACTGCAACCGCCGTCACCAATCTAGATTCAGTCACCAATTAAGAAATAGGGACCCAGCCAGCGCACCAGGCTGCTGCAGGGACCAACTGGTTTGCGAACAATGAGCAGCCTGCAGCGTCTGCTGTTGGGTCTCGATAAAAGCGGCAGTTCGCGCAGATCTGATCCTTCCCTGCCACCCCTAATTTGTCAGGCCGCTCGGCTTTCTCCGCGTCCTCCACATACTTCAGTGCTAGGGCTGTCGGGTTATCTCTAGCAACGAACGGCTGGCCAAAAGCTAGGGGCACGCCGACCAGCGTTGACGTGCTAGTCAAGAGTGCCCCTTTTATCAAACTTCGTCTTTTCATCGTTATCCCTCTGTGAATCTGAGGTTTAACGCTACCTTTCAGCCTTTGGATCATTGATCCGGATGATAATTAAGGGCGTAAAAGGTTTGTCTCACGGGAGCTCTCAAATCGAAACACCTTTAAAAAGCAGGATTCGCGCACTCCACTTCTCGATCTCGGAAGGATCCTACCGAATTGGTGACTGGCAGACCTTACTTCGTGACATCGAAGCATCAGACATCGGCGTCAGATCTAAACTGCGTGAAGACATAACAATGGTTAGCGCAGCACTGCATTCTCGTCACAACTATCCGACCGCTCCATTTCTACCAATTTATATCGTGGAGTTAGCAATACTTGTGGGTGCCACTGCCATAACTATCTACGATTCATTAATACCTAATCTGTTAGCTACCCTTCTACTCGCGGTCACACTGCAGCCTACGCTGAAGGTTACGACGGGACTGATACTGGGTGTTCGATACAGCCATGCATATCTCTGGTATTTCGAACCTCGATTCAAGATGAAGTATGGCGACTATGTTTCGCGTCCAACATGGCAACGACTTTTGATCAACTTTGTCGGTAGTGTCGGCACTCCTTTAGCGATGATTATTGGCTTAAAATTACTGGCTGAGAACGCCTATCTGTTTTGGCTATGCGCCATGGGCCTTATTGCTTTTTCTATGATGCAGATTGTTGCTTTCTCTGCGGCCCTCGCAGGCATCACGCGCTTAGGCCCGTTTACGCTGCGCCACTTGACCACGCCGGCGATGCTAGGCTTTGAGATACGAGAAAGGTTGCGCTAAACCAACATCATGCCAACTAGCCGTCAATTCCAGCGCATTCGTTTCATACTAGGAGACCAACTGAATCTCAATCACTCCTGGTTCAACAGCATCGATCCAGGAACGCTATATGTGCTCGCGGAGATGCAATCCGAGCTTCTCTATACACGACACCATATACAGAAAATCACAGCCTTTTTTCTTGCCATGGAAACGTTCGCGTCACAACTAAGCGCTGACGGTCATTCGGTATTGTATCTAACGCTGGACGACACAGTGTCAGACGCTAATCTTAACGAGCTTCTGGCAAGACTAACCGAGCAATTTAATGCAGGCGTTATAGAGTTTCAGAGGCCAGACGAGTTCCGCTTGTTCCAGCATCTCCGAAACCTTGACACACCCGCTAAAATGATCAAGGAGTTCGATACAGAACACTTCCTCGTGCCTTTTGAACAACTGGGAAAACATTTCAAGGAAGGCAAGGCCGCGAGGCTAGAAGCTTTCTACCGCCGACTGCGCAAACAATTCAACATCTTAATGGAGATGGGTGCGCCAACTGGCGGACAGTGGAACTACGATTCTAGTAATAGGAAGCGCCTTAAAAAGACCGACATCTCATCACTGCCCAATCCAAAAACTTTTCACAATGATGCCGCGCAGGTTTTAGAAAGGCTGAACCGTCACGAAATTCCGTATATCGGCAAAGAAACTAACATCATTCAACTTCCTATTAATCGACAACAATCGTTAGAACTGCTCGATTTTTTTTGTACTCACTGCCTAAAAATGTTCGGCGACTTTCAAGATGCAATGACACAGTCCTCAGAACATGCATGGAGCCTTTATCACTCACGACTCTCATTTTCACTGAACACCAAAATGCTGCACCCAAAAGAAGTCGTCGATCGAGCTATCAATGAATTCGAAAAAAGAAACGATATCGATATTTCCCAAATCGAAGGGTTTGTAAGGCAAGTTCTCGGCTGGCGCGAATATATTCGTGGCATTTACTGGATGAACATGCCCAATTACTCTAAGACTAATTTCCTTAAGGCAAACCGCAATTTGCCAACGTATTTCTGGGACGGGCAAACTCAAATGAACTGTATCTCGCGAACTGTAAATCAATCACTTGAGACCGCCTACGCTCACCACATACAGCGACTAATGGTAACTGGTGAATTTGCGCTTCTAGCAGGGATTGAACCAACACAGGTAGATGAATGGTATCTTGGAATTTATGCCGACGCAGTCGAATGGGTCCAGAAACCTAACACCCGAGGTATGAGCCAATATGCCGATGGCGGTCTTGTAGCGTCCAAACCATATGCGGCAAGCGGCAACTACATAAACAAGATGAGCGATTACTGTCGCGATTGTTCATACAACGTTAAAAGCCGCAGCGATGAGGACTCATGTCCTTTTAATTCGCTGTACTGGCACTTTATCGATCGACATCGCTCGCTACTTGAGGACAACGCACGATTGAAAATGGCCTACGTAAGTTGGGACAGATTTGATGAAGCCACTCGCTCTCAGACCCTCACTCGAGCACATCACTGCATAGAAAATCTTGAGAGCCTCTAGCATCTCGTTAATCCGTCAATCAATCAGCAACCAAAGACAACGATAGTCAGACATTTCAATCATATTCGACGACTACTGGGCGTGCGCGTCTACTCACATCCTCGTTCAAATTATTTATATCAGAACTAGGTCGGCGCCACTCGACGGAAAAGCTGCGTCATCGAGCACCTCTCCAAAAACTAGAGGTCGTGTTACATTAATGATGTGGCCTAGAAGAGAGACCAAAATGACCTACACAATCAAAAGATTTCCTTACGATGGCACCGTTGATGCAGATGGCCACATCCTTGAGCCGCCCGATCTTTGGGAAAACTATCTTCCTAGGAAATTTCTCGATCGCGCCCTAAGAGTCCGCGTTGACGATGAAGGCTATGAATATTTAGAGATTAACGGCGAACCCTCAAAACGGTCGAGGCGAGGATCATTAGGCTTACTTGGAGCGATGGGCGAGGAGGACCAAAGACCAAGCGTGGAAAGACGCTATGCAGACAGTATGCCATTTGGTGCGAGCAATGCATCGGAGCGTGTCAGCCTCTTAGATCAGGAAAATCTTGAAAAATCACTTTTATACCCTACCATCGGACTACTTTGGGAATGTGAACTGACAGACCCTGCGTTGTCGCTTGCCTATGCCACGGCCTACAACAGATGGATTGCAGACTTTTGTCGGGACAGTAATGGACGGCTAATTCCCATAGCACAACTGACCCTGCTAGATCCTGAGGGATCAGCTATCGAACTTGAACGCGCTGTAAAAGATGGCTGCAAGGGAGCATGGGTTAATCCTTTTAATCACAATCGAGTTCCACATGGCGATCCTGCTCACGATATTCTTTACGCGAAATGTGTCGAATTAGACGTACCGATAGCTATACATCCCACGTTCACGCCCCATGACAAACCCGCAGACGGGATTTTCGACCTTCCGCCTGAAGGCGTCCTTTACGGTGCCATGATGTGGTTACGCGGAATCGTACAACAAGCCTTCATTTCTTACATATCCTTAGGCACCTTAGATCGTTTTCCTGAACTGCGCCTAGGTATTCTAGAAGCGGGTTCGGGCTGGGTTGGTGCAATGCTCGATCGTTTGGATGCTGTTGACGACGCTCTCCGCCGAGGTCGCATAAAGCACTCAGCAACAGATTATTTTCGGCGCCAATGCTTTGTCTCTGGCGATCCTGACGAAACGGTCGCGCCTTTCACAATTGACAAGGTTGGCAACCATTGCTTTATGTGGGCTACTGATTATCCGCATCCTGACCATCCGCACACCTGGGTTGATGACTTAACCAGATTTGCGGACTGCTTGAATCCAGAAACGCGTTCAGCGGTTTTGGGAAACAACGTGAAAAGAATTTACAAGCTTTAAGCTAATTGAGAAGCAGTTATTCCTTTCTCAATATCTAGGTCCGCGCAAGCTCAACTCCTTGACGGAAGTGTCGAGCCGCCAAGAAGTAATGAAATGCACACCAGATGTTCACAAGCGAAAATAGCATCAAGGAATAACGCAGCGATTCGGCGCCATAATCGGCAGCGAAAAGATCACTGACTATTCCTACTGCCTGCGGGCCAAAGCCCAAGCCAATAATATTTAGCATGAACAAGCATATTGACGCCGCAACCGCCCTCATTTCGGGCCGAACCAGACTTTGGATCATGGCAAAGGTTGGTGCGAGATAGAAACCACCGAAAAAAGCGGGGATTAGGTATATCAATAATGCTGGAATGAACTCTTGGGCTAAGAAGAAAAGCACGAGAAATGGCACAAGTCCGCCCTTCCCGACAGCAACAATCCAAGCGAACCAACGTTCGTCACGTTTAGCCAAAGTATCGGCGAGTTTTCCGGCGAAGAAAGTGCCTAGCCCTCCAACGAAACCACTCATAAGTGCCAACGTCATGCCCACCTCTGTTTGCGACAGATTATGCGACCGTACAAAGAAAGCTGGGAGCCAGAGCACCATACCGTATCCGACGAAGCCAGCTAATGAACTGCCAAAAACGACATGTCGGGTTGCCGGCGTTTGCCACATGTAACGAGCCACATCACTAAACGGTGGCGCCTCTGAAACCGCCTCTTTTCGTTCATCAGATGCACCCCGAACTGGCTCAGCAACGGTGAAACGAACTAGCAAAGCAATCGCAAGACCCGGGACACCTACCGCAACGAACGTCATTCTCCATCCCCAATTTTCACTCATCCAACCGCCTGCCAGATAAGCAATCAGCAATCCTATATTGACACCTAAGGCGTAGATCCCCATCGCCGTACCACGTTGACTTAGCGGGAACATGTCAGAAATCATCGAGTGTGAAGGAGGACTCGAACCCGCTTCTCCAATTCCAACGCCGATCCGCGCTAAGGCAAGTTGAACGAAATTTTGAGCATAACCGCAAACCACAGTCATGCCGCTCCAAATGGTGATGGCAGCGGTAATTATGTTTCGGCGATTACTGCGATCAGCAAGCATGGCAATTGGCATACCAAGAGTCGCATAAAACAGAGCAAACGTTAGACCAATCAGGAAGCCCATCTGAGTGTCGCTGGCTCCTAGGTCTTGTTTAATGGGTTCAAGAAGGATACCCATGATCTGACGATCAACATGACTGGACGTAAAAACCAGCACCAAGATACCAAGAGCATACCAGCGATACCAAGAACGTTCGGTCAAAGGAGTCCTTCTAGCTACCAAATTACTACTCATTATTAATTTCCTGCGATTCGCCGTCTTGATAGCAGAGGACAACGCTTTCCAGCTCTTTTGAAGCAGCACGATGCTCGCGAATAGTTATCTTCATGATATACCCTAGGGCCATAAGGCCAACTAGCCTTTGTTTCGGCAAATTAACCATAAGCAGTGAAAAATCCAGATTCCAAAGCATCAGCTCTTAATCAGCCAAAATCATCTAATTACACCGAAAACCCTATCGGGCTGAATTCTTAAAATGACGCGATCATCTACTTGCAACCAACCTTCGAGATCTTCGGGCTCTTCATAACCAGTGCCAGCGATGTTTGCAAAGACGAGCCGCGTTGCACTCATCAGATTATCAATCTCGACAGTCGCTCGACCCTCTATGGAAACATAGTTAAATGGTTCAGCGTTATTGAAGACGCATAAATTAACATGTGGATTGCGAACAATGCTCAGGGCTTTAAATGTTGTTCGAGGTGTACTGACAACCAATTCATCACCATCCCTCGCATAAGCAACTATAGAAGATACCGGACGACCGCTTTGCCTCAATGTCGTCAAGGTTGCCCAACGACAATCGGTAATGTGTTGGTCCCAACTTTGGTTGGTCGAAATCATTGCTCTCTCCTCAAACTTGCATACTATAGTAGCTTTAAAAAAAAGAGACGAACATGCCCAAGCTGAGCAGCGCCGAACAAAAAGAATTTCTGAGGACTCCAGGCATCCTGATGAGAATTGCGTGCCTTAGGAGCGATGGAAGCCCTCTGATCACTCCCATATGGTTTATTCATCAAAGCAATTTCATTTACTTTACGCCGCGTGCAAAGTCTGAGTGGTTAGACTGCCTACGCCGGGACCCACGCGTCGGTCTGTGCATCGATGAAGAGGACTTGCCTTACCGAAAACTGATCGTCGAGGGTGCTGCCGAATTGGTCCATGATTTAGGCGAAGATGACGACTGGAGAGACCTATACCGACAAATGGCCGGTCGATATGTTCCTGAGGATGCGGCCGAGGCTTACGTGCAGAACACAATTGACCAAGCCCGAGCATTGTGGCGCGTACCGATCACAGTCAGCAACTCGAAGAGCTGGCGAATGCCGCTAGGAGACGAACCAGCAAACGGCATCTGGCACCAACGATATTATGCTGCCGGCACAAAATTCTCTAACTCCTGATTCGGTCTTTCGAAGATAGTAGTATTTGTGCCACACTAGTTGTAACACCTACCCATATCCGGAGATATAAATATGGCTGCTTACTTTGTTGCTCAGTACACCGTTAACAACCCCGCTCTCTATGCGGAATATCAAAAAGGTGCTGGTCCCGCCGTCGCCCAGTATGGAGGGGAGGTGGTCGTATTCGATGTTGCGGCAGAATCCGTCGAGGGAACTGCACCTGGCCCACAGACCGTCGTACTCAAATTTGAAGATACGGCTGCAGTTAAAGCCTGGTACGACTCACCCGAATATCAAGAAGTTGTCGGCAAGCGTCTCGAAGCGACGGACGGTTTTGCCGTGATATCACAGTCAATGAATATTGGTGGGTGATTCGTCACAACTAAATAGAAAACAAACCAGGCGCGTCTTCCCGTGAATAAAGCACGCGGTAAGAGCGCTTGGCGAAGGTCCAAGCGCCGTTTTCTTTGACATAGTCATCTAAGTACAGACCGATGGTAAATCGGTCATGGTCTGATTCTTTTGACCGCAAGGTCTCAGTCAAGTACCAACGGCCAGAAGCTTGATTACCAGCGATATCAATCGTGCCCTGATAGACAAGTTGGAGAGCAAACTCAAAACTACCCATCGCATTTCGCCAGAAGTTCACAACCGAGTCGCGACCAACAACTGACCTATCCCCGAGTTGCCAGACACCATCCACAGACCACGTTGCTGCCCAGAGCTCAGCGTCATAGCGGTTAACCGCATCCGCGTAACGGGCTACTAGCGTCCTGATTTCGAGCTCGGCATTAGTTGAGGCTTCCATCAATTCTTAAAACCACCGCCAGAGGCTGAGACGGTCTCAGGAAACCGTATGGCCGAAGCTCGATCGACCTCGCGAACATCATCAAACATTTCCAATAACTGTTGCTTCAACCAAGGCACGACTAAACCAGGTGCCTGGCTGTCTGCGTCACCCCTCATTGCCATACCTTCTAGGACATAAAGTGCAATGAGGTTGCCCGTCACCCATTTTTCTGAGAGGGCAAGATCAGGAAATAGATTCGCTGTGACTTTGCGCCATGATCGATCAATATCCTTGCGCGCCGTAGCCATCACCTCTCGCAGGTCTTCATCGGTTCTTGCAGCTACACAGAGCTCATGGAAGACGGTGAAGAGAGGACTCTTTAACTGATCCCAAAATGCATCGATGCCATCACCAATGTGGGTATGCTCAGCATTTTTATTTACATTTCTTTCGGTTTCTTCATAAAGCACTAATCGTTTTTGATTCAGGTGCATGACCGCTGCCCGGATTAATGCTGTTCGGGAGGGAAAATGGTGGAGCATAGCCCCTCTCGAAACCCCTGCTTTTTTTGCCACCTTCTCCGTTGTCGTGTGCCCGTAACCTAACTCGTAGAAGCAATCGAGTGTCGCATCTAGGATGGCTGACTGAGTATTCTCACTTTTTAGTTGTTGCCAGGTTTTTTCGTTGACTCTAATACTTTGCTGTTTAGTTTTAGAATTCATCTAGGCTTTACCAGGGATTTCATGGAAGGATTGCGATAAATATGCGTTGATTTCATACTACTAGCTTTGAATGATTATTGGCAACGTGAACACACCTAACATCCTACTCGTCACTAAAGGGCACCCTTTCGATAAAAATGCCTTCTTTGAGATCTTTGACTCTATCAACGTCAACTGGACCCACGTGGAGCAACCTGCTGCTCAAATATTTTTCGATGAAAATCTAGCTAATGAGTATGACGCCTTCGTAATGTACGACATGCCGGGCGTTAGCTTCGAAGATGGCGTCCCTTCTGTTGAGAAACCAGATCTGGATTATCAAAACGGTTTCCTCTCTCTGCTCGAGAAGGGCAAGGGAATGGTTTTTCTACATCACGCGATTGCCGGCTGGCCAGCTTGGGAAGAATATGCGGAGATTATCGGCGGACGGTTTCTTTACCTCTCTGATGAGCTACGCGGTTCAGATAGGCAAGACAGTGGATATCGCCATAAAGTCAATCATAGATTGACAGTTATCGAAGATCATCCCATCACAGCCGGTCTTCCCGAAAGCTTCGGGATGATAGATGAACTTTACCTTTGTGAAATATTCGAGGACAGCATTCAGCCGCTCCTAAGAAGTGACTACGAATTTACTCAAGATAATTTTTATTCGTCCACCAGAGCCATCAACGGGAAAATGTACGATAACGCCGGCTGGCAGCATGATGAAGGTTCAAATGTTGTAGCCTGGATTAAGCGATACGGGAATAGTCCTATCGCCTACATCCAGGGAGGCGATGATCCGGAAGCTTATACCAACCAAAATTATCGACGACTTATAGAAAACTCGATACATTGGGTGAGCAGTCAAGAAGCTCACGAGTGGGTTAAAGGCCGATAGCGACGAACGTTAGATTAGAAAACAGTCTTGACTGACGGTTTTCGCTTGCCTAGTCTTCTACCACTAATGCAGCAACAATAAAATCCCCCAAGGAGAATCACCATGGATTTACAATTACAAGGCAAGACCGCGCTGGTTACTGGAGCAACGAAAGGCATCGGACGCGCGATCATCGAGCTGCTTTCAGATGAGGGTTGTAACATCGCCTTCTGCGCCAGGAATGAAGCTGAGGTTACATCAACTGTCGAGGCCATTTCAGCCAAAGGCGTTAGCGTCTGCGGCCGCGTCGTTGATGTTATGGATGGCGACGCTTTCAAGGGTTTCATAGATGAGGCTGCTGGCGAATTGGGTGGTTTGAATATTCTTGTTTCAAACGTATCGGGCGGCAATGCCCCAGGTGATGAAGGCTGGATTTCGCAGTTCAACGGCAATGTACTCACTGCAGTGCATGGAGTCGAGGCAGCTGTTCCACACATGGAAAGTGCTGGCGATGGCAGCATCATTATGATTTCAACAACCGCAGCCCTGGAAAAGTTCATGAATGCCGGACCATATAATGCTATGAAAGCCGCACTGATTCAGCACGCCGGTGCACTCGCCCACGAACTCGCTCCCAAGGGAATTAGAGTCAACACAGTAAGTCCTGGACCAATTTTTATTGAAGGTGGCTCCTGGGACATGATCAAGCAACACATGGAGGACTTGTACAACTCAACGGTCGGTTCAATACCCATGGGTCGTATGGGAACTGCGGATGAGGTTGCAGCGCAAGTCGTGCTTCTCGCTAGTCCTAGAGCCGGTTTTACTTCGGGTACTAACGTTGTTATTGATGGTTCATTTACGCAACGCATACAGTTCTAAAAAACGCAGCAACTAGTCATAAAAAATGAGCAATTGTCCTATCAGCCGAAGAACCTGCTAAAAGGGAAGTTATACCTGCCATCCATGGCAGGTATAACTCACATTAGAGGCAGCAATGCTTCAGCCAAGCACTTTCATAACCACCGTGACTCTTGCGGTAATCGCTTCTTAGGACTACGGCGGCATTTAATCGTAAATAGAGCAAAATCCAGAAGTAAACTAGCAAAACAAGTTGCTTGGGTGAACGACTAACTAGCACCTCTCCCTGCCGGTTAAACCCCTGTATGTGCTAGATTTATAGCCATCCGCGACGATTGACTATCGCATCCAATAAGGTTAAAAAAGACCGAGCTGCATGTTTAGCAGAAACCTTTTATTCGGGGGGGGAAATGAAACTCATCAGAAATGCACTTAGTGCCACAATCGCTGTCACTGCACTAAGCAGTCCGGCAATAATAATCGCAGAGGAATCATCCAGAACCATTGAGGAAATCGTTGTAACGTCACGTCGCCGCGATGAATCAGTTCAGGACGTACCACTTTCTGTAACAGCCTTCGGTGAGGAGCGCATCGAGCAGCTCAAGCCAACAACATTGCGGGACTTCGATGGACTAGCTCCCAATGTTTATATTGGCATGAACACGGCAGGGCCAGGAGCTTCAGCTCTTTACATTAGGGGTGTAGGTTATGCTGATATCGAGAAATCACAGAGTCCTCAAGTAGGAGTGATTGTCGACGGAATCCAGATGGGCTCCTCAACTGGACAGCTTATAGACGTATTTGATGTCGAGAGCATTGAGATTAATCGGGGCCCTCAGGGAGTACTGTTCGGTAAAAATACGATCGGTGGGAACATTGTAGTCAATAGGGTCCGACCACAATTCAACGAATTTGGGCTCGCCACTAGCGTGGAACTAGGAAACTACGATTCACAGAACGTAAAAGCTCGAGTCAACATTCCGCTGATAGAGGATCAATTGGCACTAAAAGTTGGTGCTATCGTTAGAGAGCGTGACGGCTATTACGACAACCTCACCCTAGGACAGACAGCTGGGGACGTAGACTTTAAGTCTTATACAATGGCTCTGCGCTGGGCGCCCAGCGATAATTTCGAGGCAACATTAACCTACGACAATATCGATGACTCCAGCCAAATCCCGCCGCAAGATCCGCGATTTGATGGCGACGATCCATTCATTAATTTGGCTGACAAAGAAGAACCGACAACATACGAAGTCGACCAGGTCTCGCTGAGAGCAAACTGGGATATCAATGACAACCTGACACTGCATTCCATTACAGGATGGCATGACGGTTTCGACGAAGTGAATCAAGACTTTGATGGAGCTGCAATTGATGGAGGCGCTTCGCCTTTCGCGCAGCTGCACACTCTGCGGAGCCAAGACTTTGAAATGTTCACCCAGGAACTACGTCTAACGGGCTCTATCGGCGACGACTTGGATTTCATGGTGGGCTACTACTACTACGACTCCGAGCTGGACTTCCAGCAGTTGACAAACAACGTCCTTCAAATCCCATTCGGATTACCACCCGGGGTACCATGCGCAGCAGCCATACCGATCTTGAGGGATAATCCTAACCCTGCGATTGGAAATGCTCTGTGTCAATTCCCCAACGCCAGAAGTACTCAAATTGCAGGAGAGGAAGTTGAATCTAGTGCTTTCTTTGGCTCTTTAACCTGGCGACCCACTGACAAGTTAGAACTCATGGTCGGTGTTCGAAATATTCAAGAGGATAAAGAAGCATTCAACTCCTACTTTGATCATGGAACAGGTGCTTTTGACACGACAGGAACGGATCAGGAACACAACTTTACGCCCTACCCGACAGTCCCTGGTCTCGCTGTTTCTGGAGACGATGACTGGGACGACACGATCATGACAGCGTCAGCGACCTATCAGCTTACGGACACTAACAGACTTTACGTTAATTACTCGGAAGGTTTTAGGTCGGGCGGTTTCAGTATCCGAGGTGCTAGAGGTGGGTCAGATTACTCCTTCGATCCTGAAGAAGCTGACCAGATAGAAATTGGATCAAAAAATGAATTTCTTGATGGAGCGCTTCAACTCAATATCTCTTACTACAAATTAGAGCGAGAAGCAGGACAATTCAGTTCAATTATTACCCTGCCTCCAGGCTCCATTCCTGGTACAACAACCCTAATCAATAACGGCGCTGGGTCTGAAAATGACGGCTGGGAAATCGAAGGTCGATGGATTATCGATGACAACTGGTCTCTGATTTTCAACGGCGGCACAATGGACGCCGACAATAAGCAGTTTTCAATCGCTTGCGAAAACTTAGATGGTTGTGCTGGCGGTGATCCTGAGGGCACGTTGCGCGTACTTGGTGGAAATGATGATTCTCGTCAACCTGAGTGGAGCGGATCAGTTAGCGTTGCATACGTTAGAGATATTGGGGCTGGTACCCTGTCGGCTAATGTAGGATACAAGAAGGTTGGTTCTTTCCTCTTGGTTAATACGGGCGGAGGTGCTGATCAAAGACTATTTGAAGGCGGTTACGGTCAGTGGGACGCCCGCGTGTCCTATGAGATGGAACTTGCCAACGGTGCCACACTGGGCTTAAGCGCATACGGCCGCAACTTGTCCGATGAAGAGTGGAGAGAACAAGCTCTCTTCCTCGGTGCCTTCAGGACTGGTTTCCAAGGCTGGGGAGCACCGAGAACCGGTTTCTTTGAAATCAAATACTCAATGTAAGTTAACAGTCGTTAAACTTTCGAAGGGGTTGCAAATGCAGCCCCTTTTTTTAACTGGAGAAAACCATGAATAACACTGACATAGTCATGGCGTTTATAGATGCCTGGAATAACATGGATTGGGATGGCGCCGCAGGACTTCTAACAAACGACATCGTCTGGCATAACATTCCGATGGCAAAGGTTGAGGGAAAAGCGGCCGTAGATCAAGCCATGCGAGGGATGAATCCAGAGAGCGTAGACTGGGAGGTCATCTCTATTGCCGAAAATGGAAATAAAGTCCTAACCGAACGCATCGACCGATTCGATATGCCTGGAAATAAGAAAATTGATCTTCCAGTCATGGGCACGTTCGAGATAACTGACGGAAAAATTAGTGCATGGAGAGATTATTTTGATCTGTCAACCTTTACCGACCAGATGGCATAGGCCACCTTTTTAATAAACACTGGCGGAGGAAATGATGACAATTACCACTCACAAGACATTCTGCCGCTTTTGCCATGCCTATTGCGCCATCGAGGTCGACGTTGAGGATGGAAAACCTATCAAAGTGCGGGGCGACACAGAAGACCCTGTTTATGGAGGCTATACCTGCCTAAAAGGGAGAGAACTCCCAGAGCAGTACACCACTCCTCTTCGTGTATCAAAATCACTAAAGCGTACGCCTGACGGAGACTTTCGAGAAATCGAGACTAATCAGGCAATGGACGAAATTGCAGCAAAAATCCAACAACTCATCAAAGACTATGGACCACGATCCATTGCAACCTATGTCGGCTCATACGGATATCAAAACTCCGCCGCTCTGGTGATCCCAAAAGCTTGGCACCAAAGCATTGACTCACCCTCCTACTATACATCTGTCACTATTGATCAGCCTGCAAAAGCCTTATCTGCCTCTCGTTTCGGAACTTGGGGAGGCGGCACACATAAATTTACAGATGCCGACGTCTGCATGATGATCGGAAACAATCCTGTTGTGTCTCAATTTACTCCCTTTGGCGGCCCGCCTCCTTTTTCTCCGTACGCAAGAATTCGTGACGAAATGAAAAAAGGCATGCAGATCATTGTTGTGGATCCCCGACGAACCGAGGTTGCAAATCGGGCAACAATGCACCTCCAGGTAAATCCAGGGGAAGATGCTACTCTAGTTTCTGGAATGATTAATATCATCCTTAGTGAAAATCTCTACGATCAAGACTTCTGCCGACATCACGTGGTCGGTCTCGAAGAGCTAAAACAACGAGTTGAACCCTTCGTCCCAGACTACGTTGCAAGACGATGTGGTATCGAGCCGGATCAACTGATCACTGCGGCAAGAATGTTTGGTAAGGCTAATCGCGGTGTCGCCGTTGGTGGCACAGGGCCTGATATGGCACCACATGGAGTATTGACTGAGCACCTAATACTGACGCTCAACACCATCTGCGGGCGATTCAATAGAGAAGGCGAGTCGGTCCCTAACCCAGGTATGATTGCACCGCCGATACCGAGGCGTGCTGAAGTCCATGAGGCTAGGCCCGCCTTCGGGCATGGTCCCCGTTCCCGCGTACGAGGCCTTGGGGAAATTATCGGCGAAATGCCTACTGCTGCGCTTAATGACGAAATTCTATTGGACGGTAAAGGCCAGGTTAAAGCACTGATATGCCTTGGCGGTAACCCGATGGTCGCATTTCCCGACCAGGACAAAACTAAATCCGCAATGGACAAACTTGAACTGCTAGTCTGCGTCGATCTATACAAGTCCGCCACAGCTAAACTAGCCGATTACATTATAGCTCCAACGATTTCTCTCGAAAGAGACGACATGACTATACTAACCGACACTTGGTATGACGTTCCTTACGCTCATTATACAAAAGCCGTTCTACCAAGGAACGAGCAGAGTCGCGAAGAGTGGGAAATTTATTGGGAAATTTCTCATCGAACCGGAATTCCTATTGAGTTGCCAGGCGGCCAGCTTGACCCGAGCAAACGACCATCCAAGTACGACGTCCTAAAACTGATTACGGCAAATTCTCGAGTACCGATCGATGAAATGCGAGCAAAAGGCAAAGGCCATGTCTATAACGAAATCGATGTCCGAGTTGAACCGGGACGAGACGACCGGAGCGCAAAACTGCTACTCTTACCGGAAGGTGTGGCTGACGAAATCACCCAAGTTTACGAAGAGAACAATTGGCTCGATGGAAAAATCGTTGATGATGGCAAAGAGTATACCCATCTGCTCATCAGTCGTCGGGTTAAACATGTATTCAACTCGTCGGGTCAACAACTCAGTAATCTCCAGAAAAAAGGTACAACTAACCCTGCATACATGCATCCCTCTGATCTAGATGCTCTTGGCATAGAGTCCGGAGAACTTATCGAAATTAAAGGTGCCGCTGGGATGCTTATTGGCGTCGCCGAAGCTGCAAGTGACGTAAAACCCGGAGTTATCTCTATGGCCCACGCTTGGGGAGACATACCAGGCAATTGGGGGGAAGTCAGAGAAAAAGGAGCTAGCACTAACAGGCTCATAGACGACGATAGAACCTACGATAAAATCACGGGCCAACCCAGGATGACCGCAATCCCTGTCAACCTGCGTCATGTGCATATGGAAAAAGCCTGAGACACATGTCAGACATTCAAAGTCTTCTTTTCGTGCGACACGGAGAAACAATAGGAAATCTCGAACAGATCGCTCACGGGCAGACTGAATCTCCACTAAATCATCGGGGTATCAAACAAGCCACTGAAACCGCAGGTATGCTTGTAAACTGGCAACGAAGCTACGACTTAGTATATGCCAGCCCACTGTCTCGGGCACAACATACTGGCCAAATCATTGCCGACGCACTAAATCTTTCATTGCACACTAAGGAGGACCTGAAAGAAGGCTCTCTGGGTGACTGGGAAGAAGTCAGTTACGAGGAACTAGATCAGTTGGGTTACGCTCGGAAGTCAATCCGAGATGATGACTTCATGGAACACAGAGGCGAATCACCAAATCAATTAGGTCAACGCATCGAGAATGCCGTCGCGCAAATTAAAGAGGCACACCCCAGCCAAAATATCATTATTGTTAGCCATGGCGCAGCAATCGCCCATTTCCTAGCCCGTATTTTGAAAACAAAACCAGCCTTCGGATATCAATATCTAATGCACAACGCAGCGATCACTGAAGTTGAGTTTACGAAAAGCCAAGAACCGGCGATGACGATTTTCAATAGGTATGAACACCTGCCAACAGAACTCCTGGCAGACCCATTGCGGAAAGACCAAAATGTCCAAGAGTAAAACACCGCTGGTTATTGATGAACTTACTACTGAGTGGTTAGAGTCAACGCTGGAGCCTTACCTCCACGGTGCAAGCCTGATTGACTTTTCAGCAAATATAATAGGCGTGGGCGAAGGTTTCATGGGTCAACTCGCCAGAGTCACTCTCAACTATGCCGACAGTGACACCGATGCTCCCTCCAGCCTTATCGCAAAGTTTGCAGCGACCCGACAAGATACCCGCGATATGGCTGCTGACCAGAACCTTTATGAACGAGAAATTGGGTTCTATCGAGATATTGGCGAAGCGGCCGGTGTACCTGTGGCCAACTGTTATTTTAGTGAGTATTTAGCGGAGACCAATCACTTCGTTTTGCTGCTCGAAGACCTTGCACCCGGCGAACCGACTGATCAGGTGGTCGGCGCAGACCGAGATACGTCCCGAGAGGTTATCGAACAATTTGCTAGGTTACATGCCAAGTGGTGGAATAATGAAAGTCTGCACGACTATCAGTGGGCCAAGTGGATAGTCAAGTCAGCTCCGATGGAACAGACACTAGAACTTTATGATAAAAGTGTGGAGGAAGTGGAGGCGCACGGCAAGTTCGATCAATATCCGGAAATGAAGCGTTTGATAAGACTGTTACGACCGCTCTTTAAGTTCGACCCTGAACCGCCCTACCCTTTCACCCTTACTCATGGCGACCTCCGCTCCGACAACATCATTCATCCAACGGAAGACGGTGGGCGATTCGCTATCATTGACTGGCAGCTATCAGGCATCGGCGATCCTGTTAATGATATTGTTCGATGGCTGACTCAGAGCATTACCATCGAAGATCGACGAGCCACCGAGGCTGAACTATTAAAACTGTACCACGATCGTCTCATCGAGTATGGCGTAAAAGACTACACATATAAGAAGTTTCTGAACGATTATCGTCTTAATATCATAGTCGTTTACCTCATGTTTTCCATGTCGATGGACGCAGTCGATCAATCGTCTGAACGGGCCCAAGCTCTGTTCCATCAATTTTACTCGAGACTAGACTCAGCAATGGCTGATTGGGAAGTCGAAAATAATCTGAAAATACTGCCTTTTATCTATCCATTCATAAAATTCGGACTCATCCTTAAAAAAATCTTTAAAGGAGTCAAAAGAACTTGAAGATCGTAGACAGCAGAAGCAACTGGAGACATATAGACGAAGTGCTAGAGTCAGAATCAGACGATTGGCGCCGGCACATGCTCTTGCAATTAAAGGAACATGTTCAAGCGGAGTGCGGTAGCAATCTTGAGGCATTGCTCGATACCATGGCGGATGAGCCTGCCTTTCATATCTGGTCAGCGAATGAAGATAGTGGGCCAAAAGGCGCAGATAAGCTCAGGGAGTTTTATTCGGGCCTGATCGAGTCTGGATCCAATCGCTTTGAATATGCAGTTGAACGGATCATTATCGGCGACGACACTTTAGTTACTGAGGGAGAGCTATACACGCCTTTCTCGGGAGAACAATTGACCGCGATGGGCCTCGAAGGTTTCGACAAAGACAAGTACTACGCGACCCGCGGCAGAACGGTAACGTTTTGGCCATTTGAGACGTCAACAGGAAAAATTATTGGCGAGGATATTTATTCCCTGACGACAGATATTACTGACGCAGAGGAAGTTATCCTAAACGAATATACGTATGGAGAAAATTGATGAAAGCAGCCGTGTTTACTGGTCCAGGAGATCCACTGAGTATCAAGGAGATATCAGAACCTGTAATGCAACCCCATGAAATGCTAGTCCGAGTAGCTCGCTGCGGCATCTGTGGCACTGATATACACGCCTCGCGTGAAGGACCTTTTATGGCACCACCAAATACAGTTTTCGGCCACGAGTTTTCAGGAGAAATCATCGATATAGGACCAGAGGCAATAAACGAGGGGTTCAATATAGGCGATCGAATAACCTCTCTGCCATTTATCCGTGACGAGACTATTGGTCTTGGTGCAGTCACTGGAGCCTATGCAGAATATGTCCGCGTAGGACCTGAGTCTGTTGTTCGTTTGCCAAATGAACTTGACGACACATCAGGCGCATTAGTTGAACCACTCGCCGTCGGCCTACACTCAATAAAAATGGCCGGTGACATCGCCGAAAAAAATATCCTCATTATTGGTGCAGGCCCGATCGGCCTTTCCTGCGCAATCTGGTGTCGCTTTTTCGGCGCCCGCTCCATCGTTATCAGTGAAATGTCCTCTGCCCGAATAGAAATGGCCAAAAAACTAGGCTTTTCAGAATTCATTGATCCGACAAATGATGTCGCAGCCCAATTCTTGAGCCTTACCGGTCACGAAGCTGAAATTCAATTCGAGTGTGTGGGAGCGCCCGGCATGCTTCAGCAATGTATCGAACGCGCGCCTAAATTCGGTACCGTCATGGCAATCGGTGTCTGTGATCACCCTGACACGATAATTCCCCTAGTTGCCCTGTCCAAAGAAGTGACGCTTCGTTGGGCGGTCGCCTATGAAAAGGCTGACTTCGAGTTCACCATTGACATGATGACCCATGGGCGGATAGATGCAACCGCCATGGTCACACATGTGGTAACCCTAAAAGAGCTTCCTGAAATATTTGAGGCATTACGAAACCCGACAGACCAGTGCAAGGTCTTAATCGACCTGACATGAAACAGCCAGGCACGACAAGCTAAAATTATGAACTTTGGAGATCACAGCGAGATAAGCAACTTACCCTTGTGCCCGCCTGTCATAAGCTTGATAAGTGCACCTGGAAAATTTTCAATGCCATCCTCAATCTGTTCAGGCAAAGAGAGCTCGCCGCGCTGAATCCAATCCGCAATATCAGCCTCCATCGTCGAAAATTGCTCTGCGTAATGGTCGACTGTAAAACCCAACATCGAAGCATTTCTTTCAGGAATCCGAAGGTAAAGAGAAGGGCCCGTTACCTTAGTCATATCGTTATACTGCGAGATTGCGCCACAAATGACCACTCGAGCGCATTTGGCAATATTATCTAAAGCGGCGTCGAGCACATCACCACCTACATTGTCAAAGAAGACATTGATGCCCTCCGGGCACAACTCCCGAAGATTTTCAACCAGGTTTCCCGATTTGTAATCCACCGCATCATGACAGCCAATTTCCTTTCTAAGGAAATCGCACTTCTCCGCTCCACCTGCTATACCAATAACCTTCGCGCCAGCTATTTTCGCAATCTGACAGGCCATGGAACCAACAGCACCAGCTGCGGCTGATACCACCACAGTTTCCTCAGCTTTTACCTGCGCAACACAAATCATACCTGCATAGGCAGTAAGGCCCGTCGTCATGCCAAGTGCCCCAAGATATGTACGAGCAGGGACATTGGACTCGTCTAGCTTCCGGAGCATTGCAGCAGGCCAGACAACATGAGTCTGTGCACCCATCGGCCCAAAAACTGCATCACCTTGTTGTAACTCGGATGAACGAGAATCAATCACTCGACCAACACCGAGAGCCATGACTGGCGCCTCCAAATCCACTTTACCATGGTGACCGTCCCTATCATCTAGCATCGTTCGAATGAAAGCATCGATAGAAAGGTGTTCGACTTTCAAAAGCACTTCACCATCTTCAAGCGGCTTAATCTCAGCGTCTACCAGCGCGAAGTCCGATTCAGCAGGCTCGCCATCAGGTCTCTGCGTCAATACTACTTTTCGACTCATTGCCATTTACATACCTCCCGAAACACGAATAACTTGCCCTGTTACCCATTCGGTCGCCGGTGACAGGAGGTAGAGCGCTGCGGCGCCAAGATCTCTTGGCGTACCTAATCGACCCGAAGGCAGTTTCAGAGCCTGCTCAATACCCGGAAGTTGTTCTTCATTGATGTTCAAGGCAGTCATCATAATTTCGGTCGGAACAAAACCTGGCATGATGCAATTCACCCTGATACCGGGACCCAATTCCTTTGCAAAAGTCCGTGTCATCATGTTGACACCAGCCTTAGCTGCGGCGTAATGGCCGCTTCCCTCTATAACATCCTCTGCTGCAAGTGACGAGATGTTCAGGATCCGTCCACTTCCTTCCATATATCTCGCTGCGATAGCGGAACAACGCCATACCGCAGTAAGGTTGAGCGCAATTGTCGAATCCCATTCTTCGCGCGGCAGATCAACAAGAGGTGCTTGGATGGGAGAACCACCGGCATTATTAACCCACATATCGAGGCGACCAAATTCGTCAACCGCTCGCCTAGCCAATTCTTCAATAGACTCATCGCTGGTCACATCCGTGGTCACAGCCAAGGCACTGCCGTTGGCCGCAATAATGTCATCTGCAACTTTTTGAATTTCCTCAGTGCGCCTGGCAGCAGTTACGACTGTGGCGCCATATTCCGCCAAGACATGTGCAATACCCTCGCCAATACCGCGGCCCGCACCAGTCACAACAGCAACTTCACCAGTTAAATCAAAAAGGTCAGATGACATATACTCTCCCTAAGGTGTAATCTTTAAAATCCAGTTATAGCTGACGGTCATTAAACGTTGGCCACTCAGGACATGTCAACGCATCAGGGGAAAACTATGTCACGTGAACGATTGATAGAAATGGCGCGCAACAACATGGAGCATGCTAATGCCGGAACAATCCCTCAGACGGACGACATCTTTCGGGTACCTGTGGGTAACTATTTCGAAGAGGAACGCTGGCGCGATGAGATGACTAAAGTCTTTCAAAGAATGCCTCTTATGCTTGCAATGACGGCTGAATTGCGAAGTCCAGGTGATTACAAGGCCATGAATGTTGGCGGCACTCCCCTGCTGATCTGCAGAAATCGAGAAGGGAAAGTCAAAGCCTTCATCAATAGTTGCAGTCACAGGGGTGCACAATTAGTCGACGAAGGCACAGGAAGCACTAACAAGTTCACGTGCCCCTACCATGCTTGGACCTACAGTCTGAATGGAGAATTAGCTGGAATCTTTGCGCCTGACGAATTTGGTGAAATTGATCGCAGCTGTCACGGTCTAACCGAACTACGCAGTCTTGAAAAGGCCGGGTTAATCTGGGTAACGCTTGATAAAGATTCCACGTTGGATATAGAAACTTTCTTATCTGGCTACGACGACATGTTAGCTCACTTCGGCTTCGAGGACTGGCATCACTTCGCAAGCCAAAGAGTGGAAGGGCCTAACTGGAAAATAGCATATGACGGCTACATGGATCTCTATCACCTTCCAATTCTACATAAGGCGACGTTTGGGCCAGAATATCCGCACCAAGCCATCTATTACAGCTGGGGCCCGCACCAGCGAGTTGCTGGGCCAACCCGCGGCATGGAGGGCTTACTTGGCGAAGATACGGAAAAATGGCCCACTGAGTTTCTGGTCGCAGGCGTTTGGACAATCTTCCCTCATGTTTCCATAGCTGGCTTCGACGGGGGCGGGCGATCTGTGATGATCTCACAATTGTTTCCAGGCGACACTCCCGGAACCTCCTACACCATCCAAAACTACATGATGGCCGAAGAACCTGATGAAGCAAGTCGTAAGGCCGCCAGGGATCAATTCGACTTTCTACGCTACGTCGTGCAGGAAGAAGATTATGCGACCGGTCTTAAGCAACAAAAAGCCTTAGAGTCCCGAGCTAAAGAATATGTGATGTTCGGTCGGAACGAAGGCGGCGGCCACAACTTTCATCGGTGGGTCGACGAGATTCTGGAAACGTCGGACGAAGATTTACACAAGCTTTTCCAAACAGGGTAATAAATCATGCAACATATTATTGTTGACAAGCCTCTTGAGGGCGTCTCCCGAATTACTTTAAACCGACCAGATTCTCGGAATGCGCTTAACAACAATCTGAGGGGAGAAATTTACAGCACACTTGAAGCTAATGATAATGACGAATCTATTCGCGTCACTATTATAAGGGGAGCAGGTAAGGCTTTCTGCGCAGGCTACGATTTAAAATCCAATACCAATCTCGATAGGCCATTTCACACTGCCGGTGGTGATGGCAGCTGGGCTCGTCACGTCGTTGACGGAGCATTCCGCGTCTGGGATTTAGCCAAGCCAGTTATCGCGCAGGTGCATGGTTATTGTTTGGCTGGCGGGACAGAGCTAGCAACTTCCTGTGACCTCGTCTATGTAGCCGAAGATGCTCAGATCGGTTACCCGGTTGTCCGCAGCATGAGCCCGCCTGACAACCAATTCTTTCCATGGATCGTAGGAATGCGCAGAGCAATGGAGATGATGTTAACCGGTGACGCGATAACAGGTACCGAAGCTGTTCAACACGGTTTCGCAAACCGCGCATTTCCAATCGATCAGCTTGAGACGGAGGTTCTTAGGGTCGCTGAAAAGGTTGCCAAAGTCCCCACCGATCTCGAGCAGATGAATAAACGTGCGGTGCATCGGCAGATGGAACTAATGGGTATGCGTGCCGCCATACGGCAAGGTACAGAAATCCAAGCACTGGCTTTCCATACTGACTCCACCCGTGCTCATTTCAAAGAACTAGCAGCCGGTCTTACTGATGCGCTATCCAAGAGAGATGGGAAATTTGGCGATTACAGGACTACCGACGACGAGGGATGATACTAAAGCTGATCTCTGACCTCAGAAAGTCGCTCGATACTCGCCAGGCATTGCGACTGGTCTTGGCTAATGTTGCGAACTATAACATCCGTATATCCAAGCATCTGCAACGTGCTCAGCTGTTCACTTACCTGCGCTATTGAACCAATCAGAAGAGCCTCAGGGTCGATGCCCCGGTAACCTTTGTCAATATAGGGTGACATAGTTCTGACTGCCTCTTCCGCCGATTCACCCACATACATGTCACGACGAATTGCTGAAGCGGTAGGTGTTCGGTCAAATTCTTCACAGTAACGATGGTAAAGGGTTATCCCGTCTGCTGCGCTGCTAAGCGTCAGGCCAGGTGAGGCCAACCAAGCATCTCCCATACGAGCAGTCCGACGAATCGCTCGATCAGCAGTAGCACCGACCCAAACCTCAACCGTTTCTGGGGGGATTGGTGAAATCCTAGCCTGGTCGATGCCCCAATAACGACCTTCGCTAACGCTTTCTCCTGCCCAAAGTTGCCTCAGGACATTCAGGCTGGCGGTGAACATGCCAACTCTCTTGGAAAGATCTATGCCCATCCTAACTCCTTGAGGCTCATCACCGAGACCACACTGCATAATAAAAGGGCCTTCAGACAAAGAGGCTAGGGTTCCTATTTGTTCCGCTAGCAGAACAGGGTGCCAAAGTGGCAGGAGATAGAGCGCACCGAAAGGCTTGCTGCCCCACTCCGCCAACATACGAGCCAGGATCACATTATTCTGGTAATAAGTCGACGCAGTCACATGATGATCACCGACGAACAGAGAATCGAGTCCGGCCTCCCTTGCAGACGCAGTTCGTTCAATCATGTGTCGCGCGCCTGTTCGCGGATCATCTACGAAGTGCAGTGAACAAACTGAGATACCTATCTTCATGCAGCCACCCTAATCATCAAACAGATTTTTTAGGCGATTAAGTGGCTCATCTGGTTCGATAGGATTTTCTAAAAAATCCGACTCCTGAGCTAATTGCCCTGCCTCGCCGAATAAAGCGTCTAGTTCAGACTTAGCTCGATTTACTCGTGAACCATTTGAAGCCTCAAATCGATTAGCCGGTTTAAAGAAGTCGCAAAAATTAGCGTTCGCTTTTTCAACTGGAGGCTCTGCACGGTCATGATCACAATACGGGCGTTTCTCAGCATTATAGTGACGGCACATCCGACAGCAACGCAGAACTTCGAAACATTGGGGGCAGTTCTCATGCCGGCTGATGGGTCTGGGCACATCAACCAAGGTGCTTCCACAATTCCAGCAAACAAGCTTCTCGGTCATGTTGGTTCTACCTCAAAGAAACTTTTGAGCTATCGTTTATTGCGCCTATAACAGCAGCGTTATGATAGCCGGCTCGACACAGGTCAGTCACGCAACGTCCAGCCTCGTCTTCCGGCAGAGCAACGAGAAGGCCACCGGAAGTTTGCGGGTCATAGAATATAGCTGGGGATTGCTGATGTCGCAGCGAACGGCGATTACTGGCATGAAGACTACTTTGAAGCCCCTCTCCGAGACAATCAAGAGCACCAGGCAAAACTGGCAAGCTGGAGACAGCTATCTCTGCACCAAAAGACTGTCCTAACATCTCTTCCAAATGTCCACCAAGACCAAACCCGGTGATATCCGTGCAGGCATGAATATTGTATCGACTGAGGACCCTAGCGGCCTCACGGTTGGACAACAACATGCTCTCAATAGCCCCCTGAACCCAATCACCTCGAGCCCGGTATTGCATATTCGCCGCCAGCAACGTGCCTGTTCCCAATGGCTTCGTAAGAATCAAAACGTCAGCGGGCTTTACTGCCGACTTCGGCCACGCCTTGCTCTTCTCAACAAAACCATTTACCGTAAAACCGATACTAAGCTCCACACCCTCACTGGTGTGTCCGCCGAGGAGCCTTGCTCCTTCTTCATCTAGCTGGTGAAGTACTCCCCGCATGATCTGCGTCAACAAGCCACGCGTGATATCCGGTTTCGCGAATGGCAAAGTCAACGCGGCCAGCGCACTATCTGCCTGACCACCACAAGCATAGATATCAGAGAAAGCATGACAAACTGCAATACGAGCTTGCAAATAAGGATCATCAATGATCGATCTAAAATGATCTACCGATTGGATCAATTGCTTACCGTCCAAAACGTCTACGTATGCCGCGTCATCAGTCGGAGCGGCATCTCCGAGTAACTCGCCTATGACGTCCGACAGCAAATCCGCGCTAACTTTCGAACCACAGCCACCACAAATCATCTGCTCGTCAAATTCCTGCAGCAACGGGCTAACAGGTCTGTTTTCCATAGCTGGTAGATCACTAAACCGCCGCATGAAACGCCGGTCAATCCAATTTTTCAGGCTCCATACCCAGTCGCCTCCGACACTCAAACCATTACGGCTTGCAACAGCGTGTTTTGCCCCTGTCGAAATTAGGCTGAGGTAGTGCTTTTGGGGTCTAAAAGACAACAGGCTGTTACTGTGCAGGAAGTTGCGGATATTTAGATAAAGAGGTTTGCCCTGGCGTACAGCAAAAACCCCCGCTTTAGGTCGCTTATGCAGAATCAATGAAGCGCAGTCGCCCACCGCAAATACATTATCGAACGAGTCTGTTTGCAGGGTCTCTCTGATCAGGATAAAACCTTCTTGATCCACAGAAAGCCCGGACTCACGGAACCACTTTTGAGCCGAGGCGTGCGTCACGCAAAAGACCTTATCAGCAGCAAGTTGACGTCCATCACTTGCGTAGAGTCGACCATCTTCGTGGCATACCGCATGGAAATTAGCATGGAAGCTGACATCTTTTGCAGCTATCTCTCTCTCGAAGCGCCGACGCACGCCTGCCGGGAATTCCTTCAGCATTATTGGTGCTTCACCGACCAACTGTATAGAAGGAATCAGGTGTGAGGGGCGCCGTCTAAAAAAATGATCAACAGCGAGACACAGCTCCACACCACCCGCACCTGCACCAACAAACGCCAAATGCTCGAACTTATTCTCCTCCAACTCAGCTAAAAAGCGCTGCCATCGCGCAAGAAACAAGCTAATCGGTTTTACAGGTATCACACCATCACCGCTAAGACCACCTGGTGCTGGCGTTGATCCCACGTCGATCGACAATAAATCGTAGCGCAACGGCGGCCGATCACCGATATCAACCAATTGTTCTATCGGATCAAGCCCTTTCACCTGCGCTCTGATGAAATCAGCACCGGCAAATTGACAGAGAGGAACAAGATCAATATGTGCTTCATCGCGTGAATAGTGACCCGCAATCAGGCCCGGCAGCATTCCACTGTATGGCGTCGACGTTTCGGGGCTGACCAACGTTACCTTCAACCCTGGGATAGGGTCCATCGCCAACATACGTAAAAATATCACGTGGCTGTGACCACCCCCAGCCAGCAAAAGTTCGCGAGCAATCGGAGTCTGTTTCATAGTCAGGCCTTGACTTCCTGAAACTGCAACTCATGTAAGGTTCGATAAAGGCCCCCTAGTTCTAACAACTCTGCATGTGTGCCATGTTCCAAAACACTGCCATGCTCCAAAACCAGGACTTTATCGGCTTGCTGAATAGTCTGCAGTCGATGCGCAATCAATATCGCCGACCGATCGAGCAAGAGTTTCCGCAGTCCATCTTGAATAAGCTGTTCTGTTTCTGTATCTATACTCGCGGTCGCCTCATCCAGGACCAACACTTCAGGGTCGGCTGCAAGGACTCGCGCAAAGGCCAGAAGCTGTCGTTGTCCCTGCGACAAGTTTGCCCCCCTTTCCAACAAAATAGTGTCATATCCGTAGGGTAACTGCGAAATAAAACCGTGGGCATTGACAATCTTGGCTGATTCGATTGCTTGATCTCTAGAAATCGCTGAACTATCTAGGGCGATATTGTCTAGGATGGTACCTGAGAAAATATGAAAATCTTGCAGCACAACCCCGATTCGTTTTCTGACATCCTTTGAATGCAGCCTGTTAATGTCAATGCCATCCAAAAAAATCCTACCATCAGGAAAATCATAGAATCGGCCTAGCAAACGGATCAGAGTACTTTTACCAGACCCAGTAGGGCCAACTATTGCAAGCTTCTCTCCCGCATCGACGCTGAATGAGACATCTTTGAGGATTGGCTTGTCGGCCTCATAGGCAAAACTAAGATTTTTGAATTCTATACTGCCAGCTACACGTGTAGGCAGCTCTATAGGCTCAGCTGGTTCGTGGACTTGTTCGTCCCAATCCAATGCCTGAAAAATACGCTCACCGCTAGCCATGGCTCTAAACAGCACGTTCAACTGTTCACCAAGTGTAACTACCGGCGTAAACAACATGTTCATGAAACGAGTAAATAGGATTACACCACCAATAGTCATTTCATCTTGGACAACCTCCCCCGCACCAAACCAGATTATCAACCCCAGCCCAACGGCTGTAAGACTATCGTTAAAAGCACCATAAAAGGTCGATAGATTAATCGATTGATACTCATAACGTCGGTTCTCTTTATTCAGACGCGTATAGCCTAGTAGGTTCCTAGCCTCTCTTCCGCTTAGTTGAACCACCTGTAGACCGGACAAATTTTCTTGCAAATTCTGATTCATCGCCGATACAGTGTTTCGTACAATCCGAAAAACTTCTCGAGACGCCTGCCTGAAAAAGTAAGTCGCGACGCCCACGACCGGCACTAGGCAGAGAAGTATCAGAGTTAATTTGACGCTTGCGCTGAACATGACCAGCAATGCGACAAAGAAAGGTACGAACTCACCCACTAGCGATCCCATCCCTCGCAGCATTTCGTACAAGGCTTCAACATCATTGGTTACACGAGTCATAATTCGACCAACAGGGACTTTGTCGTAGAATGCGCTGGGGCGCGTTTCCATGTGAGTGAACAGATCTTGTCGTAGATCTCGCAACCCACTAACTATCGCTTTGGAAAGCGTCATCCGATGCCAATGTCCCGCAAGGGCGACAAGACTCATGAAAAATGCAAACAATAGGCCTACTGCAATCAACGGACTGACGCCCACGAAGTTCTCGATTTTCCTCGTTAACTCAATCATGCCCAAATCCGGCATCTCGGACGCTGTTTCACCTACGATGATGTAATCCACCAATACCCTTGATATCAGTATCTCCATAACGACAGTGGCATAACTGGCAATGAGCACAAGAACTGTACTGATCAGCAGACTGATCCGATAAGGTTTTAGCCAGTTCATCAACCTGCTAAGCAGATGTAGATTGAGTATGGAACCTGACAACTCGGCATCGAACATGCTGTGGTCTCTCTTAACCGCCTCACTCATGCAGCCGACTCCTGGAGTGTCTGAATTCTTTCAAGCTGCGCATAGGCGCCATTCAGTGCGAGAAGTTCTTCGTGACTCCCTATTTCAACAATTCGTCCTTCATCAAGCACAACTATGCGATCCGAATGTCGCAATGTTGAAATCCGATGAGATACAAGAATCGTCGTTTTACCGCGACGTAACTTTTTCAAACGCGAAAGAATGTGTTCCTCTGTTTCGGTATCAACACTGGAAAAACAATCATCAAGGATAAGTATCGGTGAATTTCGAATTAACCCGCGAGCAAGTGTAGTACGCTGACGCTGACCACCTGACAAAGTCACACCACGTTCGCCTACAATAGTATCCATCTGGAGAGGGAACTCACTGATAGATTCTTTTAAGGAAGCAGACTCTGCAGCATCCCAAATCAGTTCAAGGTTCCGTTCCGGGTCATCGTAGCTGATATTGTTATGAATAGGCTCACCAAACAAGAAAGCATCCTGCAAAACCTGGGCAACATCTGTCCTCAATTGTCCCAACGGATAGTCGCACACGTCATGTCCATCGATAAAGACCTGCCCTCTTGGTGTATCGACAATCCGAGTAAATAGTTTCAAAAGCGTACTTTTACCAGACCCAATTCGTCCAACAATCGCCAAAGACTCACCGGGCTCTACTTTAAGACTCACCTTATCAAGCACCCATTTTTCGTTGCCCGGATAAACAAATCGAACCTGCCGCAACTCTAATCGACCGCCAATGCGTTCAGGCGTCTCGCCAGTAGGAGAATCCTCAATTTCTGGTTCTGTGTCGAATATTTCAAACAGTCGGTCTGTCGCAACTACCGCTCGTTGTAACAACATCACCATCATTCCTGCCATGCGAATTGGCTGAAGCAACATATTAAGACAAGCCAAAAAAAACACTAGATCACCAACACTCATCTGATTATTCATGACAAGATAACCGCCATAAAAAATGATGATGAGTTGGGCAACGGCTGCAAGGAATGGCATCCAGGCTGTCATCAAGGAGTTGATTCTGGCCTGTTCATAAAAAGCGCTGGCATATTTATTGTTTGTCCACCAGAACCGCTTTATTTCATTCTCTTCCTGCACCTGAGCCTGGATCGTTCTAATCCCTGATAGGTTTTCTTGGGTATGTGTTGAGAGATCGGAGAGCTTTTCTTGGACTTCCCTTGAAGATCGTCCCATCTGCCCGGTCATCCTGATGGCGTAGATAAAAATGGCAGGCAACACGGGCAGTATGAGAAGTGTTAACTCTGTAGATTTAAACAACATCGCTGTGACGCCAAACAGTGGCGCGAAGACCATGATGACGAAAGCGATTAAGCCGAAAGCAATCAAGCGTTGAATTAACGCAATATCTTGAACGGCCCGAGTCATAACATCACCGATCGATATTCGAGCATAGAACTCCATACCCTGCCGCAGCACGGCAGGATAGAGGCGCTGTCGTAGATCGTAAGATACTAAAATACCCACTCGCCTAATCGCTCGACGAGCATAAGAAACCGCAAGGAAACGCAACCCAACGAAGAATATTATTCCTAAAGTAATTGATCCGATAGAAAAGTCCATGCCCATTGTGTCGAGCGACAGCCCTATCTGATCTATGCCCTGGCCAACCAGATAATAGGTGGAGACCTCAAAAAAACGTGCGAGAAAGAAGGCAAAGAAACCCAGATATATTCGACCCTGGTACTGCTTCATGATCGGCAATAACCGTTTCAGCGAACGCAAACTTATTCCCGCCGTTAAAAAGCGCTATTTTGCCACAAACTCCCGACAGACGAAGTCGATATTGACAGCAACGTGTATACTCCCGCGATGTTTTCTAAAGGCACATTCAATGCATGAATCATCCAGGCGTCTGATGAATCCAACAGTCCTGGTCCTAGCATTTACGAGCGGTTTCATCATCATGTCGATTGAACTACTCGGTGGACGAATTCTAGCCCCCTACTTTGGCAGCAGCATTTATGTTTGGGGAAGCATAATCACTGTTTTTATGGTTGCTCTTTCGGTCGGCTATCTCCTTGGCGGTCAACTATCTTTAGTTAAACCTAACCTGGCACGTTATGGACTTTTCTTTATCGCCGCCGCATTTACAGCAATACCGACGATCACTTTTGGGGAAAACTTGATGGATTGGGTATTCGAACGGGTTGAAGATCCCAGGTACGGATCACTTCTGGCTGCTACGATTCTCTTTTTCATTCCGACGGCTATCCTCGGGATGATCGCACCCTATTCGGTCAGGCTATTAGTCACTGAATCTCACTCTAGCGGGAAAGTAGCTGGAAGCTTATATTTCGTGTCGACGCTTGGCAGCGCTCTAGGAACACTTATCACATCTTTTTATCTCGTATTGCTCTTCGAGATTAACCAGATCCTAACCACTATGGCCGGCGCATTAGTTGCTTGCTTCATCATAGCCATCGTAGTCAATCAAAGGATTAAACACGCGTGAAAAGAGTTGCATTTCTAATTTTGTTGCTTTGCATCGGACAAAGCGTTGTGGCAGACGTCATTCACCGTGAAAAATCGTTGTACCGTAACATCCTCGTCACCGAGAGGGGCGAACGACGTTGCCTGGCCTTTTCTGTAAAAAAGGAACGCCGTAACCAAACTTGTATGAACATCAACCAGCCAAAACAGATTGTCTTCCCTTATGTCAGAATGACCTTCGCTGGCCTGATGGTAAACCCCAAGCCCCAGAATATGCTAATGATTGGGCTAGGGGGAGGCACAATCGCCACGGTTCTTATGGAGATTTACCCCGACCTGGAGATGGATCTTGTGGAAGTTGACGAGTCCGTTGTGAAGGTAGCCCATGAATATTTTGAATTTCGAGCTTCAGCAAACGCAAGAGTCTTAACTCTTGATGGCCGAGTATTCGTTCGTCGTGCTCTACAGAGCGGACAACAATACGATCTAATTATTCTCGATGCTTACAATGGTGACTATATCCCAGAGCACCTGATGACCCGTGAATTTCTCAATGACGTAAAAAAAATACTCACAGGCCAAGGTACATTGGTCGCTAACACTTTCGCTGGAAGCAAATTGTATGCTCATGAATCGGTTACCTACAACGACGTCTTCGGTCCATTCATCAACCTTAAGATGCCAGGAACTGGAAACCGAGTCATTATAGCCAGTAAAGCCAAGTTACCTGATCAAGGTTATCTAATAGAGCAGGCAAACCAACTGAATCCAAAACTCGAACCATTCAGCGTAAATCTCAAACGTTTCCTGCCATATCTCAGCAGAGAGACCGACTGGAATTCATCTACTAGGGTGCTAACGGACCAGTATTCTCCAGCCAATTTGATGCTCCGCAAATAACCGAGAATAATATTTGCTGAAGAAAGCAATCTAATTACATCCAAAAATATCATTTAGGAGACAGACGATGTCCAGACGAGACCAAATCCGATTAAGCGAAGAAGAAATGCTGGACTACCTTAAAACTTCCAGAACCATGATCATGGTGTCTAATGGAAAAAATGGGTATCCACACCCCATGCCTATGTGGTTCGCGGTCGGCGACGACAAAAACATCTACATGACGACTTTTAAAAAAAGTCAAAAGATCAATAACCTGAAGAATGACCCTAGAGTCGCCTTGCTAATCGAATCTGGTGATGCATACCAAGAGTTAAAGAGTCTACTAATCTACACAGAAGTCGAGTTCATTGATGATTTAGAAAGGACTCGAGATATTCTTGAAAAAATAGCTATACAACGTGGGGACATAAAGACAGATGCCAGTGAGGAAATCCGGCAAGGTATGCTAAGGACCGCTGAAAAAAGGATAGGAATGAAGTTTTCTCCCAGGGACATTGTTTCCTGGGATCATACAAAATTAGGCGGAGTTTACTGATAAATAACGAGCAGCTAGTCGCTTGTTCTATCAAAAAAAATCGTCTGACTGCAGCTCACGCGGGCTACAACAAGCGCGTATTATGGCCTTCCCAATACTTGTCGCGGAGCAGACGTTTAAATAGCTTACCCGTCGGATGACGCGGCAATTCTTCCTCAAAGTCTATAGACCTGGGGCATTTAATGTGCGAAATATTCTCACGACAGAATTCGATCAACTCACTTTCGAGCTCGGGGCCAACCTGCTGCCAGTCTTTAGGCTGCACGACTGCTTTAACCTCTTCACCAAATTCTTCATTCGGAACTCCAAAAACGGCCGCATCCATGACTTTGGGATGAGTAACGAGTAAATTTTCCGTCTCTTGAGGGTAAATGTTGACCCCACCCGAAATAATCATGAAACTTTTACGATCAGTCAGGTACAAGAAGCCTTCTTCGTCGAGGTAGCCAACATCACCAAGTGTGGACCACCCATCCGCGTTGCGAGATTCTTCTGTCTTTTCCTTATCATTGAAATACTCAAACTCTCCACCCCCTTCAAAGTAAATCGTGCCTGACTCCCCAGGGGGCAATACTTCACCATTCTCTCCAACAATATGCACTGGCGATAGTAGGGATTGACCAACTGAACCTTTATGACTCAACCACTGCTCCGAGTTAATAGCCACAAATCCATTACCCTCAGAGCCAGCATAGTACTCGTTGATAACCGGACCCCACCAATCAATCATCTGTTCCTTGATTGGAATCGGACAAGGGGCAGCAGCATGGATAGCGCACTCAAGACTCGACACGTTGTATTTCGCCCGATCGGCTTCATCAAGCTTTAACATTCTGATAAACATGGTCGGGACCCACTGACTATGAGTAACCTTATAGGTTTCGATCGCTTGCAATGCAGACTGGGGCTCAAAGTGCTGCATAATAATGCAGGTCGTGCCCATAGAAAGAAAACCCATCGTAAAATTCAGTGGGGCTGCATGATAAAGCGGCGCAGGACTGAGATAAATGCTCTCATCAGTTGCACCATAAAGCATCGCGAAGAGATTCGGTCCAGCGTCTTCGCCGAAAACTTCCTCAGGCAAAGGTTTGAAGACACCTTTTGGTCGACCCGTCGTCCCTGACGAATAAAGCATCGGAATCCCTGTCGACTCATCAACAATCTTCTCTGCGGGGGTTTCATCGAGCGCGTCTTCTAGGGAGTCAAAGCCCGCGATAGCACCATCAAGCATAAAGGCATTCTGACAATTTTCGAGATTCATTTTCTCGGCGACAGCCTGCTGGGCCTTTGATGTAATAAAGACCTTCGCCTCGCAATCGGAAACGATGTAGTCGACTTCATCCTCCTGCAGACGATAGGAGATAGCAGTAAAGTAAAGACCCGATCGCTGAGCACCAAGGGTTATTTGCAATAGTGCTGGGTGGTTTTCAAGCATAAACGCAATATGATCGCCGCGTTTCAGACCTAATTTCCGAAACAATTGAGAAATCTGCATCGAGACATCATCGAGCTGCTTGAAAGTAATTATCTGGCCGGTTTCCGCGATGATATAGGCGGGCTTATCGGGGTGTGCAGCAGATAGATCTCCAGGGTGCATGTTTACCATCCAATGAATACGAACAGTTACAATGCCGATACCCGCTTAAAAAAACAAGCAATGACATCTCCGAAAAATACACCGGCCACTCTCTTCAGTGGTTCTCTTCGCTAGTCTTTGTTATCGTCCCGGTCCTTCTTCAAACCAAGAGCAAATCAGTGACAGACAACAAGCTACTAGCGGAACAATTTTTCACTGCTACCGCCAACGCTGACCGTGAATTGTTCCAAAAAATCTGTGATAAAGATTTTGAAGGAAAACAGAATGATGGGCCTCCCATGTCAGCTAACCAACTAGCTGACTATTCAGCGCTGGTGCTGTCGCGCGTAAATAACTTTAGGTATAAAAACATTGTAAGGTCTTCTACTGAAACAGGTTTCGTCGAGGAGCACGATGTATGCTGCACATTCTCTGACGGTGGCGAACTAAGTCTAAGAGTTTGTGTCGTTGCAGATGTTCGGAACAATCGTATTTTTTCTGTCCGAGAATATGCCGACAGTCGAGCTGCCCGAAAACTGATCGAGGCCCTAAGCTCAAATTGATAGTCCTACCTTTATCTAAAATAAAGATTCTTAGGATGACCTCTGTCAATATGATTTCACTCGGGAAAGACCGAATAAAAAGCACTATGAAAGGCAAAACAGCCCTTTGCTTGCCCAGCTCCCAATAGCTTTAACTGGAAGTAATCTGCAGATTCTCGCGACGGCACATTGGCTGGGGCAAGTTTGAAACCGAAGCGTTGGTAATAAACTGGATTCCCAGTTAGGACACAACCTAGAGCACCCTCTTTTGTAATTTTGTCGAGGCCGGCAAGAATCAACTGAGCACCTATACCTTCACACTGTCGCGACGGAAGAACCGAGACTGGTCCGAGGCCAAACCAAGGGGATGAACCATCACTAAGCGTAACCAGCGAAAAAGTAACCTGCCCAACCAGTTCCTCTCCGTCTTTCGCGACGAGGGACAACCATAATTGACCACTCTCTCTCAAACGGTCTATAACATCTTGTTCGTTACCGCCGGCGTGAGGCTGTCCCTCAAACGCAGCTTCGGTCAATGCATAGATAGCCGCTTCGTCACCCACTCTCTCGGGCACCACGATAATCGCCAAAACAGGGTCTCCACTTAAAGTCAAACGGCAGTATAGCCACCATCTATAACCAGTTCAGAACCGGTCATAAAGCTTGACGCATCGGAGGCAAGAAAAAGGACACCATTTGCTATGTCATCAGGGACGCCCAGTCTCCCGATTGGATGGCGCTCAATTAACATGGCCTGCAATTCTTCTTCGGATTCAACGTCCGGTACGAAATCAACAACGTTACGAACCATTGGCGTCCATATGTAGCCTGGGTGAATGGAGTTACAGCGAATAGGATAACCGTTATTACCGCAATAAACCGCAACAGACTTAGTCAACAGTCGCACACCGCCCTTGGAGGCGTTGTACGCAGCCCCTGCACCGCCAACTATTCCCATAATGGATGATATGTTGATGATCGAACCTCCTGTGTCTTTCATCGCTCTTATAGCTTCCTGACAACCCATAAAAACTGCATCAAGGTTCACGCTCATGACCTCTCGCCAAGCCTCAAATTCGATGTCTTCCATTGGTAGGCCTGATGTACCGCTGACACCCGCGTTATTTACTAACACATCCAAGGAACCGAATTCTCTCAAAGTCGTCTGAACGACCTGACTCCATTCGTCTTGTTTAGTCACATCATGAGCCAATGAGATAGCGCTGCCACCTCTTTGTCTGATAATATCTACAGTGTGCTGTGCAGCGGATTCATTGACATCTGTGACAACGAGACTAGCACCCTCTCCAGCTAAGATTTCGCTAGAGGCTTCTCCAAGTCCACTTCCGCCGCCTGTTACTAGTGCAGTTTTTCCGCCGAGTTTTGCCACATTAATCCCTTGTTAATCTTTATTAATCCTTATTAACCCTTAGTCAAAATTAAACCACGAAGAACGACAACGCGAACAGCGTTCGCAGAAGAGAATTTACAAAACAATCTGCAAGGATAGGCTAATAAATGGTATGTCCAGAACGACAGAACAGCTTATCCCACGCGTCATAAATTGCTACGTTAAAGATCTCCGGTTTTCAAGTCCTGACCCCTTATTTTCATTTTATCTCCACAGTTTGAACGGGGAAAACCAACAATATGTTGTGCTAAGAAAATTAGTGCGGCACAATATCTAGTTGCGGCGTTAAAAACAGCCCATAG
>MDSZ01010760.1_pt1 | contig 53256 bp, 50 predicted proteins | sample 811201 | NCBI WGS metagenome assembly MDSZ01 (sample SAMN05326647, study PRJNA326480) | marine metagenome | isolation source: seawater | place: Indian Ocean: North | collected 2010
AGTTTGCTCTGCCTTGTTTTCTTAAAACGAGAAGTGCGATACCAGTGAGTTTTATATGCCATATAAAACTTTCAGGCCAGGGTTTCGGGACAGGGCGGTTCGGTCACTCACTGGATTTTATATGCCATATAAAGTCCGCTCTGCCACGGTCTCTTAAAGAGGAAAAATGCAGTCCCGGTGGATTTTATATGCCATATAAAATCGACCTTAAGGATTTGGTGTGACTGGGTTTGGGCTCGGTCACTCACTGGATTTTATATGCCATATAAAGTCTGCTCTGCCATGTTTTCCGACCGGTTTAAGCGGGACTCAGCGAATTTTCTATAACCTTCAAAACATTCTCCTCCATGGTTTTCTGAAGGGGCAGGAGGGCCTTCGCTGTGAATTTTATATGCCATATAAAATCTGCCCGGCAGTGTGGTATCTGGGAAGACAGAATGCTCACCCCTTAAATTGTATATTCCATAAAAAACTGTCCTACAAAGGTTTCGAAATAGGGCGGTTAAGTCAGCCGCCAGTGGGTTTTATATGCCATAGAAGACCGTCCAGAACGGTTTGGGAGTAGGGCGATTAGACCACTCAGTGGGTTTTATATGCCATATAAAATCTGCTCCTCCATTGTTTTTTAAAGGTGCAGGAGGGCCCTGACCATGAATTTTGTATGTCATACAAAGTCAACTCTGCCATGGTGCCTGAACAGGGGAAATGGACTACAGGAGAATTTTATATGCCATATAAAATCTGCCCGGTGGTTTCCTAAGGGATAGTGCCCTGTGAATTTTATATGCCATATAAAACTGTTCTCGCACGGTTTCGGAGTAGGGCGATTAAACCCCACAGTGGGTTTTATATGCTATATAAAATGTGCCCTGCAGTGGCATCTGTAAAGGTGGAGTGCTCGCCCCGTGAATTGTATATGCCATATAAAACCGTCCAGGCCCGGTTTCGGAATTGGGCGGTTGAGGAGTCACCCAGTGGGTTTTATATGCCATATAAAACGCTCCAGGCTGATCTTCTAACAGACAGCCCGGCATTCCATTGGACTTTGTATGCCATATAGTTTGAACCCACACAAACGAACCTCTCTCTGGGCGGTTTCAGAAACCAGCACTCGGCTGCTGGCTCTTCTTGGGTCGAAAGGTCATACGGCATAGCCGCCGGGATATGGATGCACCTCGGCGTCATAGTGCCCTGGAGGGCGAGCAGAGCCCTGAAACCACTTTGGAATCAAGTGACTGACATGCCTTGTCCCAAGACACGGACCCCTTCCGGATCCCCTCGACGTACACCTCAATAAGACCTTTGGCTGAGCAGACAAACGTTGATGCGCCAGAGGTCACCGAGGATCCCACCATTGGTGATGGACGAGCTGTTAGCCTGTTTCGGTCGGACTGTGTACCGTTGGCCCTACTGTTGCAATCGTTTCGTTGCAGCTGCGATTGTCCAGCCTTCGGATTGTTCGCTATGGCATAGAGATAGGAAAATCGATTGGTCGCCTTATTGATGAACTCGTAGTGACTGGACACAAAGTCACCAAGCCTTTTTTTATGAGATGAAAAAGCTCCCATCAATTTGAAAATAGCTCTCTCGTTCATCCAGGTTAATAGGGATTTGCAGTCTTCAGGTACCTGACGCTGATCGGAGTCTTTGCGAGACTGTCTTATTCTTAATTGCGAAAATCTACAGGCGTCTGCCAATTTGTCATTGTTTCCAGCGGGAGATACTTCAGGTGAATGGAGAACAGTATTGTGCTCGTCTGGGCTGGGTGGTAAGCATGGCGAGGTATCCTCTTGTTTTGTCAGGAGGCCCTCAAACAAAGCCTTTGAGAACCACGGCGCCCATGTGATCTCGGACACTTGAGCACCCGCCTTTCTGTCGATTTGTTGCTCATGCCTGGTGATAAGGCCAAGTTTGGATAAGGTGTTCAATATGCGATATACGGTTCGCTCAGACACGCCGATTTGGTTGGCCAAGACATTCTTGCGAACCCGAATGGGTGTGGCCTGGGAGGAATAGCTCGTACACCTAACCAGAAAGGACAGCGTGACGCGCTCCTTGGGCTTGAGTGCGTGCAATTCGGAGCAGGGCAGGGCGCTTAAGCGCTGAAGGGCGGTACGGATGATTTTTGGCAGGCGATCGGCACGCGCGATGCTCACCGACAATTCGAGTGATTCTTCCAACATTTTCAACCTCATTTTCTAAAGATGAGCTTGACCTTTGGCGCTGATTGTCAGAGAATGCACTTGTCACGTTGCTCTCTGACTCAAGCCAATAAGCCTAAAGTCGTTAGTAATAAAGAGAAGCCAAGGTTCCCGCCTTGGCTTTTCGCTTTTCTGGGCTCTGTTTTATGTCATATTCAGATCTCGCCTGGTTTTCCTAATGTTTAAGATTTGTAGTTTTTAATCAGCGTTTCAATCTGTTCGACCAATTCGGCCGGCGCATGATTACTCAGGGTGATGGTGCGGGCTCCGTTGGGCTTAATTGCCATCTTGCCAATACGCTTTCCTTCGTACATCAACTCTGATGCCAGGGGCTTTGCAGCTCGCGGTGAAGGTGTTTCTCGATCGTTGCTCGATCCCTTTGCGTCGGACGGATACTTCTCACGAGCATCCTCGATTAGTACGTCAATTGAATCTGCAGCTCCGCTGGCAAGCTCCGTGATGACATATTTGATCTGATCCTCCGTGATCTCACCCGACTCGATCTGTTTGCCAAGCATTAACACTCGATTGGCTCCCAGTTTTAACCCGGTGTCGCGCAGCAGCTCAAGGGCGGACTGCGGGAACAGATCTAGATGGTTTATCTGATAGTAGGTGGGAAGCTTTATTGCGAGCAACTCGCAAACCTCATCTACCTCGACACCAAGCCCGACTAGCCTTTTGGCCGAGGCGTACACGTAGTAAGTGCTCGATTCGCTTTGTACAGAGTTCGAAGTCACAGCCAGCTTTTCAGCCTGCAGTAGATCAAACCCGTCGAGAAAAATAGCCTTGACAGTGGTTTTTTGCTCGCTTTCGAGAATGTCACATCGATTGTGCCCTTCAAATACCTCAACCTTGTTGTCAGGGCGTCGGAACACCTTGATTGGGTCGGTCTGCCCCTGGGCGACAATCAATTGCCTGAGCTGCTCATACTTCTCCGGAGACCTGATTCGACGACGTTCAGGGTTGCGTATGAGCGTATCAATTCGCAATTCCACAACGGCGCTTTTTTCAAGCTCAACGACACGAGCATTTAACAGGGCAATTTCAGCCTCTTTGCCCATGGTGCTAACAGAGGGTCGGGGCTTTCGCTCTACGGGAGCAGAGGGGGCGTCTGGATCCCTTTTGGGGATCTTAAACATCTCACTAATTGAATTCTTAGCCATTACGCATCCTTCCTTCGAGTTGGCCAGCTTTCGGTTACCCGGCTGTGCACATGCTTTGAGAAGTCGATTAACGAGGACAGCGCCTTGTTGAAATTCTCTCTATTTCCAATGGGTGAAGAGCGATCAATCAATGTTTCGTTGGTCGCCGCGCAATTTCGTATGGCATCAGAATCAGGAATTGTAGTGGTCATGACGTGGTTGCCATAACTTTGATTGATCTGATCGATCATGAATGGGGTGCCGAGCCAGCGGCCATTGACCATGGTGATGATGACATCAACGAAAGCGTATTTCTTGCTCTCATGGCTGGACTTTCCTGCGCCGCTTACCCGGTCGATCATCTCCATCAGGTCGCCAGTGAGGTTCCAAAAGGAAGCTGTGGACCCCATGTCGCTAAGCCGTGGTGGAATAGGGCACACAAACCCATCACAGGCATACAAGGTGTTAAGCAGGCCGTAGGAGAAGGACGGCGGCGTGTCGATGACGATCACGTCATAAGCCTCGCGTGCAGGTTTAAGCGCTTCGTCAAAAAACTCCCAAAATTGAGCATCTGGAACGCGGCCTTCTTTGGCTAAATCTCGGTTGTTCATGATCAAGGAGCTTAGTCGCACCTCGACCTGATGAAGTCCGGAGTTGGCCGGGATGATATCCAAATTGTGGAAGTAGGTCGGCTGAATCACGCTCATCAGCGCTTCTCTGCTGTTGGCAACGGCGTCTTTTGTTCCGCCCCCAGATTCTGGGTAAATGCAGATCAAAGTCTCCTCTTCGGAGAAATCATTTGGGTTAATCCCAAGGTGTCGAGTGGAGTTTGCCTGGGAATCGGTGTCAATAAAAAGTACCTTAAGTCCCATCAACGCCATGCATTGTGCAGCAACTATCGACAAAAGTGACTTACTGACGCCACCCTTCAAATTTCCGAGCGCCATGGTGACTCCCAACTGAGAGTCCGATCGCTTGGGAAGAGGGGAGCCCAATATCTCTGAAATTTTCACAGTCAACTCGGCAACTTCCTGAGCCGTCCACTTCCGAACATTGTTCTCTTTGGTGCCCTGGGGCAGAGTAGGGTGCTTGGAAAGCAAGTAGTCGAGTTTTTTACGCTCAATTTTCAGCCACTCGGTGATGAATGGCGACTTAAATTCAGGGCCTGTCTTTGGGGTAACTCGATCTGCAGTGGACAGCGCTCTGGCGTCTTTTTTCTTGATCAAATCGCCGCATACGCTTTCAGCCCGGCTGGCCATGGACAATAGGTAAGCGCCGTCGATTACTATCTTTGACTCTTTGACTTCGATACTTGATGCGAATGCTTTTGGCGATGCCATATAACCCCACTGTTATCCGGATTGGACAGTTAGTGTGAGTCTAAGCGAATAGTTTCAGTTTTGGAAGTTTTTTTTCATCTCGCACTTGTCGCCTGTTTTGAGACAAAAATACAAAAACTGGCGAAAGTGATTTAACAGGCATTGTAGATATTACGGCAAATCATTGATTTGTAACACTTGTTAGCGCCAGTGCTTTGTAATAAGATAACCTTCATCGAAGAGGTTTGTCGAGCTATTTTCCAGTTCGATTGTGGGTTTTGTCTGGGCCGTTGGCAACGAGGAACCAGACAGAGCAGGAAAAGCAGGGGCTTGATGCGCAGCAATAGAAAGGGCGGTCGGCTCGGGTAGGGATGAGCGGAGCTTGTTTTTAACGGATTGCGCCTTTTCTTCGTTTGCGGCATTGATCCTGGTGTTGATGTTAAGCACTTCAGCGCCAGACAACAGTCGGGTTTGGCCCGTCTTTGGCCGAGCAATGTCACAAAGGGCAGGGGGGGCAATGTAGTCGAGGTCCCCAGGCAGGCTTTTCAGTGCAATGGATCCGAACTGGTCAATGGTGTGAAAGCCCTTTCCGTTTTGGTCAGCAAACTTGATTGATGCTTGTTTTGCAAGTGGTTTGAAGTGTAGCGAGGCTTTCAGTTCGATCTGGCCAATGAAAAAGCAGTCCAGGTCGACAACGACCTCGGACACAATATTGCTCAAGGCGCCCAATGCGCTTGGGGCTTGCTCAGTGCAAACGAGTGTGCGCTCCAAAGTGAGCATGACACTGAGTAAGTGGCTAGTAACGGGGAGTGCGGATTTTTTGAAAAATGCCCTGTGCTGTGGCGAAGCAATGACCTCGTGAAACAGCACCAAGCTGGGCTTTAGCGTGGGGTTGGCTTTCAGGTAGGCGCGCTCGTAAGCCTGGAATAGGGCGGTTTCGAATTGAGATGACGCAGGCTGGGCAGCAATGCGCGTGCCAGTGGTGGCCTCACCCAAAAGAACAGTGCTACGAAGTGCGTTTGCCATAAAGTGGATCCTTTTGCTTATGCAGCGCAAGCTGCCTTGGAGGCTGCATGCTCCAGGGCGTGTTGTTCAACCAGATTCAAATAAGCATCAGTCGGTGGATTTTCAAAGGCGCTACCACCAAGCATGAGGACAACAGCACTTAAGGCGCTGACTTGGTTCTCAGGCTTAAAGCGCTGGATTGAGGCCAAAAACTGTGTGCGATCGTTTGTAAGCATTTCAGCTCCAGTTGAGCAATTCAGAATACCTTTCGAGGAAGGGAATCTGAGGCGAATGACAAAAGTCTGAATTAAATGACAAATGACATGAACGCCGATAGCAGTCCGCTAACTCTTTGTTTTCCCGCCAATTTTGAAGGTTCAGAACCGGTGTTAAACTATGTACGGCTAAAAACAATACTTGGATACATTATTTTCCCTATGAATCCAAAATTAGATACACTATTGCTTTGAGCCTGTTCATTCACTGTATTTTAACACAGTTTGTTATTAAATAACAATGATATAAGAGCCTCGTGTAATCTGTACAACATCAATAAAAACAATGATTTGAATTATTATTAATCAATCGGTGTGTAGAAATTCGTGAAAGGTAATTCAACTGGCCGTACAGTACGGTTATTTGGTAAATGGATGGTTCATGGGACGAGCAATAAGTGAGCGAAGAGCCAAGCTGGTGCGCCTGGCATACGGGTTGCGACAGGAAATGCCAAACAAGTCGATTCGAGTGCAGCAGGAGGCAGCTTTTGAACTTGCGCTATCTGAGGGATACAAGCCAGAGGAAATAAGCGCGCGTTTAATTGGCGAGATGGTTGGAAGAGGAAGCCTTTCGACGCACTCCTCTTTCATTGGAGAAAAGCGGCCAGAATACCGCGCAGAGAAAATTGCGACACTGGGCGAGTTGCAAGAGACCGTCGTGACTCAAGGGCGACGAATCAGAGCATTGGAAATTGAGCACCGGCAAGGGGTTCTTTCCGCGAAAATTGATCCTGATGCGAAGCCAGATGCTGGGCAGGTCAATTCAGAGCAGATAGCAAGCTCTCTACAGGAGACCTTGCGGAAAATTGGGGATGAGATCAAAAAAGAAGTTGTTGATGAGTTTGTGCAAGTGCTCAAGGATGACCTTCAGTCCATCAAGGGTGGCTTGGACTCCATGGCGTATTTTAAAACGCTGGCAGCTGAGGCGGCTGACCGTAGCCGACAGGCAATTGAGCGTGCAGAGCATCGGGCCCAGGAGGAACGGGACAAGAGGAAATCTTTGGATGAAATGAACAAAGATCTGATGAAGCAAATCGGTGATCTGCAATCGCAGCTCAAGGAGATGAAACGTGGACAGTGAGGATTTGGTCAAAAGCTGGAAACTGAGTTTTGATTACCTCACGCAAAGCGAGATGCAGGACCAAGCAAACGCGAGCCATATTCTCGGCGCAGCGCAACCCCTTTGCGTCTCGGGTGCAAAAAACGATGCACAAGCAATTGCACGGTGGTTGAACTCCTCAAAGAAAAACACACTGCTAAATTACAGGAAAACTGTTTTCCGGTTTGCTGCGTGGTTTCACGCGACCCGCAAGAAGCCAGTCTCGCAGATGTCTTTTGATGATTGGGTCCAGTACGAGCATTTCCTTCAAACACTTCCGGACTCATGGTGTGGAAGAAATCCAAAGACATTTGGAGATTTTGAAGGTGGGTACCGATACTTCAAAGCGAAGCTGGCCGCAAACTCAATCGTCCAAGAAAAGCGAATCGTGTCTTCTTTGTTTGGCTGGTTGTCAAAAACCGGATACATACATGCGAACCCCTTCTTGTCCGACAGGCGTGGACAAGCGGAGCAGTCCGAGGAGCAAGGACTGGATGCTTTCTTGGGCCACTCTCGAAAAGCAATCGAGCCAGCAGCATTTGAGGCGCTTCGTATATTTGTGGAGTGCTTAGATGAGCCCAATGAGGTTCAGGTGGCGAAAAAGGCGCGGCTGCGCTTTATCTTGGATTGCCTATACTACTCTGGGCTTCGAGTTTCAGAGTTGTGCGAAATGCGCACAAACCCCAAGCGGCTGCTGACCATTTCTACCGGTGAGCCCCCTCCTCGCAACTACACCTACTCCATGATTGTTTTTGGTAAGGGGCGAAAGTATCGAGAGGTGCCGATGCATCAAAAATCAAAGCGTTCTTATCTTGAGTTTCGGGACTCTGTGTCTTTGCCAATAGGCGTAAAAGATTATGAAGACTTGCCCTTGCTCTTGGATGTAAACGTAAAGTCGATTCAATCGAGAAAGGGATTTATCAAAAGGCTAAACCCGGACAAGACATTCAAGGATCACGTCAAGCTGTACCCCGAGATGTACCAGGGCATTGGTCGGCAAGCGGTGTATAAAATTCTCACCAAGTGCTATGAGGACTTTCAGCGCTGGGTGCTATCCGATGAAGGGATGCAGGCCTGCGCAATCGATGAGGCAGTGGCCGCTCGCCTGGCCTCACAATTTGAAGGCAAGCATGTCCATAGCCTACGGCATTCATTTGGCACGAACATGGTGGTCAAGACCGGCGTGGAGGTCACATCAAAGTTGATGGGCCATGAAACCCCAACCACCACCATGCAGTACGTATCACTTGGCGATAGTGCGTCCTATGCGGCGGTGTCCAAGATTGACTGATTACTAACAGGTGTTTGAATCCGCGCCATCTGTTTTTGCCTAATTTTTAATCACCTCACCTTCACCTTTCTCAAGCCCTGTCGACTCGGTAGCGAGACGGTGGGTTTTCCACATGGCAGGCGTGATTGTCCACATTTTTTGTGGACAACTTTATTTGCCTTTGGATTTTGAATTTCCTTCGTATTCACCTAAGTTTCGGGACACTGACTCCCCAGCCTAATGTTGCAGAAACAAATTTTTAGGTTGCGGAATAAAAAAATCATGCTAATATTATTTTCAGTATAGATACATTTATGCGAAATGCTAAATCCTTGGGAAGTCCTGAAAAAAGAATTGATCGCAAAGGTCGAGCCCTCTTCAATCATTGAGATTGGCGAGGGCAACCTCTTTTTGGATTACGACGGACTTGTTCAGTTTTTGGCGGCATCAGGCATTCATTGCAGCAAAAAAACCATTTACAACAAGATCAATAAAAACCCGGCTGAGTGGCCTGATTCCATCATGATCCTTCGCGACCGGGTTTTCCCAGTCAACGGGGTGTGCAAGTGGCTTCTCGATAGAAAGGTGGGTGGGAAGTAATGGACGCGAACGCTCGAGCAATCGAAAACTCAGGCGAGAAATCGCCGGACTCCAGATCGGTAAGCAGGCTGGTCTTAAAGCAACAGCAAAAGCGAATGGCTGTGCTTGCAGACGAGTTGGAAAAACATCGCGCAATGCTTGAGGCAACAAGTGAAGGCCTGGTTCAAAGGCTTAAGCAGATCGAAAGTGCAAAGGTGTACACGTACAACGAGGCCGCTGCAAAGCAACGACGCAACCACATCATCAACATGGGCGCACTGGCTATTAGCACTGTTGCGTTGATTGGTGGTGCGATTTATGGAGTCCAACAATTCGGGCTTCCGAGCTTTGGTGGGGCCGTAAAAACAGGTGCGGCTCAGTTCGCTTCGGTGATTGGGTCTCTCGAAGACAAAGCAACCTTTGAAGTAAGTCAGGTGAGGCTGGTGCAATCCGAGGGTGAGGAAACAGCGGAGGTTTGGGTTTCGCGTCAGGAGATAGGAACCACAGGAGGCGATTCGCAGGCGGAAGCGGTACAGCCAGCAGAACAGCTTACGAGTAGAGTCGATGAGCAGCCTTTGCCAACCTCTCCTGATTCAACAACCCCGACAGCACCGCAATCTGAATCATGGGAGATTGCCAGTCGCTCCTCGTCTTCCCCAGTGGAGTTTGAGCTGGTTGGAAAGTTGAGCACAAAGTTGTCGGCTGCGCCTCCGGCTAAAAAACCTGTGGCCCAAAGCAAGCCCGTGGCTCCCAAGCCGGCAATAGTGGCGAAGGCCCCAAAAGTCGAACCGGCTGGGCCTGCGAAGAACAGTAGCGACAATATTGAAAACTTTGAGGCGAACTTTCGCGTTGTTGGATCTGGTGCTTCGCCCAACACAGTGGCGGCACGCCCACCAAGGGAGAAGCCTTTGGGCGTTTTCAAGTCGGGTGATTTTATCGCAGGCACGAGTGAAAGAGTTCTAGCAGTGAATCCTGATGGTGGCCTGGTCACAGAACTCAGGGTGATAGGAAAGGTTGAAGCTCAAAAGCTTCGAGCAAAGTGAACATCGGCACAGGCTTCGGTTAAACCAAGGGTTTTTATTAAGGAACGACAAACATGGCATTTCTAGACATGAAGACGCCAAGCGCTGTAAGCAATCAGGCGCTTGAGCCAGAACAAGATGGTGCAGGAAAGATCACCGCGGAGACCTCGGTATTCGCATCAGAGAATGGGTCTGATGGCGACTATGGTTTTCCAGCCGAGTGGACAAAGCCCATGGAAGATGACACGTCGATACGAGCGCCACAAGCCGCCGATGAGCCTGCACAAATGGATTCGGCAGAAGCTCCGGCCGCAAGCAGTTCAGTGAATACAAGTGAAGAATTTACCCCCCAAAGTTTGAGAAGGAAAATCATTATGGAAACCAAGCACAGTTCAGTATCCAATCTTCGTGAAGTTCGCGAGTATGCGCCGCGTGAAGATTCCCCTTTGTACACCACAGAGAAAATGCTTTACGATGCACAGCGATCAATCAAGCTGAGCGAAGAGTTGAGTGAGTCTGGAAAGATCGAAAGCCAGATCGCTGACTCAGTGCGATTTGTTGGTGATCTGTATTTCAATGGCACCGGCGCATCAATCGCCGGTGAGGTAGAGGGCAGCGTTACTCTGGACGGAGGCGGTGTTTTGTACTTGATGCCCTCCTCTGTAATCAAAGGCAACATCAAAGCGCGCAACATCATTGCTGAGGGAAAAATCAATGGCAACATCAAATGCGAGCGTTTGATTGCCACTAGCACCGCGATCTTGATGGGTGACGTTGAGTACCGTGATGTGTTCAACCCAGCACCAGGTGCGAAGGTTGAGGGCAAGCTTTGCTCAAACCCAAACGTATTTACTGATTCGCCAGAGAAGAACACGTTGTCCGCAGCAGCAAATTCTTAAAGCGATCCAATGAATTCAGTTCATCAACCACATGCTGGTGTTGCAGAAGGAATTTTGATGGGGTACGACCAGCTCGCGCTGGTCGGCAATTCCGTCTCCCCTTTGCTCTGGGAGATGGACCGGTCTGTTAACCGCCATGCACTCATGGTGGGAAGAACAGGTGCTGGGAAAAGCTCTGAACTTAAGAAGATCGTTCGTCAGGTGCGTAAAACACATCCCGACGCGATCACATATTGTTTCGACTGCCATGGCGACCTTCGCTTTGACGGTGGGAAGGTATTCAAGATCAACCAGTCTGGTGACATTGGGCTTAACCCTTTAAAGATCAGCTCACACAAAGAGTTCGGTGGGGTTCGCGCCAAAATCGAGCAGTTTGTCTACACGATTGAGTCCTGTCAAAAGCAGCTTGGAAGCAAGCAAGAATCCTGTTTGCGAAACTTGCTGATGGATCTTTTTGCTCAGGCCGGGGTGGATCCAGATGATCACGCAACATGGAACATCGGTACCAAAGGCTCAGATGATGCAGATCGGGTTTATCTTGAGGTACCCTTTGATGAAAAGGATCGGTTCAAAGAAGCGCTGAAAAAAGAACAAGTATTTGGCGGATGGTCACGCGAGCATTCAGCCTGGTATTGCAAAGAAAGAAAAGGTGCATTGACTGACTGGAAAATCAAGAAAATTCTGTATCAGCCTGATCTGGCCGACCTGTTACAGTTTGCGAAAAACAAACTCGTTTCAGTGCACCGCGGACTGAACAATGACCTGATCCGAATTCTTCAGGAGCTGGGCAGAAGCGTCAATTCACTGAAAACGCAGTCGGCTAAACGGCTATCAGCCATCGACCACGAAGATGCGTTAAAAATGGACGCCAACGCAGCCAAGCTAAAAGAAAAAGCATTGGATCTATTCTCGTCGTATCTGCGAAGAATCGATACGGGCGACATGGATGAGGACGACATCAAGTACGACTCATCCGATGTGCTGAAGTCCGTTGTGAGTCGACTTGAGAACCTGCTTGGAACTGGTATTTTTAAGCCTGTGGATCCAATTTTTGATGATGAGGATCGAATCAGGATTTTTGACATCTCTGCGCTATCGGATTCAGCGCAACGAATGTTTGTGAGCTTCTTTATCGAAAGTGAATTCCTTAAGGCCAAAGAAGCTGGAATCACGGATGCGCTTCGGCTTTGCTTCATCGTGGACGAGGCCGACAAGTACTTCTCCAACGACAAAGAAAACATCATCAACAAGCTGGCCAAAGAATCACGCAAGTTTGGGATCTCATTGATTGCAGCATCTCAAGGTATTGGACACTTCTCAAAGGAATTCATCTCTGCAGTGGCGACAAAGATCATTCTTGCAATCGACGAGGACAATGCCAAAGAGTTGTCCAAGCGATTCAATGTGCCTGAGCAGAATTTGAACAAACTGAAAGCAAACCACACAGTGGCCTTTCGAACCGAATACAAGGGCGAAAACGATCGCAGCTTTAAGGTGATCAATGTGAACCACGCGGTGATGGCCAAGCTGGCCAAAATTCGCCCGGGCATTCGTCCAAACGGCAGCTAACATGAAGATTGCCGTACTGGTGCATATCGATAGCAACGACTACGACAAGATTCACGCACTGATGTTGAGCGTTTTTTCGCAGTGCCATCTTAAAAAAGAGATCTTTGTCTCGGTTTCTGAAAAATGCACAAGCCCCAGGGTACACAAGCTACTGACTGGCACCAGAGATCAAGCTGTTGTGAAGGTTCACTCCATCAGGACAGTACACACCGCTGGTGGCGAGTCCACGGCATTTACCGAGAGAAACCATCTCCTTCGGATTGCCTTGAAGATGGGTTTTGAAGGTTTTGCCTTTGCTGAGATTGGGACAATTTGGAAGCCCAACAAGCTCAAGCTGTGTGTCGACAAACTCTCTGCATTTCGGATTGAACACTACTACAGCAGACCAAAGCTGTGTATCACGGACTTCGGGTTCTATAACCTGGAGTACGCTCGGCGCGTTGTGTACTATTGTGGCGAGATTAAGTTTGAGCCACACCAGTATTTGAATCAGGTCAAAGAGGGCCTCATACAGCCCTACCCCCTGCCCGGCGGAAACATCGTTTTGGATCGGGTTGCAGCTCTGCATGCGATCAACGAAGGAACAGACGTCCCAATGCCTTATGAGCAGTGGATTTTGTTTGTCTGTAGCCTGGGTAAATCCAACTTCTATGTACTTCGCGATGCATTGTTCGAGGCGGACTGGACTCACTTTGAGCAGTCAATGGCTTTTATGGTTGATCGCAAGAAAGCTGTACTTGAACGTAAGAAACTGGCCGAGACAAGAACACTGCTGGAGGCCAAGCGCATCTCTTTGGAGAGCGCAGGGCTTCGCATCAAAAGCTTGCCCTTGGCAGCTGCAAAGCCGATTCGACCGGCATGGATTTCCTGGATTGAACGCAGCCCACTTCTGAAGGTTTGGTGCCCCAAGCGGGTCTCAAAATGCGTTGATTTCCTTAACGGCCAAACCTACTGAGCCGAACTCTCACCTTATTAGAGCGCCAGTGCGATTTGCCTAGCCTTGGTCGACGAAACTATCACACTTGATTGCATCTGAAGTGCGCGGACCACTGTTGAAATAACAAATCTTTTTTGTGGCGTGATGGTGAAGTCGCGTGATATTTTTTGATCAACAAAAGATGAAAAGGTAAAGTTAGCTAACAGTGCAAGATCGCCAACCATTTCGTTGATCGATAGAGCGTGATATGCATCTTGCAGCATCTGCATATCGGTCGAATATTCAATATTCTCGAAAACTGTACTGGCAAAAAATGCAAGCCTGGAAACGATCACATTAAGCGCCCTGCCCTCATTGCTGAGATTGATGAATTGTGCTCGACGAAGGCGCTCATCCTCGGAGACACGGTAGTCGTTGATGAAGTCGTTAATCGTGTTGTCTGTGACGTTGTCGGGCAAGCGCTTTTTGCGCAGCACGGCATAGAAATGGTCAGCGTTCATGTCGAAGGCGTATAGGCATCTGCGTAGGTAAAGGTCTTCAGGTCACTTTGAAGCGGTACAACCGCGATTGGGCCGTCTCGTTGTTTGCCGATGATGACTTCAGTGATGCCTTTGTCGATGGTGTCTGGGTTGTATACTTCGTCGCGATAAAGCAAGATGATGGCATCGGCATCTTGCTCAAGTGCCCCGCTTCCCCGCAAGTCGGACACCACAGGACGCTTGTCTGCGCGCTGCTCCAAGGCTCGGTTCAATTGGGATAAGACAACCACTGGGCAACCCAGCTCTTGGGCCAGAATCTTCAGTGAGCGCGATGCATCTTCAATGGCTTCAGCCTTGTTTCGCTCTGCCTTTTGCCCAAGGTTTAACAACTGGAGGTAGTCGATGACCACCATGGCCAGACCGCCATGTTTTCTCCAAAGCTTCTTTGCCGTGGCTGCAACCTGAGAAACCGTCATGTTGGTTTCGTCATTGATCCAGATGTTTAGCTTTGAGAGCTTGGACACCCCGTTTCCGATCGCGCCCCACTGTGACTCTGTAATGTGCTCAGACCGAATGTCGCCTAAGGGTAAAAGAGATTGGCTCGACAAGATCCGGTAGCAAAGCTGGGTGCCAGCCATTTCGAAGGAGAAAACAAGAGTGGGCTTTTCTGTCTCGTAGGCAATACGCGATGAAATATCCAAGGCGAAACTTGTTTTGCCCATGGCAGGGCGAGCGCCCACCAAAATAAGTGCGCCGGGGGTGAAGGACTTAAACACCTTGTCAAAACTCTCAATCCCGGTGGTCAGTGCCTGGTTTTTCAAAAGGCCCTGAACCCGCTGGTCAATCTCGTCCAAGACCTCACTTGCGTAGGCATCCAATGATCGGGTTTCTTTTTGGCGCCGGGACGCCTGGCTCTTGATCTCATCGAGTTGCAAAGAGAACTCATCAAGAGTCTCTTCAATGTTTTTCAGAGAGGGGTCGGACAACTGCTCTTGATAGTGAGCAAAAAGTCCAACGCTTTTTCTTTTCAGCGAAAGCCCTCGAATTGTCTTGGCGTAGGCCTTGGCATTCTTTGGTGCAAAAAGTGAGGTGACCAGCGACACCAAAAACGGATATCCGTCGAGCTGTTCAAGAACACCCTTTTGGGTGGCAAATTCATTGACAGTCACAATGTCGATGGCCATGGAGGCTTGCGACATCGTTCGGATCAAATTAAAGAGCACCCTATTTCTGGTGACTACAAAATCTTCGGGCGAGACCAGGTGCAAACATTCTTCGCGCGCCTGCTCGTCGGTGAGCAGAGATGCAAGCAAAGACTGCTCAGATTGAAGCGAAAAGCTTTCTGAATGCTCAAAACCTTGTTGATCTGCCTTCATTCGTTGACCTTTATCACCAAGGCTGGCATGAAGTTAATGGGAACTCGTTTGGAAATGTCCAGATAAGAAATTGGTTTAGGTAGGCGCTCTGAGCGCTTGTGTTCGTCGGTGTTCTCAATAAGCCATGATGTGGCGGTTTTGTTCTTTGTTGAAAAGATCACTTTGTAAAGGTGTGAGGGGACCCAAATCTCTGAGATGCCGATTTTTGTGACATTGCCTTCAAAGAGAAGCCCGTTGACTTCGAACACCGTGTCGTCAGAGTAAATGGCGGTTGAGGCCACGTACGAGGAGAGGTTTTTCCAGATTTGTGCCGTTTCTTCTGTGAGCGGCACTGTGTTTGAAATCATGGCTGAATTATTGGTTGTGCCGCCTGGCAGGTTGGTCAGTTGGGTGATCTTCCAGGGCGTGCCCACATAATCCTCGATGGCACCCATTTCGAATGGCTTAAGCGACGGGTCTGGCAAGAACGCACTGGGGCGCGGCCTGTTGCTCTGACCATAAGCTTGAGTTTTGTTGATAAATTGTGCCGAGTAGATTGGCGTCTTTGTAGCAGCACTGTACGTCAGGGCGAAATCAGCGTTACAAAAACGTCTGGCATTGGTTTTTTGTTCCAAAGGGTTTGCAGGTGGCTGCTGCATGAGAAAGAAGTGCCGACAATTGAGGAATTCTCGCAAGCCCTCCACGCTGACTACGCTGGTTGGTTGGGCATAGGCCATGGTGGAAACAAAGGCCAACAGTCCAAACAGGGCAACTCTTTTATTCATTACTTTCGGCCCTTGGATTCGATATTGAGGCATCTTGGATCGCATTTCGTACGGTGTCGTCTTCAACGGGTAGTTGGGATGCGCGTTTGGCTGGTTTAATTTCAGTGATCTTCTTTATGGCGCGGAGTACTGATGCGCTTAAGCACACCTCTGCTGGGCTTGTTTGCAGCGCCTTGCGCTGATCTTCCTTGTATTTATGCCAAAGATTAGACACTTTCAAATATATTCTTTGTGAGTTATATTAATCAGTATAGCAGTATCCCCACTGAAAATAAGACGGCTTTTTATGGTTGATTTCACTTTCATGCTCCAGGAGCAGCAGGTCACGCATGCGTGCGTACAGACCATTGCGCAGGCCCGAGGTATCCCTGCATCGGTGCTTTACGGCATCTTGGAGCAGGAAGGAGGAAGGCCAGGGCTTGTTAGAACCAACAAAAACAAGTCAGAAGATGTGGGTGTCACGCAAATCAATACAAGGTGGCTCGATGAGTTGAGAAAGAAATACGGCATTGCAAAGGAGCGAGTCCGAGATGACCCTTGCTTTGCGGTGGATGTCAGCGGCTACATTTTGCAAACTGAGATGAAGCGAACAAAGGGCGATTTCTGGCGCGCTATAGGCAACTATCACAGCCGTTCACCGGAGCATCACTGGAAGTACCTCAATCAAATTCACCCGAAAATTGTGAAGTACCACGAATTTTTAAAGCGAGTCAGCGTTGGACAATAACCGTAACGAATCGCAGCTCACCCCAGGCCAGCTCAGCATGATTTTCATTGCAGTGATGCTGGGCATGATGGCCGTGATCTGGTGGCTTAAGTATCCGGTGATCACAAAAAACGTGGTGTCGTGGAAGTGGATTGAGTCATGGCCCATCCAGTTCTTGCCTTATGGAGAGGCGCTTCGTCAGAACATGATACGACTTGTCATGCCTTTGAACGATGCAACGTTTTTAAAGCTGATGGCAGGGGTCTACCCGCTGAGCTTGTTCTGGACTCCACTTGTGATTTGGTACTGCGTTCGTAAATCCCGACAGGCGAAACAGCACCCCACAAACCTGATGTTTAGAAAGCACACGGTTGACACACTGCTTGAGGCCCATGCCAAGAACTTCTCAGCAATAGCACCGGTGATGGATCGCAACTTGTTGCTCGAGGATCCAGAGGAATGGAAAAGCCCATTGGACCCCGGTGAACGTGCAAGGCAGCTTGGTCTGATTGTTCGGGAAAAGGATTCGGAAACGGGCGAGCGGCGTCTAACCTTCAATCGCAGAAAGGCGCGACAGGTGCTGGTTGAGGATCTTGGCCAGCAACATCAAAACGACCCTCGCACATGGACTCCGACCCAGAAAGTAATGTTCAGTATTTTGGCTGAAGCTGCTTTCAACATGGATGAAGGGCGAGGCGCTCCCCAAGGTTGGTTGAACTCTCAAGCGCTTCGTGATCAGTTGAATTATTCGGCACGAAACAAGCGACACCTTCCAAACTACGCATTGGCCAACGACCTTTTTAAAAAATGGGTTGAACAGGTTGGCAAAAATGAACACCTTACCCTTCTGCTCAAACGTCACAGTTATGTCTCAAGTTTCTTATACGCCCTGTACATGGAAACAACTGACTTGGCCACGATCTCGAACTTGAACAAAGGGGTTTTGCAGTCTGCCGATTTCATCTGGCTTAAACCCAACGACAGACCCACATTTTTTTACCTCAACACGGTTGGTCGAAAAACGCCGTTTGTAGAGAGTTGCGCAGTTTTTGCGCAGTACCAGGCCGAGATGGTGGCCTACAAGAACAAATTAATACTGCCCGTCGAGCATATCGACAAGGCGCTTGAGGCGTGGGAAGAAGACCTCAAGGCCACTGGCGTTGTTGATGAAGACGCGATTGAAGATTTCAGCTAAGGACACACAGCAATGACAAATGGCAATGGTGAGCACTCGTTTGAAGAAGTTGTTGATGAACTGCACAAGGGAAAGGCTGGAGCAACCAAGGCAGAAAATACACCGACCAATACGTTAAAGCGCCTCTTGGTGATACCCGCTTTGGTGTTGGCCATGGGTGGTTACATGTACAGCGCCAACGAGGGTTTTGCCACCTGGTTCGATTCAATATTTAGCAAACCGGCTTCAACTGATGAGCTTGCACAGTCAGCGCCAGATCAAATTAATCTTGACGAAATTGAAGATATTAATCAGGGATTTTTCATTGAGCTGATCAAGTCAGAGGCCACAGAGTATGTGGGCTCCGATGGTGAAGAAAACACCAACATTCGGAAAACCATCTCCACGGTGTTCCCGACTGATCCTGCGCTGTGGGCCACGCTTGAGGACACTATTTTGTTTGGTGATGCAAACGATCCAAAGATGTTTTACGTCTTTGCAGACCCAAGCTGCCCGGCCTGTATGGCGCTGGAAAAAGATCTGCTGGGCTACAAGGGGGAGCCGCTTAGTTACCGGGTTTTGCCGATCAGCGGCAATGGTGACAGTGTGGATCAAATCGATCAGATCATGTGCGCCGAAAACCCTAAAGAGGCTTGGGTGAAGGCGCTAACAAATGAAGAAATCCAAACAGCAGAAATCAGTGCTAATTGTGAAGTCATAGGAAGTCACGTCAGGAATCGATTGCTTTTTGATGCGCTTGGATTTAACTCAACGCCAAGCATCTGGATGCCCGGTAATAATCGGGTCGTTAAAGATGGTGTACCCAGTGCTGCAGATTTACGCAGACTCGCTGACGCAGCTCCGCTGTGATCGGTTAAGAACGACGCAAACGATACCAACCAGGGGCACGCGTGAAAGAGTCACAGTTTTTAGAGAAAGAACACGAGCTAAAACAATCAGATTACATTGTTGATTCTCGCCCGCCTTTTGAGCGAATGCTTGACTGGTGCGCATTGCCCAGAAACCACGCAAAAATGATGCTCTGGTATGCGCTGGCTGCGGTGGTTTTTGCACCTGTTTGGCAGCTGGTTTTTGTTATCGCATTCGCACACAATTTCTTTTACTCCTTCACACCAAAATACGCCGCGTTTCGGTACCCGAAAGACCTCGGTGGAAAAGACCCCAGTGTAATCAAAGACCCACAGAATCCAGCGTGGGGAGATGCCGAGGGGATTTACTATTGCGGCTATGAACGAAGCCGTTTTCCATGGAAAAAAGGACGTGAACTTTGGCTCACTTCTGATGACATTGGTACGCACAATGTATCGATGGGAACGACGGGCGCAGGCAAGACGCAACATTTGCTAAGCCAGCAGGTTTTCAATGCTTTATGTTGGGGTAGTGGTTGCCTTTTTTCCGATGGAAAAGCTGACAACGACCTGATGATCAAGATTTGGGCCCTTTGTCGAAGGTTCGGTAGAGAGCACGATTTCTTGGTGATCAACTACCTGACAGGTGGCTTTGATCCATTTACGAACACTGTGAGAACAGAAAAACGCCTGACCAATAAGGCCAACATGTTCTCAGAAGCACCGATGGACTTTTTGTCTGAACTTCTGACATCCATGTTGCCAAAGGTTCAGGGCGAAGGCGCTGGTTGGCAGCAAAAAGCGATCAACATGATGAAGGCCGTGGTTCGAATCGCGTGCTACTTCCGAGCCAAAGGCCAGGTTGAGGTGAGCGTGACGCAGTTGCGCGAATTTATGACCATTCAGCAGCTCATTAAGATTTATCGTCACTCAGAAGCGTTCCCACACCTGTATGACCCCAATGCTATTTCTGCGGTTAAGAGCTATCTGCTCACCGGTATTTCGTGGAACCCCTCAACGACAGCAGAAAAAGACCGGTGGAAACTAGGGCCCCTAGAGGCCGGTGATTTCATGGAAAAGATTTCCACTGAAGCACAAACTCAACACGGTTATCTGACCAACCAGTTCCTTGCCCCTCTCTCCATGTTGGCCGATACATACGGCTCGATTTTCCGTGATCCATTCCCCGAGGTGGACATGGCCGATGTTTTCTTGCGTCGCCGTATTCTGGCAATCGCAATTCCGACATTGGAAAAGTCGCCACAAGAAGCTGCCAATTTGGGTAAACTGTTAATCGGTAGTTTGAAATTAATGCTGGGTAAAAACCTCGGCAATGAGCTTGAGGGCTACTACACTCAACTGATTGAAAACAAGGCAACAAACAGCCGAACTCGCTTCCCAATCGTACTAGATGAGGCCGCATATTATTTTAGTCCGGGGCTTGATATAATATTCGCACAAAGCCGATCATTAGGTGGTGCGCTAACGATTAGCGGACAAGATATCTACGCAATGGAGAAAGAAGGGGCTGATGAAATCTACTCAGTGATCGGTAACTCCAAGGTAAAAATCTGTTTGGCGCTGGAAGATCCCAACAAGACTTTTGAGGTTTTTCAGAAGTCGGCAAGTGATGCAAAAATCTCTCAATCACAGGGTGCAAGCGTTGTTGGATCCAACATGAATGGTGGCATCTGGCAGCGAAGCAACCAGGTCTCTGTTGCAGATACAGCACGGATTAAGTTTGATGAAGTGAAGAACCTCAAAAGCGGTCAAGGCATTGCGATTTTCATGGGCAGTGTGGTTCGATTTGATAGCTTTTACACCTTTAAGGACATCAGTCCAAAAACTGTGGTTCGTTACAAGCTGAACAAGTTCCTTCAGGTTGCCAGACCCAAAATTGATGATTTCCGCGACAAGTGTAAGCCACTTCATCCCAAGCGCAATAAGAGCGACATCGATGTGATCTTTGAGAACATGGTGATGGGTGAGCGTCCCTTCTATCAGATGGAGCACACGCCAATCTTTGACATGCTGTGCACTGTTGAGAACCATCTGGACAATGAGCAAGAAGATGGGCAGCAGGCCGGCATTTTTGCCCTGTCAGCTGCACTGCTAAATGTCACAGACGACAAACAGGTCGAGCCAGGTGCAAAGTCACATCAGACGGCGGCAACGCCAATCAACACGGACCCCGCTGCCATTGATCTGAGCGATCCAGCATCGAGCGCCCTACTCAGTGAAATTCGCAATAAGGTTCACCAATCGCTCAAGGAGAAAAAAGGCTTCCTGCAAGGAAGCGAACTCTCCAAGTTCCCCCAGATTGTGTCAAGCGCATGGATTGCCGATGGCATCAAGTCCGCCTATGGCGAGCAACAGGGTTCTGAGTTCTTTGGTCTCGATGAGTTTCAAATCATCAAGAAGATAGGGACATTTGATGAACAAAAGCTCTGCGCAACGCTTGGGCTTGACCCCCAGTCGCCCGGTTCGGACTACATCACCAAGTGCGCAAGCAAAGTGGCCGGCACAATGGCAGAGGCTGACCTTCAACAGTCACTGAAAGAAACCTTTGTGATTGAAGATGCGATGAGTTTTGAGGAGATTTATGCCGAAGGATTCTCCTTGGGAGGGCCTACGTTGCCGATTCAGGAGGTGCCAGAGAGGATGCCTTCATTGGTGCTTGCCGGGCCATCGATCCAGCGGGTCGCGAGCATTGAGAAAATGTTGTGCGCAGATGAGGCAGATGCCAATCGCGCTGTGCGCAACGTAGAGGAAAACATATCACGGATCTCTTCTCTCATGGAGGGTAAGCAAGACGAGCGCGCAACCGTGTTCAGAAGCAAGTTTGAGAGCCTGGACAAGGATGTAGACACGTTCTTTAAAGAGGCGCTTGATGAGATTGAGGAAAAAATCAAGATATCCGAAACGGCATGATATAATACCCCTATTGGAAACTCATTAATTAAAGGCTTGGCATGGACAAGATCGACCAATGTTATTTGGATTTACTGGGTGACTTGTCCAGCGTTGGTGAGGTGGCCAAGGCCATTGGTCGTCCAGTGTCGATTTGCTCTTGCGTTCAGGGAATGGACGGCAAGCTTGTGGACTACGCTCAAATTTACGTGAGCGTTAAGGGCGAGATCACGACATCGCTTGAGGGCTTGCTCAATGCGGGCGATCGTCTAAGTGTCGAGTCAAGCCTGCGAACAGGCATTAGCCTTCGGGCGTTGGATGAGAGCGAGTCCCCAGACTTGCTGTTCGGCAGGGTTCACGAGGTACTGGTTCAGGGGTGCATTGCCAGCTTTGATGTGCAGAACTCTTTTGTGGCCCCGTACGCAAAGACTTTTGAGGCGATGACGGGTGGCTCTCTTTCACTGGTCCCATTAAATCTTCTTGACCTCCGTGTGGTGGCCATTGCTTTGGGAGCAGTTGGCCCAGACTGTACCTCGCTGCTGTTGCTGTCCCGTGCACTGGGCTTCAATTCCAGTGTGGGTGACCGGGCGTGGTCAAAGTCCCTGCTTTGCCTGTTTTGCTTGAACGCGTTGGTCGCCAGGTTTGGTGTCGATGCGGTGTTGGCTTATGGCGTTGGGGAAATTTTCTCTAGGGAGGAGTCCAAAGGTGACCCATTGGAGCAGGCTCAATCTGCTGAGGCTTCTGAGTACAGGTTGTCAAAGGGAGCAACATCGGGTGCGGCGGCAGTTGCCCTTGGCGCTGCAGGCGGCACAAATGGGCCTGAGCATGGGACTTTAACGGACTGTGCCGTGGCAGAGCATGAAGAGCCACAAAGCAGGCCTCTACGCGTTCCAGCAAACACAACACAGCAAGCACATGCGCAAAGTTCATCAGCCGGTCTCGCTGAGATTGGAGATCGCCCAAGCGACCTTAAAGCATATGTTCTGGATCTCATGGTGAAAAAGCGCGTGCGTTGCAAAATTGACGAGTCCGTACTTGCCCAGATTGAGGCTTGTATGTTGGCCGATCATTTTGAGCCAGAGAACATTTTGTATGACGCTCAGAACATTTTGATTTCTGGCATTCGTGATGGCGAGGTCGATCCACTGAGCTTGGTCAACCAAAGCAAGGTAGAGATGGTTCGAAACACTGTGGGCAACAAGCAAAACATGATGGTGAGATCCATTATTGTTGCTTTGACCAAGAACGGTGTTTATCTGGATCCGGTGGAAGTGGTGTGTTGCTTAAAGGTCATGGAGGACAACATTGAGTGACAATTCCGTCACCTTTAAGCAAATCGATCAGGGGGCCTTTTTCTGCGCCTCCTTTTCGTTTTCGCCGCCGCAGTCACACGATAGGCTCTGTGGCATCACGATTGAGTTTGTCGGGTACCGGTTTTATGTATCGCTTTTTTTCATGGGATCAAGCTCCAGGGTATACGGACGAACCTATTACTCAAAGCGCATCGATTCGGTTGAGTCATACCTGAGGACACTTTCAAGCCATTTGCTGGAACAAGACTGCGTGAATTGCAGGCTTGACGGTGAGGTTTTTGCTGCACTGTCAGCCCAGCAGATCCTCCTTAATTTTGACCAAGGCTGAGAACAGCCCTGATCTTCTAAGGCCGATCAGCCAACATCGAATCGAATTTAAGCGCCTCTCGGTACTGGCGGTAGCCGTCAATCAGGTCGGGGTGGCCGGCCAGCACGGTGCCATCGCGCAAACATTGATCAAGCTGCCACAGCAAATTGGAGACTTCACTGCGAACAATCTTGCTTGCAGCGCTGCTTGAATCCTCTGGAAATGCGCTGTTGATGCACTCTGCAGGCGACAGATTGTCTTTAAACATAGTGCGCACAATGTTGGCGGAGATTTTTCTAATCTCGCTAGGGGAGGCGACCTTGAGCACTTCACTGAATTGATTAAAGGTCTGCTCAAACTTGACCGATGACTGGATCACTGCCTGAGAAAAGACATACGACATGGGTTCAGCATCGGCGTACTCGCAATAATCAAGAAATGCGCTGATGAATGAATCCTTGCTATGCATGGAATGAGTGTATGGGGCAAGCCCGGCAGCAAGCAAGCTGGTGTTTGAGGCCACTGCCGCGGTGCGCTTGTTGGCATGCAAAAACGGCTGGACATACATGGTGTTCAGGTTCAAGTAAAACGCGCGATCCAACGGGTTTGCGATCTGGTGGGAAGTGAGCAGCACCTTCTGGGTGAAGATCTCAACCGCTTTTTGACTTTTCAGCGGGCTGTAAAGACTGTCTTTAAAGCTCAACGGTGTGGAGCGCAGCGAGGAATAAAAGGAGCCATCCAGAAGTGGATTGTAGTCGTCGTCAAAGAGCGCATTGATACGGGCCAGGTCAGCAAGGGTGAGCTTTGCGTCTGGCGAGATTGACTCCAGGGCGCGAAACAGGCTACGCGAGCAGCAGTGAGAGGCACCGATGTATCGACTGTCGTCATTGGCCTCAAACACCCCGTCGTACAAAAAACTCTCGAAGCTACGTTTGAAGGCATAAAAATTGGCGTCTTCATCCGAAATCTGGTGCGGGTTGCTGAAGTCGCGTTGAAAATAAAAAGGAATACTGGAGATTGATTTCACGATGTCGCGCTTGTGCTCAGGCAGCAAACGGCAGGCCGAGAACTCCGGGTGCTCGGGGTCAAAGTCAAGCAGCGCTGGATTGAAGTCCACAAGCTTTTGGGTGTAGAACTTGGAGCGATCAAGCCACACGGGGTTGGTCTGGTCTTGGCTTACATCTTCGCGCAATAGCCCCAAGTCTGAGAGCGCACTGAGGGCTCGAATCGTATCCACGCGTGATAAGCCAGTAATGCCAAGAAGGCTCACCAGCGATAGTCCTGAAGGGCTTTTCTCCACTGCGCTTAGCACCAACTTGACGTGATTCTCTTTGGACTCGAAGTTCATGATTGATATAATATTTTTGATGAATTGATACTAGCAGTTCTCGCAAATGGTTTGGCAACTGCTCGATTGGTGAAGGATTTGAAAATAAATTTGCCAAACGCTTTTGTGTTTGCGTCAGAATTGATTCAAATTAATGGAGCATCAGCATGCGAACAGAACTACTTGTTTCTATTTCAAACAGCATTGAATCATTGCAAGGCTTCCAAGGCCTGGTCGGAATCGAGGCCAGTCGAGCCAAACTGCAATTTCAAATCGGATTTCTTCGGGCAATTGAAAGCAATGAAGATCTCATCGGTATGCTTTGCTCAGAAGAAGACAATTGCGCAAGCGCCTTTTGCAGCAGCTTGGAGGAGATGGAAAGCCTTATTGGTGAGCAGTCCCGGGTTCGACTGTTCGGACGAGACCTCGCTCCCGAGAAAATGGGCAGCTACGCAGCTCGCATTGTGATTGCGCAGACGATGTTTAGAAAGTGTGAACATGATTTGCTGGGGATCCAGGCCAAAGAAGTGAAGGCCCAAGTCAAGGAGGAAATCCAGGCGCAGGCAAAGGCAGAGGAAGCGCAGGATACGCCAGACAATGTATCCTCCATTGCTGCGCTAAGCGCAAAGCCTGAGCGCCCTGTTCGGAACATTGATGACACCACTGGAAAAACTCTCCCAACGCCATTTCGGTCGGGTGCCCAAGAGAAACAGTCTCAGAAGGTGTCCAGCCTTCCCTCCGCTTCAATGAACAAAGCGGAACCAGCACCAGCTCAGTCTAAATCTGTGCAGGCGGGCATGACAGGAGAGGATTGCGTTAATTTGTTGGAGTCGACTGAGCGAGAGATGTCTTCAATGCAAGACAGCAAGAAAGACCTTGCAGTGGGTGGTGCAGCCAAGCCTGGCGGTAATGCAGACGTTTTGGCCAAGCTGCGATCTTTGGGACGGGATTTCAGCGCGACCATTGAAGCAGATGGCGCTCAGTTCGTTCGAAACTCACCCATGGGGTGAGTTGGAATGGGTGGGTAGTTTTGCTGCCCTATTTGTCTGCCATGAATTTCAAATAGTCCAAATCACTGCCTGAGAGGTCTGCCACTGCCTTGGCCATGGCACTCTCAATACAGGCAACCTCCCAGCGACTGGATTCGCCTTTGGGCGCCTCGTTTACTGAAAACCCAATTGAATTGAATCGGACGTTCGGCACCGCATAGCGATCTTTGCCGCGCTTTGAGATTCCGATGGTTACAGAGCACACCCTAGCGGTTGATTCTGCTTTGTCAACGGAATTGGCCTCGGCCAGCACCACCAGGTGGTATTGGTTGCCAGGAAGCTTTTGAATAACCTCGCCCGACAATTCCTTTCTCAGTACCGAGGCGATATTGATCTCAGCGTGCGGACTAAAAAGGACGGCCGGGTAGATCAGCGCTTGCTTCTCTGTTGCGGACTGGGCATGAACTAAAGCAGGCCATGCCAGGCACGAAAGTACAGACCAAAGCAAACGCTTAAGACAAGACTCAGACATGAACGCTGGCTTTGGCTTGCTCTGCTGTGTTGCGAAGGTTTTCCTGCAACGCAAGCATTGCAGGGTATGCCAGAGTACCCGCACCCCGTGCTGACTGTGCAGTCTTTGCAAAGACGTCTCTGATCACCCGGTGGCCTATGAGCCCAAGCGCAGGCGTTTTACTCAACAACATGTCGGCTCGTGGGCTTAGGCTGTTCGCTTCGGTGGCGTTGCAGGTCGTGCCCATTGCAAGTGCTCTGGCCATAGCAACGGATTTTGCGGCGCCAACTACAGTCGATTGCCTTGCGGCAACAGGGCTTTCCGATTGCTCAATGGCCACGGGCGGCGGTTCTTGATCATGGCTGGCCGTGGGTTGCTGCTCCTGCGCTTCAATTTGATTGAGCACGAACAGCTCAATGAGTTGCTGAACGCTTGGCCCCTTGGGGTCGAGCACCAGGGACGGGTCAATGCCGGCTTGCGCAAAGAAGCCTGCAATCTCGGCAAATCGGGTCTGGGACTTCAGCGCAGCAGAGTAGTTTCGCTTGAGCGGCTCGTAACGAGCCTCCATCTCTTTGTGGTTAAGAAACCTTTTGTGCTCGCGAATGAACTTGCGCTCACGCTCAAGAGCTTGAATGCGATAGTTTTCTTGGTCGATGAGTGCCTGTTCGCGTCGTCGTTGGCTGGCGGCATTGAGCGCAGCTCCAAGGGCGGTTGCGAGGCCCATCCCCCCACTGGAGATTAGTGACTTTCCAAACATAATGGGGCACCCTTTTTAACAAGATGACCCAATTATATCATATTGGTTTTTCAAAAAATGTCGCTTTTTGGGGGGCTGAGTAAGGATTAAGCCTTGCCCGGCATGCCTCCTTGCATGGGGTTTTCCGAACCCACTCTTCCTAAAGACTGGCTTGCAGCATTATCACTGCGAGAAGAACCCTTGGTGAACGCAGCCAATGTATTGTTGTCGGTGTCTTGGCCCATCTTTGTGGAGATGTGACCGCCAGCCCAAGAGATTACTGAGTCTGGGATGATGTGGATCAAGTTAAATGCCCCGTGAACCATGGTCAAAGCTAAGGACATGAAAACGAATATGTAGCCGATGACCATGACGAGGCCGGTCCACGAGTCAGTCTGCGCAGTAGCCATAGCTGGTATAAACAAAAGGAAAAGGACTTTGCCCAGAATCATCACGCCAAGTGATGCTGCGAAAAATCCAAACACCATCAGGGCGGGACGTAGCAACACGTTCATCAAAAACAGATAAGTGTGCTGTGTTCGTTGCCCCATTCCTTGGCCTTCAGCATCGAGGTGGATAAATGCTCCAACTGGGGCGGCGACCAAAGATTCGATAACAGAGGAAAACCATCCGATGATTCCACCATACCAGGTAATAAATGGAAGCATTGGGATGTAAACAGAAAGCATAAACCCGAAAAAGAATAGGGCCATCACAAGTAGAATCAAGAATGGTCCGAACGATTGTAGAAATGATGATGCGGCCGACGATGCCACGGTGGCAATGCCACTAAAAACTTTGCCGACGACAGGGATGCCACTTAATACATCGCCGGCTCCTTTTACTGCAGCGACTGCGGTTGTCCTAAAGACGTAAGCAGCAAAGACGGTTGCTCCGGCGTTAATGATTGTGTCGCCCAAATCCTTCATTTCCATGATTGGATTAAAAGTTCCTTGGGTGGAGTCTGTGAGAGCGAACCTCGATGTCCACAGCACAACGCTTTGGCCAAACCCTGATGTCAAGTCACCGATTGCTATGTCCGAGTTGCCGTCATCAGAACTGTCGGTGGCTTCTTTCATCGCTTTTGCTTTTTCCGCGAATGCTGGACTACCGCCACCAAACTCAATTGGCGTTATGTTCACCTTTGTAGTCTGATCGAAAACGGATTGTGCTGTGGCAATGGTTTGATAAAAAGACCCGAGCATCAGCCAGCCATATCGGGTGACGAACTCGTTTGATTCTTTCAGGGCCGCGTTAGATGCCTCTGCCTCCGGAATTTCAGCGTTGGTGCGGTTAAATAGCCGTAGGTCGAACTTCGCAGCGGATGCTTTTATCTTTGGTTCGATGTCGGCTCTGTAATTTGTTGAATCGAAGTTTTGTGTGTAGGACTCAGACAGCGCTCTCATCTCTTCATTGAGAATTTCCAACTCTTCCTTTGCGATTACAAAAATCTTCGTTTGATAGGTGGAACCAATGCTAGAGACAGATTCACTGTAGGTGGACATGTTTTCATCACCCAGAGTCTCCATTGGCCCTGGAGTGGCAATCCTAACCCCCCCGCAGATATACCTGTTCTGTTTAACCGCATCGGCGCTCGTAAACGTGACTCTATAAGAGGAATCGCCATCTGCGTTAGGGTTGATAGTTACCTGCCTGATTACAGAATTGCCGAGAGCATTTCGCACGTCTGAAGGCAAGGATGCTTGAACGGCAGCGTTGTCTTGCGCGCTTGCAAAGACACAGTTATGTCCATCGAACAGTGCCTTGGCGATATTTAAAGATTCTTGTTGAGCAGCGTTTGATCTCGATGCAAGAAGGTTTGGGTCTAGACTCAAAGCTGATAACCCAGCAATAACCATGGCGTTAGCCATGCCAATACCAATCTTGGTGAACCACATGAAGATGACTTGAGCGCCTCCAAAGCCACCGAACATCGGGACGAGTGACACCACGCCAATGGTGAATCGAATTGGCACCCAGACGGTGGAGAATCGCTGGCCCATGAAACTGCCTTCTTCTGCAGTGGCGGCTACGCTTGAAACAGACTGGTACCCAAAGTAAAACATGGCAACCGCGAGTAACGCGGTGTTGAAAATTGAGAACATTTGACCCAAGATGTTCCCGCTATCTGCGGCACCGACCACGCCAATGCTATCTACAAATCCGTCGCCAAAGGTTTTTCTGATCACATTAGCGGAAAAGTCTTCCTCGCCAACCTGGCTTAGGAAGTTTCCAATTCCTGCACTGGGATCAGCAAATGCGGCCGTCATGCAAAGAAACAATATCAGCGAGAGAATCAGCTGCGCTGGAGTGATCAATGGTTTGCTTATGTTTTGCATCTGGAGTCTGATATAATATTTTTTAATGCCATGAATAATCTTATTGTATCTTTGATGCAAGAGTAGTTTCCAGATAATTTTGCTTAGAATGAAGGCTGCGATGACCAAACCTGTTGATCTGAAGCGAAAGTTCTCAATCGAGTCACCGTTTGAGTGGCTCACCTTTTGCCCAAAGCGATACATCGACTTCTCTCAACCAATCACCAAATTGAGAGAGTTTTTCGACGGGGAGCCCGTTGTTTTTCGTGGCGTGTTGGAGAAGAAGGTCTTTTACGACCACCGCAACAAGGTAATCAACAACCCGATGATTGCCAAGAGTGCATTTATATCGCTTCTTGATGAGGATCTTGAAAAGTTTCAGTTCCGGGTTTTTGGGCGCCCAGGGTTTGTATGGAAGCCTTATAAGGCGGGCGATGTAATAACAGTGTCAGCAACAATGAAGTTGCACGAAAAGTACGGTGTTCAGCCCTCCTCTGTTTCTATTGTAGAAGAGGACAACATAGGTAAATTGGTGTCGGTTTACCCACCAGTGTCAAGGACGGCTGGCGGCACGATCAAAGCAGAGGTGATGAAAGCATCAACGCTGGAAAATCTTGTCACGGCTGGGCAGTACATTGATCGCCGCGTGTTGGGCTGGGACGAAATGCTTGTGAAGGCCACGGGTTTTCGATCGGCTGAGAACCTGGTGGCCTGCCTACACAAACCGGAGACAGTTAGACAAGGCGATGCTGCAGTAAAGGCTGCACGCATTGCCAACGGGATTGCTCTGGTCCGCCAGGCTCGCGCGTTCGTTGAGCATCGAGTGGATTCGCCAAAGTCGAGTCTTGTGGTACCGGAAAAGCATATCGAGATCATCAAGTCTTTGCTGCCCTACCCTTTAACGCCGTGTCAGGATGTCGGTGTTCGCGAAATTGTGGCGGGGCTTCGTGAGCCTGTTGCTTTCAATGCGGTGCTTTCAGGTGATGTGGGTACGGGAAAGACTCTCACCTTTGGTATCCCGGCGATTTTGGCTGCATCCAATGGCGCGCTCGTTGTGATCGTGGTGCCCAACATGCTACTTGTTGAGCAAATCAGCGCGGAGCTTCGGGAAATCTCGAAAAAGGTACCGATTCTTAAAGTGACTGCTGATGGCGTAAGCGGCGAGCTTGGTGAGAATGATGCTGGAATTGCCATTGGCACCACGGCGGTGGATTCCTATTTCTCAAAGAAAAAGCGCGGAAAACGCCAGGCTGACTTTCTGATTATCGATGAGCAACACAAGTTCTCCGTGGCACAGCGCGAGAGGCTTGCCGGGCCCCACACCAACATTCTTGAGTCTTCGGCAACGCCCACACCACGAAGCGCGGCGTTGATTATTCACGGTGGCAGACAAGTCATTCGCCTGGAGACATGCCCGGTCGAAAAACACATCGTCAGTCGGTTTTACCCCAGACATGAAATCAAAGAGTTCGCTGCAAAGCTGCGCGAAGTCATTGCCTCTGGGGAGCAAATGGCGATCGTGTACCCGCTTGTTGAGGAAAACGAGGAGTCAGACCTCATTTCGATTGGCGAGGCCTACGAGAAGATGAAAAAGTTCGTGCCTCAAGAGCGCATTGCAGTTTTGCACGGGCGGATGACTGATGCGGAGAAGTTTGAGGCCATCGAGGCACTGAAGCGTAAGGAAAAAGACCTTTTGATTTGTTCCACCGCCGTAGAGGTGGGTGTGACCATGCCGCACCTAAAGCATCTTGCAGTCTACGCCCCTGAGGTGTTCGGGGTGTCTGCCTTGCACCAGCTTCGAGGCCGACTGGCTCGTAAGGGTGGGCGTGGCGACTTTTACATGGTAGCCGGATCCGACAGTTTGGCTCCGGACACGTTGGATCGAATTGAGCTTTTGACCAAGTACAGCAACGGTTTTGATCTGGCCGAGCAGGACTCCAAGCGTCGCGGCTTTGGCGACATCCTCAATGGCAGCTCCCAAAACGGCGCGAGCATCTTTCTATTCAAAGGGCTGGAGTTAACGCCGGATGATCTGGCTTTTGCTCAAAGGATTGTCGATGGCGAAGATGTCTCTCGCCAAGAAATCGACAACCACCTCAAGGCGCGGGGGGAAAACCTCAGCCTGGTTGGCTAAAGTTGTGGGACGATCAAGTTAAATCCCCGCCACTTTGGCTGCGTCAAAGATAATTTCAGAAACAGCCCAGTTAAACCGCCCTTCCCGCTTAAGGCAGGAGGCGGAATCATCGTTTGCGCGCACCTGTGAGGCAATGGCCTTGCCAGAGGGTGTGATGACAAAAGAGCTGCTCACCGGTTGCGAGCTGGCCTTAAGGGTGAGCCATTGCCCGGAGACGTCGGCATTTGGATTGGTGCAGTCATGGGCAATGAAAACAAATTGTTGTTTGGCCCCAGGCTTTCTTTCAACGTGAACGGTTGCCTCAATGATCTCTGCGCTTTGCTCCTTGGGCTTTAGCAAGGCCCTAAGCGTCGGGAAGGGGGAGACCGCAGCAACCAACCACTGTGCGTGTGTACTGCCAGGCCGCTTGTAAATCGAGATTAGCCAGTTTTGCGAAGGGGTTTGAACGGTTACTTTGCGCGCGTTTTGAATATCCCACTCCACAAAAAGGTGCATGGCCAATAGAGTCAGACCAATCAGGCAGAGTGACAAGAACGAGCTGGCAGGAAAGCGCTTTCGATCATCAGGCAGCAATCGTTGGAATGCACGCGTTGCATCTCGAAGCATCCAGAAAATTGAATGTCCGGCAATGAGTCGAAATAACAGGAGCGAAAGAAGGGTAAAACAAGTCCATCGAACCACGACCACCAGATGCGATGTGTCATACCCCCCTGAAGAGGGAGGCAGCAAAAAGTATCGGTAAACGTCCAGGTCAAAAAACAAAAACGCGCTGACCCCTAATGCCGCGAAAAGCCCGAACAAGCGCGGCAAACAATACACCCAACTGTTTGGAGAGACGTGCGATGCGTCTTTGTAATCGTGCGTGTAGTCGTGGTCTGATGCCGAACGCAACGATCGAATTAGGTTGAAATAGCTCATTGAGAATTGGGCAATTTTCTGGGTATTTGAATTGATTGACAAAGCATAGCAACAAATCGGTATAGTTCAAATATTAATCAGTATTTGATATAAAAACTGATACAATAAAATTTACTTTAAGGACCTCAGATGCGCCCTCTTGAGCCCGACACTTCCGATCTGACGATCGTAGATATTGATGACTGCTTGTTCCACACCGCGGCACGCGTTGCTGTGGTGGACGACGCATCAGGCCGCGTTTTGACTAAGTTGTCCTCATCGCAATACACCCGGTACCGCTTGGAAGAAGGCGAGCGTTTTGATTACACAGAGTTTAGCGAGGCGAAAATATTTGCTGAATTTTCGTCTCCCGTTGAAAAAATGATGAGAATGAGCAAAGTGCTACTAGAAATAATTCGTAACAAGCCAGGCTGTCAGATGATTCTGTTGACTGCGCGTAGTGATTTTGATGATCGCGATTTGTTTCTCGACACATTCAAGCGCTTTGATTTTGATGTGGGACTTTCACACGTTTACCGTGCAGGCAATTTGGGAAGCCGCACACCAACGCACGAGAACAAGCGTGAGGTGTTAAAGAGTTTGATTCAAGGCCATGTAAGCCAAGGCAATCAGATCCGCGCCATCCGGGTGTTCGACGACGGGATGAAAAACCTCGATGCGTTATACGAGACTGCCGTTGATTTAGGCGTTGATTCAGTGAGCACCTACTTGGTTGATCGGGACGGCAGCGCTTCGGTTAGAAATCAAACAAAACCCGATCACTTGTATTCGATGGTTTCTGAGATTGTGGAGGCCATCAACCAAGCAGACCCTGCGGGCCACGATGTAAAGCAAGAGTTCATCGAGAGGTTCATCGCGGCTGGTGATCACTCGCAGAGTCAACACAATCAATTGAGTCCAAATTGAAACCAACCGAAGAGCAAGCGCTGGCGGTTGATATGGCCGTCTCTGGCGGAAGCCTGAAAATCGAGGCCAAAGCTGGTACGGGAAAAACCAAAGTGCTTCGCGACATTTCTGAGGCGTTGCCGGGGCAAGGCCTGTTTCTGTCTCACGGCAAGAAGGTTGCCGAAGAAGGCAAAGCAAAGTTGTCTGCGAAGACCGAATGCAGCACCTTTAACAGCCTTGCATTTCGAATGATGGGCTCTGATTACCACGGTAAAATTGGCGGTAGGTTAACCGGTGCCGTTGTTGCGCAAGCTGGGTGTATTCCAAGCCTGAAAATTCGAGACAACCTGATGCTGCCGCCAAGTGCGCTTGGCTATGAGGTGCTCAAGGGGATTCAGCGCTTTTGTGAAACAGTGGACACTGAATTCAGCGCCGCGCATTTTCCCGACATCTCGTTAAAAGGCTTGTCTGAGGATGAAACAAACCTCATGACCGACATGCTGTGCAAGGCATCGGCTCGCGTTTATTCAAAGATGGCTGACCCCACAAGCACCCTGCCCTGTTTGCATGGCGTGTATGTGAAAGAGTTTGTCGTGAAGGAAGTGGATCTGGGCAAGGACTACCTTTTGGTCGATGAGTTTCAAGACTCAGACCCCCTGATGATGCATTTTCTTCGTGCGCAAAAAAGCACCCAAATGATCTTTGCTGGCGACCGGCATCAAAGCATCAACGAGTGGCGTGGTGCAAAAAACATCATGAAGCGGGCGCAAACGCAAAACACTGCATATTTGACGCAAAGCTTTCGGTTTGGCCAACGAATTGCAGACCGCGCCAATGAGGTGCTTACCCGTCTTGGCAGCGAAAAACTGCTTGTTGGTAATCCAAAGATTACGTCGTGGATAGGTCACGTTGATTCGCCAGATGCGATCCTGTGCAGGACCAATGCGGAGTGTGCAATCTCCTACTTCAATCTCAGCGAGGCAGCGTGTAAAGGCGTGGTGGCCTCTGGGCTGAGTGATGCCGAGGCGTTCATCATGAACATGCTCAACCTGTCAAAAGGTGGCAAAGGCACTGGCGAGTACGCATTGTTTAAAAGCGATGATGAGCTGAGAAATTACGTTTACTCAGACCAGGGGCGCGATCTTTACCTTTATCTGGATCTGATCGACAAACACGGGTTTGATTTCTTGGTCAAGAAAATTGAGCAATCCAAGCGCTCTGAGCAGCAACTTGGTGTGCGAATGACCATCACAACTGGGCATCGTGCAAAAGGCTTGGAGTTTGATCACGTCCGCGTGGTTGGCAACTTCATGGATGAAGAGAACAAGGGACAAGAGGACTACGAGCAGGAATCAAACCTGACTTACGTTGTACTCACCCGGGCAAAAATTGCGATGGAAGAGAACATTGTCGGATTTAAACAAGGACTACAGGAATATGCAGACACGGCTGTGCATCACAAAGGTTAATAACGGCACGACGGCCAAGCAGGCGGGTTGCCAGGAGGATGATTTCATTGTCCAAATCAATGGCATTCGACATGTGAGCCATTTTGATGACGTTCGCGCTGCGGTACGTTCACGCCCAGAAAAGGCTTCCGACTTGATTTGTTACAGCGTCGAGAAAGGCTCGCTTTACAGCTTTCCTGTTGACCCGAGCAATGCAGGAATTAGCTTTAAAGCCGCACCTGTGCCAGCGGACATGGAAGCGAAAATCATGGGTCTGTTTGACGAACTGGATGCTCAGGCTCCTGCGCAATCCCATGAGTCCAGGGAGAGCCCAGATGAAGGGATTGTAGTTGTTGATGAGGAGTCGGACTTACCAGCAAGTCAAGAGCAGACTTCAGTCCCCGAGGCTTCAGTAGCGAGTCCAGCAAGTGCCGTCCAGATGGAGGAACCAAAGCTAGACCAACAAGCTTCTGCCGAGTCTGCCGAGGAGATCCCTCCATGGGAGAAAGCTGACTCAGCGCAAGAGAGCGTGAGCATGGAGTCAAGCCACGATCAAGTTGACGCCTTGCTCAATGGCACCGATGGTAGCTCAGCGTCAGAAGCACACACAGAGCGCGACAATACTGAGGCAAGTACGCAAACCGCAATGCCTGAAGAGGATGGCCAATCAAATGCGGCTGCAGCGTTGGGCGCTGATGAATGGCCCGACGCGAATGTGGACATTGATGCGCTGGTGATGGGCTCAGGTGATCCCAATGAGGCCACAGAGGCCACAGAAACAACAGCGGCCACAGAAGGCCCCGAGGCAAACGATCCGGTAGACGAGCCTGATCAAGCATCAGGAGAAGCACTTGGCGCTGACAGCGAGGCATTGGGCGATGGGTCTGCCACTCAGCACGCAGCAATGGCCATGGATGATTCAGAAGTCATTGTGGTTGGTGAGCATGACGACCCTGATCTGGCCCGCGAGGTAAGGGGCTTTTTGGACAAAACCAAGATCGAAGGGCTTGATCAGCCTGGGCAATCGGTTGAACAGAACGTTTCCCCTGCCCAGACACACCACACAATCGATCAAATGTCAGGCCCCAAGGCTGGTGAGCCAGAACTGGGAGCAAGTGATTTGATGGATCAGGTCGCCTCCGGCTCTGCTGAGCCAAGCGTGCTGGCCAGTTGCTTTTCCAAACGGAAAATCCCGATCGTGTTTGGACCAACATTTAACGGGATGGGGTTTTCTCGAATGAGCTACCTTGGCGTGGTCCAAGTCATGGTTCACGGGGTTGCAAGCGAAAAACTGATCTCAAGCGCCTACACGCAGCTTGAAGCTGCCGCCTTAGAACACGACGCCGGCGGCGTTGTTGACTGTCGGCAAAACATAGAGTCAATGGGAATGAACGCACAGGGCGAACCCGTTGTTTTGATCAATCTGTATGGCACTGCCATTCGATGCATGAACTGAAAAGGAAGCAAGCAAATGAGTGAAGACTTGATTAAAAGCACGGACCCAGACCTGGTTTATTTGATCGCCTCGAACTCTGAGGAGAGGGATATCTTCTTGGGCTCGGCTGAGGAGTGCATGAAGTGGGCTCAAAGCAAGTACCACTATGCAAGCGGCAGCTTGAACCGGCTGCAGCTCGATCCTAACTTCTTGTTTGGCCCGGCCCACCTTTTGGTGAACTTCTTTGTAAACCCAAGAAACTACTTCAAGGAATTCAAGGAATCTGTGTACTGGAAAAACGCCGTGTCACAAGGCGAGTACGTTGGCAATGAATCGTTTGAGCAGGTCTCAAGCTGGGTGCAGGAGTTTGTCACCCTGCCAATGAATATTCTGTTGCGCGTGGAAGAAGGCATTGGAAGAAAAATGGTTCTGGAGCTGTACAACCAGAACCTAATGAGTAAAGAGACGGCAAACAACATTTACTCGAGGCTGAATTCTGGCGACTTCAACGAATACCGGTTCACCGAAGACAACATGATTAAGCGTATCAGCAGGACGTATCAATCAGGCATCGCTGAGGACTGAACCTCCGCAAGCTCGCAGAGGAGCCGATCTATTTCGGCTTTTTGTTCGAAGAACACCATGGATGGTGTTCGAGGAACCATGCCCAGGTGTGGTTGGCTTTGGTTCATCTGGTCGCAGGCCGACTGCGCAAGTGGCATTTCTTTGAACCAGTAAAGATTGTCAAGCAGCTTGCCGTAGGGCAGACTCAGAAGCTCGGCTTGAACTCTGGGCTTTTTATTAGCATCAGGGGTGCAGGCGAAATAAAAATGATCCAACCCCTTGATTGGTCCATGCGGCTCTTTCGGCGCAACCCTTTGAACCAGACAATAAATCGGGTCAAGCTTTGAGAACAGTGGTACGAGCCTGGCGAGTTTTGCGCTGGTTTGTGTGAGTTCATCGACGGTATTGGCGTACAGAGGGCCGACATCCACGGTGTCAGTCTTTGATGCTTGAGTCGGGGGCGTCTGGTCGGACATGTGTTCGGATTCCTTCACTTTCGATTAAATATCAGTATACTGTAATCATGCGGAAAATAGTTTGAATCCAAACGGATCAGACTGTCTGGCTCAACAACATGGAGAAAGCCTCAATGACCACAGGCATCCTGGGCAAAAAGCCCACCTTTAGAAATGATGCAATCGACTACTCGGCGGTATTCTCTCGCGAGCCGGGCCAGGAAAACGTTCTGTTTTTCGCAGTCAAAGAGCCTTTTACCGCGATCAGCCTTGCCCATCTGGGCGCAGGCAATGCGCTGGTGCTGGATTTGGTTCAGGCCGAAGGTGCGGTGAAGAAGGTCTCGATCTGTGGGCTTGATCAGAAGCAAATCAAAGTGATCAAAGCCGGTGGCGCCACCTTGGTTCAGGTGGCCCTAGTGGACGGTGAGGTTACACCAGTGATGGAAGCGGTGATTGCAACAAACTGAGCAAGCAGCGCTTTCTCAGTCCTGATCTACTTGCTCGCTGCTGCTTGCACGGATCAGCGAATCCTTCAATGCCGAGTTGGCGTCGTCGTGCAGTATTTCACGGGCCAGACGGGTCACGATCTCCCTGTTTTCAAACGGCACATCCCAGGACACATCGAGCACCTGGGTTGATGGCAAATCAGCAATGAGTTGCTGGGTCTTGCGTGCAGTCTCAGTGAATCGGAAATACACACACCCATCTTTTTCGCCCAGAATCCGAAAGCTTCTTGAGGCGCTTGGATAGTCGCGTTTGAATTCGCCTGAGCAGACCAAAGATGCGAGAACCTCTTTTTTTGCAATGGGTAAGCTCGCTACAGGCGACACCATCACATGGTCTGATATCCAGGCCGGCTCGCGGTAAAGTCCGAACCGGATCTTGTCCAGCTCACGCCGGTAGTTGTATTCGGATTTGATCCCTTCTGCCAGGGAAAGCTCTGGCCAATTGGAGCGCTCAAAGTGGGTTTGGCTTGCCCTGGATTTGGGTGCATTCAGGCAAATCTCGACGGCTTGTACAAACACATCGATGGGCTGAATCACTACTTGGCTGGCCAAAGAAATTGGCAGGTAAACAAACGTGACGTGGGTGTCATTCTTCTTAAACACCAGTGCTTTTGACTGATGGCAGATTGCGCTTTTAAGCTCGCCGCCAGGTTGGATTCTAAATATGGGATAAACCCTTTGTTCCTGAATGATCATTGATGCCGTTGTACTTATGATTCTTGTTTGGTTGTGGTTCTAGGGGCTTTTTCTGTAAAATTGCTTTTCGGAAAAGATTCGGATACAGAAAAATAATAATCAAAGAATGAAGTGTTTGTTGATTATTTACCACTTCCGAGAATATCACAGGGTGCTTGGTAATCAAAGAAATAGAGCGGGCTTCTAAGCTGTTTTGAAGCCCAAAATGAGAAGTTTTTGACAAGTATTTGAGTTCACAAATGTTCTCTGCACCAACGTTGCGAGTGGGTTGATTTCCTGAGAATCTATCTCATTACGTTGGTTGGTTTATAAACGAAATATATTGGTTTTCGCATTGAAGTAATTTTCATAGGCTATATGCAAAATCCGGTTGGAAATCTTGAATCACATACTTGAATTTTCATCTTCAGATAAGGTGTTCAGGGTTGGAATGTGAGGGCCATATTCAACACTATTGGGAACGTGATTGGTTGGAATCTGGTTGTTACCTCCGATCTTGACACCCATACCTACCTTCCTGGCTTCTGCTGCATACAGTGTTTTCGCTCGAATCATTTCGTAGCTGTAACCCCTCCCAAGCCTGTTTGATATCTTCATCAGACCATTGAGCGCCTCGGTATAGGCATTGGTTATTCTATGTGGAGCATCCCAGTACGAAAAGATGTCTTCATAGTGACGCCTGACCGTTTTGGCCAGCGCTTCAAATGGCTCCATACCTTTTGGGGGTAATGAGTTATCCCATGCTTCAAAGAAGCCCATGGCAAGCTCTTTGGTGGGCACATCGTAGATTCTATAAAACGCTTCTTTGAAGTCGTAGGCTTGTGCCAAGTGAGGGATCTGTTGCCTGATGACAGCAAGGTCTTCAATCTCATCTTTGTTCAGAGAAGATGGACGCTTCAAGGTAATCCATCGGATAGACTTTTTGATAAACAATCGCTCCCTTTTTGTGAGCTCCACTTGGTATTGTTTTCGCATGGTCTCCAGTGCTTCAGAGGCCATTTTGACTACATGGAATTTGTCAATCACGAGTCTTGCGTTGGGCAAATATTGCCCAAAGGAAGCCTTAAAAGGTCTCCACATGTCCGTACAAACCCATTCCACGCTTTCCTTGTCCGGCATGGATTTGAAAAAGTCTTTGAGTACGGGCTGAGTGCGATACTCAAGAATTTGGAAAACACTATTGGTCGATAAGTTGGTCAGCACGCATCTGTACTCACCGGCCAAATGAACTTCATCTATCCCGAGAATGGTCGGCGTTTCGTATTTAACGGTAGCCTCAAGTTCCGCAATGAGATCGCTCGCAATGTTTTTAACCGTGTTGACGGCCAAGCCCGTTTCTTTGGCCAGAGCATGAAAGGTGACTGAAAGACACCGCTTACGGATGGCATCAATGAGCCTTCTCGTGCATCGCCTGTTCTCATCCAGGAAAGGAAGGTCGAAGGTGATTGTCTTTCCACAAGAGTCACACCGCAGCCTGGGTCGGTCGATTTCCAGCTTTACGGGCTGCATTTGGATTGGCGTATCTGCAAACGTAATACGTCTTTTACCGTGCTTATAGAGCGGCTTTGAGCAATCTGGGCAAAGACCAGTTTGCGACTCTTGAACATCAGCGACAATGACGATGTACCCACCTTCAGTCCTGATGTCCACCGGGGTAACCCCCGGAAGATTCAGAAGATCAATCATTCAGTGAGTCGATGTCAATTGAGTTGTTAGCTTTCAGGATTTCGTAGATCAAACCTGTCAATGCAGCCATACCTTGGCTGTCCGACTTCAGCATCAGCGTGGAGAGCTTTGAATGTGAGGTCATCGCCCTGACAACGGCTTGCTGTACAGCGCCTGGTAAATTACCTTTCAAGGCCTGATCCATTGTGTTGTTCTCGATTTGTGCCATCACCACATCGCTTTCTTTGGCGATTGATGCAATGTGGTTAACAAAAACAGCCTGATCTTTTAAGGGTGTAGCCTCTCCAAACAATCGATTCAATCGGTCAATGATTTCTTTCAGGTAGTCGGCCCCAGGCCCTCCTTTGATCTGGCCTCCTGGACCGATTGGCTTGAGAACAGGCTTCTCGCCATCATCAGCCCCCTCATCAGGTTTTTGTTTGATGTCAAAGCCGGTGAGGACCAAACCCTTCAAGTCAATGTCTTCAGGGGGTAGTCCCATCAAACGTTTCTGTAAAAGCTTGGCAAATGCTGCAAAGTTTTCAAGTTCAGGTTCGTTAAACTCCACCAACTGAGCAATGTAGCTGTATGTTCTACAAAAGCGGCCCAAGCCGTTTTTGAAAGTCATTAGATGTGCGAGCTGGTCAGCATATTCCTTTCGATGCAAATCAGCCGATTTTTCACCAGCCTTGTCTCCCCGAGATTTTGCCTTCTGGAAGGAGTCCTCAGCCATGTACATGGCTTCTCGGAGCATTTTCAGGCGCTCATTGAAGATTCGTGTTGGCCTGTCGGTCGCTGCAAAAAGGGCTTTATGCTGCGGGTCTTTGGATTGGGTAATGTCCCGAATGGATCTGAAGCGTGCCTGCTTGAAATTTTCCAAGTCTTGAGGCTCATAAATACGGTGTTCCTCAAGATCGCCCAGAATGTCATAGATTACATCGTAGTCCTGCGCTTCCTCGATCTCCGCACCCTCATCATATTTCAGGAAGGCCTTGCGAACCGTCTCAGGGTCGTTCACAAAATCGATGATGAATACCGTGTCTTTACCAGGTGCCATCCTGTTCAAGCGAGCGTAGGTTTGAACGATCTCCACATCGTTAGCAATCTTCTTGTCTACGTACATTGCAACCAGTTTTGGCTGATCAAATCCTGTCTGAAATTTATCAGCAACCAGCATGACTCGGTACTCAGGCCGATCAAAGGCAAGTCGCAAATCTTGGCCATGTATATCCAGATTCATTGAGGATTCAGAAAACTCTGTATCGTCATCCACGATGAAATCTTCTACCTTGATTCCCTCGTCCTCAATATGCTTGACTTCTTTGCCGGTGAGCTTTCCAGAGAACGCGATCAGCGATCGAATCCCCGCATGCTGAGGGTTGCGTTCAATGTATTTGTCCAAAGCAAGTTTGTAGCGAACGGCCGCTGCTCTGGAGCTTGTAACGACCATCGCCTTGGCCTTTCCATCCAAGAGGTGAGAGACGTTCTTGCTGAAGTGCTCAACGATGAACTCCACCTTCTGAGTCACGTTTGTGGGATGTAGATTCATCCACTGAGCCAAGGCTTTCTTGGCAGCCTTGCCACTCACCCGCTTTGAGTCATCGAGCTGCTTTGCCAAATTGAACGCTGTCTTGTAAGGAACGTATCCCTTAAGCACATCGAGAATAAAACCCTCTTCAATGGCCTGGCGCATGGTGTATTTATGGAAGGATTCAGGCAGGTTGTCGTCTGTGGACAGTTCTCCGTCCTTGGTACGCCCAAAAAGCATCATGGTTGCGTGCTTAGGGGTGGCGGTGAAAGCGAAGTGGCTCACATTCTTTGGACTCACCCGTGACTTTTGGAGCTTGGCCAGGATTTCCTCCACGGTCATTGACGCCGTCCCGCCCTTTGAGCTCATTGACAGGGCCGCTTGAAGCTTGGTAGCACTGGACCCTGTCTGAGATGTGTGAGCCTCATCAATGATCACAGCGTAGCTTTTGTCCTTCAGTGCCTTGTTGGTCACCACTTCCTGCATGGCAAACGGGAAGGTCTGGATAGTCACCACAATGATTGGGGTTCCATTGCCCATGGCTTTTGCCAATTGGACGCTTTTAGATTGAGAGCTTTTTTCGCGATCAATGGCAGCAATCAGGCCAAACTGGTGATCGATCTGTTGGACTGCATCTTGAAGCTGGCTGTCCAACACATTACGGTCAGTCACGATAATTACGCTGTCAAAGACTGGTTTTCCGTCGTCATGACGAAGTTTGGTCAAATCGTGTGCAGTCCAAGCGATCGTACTGGTCTTGCCTGATCCTGCTGAGTGCTCGCACAGGTACTGCAGGCCGGGGCCGTTCACCTTGGCATCCGCAACCATTTTATTGACTGCATCCCATTGGTGAAAGCGCGGGAAAATCAAGGTTTCTTTCTTTTTCCAGTTGCCGTAAATATCAGAAACATCCTTTTTTTCCACATAAACAAAGCTGTGGAAAATTCGCAGCCATGCGTCGGGCTGGCAGATCTCTTCCCAGAAGTAGGCCACTGGGTATTCACCGTCTTCTCTGGGTGCGTTGCCGGCATGTCCATTGTTTCCCTTGTTGAAAGGCAAGAAGAAGGTGTTGTCTCCATCGAGCTTGGTTGCCATCTGTATGTCTGAGTCAGACATGGCGAAATGGACAATTGCGCCCCGCTTGAAGGTCAGCAGCGGTTCTTTGCGCTTAGTTTTTGGGTCTGTTGGTAGTCGGTCTTTCTTGTACTGATCCACAGCGGCCGAAGCAGACTGAGTGAAGTCAGTTTTAACCTCAACGGTGGCAACAGGCAGTCCATTGATAAAAAACCCCAGATCAATCGCAAATTCACGGGCTGGGTGGTACTTCAATTGGGGAACCACTCGAAGGCGGTTCGCCTTGTAACGCTTGATCACATCCTCGTTGCGCTTGTCCTCAGGCATGGATTCACTCAAATCCACATGCCCGATCCGTGCAAGGCTTATGCCACGGCGAAGTACCTGGATCATGCCTTTTTTGTCGTCCTCCAGCTCTTTTATCAACCGAGTGGTCAGTGTTTTGAGTGCTTGAGCAGGGTCATTTTTGTTGGTTTCCAGCAGAAGATCCCAGGCCTTGGGCTGAGAGTCAATCATCCATTGCTGAAGATCTTCTGGATACAAGGCGGTCTCGGTGTCATATTTTTTTGACTCACCCACAAGCCAGCCTTGCTCCTTGAGCTTTTGAACTATGTACGCTTCGAAGTGTTTTTCTTGATGTGCTTGATCGTTATTGGGAAGTGCGCTCATTTTAAGCAACCTCGCGTTCAAATCTCGACTCAATCAGTGCGAGGTGTTTGTCATTAAAGAAATTAAAGAACTCCTCAAAGCCATCTTGGCGACGAGGCGTATCAACATGGGTAGCTGGTTTGCGGTTAGAAAACTGAGCCGCGTTTTCAGCAATTCCTGGCCAGGCACGTTTAAGCCAAGACATGGGTTCAATGCTGAACGCACACATTTCGTAGCGCTCGCCCAATTCGGGGCAGGCATAAAACATCGAAACAAGACGGGATGCTTCTTCAACATCCTTTGGGAAGTATGCAACAGCCTCCCAGTTCTCAATCTCACAAAAAGCTTTGAAGAAATCCTTGCGTTGCAATGTAGTCCACAAAAAATCGGCACTTTCGCTTCGCATACCCGAGTTAAGCCACCCATCGGAGTACATCCGGTCTTTGAATGGCTCCAGAGCTTTTTTGAACATCGTCATTCGCGAAATGCGCGTGCATTCATCATTCGATGCAGCAAACATGGAATTCATAACCTCAGGGTCAAGGCGAAAGTTCGGGTAATTTGCTGCCATGCAAAGCAAAGCGGTTTCCATGAGCCGAGTTCGGTTTACCCGTGGGCAACCCCTGGCTCGCATGTCTCGCTCGATCTCGTTCAAGATTTCAATTGACTCAAAAGACAATTTGAAACTAATTGAGTGTGTTTCTACATCCATCACAAACTCCCAATCTGAGGTGTTCTTATTATTTTGCTCGGCCGGCAACAATGCTGCTTGCCCTCGTGCCTTCAGTACTTGCGCTTAAAACCCAACTGAGTTTCCCATCTTCGTTTGCTCGAAAGGATTCTCTGTGGGATATCCCCAAGTCCATCCAAAGAAGCCACATCAACCCAATCATCAATCTGTTCTATAGAGCCACAATCTTCGGCTTCCATTTCTGGTATCTCGTTTAGCCTGTCGAACAAGGAAAGCAATTCGCTCCAAGTGAGATATAAAATGAAATTTCTCGGACTACCTGAAGTTGAGTTCCATGCTCGCCAACATTGTGAAGGTTCGGGACACGACAGAACAACTTTCCATTTTTCGCTGTTCCACTCTTTTTCGGCCTTGAACTTCATAGGAGCGGCTTCATCCCACGTCAAAGAAACGGTGACGCTTTTTTGTTGCCCGGTGGCCTGTTTGAGCTTTTCTGAAACTCTCTCAGCCAGACGGAAAAATGCGTTGAACTCCCATTCGCCTACAATGACAATGCCTTTCAGAGTTTCATCATCATCGAAGCAAATGACGTACTGGGTAGAATTCCCCGATTCAAATGCTTCTAGCACGTAGATCCAGTGCCTGTCTGATTTTGATGTTTTCAAGGTGACGACGCTTTGTTTCCCTGTAGCTGCAGTCATATAAGGCGCTTTTTTTGCCCTCATCTTTTCCTCGACTTGCTCAGAGGTTAAAAACTTTCCTTCACCGAATGAGGATCGAGCCAATCCAACCTTCTGCCCAAGGAATTCATCGTATTTAGAGACGTCCTTCTCGCCTGACGTTGGATGGTTGGTTTCTTTGTCATCTTGGCCCATGGACATCTCCCTGGCTTTGTTTTATGAAGGATTCTTGAGTCAGACCGTGCTTTTTGATGAAGTGAGGCCCGTGCGCATCTTCCCCTTCAGCCATGACAGCATCGACAAGCGTTTGGCCTTGAGCCAGGCGTTTAGCTACCCGCTGGACACCCATCGTGGGCATGGCGATGTCCCCTGGCTCAGCAAAAGGAATGTTCAAATTAACAAAACCCAGCAAGTCTTGTTTTGCAGGATTATTTCCCACAACTGAAGCAGCAAGAATGTGCTCAACTGTGTAGTACGCATGCCCAAGTTCTTCCGCCAGATTCCTGCCGGCCATGACCTCTTTAATCAGAGCTTTCATTGATTCACCTCCGATCTCAGATCAATCTGACCGGTGACGGCTGCTGTGATGAAAGCGGAGCGACGTTCCTTTAGGAGATCAATGCTGAGCTGTGTTTTACTCTCTAAAAGTCCAATCCGTTTCAGCTCAAAATCTAAAAAGTCAGCTATGGCTTTCTGCTCAGACAAAGGTGGCCGCGGAATAACTGTCTCTTTAACAAGATCCTGGCTAATATTCGGGTCTTTTCTAGTGCTTACGGCCCCTATCATCCAGTAAGGACGGTAAAACTGGATATAAAAAAAAGTAAAATCTGGATCGAATTTTTTAGACGGAAGTAAAGCGCAGACAGCCTGATTGATGCAGGCTGTAATGTTTAGCTTCCCATTCTTGCCAATAGTGCCTGCCCCGCCATACATTGCGAGCAAAACCGAATTTACGGGTAGCACTTTACATGCGGTATCTTCTATTGCTTTTTCTGTAATGCCTATTTCATAGGAATCTATTACGCCATTGGTCAGATCGGTTGTTCTTATCCATGGGATTCCATTTTCGTTGTCGTAGTAGAGGTCTTGTTTGGAGGTGTGGGGCGTTGCTCCGCTAGTCGTCGAAAACCAGTGCTTAAGTGGGCCAACACCCCAATGCTCCGGCACCTCACCAATCCACTCAACCCCAGAGTCTTTCATCTTCACATTCGGGTCTAGCCCTTTGGTCACAGCGTGGGTGATGAGAGCCTGCCGCTTTTCTTTCAGCAACTCAACGAATCGAGTTTTCTTGGCAATGAGGGCGTCGATGCGGTTGGTTTCTTTATCCAGCACCTCTGCTATTATTTTTTGCTCTTCCTCGCTTGGAAGAACAGAAGGCAGGTCAACCAATTCACTAGCGTTTATAGCTGGGTAACTCAAGCCCTTTGAATTGCATTCGATTGACTGTATTAGAAGCTCATTTAATGAAAACCATTTTAAAAACGGAGGATATACGAACTGTTTTTTTGCTCTCAGAACAGCAAAACCAGTGGAGAAAACACAGTCAGCATGCTGTTCAGAAACTTGAGCTACTGCTTTCAGGTATGTCCTCACGGTGGATATTACAACGTCACCTTCTTTTGCTTTCCTCCTGGCTCTGGAAGGAGCGTCTGAGAACAGAATTTTCTCTGATCGCCCAATACCTTCAGTAAGGCTTACCGACGAGATATCAACATATTTTATTGTTGATGTTGGGTCGAATTGCTCATCTAGTGAGTCGTCGTTACAGGTTACGATCCTTTTTATGGGCTTTGTTTCCCAGTGTTCAGGGATCTGCTCAATCCATTCAACCCGTGAATCCTTGTGCCCAGGGTATGGCTTGTAGCGGCTCATGATTGCCCCCCACCTGAAAGCATGTTCATGACCAGGTTGATCATGGGTTCTTTTTGGCTGGGTTCTGATTCGGCAATCAGGAGTGCCAACGCCGCAAGTCCAATGTCATTGATTACCGGCTCGCCGTTGGGCCCAATCAATCGATTATTCCTGTTCAAGAAGTCCACGAAGAGGAAAGCACCGCTTCGCTTGTTGCCATCTGAAAAGGGGTGGTTTTTGATCACGAAGTAAATCAGATGCGCCGCTTTTGACTCAATGCTGGGATACGCAGGCTCTCCGAATACTGATTGATCCAGGTTGCCCAGAAGGGATGCTAGCCCATCCTCACGCTCTCTGGCAAAGAGGTCTGTGGCCTCACCTTTGGAAACCAAGTCAGATTTGAGAAGCGAGAGGGCAGATTTGGCCTCGTCAACTGTTGGAAGTGTTCCGCCATCTTGAACCTTGGGAGATGTCAGCAAACCTTCGTCATAGCGCTGTAGCAGCAGGAAGGTCTGAGCATAGCGGCTCACGATATCAGCCAAGCCCCTTGCACCAGGACCGGATACTTCAGGGTTCGCTGCAACTTTGCGAACCAGGTTAAGAGCGGCTTGTAATTCTTGAGCGTTTGACTCAAATCGGTGCTGGTTGAGCGTATATCCCTTTGTCAGGTGCTCACGTAGAACCTTGGTTGCCCACTGGCGAAAGCGTGTGCCTTCTACGGATTTGACCCGGTATCCTACTGAAATAATGGTGTCTAAGTTATAGAAATTAGTCGGTTTTTTAGCAAATTCGGAATTTCCGAATTTCTTCATAACCTCAGTTTGGTCAAGCTCCCCCTCCTCGAACACATTCTTGATGTGCTCGTTAATGGTGGACTTTGCCTTTCCAAATAGCTCAGACATTTGGTCTTGTGACAACCATACGGTATCACCGTCAAGCCGCACTTCTACAGCCCCCGATTCAGATTTATAAATGACGACTTCGCTCATTCCGTCACCTCGTTCAAAAGCGCATTGATCTCATCTTCAACTTGCTTGAGTTCTGCATCAATCTGACCAAGACTCCGTGGAGCCTTGTATTCATAAAAGAGCTTGTTGAAATTGATCTCAAATCCAACACGGCCAACCTCACAATCCAGGTCATCGACGAAGGTGTCATCAATCCAGGCATCAGGAACATGCGGCAAGACTTCCCTTTCGAAGTAATCCTCGATGCTGTCCAGCAAGGGCACGTTTTCGTAATCCGTCAGGTCGGTGTCTGCAATTGGGTTGCCTTCGGCATCCAGCACGGCCTCGCCGTTTTCGTCTTTCACTCCTAGGCCACTGATGAAGGCCTTGGCAAGGGTCTTTGAGAACTTCGAGGTGTCGGGATGATTGGCGCAGGTGTCTTTAACGAACTTTTCTGCCCAAGCGTAAGGGTGAGTAGAGCCTTCATGTGGGTTGAGACATTCAAGCCATGCCGAGCGCTCTGATTCACCCAGCTTGGCAAACGCTTTTTCCTCAGCCAGCCTTGCCAAGGTATCTTGGTTGACCTGGATGGACATGCGAAGTGGTCGCAACACACGAATGCGGCGATATCCAAACGTACGGAAATCCAATATCTTACTGATATCTGAATTCTCAAACGAGAGATAGGTATCCGCAATTTGACGCTGATACTCGGGACTCACTGCACGGCGTTTGTTACCCTCATTCTTGATCGATTCCCAAAGATTGGTGGCATTGATCAACTGAACTTTGCCTTTGCGCTTTTTGTCCTTTTTGTTGGACAGAATCCAAAGGTAGGTCGCAATCCCAGTGCGAAAGAAGATCTGTTCTGGCAAAGCGATGATGGCTTCCACCAGGTCGTTTGAAAGTAGCCAACGACGGATCTCTGATTCCCCTGAGCCTGCTCCACCATTAAAAAGGGGCGAGCCTGAAAGAACGATGGCAGCCCGTCCACCCCCGTTTTCAGGCAACTCAAGCTTCTTGGCCATGTGCATCAAGAAAAGCATGGAGCCGTCATTAATTCGAGGCAGACCAGGCCCAAATCTGCCCATATGGCCTAGCTTGAATTCAGCCTCAACCGCTTTTTGATCTTTCTCCCACTTCTTGCCGACTGGTGGATTGGCAAGGCCATAGTGGAATCGCTCCCCGGCAAGCTGATCGTTTGAAAGTGTACTGCCTTGCTTGATGTTCTTAGACAGATCACGACCCGGCTCATTGGGCAGGCGGCGCAACAGCATGTTTGAGAGTGCCACTGCATAGGTCTCAGGCTCCAACTCCTGCCCATGAGGAACAAGCACTGGGGCAATTTTGTATTTGCTTCCGTATTCTTCAGCATGGTTCATCGCATCCGACAAAAAGCCACCGGTGCCACAGGTGGGGTCATGAATGGTACGAATAAGTCCAGGACTGGAAGCAAAGAGGTCATCATCGGCGTCCAGCAATAGAATCGTTGCCAAGTGCACCACATCACGCGGGGTCATGAAGTCCTCGGCCCCGTCATTAACCGCAGCACCGAATCTGCGAATCAAGTGCTCATACAAGTTACTCATAGTCCTGTCTGGAACCGCATTCGGATGCAGGTCCACACTGGCAAAGTTCTTTGTGATCTTGAACAAGACTCCAGCCTTGTCCATTCGTGTCACCGTGTCGGTGAAGTTGAACAGTTCAAAGATTTGCCTGGCGTTGTCCGAAAAGTGTGCAACATAGTCCAGAAGGTTCTGTCTGGTACGTGTTCCACCCAAGGTTGCAAGACTGTATTCAGAAGTATTGAAGAAAGGGTATTGGCTGATTTGACGAAGGATCAAAGGGACATCTAGTTCCCCGTCTTTATGCAAGGCATACGCCTCATTGACCGCTTTTCTCGTGGGCTCAAGCACACACTCAAGACGCCTCAATAGAGTGAACGGAAGAATGATCTTGCCAAAGTCTGTGTGCTTAAAATCCCCCCACAGGTCTTCAGCATTCTTCCAGATGAAGTCTCCGAGAAAAGATGCTGAACCGGAGACTTGCGTGATTTCGTTTGTTTCGTTCATTTTTATCCCAACCACTTTTTGCACAATACAGTGTATCAGGATAAATTTCTATTTCAACCACTTTTTGCACAGAACAGAGAGATTGTAGAAAATTGGGAGAAATCCAATTTCAACCACTTATTGCACATAGCCTTTTCATATTCCTATAGGATACGAACAATTGTTGCGAAAAAAGAACGAGAAGCAAAGGGTTGCCAGCTTGATTTTCTGAGTGCGGTGGCTTTGAATGGACTGAGGAATTTGATGCAAGGAGACCGAGGATGAGTGACGTAGACTTCAAGGACAATGAGGCAAAGAGCATTTCTCAAGGGTCTAGGGGTGGAGATACGCTTGCACAAATCTTTTGGCCAAACACAGAAATTCGCGACCCGGAACTTGACGATTTGTATGCGCTAAGGACAAATCGAGAGAAAGAATTTTCAGATGCACATGTGTTCACCGCGAAAGGGGTGGATGCACTTTCCCATCAGGACATACCGCTGCTCACAAGCCTGTTGTCGGTCGGTTACCACTAAGCACTGCAAGCGAGTCAAATCGCGGTTTCTTATCATTCGATAAAAAAATCAAATCCAGCGACTTTCAAATAGACAGGAGTACCCATTGTGGTGATCTGGTCTTTGAGCTGCTTGGCCAAAAGCGGTATTTTCCACGCCGGTAAAGAAAATGTTCCGCTGCTTGATTGTGGCGAGGCCACGGCGATCGATCCCTCTTGCGCGGTGATGGGTTCCTTCCAGGGCACTACCAAGCACAGCTTTCCTTCACAAATGTCCATGTGGGGCTCAAGATTCACCGGAGAGCGGCCAATCCCGACGAGTTCCTTTTGTGATGCTCTGGACAACTCATAAAGCCTTTGAATCTCCTGATCCAGCTCGGCTGCACGGTCTTTGGTCACACCAATCGTATTGGCTACGGGGGTATGCTCTGCAGTGACGCCAGTCGATGATCCCTCTGGTTGATCCGTCAAAGGCTCGTAGGCGGATTCTGTGGATTCAATATCAACGGTTGAGTCGCTGATACCACTGAAGAACTGGCCTTGATCAGCCGGTGGGGGTTGCATCTGGGTGTTTGTGGCGGCGGTACCAGCGGCTTCGTTCACCCATGGTGCGGAGGTGATCCCTGGGGTCTTTTGGGGCTCGGGTGTGGATGAGCCACCAAGCAATCCGTTAAGCAGGTTTTCACTGCTTGAGGTGATGGCCACGACCTCCTCGGGATTGGTGATTGGCACCGCATCTTGTGGCGACTCCGCCCGGTCGGTTTTTCTGTGCTGCTTTCGAGTCTCCTGACTTAGGATGAACTCGATGACCTGATTTTGGCGGTTGACCTTGACCTTTTCAATCCAAACAGGTTCGCTGTAGACCTCGTTCTTAACAAGCACCTTGGTCTTGTCGGCCGACTCCTCAAGAATCTCAACAAAGAGCTTTGATCTCATTTAGCCAACCCGGTTCGATGACAACTGAGTGTCGTAATCGTCGGGGTCGTCGCCTGGCTGACAACTGTTTTTCTCCACCTCTGGCGTCATCGGGCAAATCAACTGCTCCGCCTCTGCCTTTTCTTGGTTCATGCCACGCATAACTTCCATGAATGACGAGGGGATCTCTTGACCGCCATGGAGGATGGACGGATTGGCGGGCGTTGAGTAGGTATTGATGGAGGTGTTGCTGGAGGTCGTCGCATCAATAGACAGCTTTGCCGTGTCAGATGCCTCGCGGATTTTTTCGGCAATTTGCGCGTTGATACTTGCACTGCCTGGCCCATAGATTTCGGCTTTCATTGTGTTGAACACACCGTCAGGGGTGATTCCAAGAGCACCAGCCATCTCAGTGTTGTTTATTGCAGTCAGCGCCCGGCTTGCTGCGTCCTCGTAGACCGCAACCTGCCCTTGGCAATGGGCCAAGGCGAGGGCCAGTTCCATATTGGTTCTGGATTGCGCTTCTGATTGCACTTGAACTTGCGCCTGCACGGTATCAGCAGTCGGGGGGTTGAAGGTTATCGTGCCACTAAGAAAGGCCACCGAAATCACCGCAGCGGCAGCAAAACCAATAATCTTCAGGTCGTTTTTCCCCGATGTTTTCATTGCGGCTTTGTATGTTGATGTGGCACCGCTGGGCGTCACATTCTCCAGGGTGGAGGTTCTCTTGTGAGTGAATTTCAACGAATCCATTAAATTGAAACCAGTCTCTGACTCAACCTTCATTCCGGCATGTTCTTTCTTGGCCATGATTACGCCCTCGCATCGATACGAATATTGTTTTTGACTACGCTGCCCTGCCCCATCTGAAGCACATACCCATTGTTTTTCAGGATCGCGCTTGCGTAATGGTCAGGAAATCCGCTCACAGAGGAGGCGAACACGTTCTTTTCACGGTCAATCAGATGCAGATTAATCTGATTTGATTTGTTGGCTTTTTTGGCTTTGATGACTCGCATCTCGCCTGCATCGACGATGAGCATGAGCACGTTTTTCTGCTCGTAGTACACAGCCTGCCAGTCGTTTAGTTGTAGTGATTTCATCACGCCTCCGTTGATATCGGATACCAGTGTATCGAGAAGAGTTTTTAGTTTGTTTTTCTGGGCTCGCTCACATCTTCATGCCAGGCGCTGCTTCAGCAGGCTCACGACCAATGCGCTTTAAAAATTCCGCGTGCTCGAGCTGCTTTTGATCTGGCGCCACAAAGCGAACAGTGGCGTACTCCGTGATGCTCACCGACGGGGCAGCAATGCCTCGATTGTTTGCTACTTGTTCAATAATGGCTTTTTGTTCAAGCATGGCCATGGTGACCTGTGCCAGTAACTTGCAATCCACGATGGCGCCGTGGGATGTTCGGTGATGTCTGTCGATGTGCAGCTTGTCGCAAAGCGCATCTAGGTTGAGTTTTTTGCCCGGGAAAAGCTCCTTGGCCAAATCCATTGAGTCAATCAGGTTTGCTGCCACATCGGCAAGCTTCACGTTAAATCCTGCAAGCGCCAACTCATTGTCGATGTGTCCCTCGTCGAACCCCATGTTGTGAGCAACCAGGTCGGAGCCTTCAACAAAGTCCAAAAACTGTTGAGCAACATCGCGAAACAAAGGCTTGCCTTGCAACATGTCCAGGCTGATTCCGTGAACCTGCTCGGCACGCTCATCGATGGCCCGTTGTGGGTCAAGGTAGACGTGGAATTCGTTTCCAGTGAAGCGGCCGTCGATTACTTCGACAACGCCAATCTCAATGATCTTGTGCCCGGCCTTGGCGCTAAAGCCAGTGGTTTCGGTGTCAAAGAAAAGCATTCTGCTGGACATGGTTCTTTCCGGTGATGAATTACTGATGGGATTATTGTAATTGGCATTGAAGGTAGTTTGTCGTACTTAGAAAATATTATTTCATCACACAAAAATATGATATCATGTACCTGTAAATAACTTAATTCGAGGTTCAGTCATGTTGAGCGTAAAGGTCCCAAAAAGCATCGTAGACAAAGCGACCGTTGCTCCGAGCAAGCGGATCGCAGCACATGCAGCAGAAAGCAAAGAGGCAAGCAGAAAGGCAATGCGCGAGTACGAGCAGCGCTTTGTTGAGAATGGCGGCGCACGCTTCTTATTGAGGATGGATCCAGAGGTTAGCAAAATGTTCTCAGACATCATTGAGAAGACCGGTATGGAGAAAACCAAGACTCTGGTGGCCTTGATCAAGAAAGAGCACGCAGAGCTGTTTGGTAAACAAAAGTGATCAAAGGGTTGCGCCTTTGTAGTTGAGGATTTATCCCAGCGCTCAATGATAAACTCCCCTTTCGGGGAGTTTCCATTTGTGGATATACGCGAAGCATTCGGTTGACGGTATTGATTCTTAATAGGTGGCGACCTGCTCTTCGCCAAGGTGTTGAACAAGGCGTCAGTGAGAATTTGAGGATAAGGGTAGGAACATGGGTAAGGATGAGAATCTTTCTTGGGAAGTTATTTTTGATTTCTTAAAAAAGAAAAGAGAACTA
>MDSZ01016605.1_pt1 | contig 53228 bp, 40 predicted proteins | sample 811201 | NCBI WGS metagenome assembly MDSZ01 (sample SAMN05326647, study PRJNA326480) | marine metagenome | isolation source: seawater | place: Indian Ocean: North | collected 2010
CCCCAGACCAGATCCAGCGCCAGGGCGACGATGGCGTAGCAGAGGATCTTGCCCACCAGGGTCAGGCTGTAGGCCGTCACATGCAGGGCATGCTCGGCCGGCAGCAGGTGCAGCAGCGGCATGGCCAGCAGCAGCGCCAGTACCAGCACGCCGACGGCCATGCAGACGCGGGGGCCGAGCTTGGCGCTGGCGCGGGCCAGCAAGGTTTGGTTTAGCGCATTCATCAGTCGATCACTCGTTCTTTATTGGCGTAGGGCGGGTGCAACCCGCCGCTGCAGCGATGGCCCGCTCGGGGTGGCGGGTTTCATCCGCCCCACGGTCGATGGCGCCACCATCAGTCGATCACCCGGCCCTTGAGCGCGAAGAGGCCTTGCGGGCGTTTCTGGATGAACAGGATGATCAGCGCGAGGATGAGGATCTTGCCGAGCACGGCGCCGATCTGCGGTTCGAGGAACTTGTTCACCACGCCCAGGCCGAAGGCGGCCAGCACGCTGCCGGCCAGCTGGCCGACGCCGCCGAGCACCACCACCAGGAAGGAATCGATGATGTAGCTCTGGCCGAGGTCGGGGCCGACGTTGCCGATCTGGCTCAGGGCGACACCGCCGAGGCCGGCGATGCCCGAACCGAGACCGAAGGCCAGCATGTCCACGCGACCGGTGGGCACGCCGCAGCAGGCGGCCATGTTGCGGTTCTGCGTCACCGCGCGCACGTTCAGGCCCAGGCGCGTCCGGTTCAGCAGCAACCAGGTAAGGACCACGACAAACAGCGCGAAGCCGATGATGACGATGCGGTTGTACGGCAGCACCAGGTTCGGCAGCACCTGCACGCCGCCGGACAGCCAGGCCGGGTTGGCCACCTCGACGTTCTGCGCACCGAAGGTGACGCGCACCAGCTGGATCAGGATCAGGCTGATGCCCCAGGTGGCCAGCAGGGTTTCCAGAGGGCGGCCGTAGAGATGGCGAATCACCGTGCGCTCCAGCGCCATGCCGATGCAGGCGGTGACCAGGAAGGCGATCGGCAGTGCCGCCAGCGGATAGAGTTCGAGGTAGCCGGGGGCGAGCTTCTGGAAGGCCAGCTGCACCACGTAGGTGGTGTAGGCGCCGAGCATCAGCATCTCGCCGTGGGCCATGTTGATCACCCCGAGCAGGCCGAAGGTGATGGCCAGGCCGAGCGCCGCGAGCAGCAGGATCGAGCCCAGCGACAGGCCGCTGAACGCCTGGCCGAGCAGCTCGCCGATCAGCAGTTTGTTCTTCACCTGCGCCAGGCTCTGCTCGGCTGCGGCGCGCACGTCGGCGTCGCTTTCGTCGCCGTCGAGCAGACCTTGCAGGCGGGTGCGCGCCTGCGGGTCGCCGGTCTGCCCCAGGCGCTTGACCGCCGCCAGGCGCACCGCCGGGTCGGCGTCACTCAGCTGCAGGTTGGCCAGGGCCAGGGTGATGGCGTCCTGCACCGCGTCGTCCGCTTCGATGCTCAGGCGGCTCTCCAGCAGCGGCAGCAGGGTGGGCGGTGTGTTGCGTTGCAGTTGCCGGGCCGCCTCGAGGCGCACGGCGGCGGCGTCGTCGAGCAGCTGATGGCTGGCGACGGCCACGCCGATCAGGCCGCGCAGGCGATTGTTCAGGCGCAGCTTGCGTGGTGTGCCGTTGGCTTCACCCTCGCCAATGGCGGCCTGCCAGGTGCCGTCCTGATCGATGAAGGCGCGCTTGTCGGCATCGCTGGCGACGCGACCCTGCTGCAGGGCCTGCAGCAGCGGCATGCGCTCGATGGTGGGGGCTGCGGCCCAGCCTTGCAGGAGCTTGGCCTGCTTGCTGGCGTTGGCGGCGGCGAAATCGTCGGCCTCGCCAGCCGTCGCGGCCAGAGGCAGCAACAGCAGCAGGCTGAAGATAATTCGGGTAAGGGCAGTGGGCATAAGGTGTCCTTGGCGTAGCCCGGATGCAATCCGGGGTGAGCTTCCCGGATTGCATCCGGGCTACGGCGGCCCTCTCCCTGGCCCTCTCCCCCCTCTTCACAAAAGAAAGGGGGGAGAGGGGACCGGTACGGTGCAGTGCATCGCTCCGTGCAGCGTGTCTCCCCTCTACCGCTTACGGGAGAGGGGCTGGGGGAGAGGGGCTTTTGCCTTAGTTCGACTTCACCGGGGTGTCGGCTTTCTTGTCGTTGCCTTCGATGTACGGGCTCCACGGCTGGGCGCGGATCGGCCCCTCGGTCTCCCAGACCACGGAGAACTGACCGTCATCCTGGATTTCGCCGATCATCACCGGCTTGTGCAGGTGGTGGTTCTTCTCGTCCATCTTCAGGGTGAAACCGCTCGGCGCGGCGAACTCCTGGCCGGCCATGGCCTCGCGAACCTTGTCGACGTCGGTGGTGCCGGCCTTCTCGACGGCTTGGGCCCACATGTGGATACCCACGTAGGTGGCTTCCATCGGGTCGTTGGTCACCACGGTGTCGGCGTTCGGCAGCTTCTGGGCCTTGGCGTAGGCTTTCCAGTCGGCGACGAACTTCTCGTTGACCGGGTTCTCCACGGACTGGAAGTAGTTCCAGGCCGCCAGATGGCCGACCAGCGGCTTGGTGTCGATGCCGCGCAGTTCTTCTTCACCGACCGAGAAGGCCACCACCGGTACGTCGGTGGCTTCCAGGCCCTGGTTGGCCAGTTCCTTGTAGAACGGCACGTTGGAGTCGCCGTTGACGGTGGAGACCACGGCCGTCTTGCCGCCCGCAGCGAACTTCTTGATGTTGGCGACGATGGTCTGGTAATCGCTGTGGCCGAAGGGGGTGTAGACCTCTTCGATATCCTTGTCGGCGATGCCCTTGCTGTGCAGGAAGGCGCGCAGGATCTTGTTGGTGGTGCGCGGGTAGACGTAGTCGGTACCCAGCAGGAAGAAGCGCTTGGCGCCGCCGCCGTCTTCGCTGAGCAGGTATTCCACCGCCGGAATGGCCTGCTGGTTTGGCGCCGCACCGGTGTAGAACACGTTCGGCGACATCTCCTCGCCTTCGTACTGCACGGGGTAGAACAGCAGGCCGTTGAGTTCTTCATAGACCGGCAACACGGATTTGCGCGACACCGAGGTCCAGCAACCGAAGGTCACGGCGACCTTGTCCTGAGTCAGCAGCTGGCGCCCGCGCTCGGCGAACAGCGGCCAGTTCGACGCGGGATCGACCACCACCGGTTCCAGTTGCTTGCCGAGCACGCCGCCCTTGGCGTTGATCTCGTCGATGGTCATCAGCGCCATGTCTTTCAGCGACGTTTCGGAAATGGCCATGGTGCCGGACAGCGAGTGCAGGATGCCGACCTTGATGGTCTCGGCGGCCTGGATGGACCAGCTCAGGCCCATGGCGGCGATGGAAGCGGAAAGGGTGAAGGCCTTGATCAGGCTGCGACGTTGCATGGTGCGATCTCCATTCACAAGTGTGAGTAAGTGGACAGCGTTGTTATGGGTCATGCAGTGAAGGTCATGGCTCGGTTATTCCGGCATCCGCTCCACGCGCTGTCTCGCGGCGTAAAGCTTGTGCAAGGTGATCGAATGCACCTCTGCCTGGCTGACCTCTATATGGCTCTTGAGCAATTGCTGTGCCTCTTCTGAGCGATGAGTCAGGATTGCCTCGAGAATCTGCCCATGCTCGGCGTAGGTCAGCTCGATGCGCCGCGCCTGGGTGAAGTCCAGCCGCCTTAGAATGCGGATCTTCTCGCTGACCTCGCGGTGTACGCGGGCCATCTCGCGGTTGCCGGCTGCCTCGAGCAGCTGGCAGTGAAACGCCTCGTCGAGGCGTGAAACGGCGCTGCCGTCCTGCAGTTGATTCTCTTTGCGCACCATCCAGGTGCGCGCGAGCGCTTGCAGTGCGGGGGGCTGTTCATCGTTGGGGCGCTGGCAAAGCCGGCGCACGGCGTCCAGTTCGAGCAGGATGCGCAGCTCGTACAGCTCGTCGAACTGCGCGAAGTCCAGTGGGCGCACCTGCCAGCCGCTGCGAAAGTGCACATCGAGAAAGCCCTCGCGCTGCAGGCGATGCAGGGCCTGGCGCACGGGGGTGCGGCTGGCGCTCATGCGCTCGGCGACCTCGCCTTCGGAGAAGCGGTCGCCGGGCATCAGGCGAAACTCGAAGATGTCGTCCTTGAGCCGGGCGTAGATACGCTCGGCCAGGCTCGGTGGACGTGGTGCGCTGCGCGACATGGACTCAGGCCTGGGTGCTGGCGATGAAGGCGCGCCAGCCGCCGAAGCTGGTGATATCGCGGGCGCCGTCGAGGGCATAGGGCTCGCAGATGAAGCCCTTGACCCAGCGACCGTCGGCCAGCTCCAGGTTACCGATGCCCAGGGGCGGCGGAATCTCCGCGACGAACTCGCCGAAGCGCGCCTGCGGCACGTCCCACAGCTCGACGATGATCTCCGCGCCATCGGCGGCGACCCGCGCCAGGCCAGGCTTGGGCGGCACGCTGCCGGGCAGGGCGTAGAGGCGATAGCGGGCGGTGCTGCGGGTCTGTTCCACCAGTACGGCATCGCGTGTGGTGAGCTGGAAGTTCAGCGGCATGCCGGTGAGGTGCGCGCCGACCACGGCGACGCGAATGCTGCCGGGGGCTGGCTTGTCGCGGGTGGTCTGTGCGGGCAGCGGCTTGCCGGTGGCGCCCATGGGCAGATCGAGCGCCTGTTGCCAGCGCTGGCCGAAGGCGGCCAGCGCCTGGTCATGCCAGGCCGGGGCGATCAGGGTGATGCCGGCGGGCAGGCCGTCGGCGCGCAGGCCCGCCGGAACGGCCAGGGCGGACAGGTCGGCGAGGTTGGTGAAGTTGGTGTAGGTGCCGAACTGGCTGTTGTACAGCACCGGTTCTGCGTCCATCTCGGCCAGGGTGCGGAGGGTTGGCGAGGTGGGCACCACCAGGGCGTCGAAACCGGCCAGGACTTCGTTGATGGTGCGGCTCAGTTCGGCGCGGATGTATTCGGCCTTGTAGGCGTCGCAGGCGCTGTACTTGTGGCCGTTGTCGACGATGCCGCGCACCACCGGGTTGATGTGTTCGGGGTTCACGCCTTCCACCGCGACGGTGCGCTCGGCAACCCAGGAGCCGTAGTAGAGCTGCTCGGCCAGTTGCTGGAAGGGGGCGAAATCGATTTCCACCAGGTCGGCGCCCAGCCCTTGCAGCTTGTCCAGTGCAGCCCTGTACACCGCCAGGTTCTGGCTGTCGCCGAAGAACTCGGGATTGGCCGGCACCGCCAGACGTGGGCGGGCCGGCATGCCGACCTTGGCCCTGTCCGGGTTGCTGCGGCTGTAGGCATCGGCGGCGTCGTAGCCACCGGCGATATTGGCCACCGCCAGGGCGTCGCTGACGGTCAGGGCGAACACTGAAATGCAGTCGAGCGTGCGGCAGGCCGGCACCAGCCCGGTGTTGGGCAGCCAGCCCTTGGTCGGCTTGAGCCCGACGATGTTGTTGAAGCCTGCCGGCACGCGGCCGGAACCGGCGGTGTCGGTGCCCAGGGAGAAGGGCACCAGGCCCCGCGCAACCACGCTGGCCGAGCCGGAACTGGAGCCGCCGCTGACATAGGCCGGGTCGAAGCTGTTGGGCACCGCGCCGTGAGGCGAACGGGTGCCGACCAGGCCGGTGGCGAACTGGTCGAGGTTGGTCTTGCCGATGAGGATGGCGCCGGCCGCACGCAGGCGGGCGAGCACGGTGGCGTCGGCCGCGGCCGCGTAGGCGAACTCGGGGCAGGCGGCAGTGGTCGGCCAGCCGGCGGCATCGATGTTGTCCTTGATGGCGAAGGGCACGCCGTACAGGGGCAACCTGCTCAGGTCGCCGGCCGCCGCGTCCAGCGCGGCTGCCAGTTCTTCCAGCTGCGCGCTCAGCTGGGCATCGCTGGCCAGGGCGATCCAGGCGTTGTCGGCGTGGTCGAGTTCGGCGCGCAGCGCGCCGATCAGTGCGGCTGGCGACTGACCGTCGCGGTAGGCCTGCTGCCATTGGCCGAGGGTGAGGGCGTGAGGAGCGGTGAGCATGTGCTGATCCCATCTTGTATCCAAGTTGGGATCAGCAGAGCAACGAAGGTGCCAGGTCTGTTCAGCCCGCTGTTTTCAAGGGGCAGGGCGCGGATTGGCAGGGGCCGGCACGGCCTGGGCGCACCGTGCCGGGGCCGAGCTGCGAGCTTGTGGTGCGCGAATGCCGTTGCAACGGCGTAGCCCGGATGAAATCCGGGGCAGGTCCTTCATGGCGCCAGGTAGTTCTTCACCCCGGTGAAGATGATCTGCGCGGCGAGGGCGCAGACGAACAGGCCCATCAGGCGGCTGACGATCTGCAGGCCCTGGTCGCCGAGCAGGCGCTCGAACTGGTTGGACAGGTAGAGCACCACGCCCACGGTCAGGCTGGCGAGGAGGATCGCCGCCACCGCCACCAGCTTGTCATCCCAGTGCGGCTGGCTGGCCCCCATCAGCAGCAGGGCACCGATGGTGCCGGGGCCGACGGTGATGGGAATGGTCAGCGGCACGATGGTGACGTCCTGCTGCACGTTGTCGCTCTGTACCGCCGACTTGCCCTGGGCCATGCCCAGCGCGGAGATGAACAGCACCGAGCCCGCACCGATGCGGAAGGCGTCGATGGTGATGCCGAACAGGGTGAAGATGTGTTTGCCGAACAGGTACAGCAGCACGCTGGCGACCAGCGTTGCCAGCGCCACTTTCCAGGCCAGGCGCTTGCGCTCCTTGAGGGTGTAGCCGCGGCTCAGGCCGATGAAGCAGGAAAGGACGAAGAAGGGGCTGTAGAGCACCAGCATCTTCAGGTACAGGCTGAACAACTCGGACATGGGGGGCTCGTTTGAGAGTAGGGCGGGGGCAAGCCGCCATCGATGGTCAGGCGGGGTTCACCCGCCTTATGACACTTCACGCTGGCGACGCAGTTCGCGCTCGGCGATCCAGTGCTCGATCAGGTCGCGCAACTGCGACAGCTCGACCGGCTTGGACATGTGCCCGTCCATGCCCACGGCGCGGGCACGTTCCTTGTGTTCGTTGAGGATGTGCGCGGTCAGCGCCACCACCGGGGTGCGCGGGCGCTGCTCGCTCTGTTCCCAGGCGCGCAGCTGCTCGGTGGCGGAGAAGCCGTCGAGCACCGGCATTTCGCAGTCCATCAGCACCAGGTCGTAGGGCTGCGCCTTCATCGCGCTGAGGGCTTCCTCGCCGTTGCTGGCGGTATCCGGCTGCAGGTTGAGCTTGCCGAGCATGCCGCGAATCACCTTGGTGGAGATGCTGTTGTCTTCGGCCACCAGGATGCGGAAGTCGGCCGGCACGTTCAGCGGCGTACTCACCGGCGTCGGCGCGGCCTGGGCGGGGGTGTCGTTGGGGCGTTGGGCCAGTTCGTCGGCCAGGGTGGTCTTGAGCGTGTAGCCGGCCACCGGCTTGGCCAGGATGCGCTTGATCCCGGCGTTGCGGGCGATCACCTTGCTCGGCGCATTGCTGATGCCGGTCAGCATGACGATCAGGATGTCGTGGTTGAGGCTCGGGTCTTCCTTGATCTTGGCGGCCAGCTGCATGCCGGTCATGCCGGGCATGTCCTGGTCGAGCAGCACCGCGTCGAAGTACTCGCGCATGTGCGCCTTGGTGCGCAACAGTGCCAGCGCTTCCTTGCCCGATGGCACGGCACTGACCTGCATGCCCCAGGCGTTGCACTGCTGCATCAGCACCTTGCGGCAGGTGTCGTTGTCGTCCACCACCAGCAGGCGTGCGCCCTGCAGCGGGCTGTCCAGGTCGGCTTCCGGTTGCTCCAGGCGGGCCGCGTCCAGTGGCAGGGTCAGCCACAGCGTGGTGCCCTGGTTGCCGCTGCCCTGGATGCCGAATTCGCCGCCCATCAGGCGCACCAGCTGGCGCGCGATGATCAGGCCCAGGCGGCCGCCGAGACGGGTGGCGGCGAGGAAGTCACGGCTCTGCAGTTCGGCGTTGAGCAGGGCGTCGCGCTCTTCGGGCAGCAGCGGGCGGCCGCTGTCCTGTACGGCGATGCGCAGGCGGTAGTTGCCGTCGCTGTTGTCCAGCGCGACCACCAGCAGGATCTCGCCCTCGTCGGTCTGCTTGAACGCATTGTCCAGCAGGCTCAGCAGGGCCTGACGCAGACGCGTGGGGTCGCCGCTGATCACCCGTGGCACCTGCGGCTGGATGAAGCTGATCAGTTCGACCTTCTGCTGCTCGGCCTTGGCGCGGAAGATGTCCAGGCAGTCCTCGATCAGCGCGCCGAGGTCGAACTGCACGTCGTCCAGCTCGATCTGGCCGGATTCAAGCTTGGAGATGTCGAGGATTTCGTTGATCAGGGTGAGCAGCTCGTTGCCCGAGCTGTGGATGGTCTGCACGTAGTCGCGTTGCTTGGCCGACAGCGGTGTACCCAGCAGCAGCTCGGTCATGCCCAGCACGCCATTCATCGGGGTACGGATTTCGTGGCTGATCTTGGCCAGGAACTCGGCCTTGGCCCGCAGCTCCGCGCTGCTCGCGGCGAGCGCCGTGCTCTGTTGCAGGGTGTCCTGCTGGATCTGCCGTTGGCGCTCGGTCAGCGAGATGCTGAGGATCAGTCCGGCCAGGGTCGCGACGCTGAACACGCCGAGCACCAGCCAGCCGGGGGTGAGCTGGTCGAAGCCGAGCAGCACCGGCACGAAGAAACCGAAGCCGAGGTTGAACACCAGCATGCCCACGGCGATCAGGCGCGCCGGTGTGTAGCCGGAGCGCCAGTGCAGGCTGCTGACCAGCAGCAGGTTGAGCGAACTCACCACCACCAGCAGATAGACCAGCGAGCTGAACCAGTACAAGCCGGTGAGGGCGATGCACAGTGCGTAGGCCAGCACCAGCACGGCGTTGCCCATCAGCAGGCGATTCAGGCGGCTGTTCTGCACCGGTGTGCTATGCACGAAGCCGAGGCCGAAGGCCAGCACGCTGAAGGCGGCGAACAGCGCCGAGAGGTCGGCGATCAGCGACTGGTTGTAGCCCAGACTGGGCAGCCACTGGGCGAAGATGCCGAGGTTGGCCGAGGAGCAGATGGCCAGGCCGATGTTGACGCCAGCCAGCCACAGCGCACTGCCACTGCGGGTGTAGATGAAGCGGATGAGGTTGTACAGGGTCAGCAGCAACAGCGCGCCGAAGAGCATGCCGTAGAGGTAGACGGGCTTCTCCAGGCTGACCAGTTCGGCCTGGTCCATCACCTTGAACCAGGTCATCAGCGGGTGATTGGAGGTCAGGCGTACGTAGGCGACGCGGGCCTGGCCATCGTTGGGCAGGGGCATCAGGTAGAAACGCGACGGCAGCGGTCGCGATTCCTGCGGCATGGCCTCGCCGGTGTGCAGGTTCTGCTCGAGCTGGCCGTCCCTGAGCAGGTAATAGTCGAGGTACTGAACCCGTGGCGAGAACACCCACAGCCAGGCCGGTTGCTGCTGCGGCGCGAGTTCGGCCCGCAACCAGACGGCATGCTTGCTGGGGGGGAAGGTGAAGGACTGCTTGGTCAGAGGCTTGAACTGCTGGCGTTGCGCGCGAACCTCATCGAGCCCCAGCCGTGCACTGGCGTCGACCAGGTAGGACCAGGTCGTAGTACCCGTCGGGCTTACGCTGGCGCTTGCTGTCACGGCGAGGCCGAGCAGCAGCAAGCTGGCGATGAGTCCAATGGCAATCCTGAGCCGGCGCACGGGCAAGTCCTTCTATATAAGTGGCCGGATTATAGCCAAGCATCCGTTTGGGGGAATACGCTACAGAGCGGCTTTTTGTGACCCATCAGGCCAACTGGCAACGCGGCTCGCCACGGGCGTTCCGGGCCCGTGGCGGCTGCTTGGCGAGCCAGCAGGCGTGACCGGCGAGTCGAACTCGCCGGTCCGCACCTGTGCCTCAGTCCTCGCCGCGCTCGCGGGCGATGGCGCGGTAGCCGATGTCGTTGCGGTGGAACATGCCGTTCCAGCGAATCTTCTCGGCAAGGCGGTAGGCCTGTTGCTGGGCGTCGGCGACACTGGCGCCGATGGCCGTGGCGCACAGCACGCGGCCGCCTGCGGTGACGATCTGGCCGTCCTTCAGCGCGGTGCCGGCATGGAACACCTTGCCGTCGAGCTGGGCCGCGTCATCCAGGCCGCTGATCACGTCGCCCTTGGCGTAGTCGCCCGGGTAGCCGCCAGCTGCCAGCACCACGCCCACGGTCGGACGCGGGTCCCAGGTCGCTTCGACCTTGTCCAACGCCTTGGCCAGCGCGGCTTCGACCAGCAGCACCAGGGAACTTTCCAGGCGGCACATGATCGGCTGGGTTTCCGGGTCGCCGAAGCGGCAGTTGAACTCGATGACCTTCGGCGCGCCGCTCTTGTCGATCATCAGGCCGGCGTAGAGGAAGCCGGTGTAGACGTTGCCTTCGCTGGCCATGCCACGCACGGTGGGGTAGATCACTTCGTCCATGACGCGCTTGTGCACGTCGGCGGTGACCACGGGAGCCGGGGAGTAGGCACCCATGCCGCCGGTGTTGGGGCCGGTATCGGCGTCGCCGACCCGCTTGTGGTCCTGGCTGGTGGCCATCGGCAGCACGTTCTCGCCGTCGACCATGACGATGAAGGAGGCTTCCTCGCCGTCGAGGAACTCTTCGATCACCACGCGCGAACCGGCGTCACCGAAGGCATTGCCGGCGAGCATGTCGCGCACGGCTGCCTCGGCTTCTTCGAGGGTCATGGCGACGATCACGCCTTTGCCGGCGGCCAGGCCATCGGCCTTGATCACGATGGGCGCACCCTTCTCGCGCAGGTAGGCCAGCGCCGGGTCGATCTCGGTGAAATTCTGGTAGTCGGCGGTGGGGATCCGCTGGCGCGCCAGGAAGTCCTTGGTGAAGGCCTTGGAGCCTTCCAGCTGAGCAGCCGCGGCGGTAGGGCCGAAGATGTCCAGGCCGCGCTTGCGGAACAGATCGACCACGCCTTTGACCAGCGGCGCTTCCGGGCCGACGATGGTCAGCTGCACGTTGTTCTCGGCGAAGTCCGCCAGTTGCTCGATGGCCAGCACGTCGATGGCGACGTTCTCGCACTTGGCCTCGACGGCGGTGCCGGCGTTGCCCGGGGCAACGAAAACCTTCTCGACGCGCTTGTCCTGCGCCACTTTCCAGGCCAGGGCGTGCTCGCGGCCGCCGCTGCCGATGATCAGTACGTTCATGGGGTTCTCCTGAGCGTAGCCCGGATGCAATCCGGGGCTTTCAATTAGGGCGTCCCCCGGATTTCATCCGGGCTACGTTCTACACATTTCGGGTGACGTAGGGTGGATGGCCGAAGCCATCCACCAGCCAATCAATGGCGGAAATGGCGCATCGAAGTGAACACCATGGCAATGCCGGCTTCGTCGGCCGCCGCGATCACTTCGTTGTCGCGCATCGAGCCACCTGGCTGGATCACGGCAGTGATGCCGGCCTTGGCGGCGTTGTCGATGCCGTCGCGGAACGGGAAGAAGGCGTCCGAGGCCATGACCGCGCCCGGTACCGGCAGGCCGGCGTGCTCGGCCTTGATCGCGGCGATGCGGGCGGAGTTGACGCGGCTCATCTGGCCGGCGCCGACACCCACGGTCTGACGGTTCTTGGCGTAGACGATGGCGTTGGATTTGACGAACTTGGCCACTTTCCAGGCGAAGATCAGGTCATGGATTTCCTGCTCGCTCGGTGCGCGCTGGGTCACGATCTTCAGGTCTTCCGCCTTGATCATGCCGATGTCGCGGCTCTGCACCAGCAGGCCGCCGTTGACCCGCTTGAAGTCCCAGCCGGCGGCACGTTCGGCCGGCCATTCGCCGCACTCGAGCAGGCGCACGTTGGCCTTGGCCGCGACCACTTCACGGGCTGCGGCGGAGATTTTCGGGGCGATGATCACTTCGACGAACTGGCGCTCGACGATGGCCTTGGCGGTTTCGCCATCCAGCTCGCGGTTGAAGGCGATGATGCCGCCGAAGGCCGACTCGGTGTCGGTGGCGTAGGCCAGGTCGTAGGCCTTGCGGATGCCGCCTTCGTCTTCCGGAACCACGGCGACGCCGCACGGGTTGGCGTGCTTGACGATGACGCAGGCCGGCTTGACGAAGCTCTTCACGCATTCCAGCGCGGCGTCGGTGTCGGCCACGTTGTTGAAGGACAGCTCCTTGCCCTGCAGCTGGATGGCGGTGGAGACGCTGGCTTCGCCCTTCTTCGCTTCCACGTAGAACGCCGCGCTCTGGTGCGGGTTCTCGCCGTAGCGCATTTCCTGCGCCTTGACGAACTGGCTGTTGAAGGTGCGCGGGAAGGCGCCACGGCCTTCGGTGGACAGGGTGTCACGCGCCTGGTCGATGGTGCCCAGGTAGTTGGCGATCATGCCGTCGTAGGCAGCGGTGTGCTCGAAGGCCTTGAGGGCCAGGTCGAAACGCTGGGCATAGCTCAGGCCACCGGCTTTCAGCGCGGCGACGATGCCGGCGTAGTCGCCGGTGTTGACCACGATGGCCACGTCCTTGTGGTTCTTCGCAGCCGAACGGACCATGGTCGGGCCGCCGATATCGATGTTCTCGATGGCGTCGGCCAGGTCGCAGTCAGGCTTGGCCACGGTGGCCTCGAAGGGGTAGAGGTTGACCGCCACCAGGTCGATCGGCTTGATGCCGTGCTCGTCCATCACCGCCGCGTCGAGGGCGCGACGGCCAAGGATGCCGCCGTGGATCTTCGGGTGCAGGGTCTTCACGCGGCCGTCCATCATCTCCGGGAAGCCGGTGTAGTCCGCCACTTCCACTGCGGCTACGCCGTTGTCCTTGAGCAGCTTGTAGGTGCCGCCGGTGGAGAGGATCTCGACACCGAGGGCGCTCAGTTCACGGGCAAACTCGAGGACGCCGGTCTTGTCGGAAACGCTGATCAGCGCGCGGCGGACGGGCAGAAGGGTGGTCTGGTCGGTCATGTCACTATCCATCAGAGCGGGGGATATCAGCAAAAAAGGCGGCTCATGCGGGCCGCCCTTTTCAGGAGTTCAGGGTTACAGCAGATCGTACTGCTTGAGCTTCTTGCGCAGCGTGCCGCGGTTGAGGCCGAGCAGTTCGGAGGCCTTGGTCTGGTTACCTTTCACATAATTCATGACGGTTTCCAGCAGCGGCGCTTCCACTTCGGTGAGCACCAGGTTGTACACGTCGGTGACGTCCGCGCCCTCCAGATGGGCGAAATAGTTATGCAGCGCCTTCTCCACGGCGCCGCGCAGGGTCTGGCCCTCTTCGCTCGGCGTGCTCAGGTGCTGTTTCAGGCTGGTGTTGTCACTCACGGGTGCAATTCCACTCACTAAGGTCTCTGTCATCAACGTCATGCGGCCACCTCGTTTCCATCATCGTGCCGCTCGCGGAAGAACTCGCGAACGTGGGCGCACTGTGCGTCCGTACTGTCCAGACGGTTGAACCGGGCGCGAAACTCCCTGGCGCCCGGCAGGGTTGCCAGATACCAGCCGACATGCTTGCGGGCGATGCGTACGCCCATCAATTCGCCGTAGAAGGCGTGCAGTGCGGCCAGGTGTTCTAGCAGAATGCGTTCCACTTCGAGCAGGCCGGGCGCTGGCAGGGTGCTGCCGGTACGCAGGTAATGCTCGATTTCACGAAAGATCCACGGCCGGCCCTGTGCGGCGCGACCGATCAGCAGCGCGTCGGCGCCGGTGGCGTCGAGCACGGCCTTGGCTTTCTGTGGGGAGTCGATGTCGCCGTTGGCGAACACCGGGATGCTGACCGCCTGCTTGATGGCGGCGATGGTCTCGTACTCGGCGTCGCCGGTGTACAGGTCGGCGCGGGTGCGACCGTGTACGGCCAGTGCGCTGATGCCGGCGTCCTCGGCGATCTTCGCCACGGTCACGCCGTTCTTGTTCTGTCGGTCCCAGCCGGTGCGGATCTTCAGGGTCACCGGCACGCTCACCGCGCCGACCACGGCATCGAGGATCTCGCGCACCAGCGGCTCGTCGCGCAACAGGGCGGAGCCGGCGGCCTTGTTGCAGACCTTCTTGGCCGGGCAGCCCATGTTGATATCGATGATCTGTGCGCCCAGCTCGACGTTTTTGCGCGCCGCTTCGGCGAGCATCTGCGGGTCGCCTCCGGCGATCTGCACCGAGCGTGGCTCGGGATCACCGGCGTGCAGCAGACGCAGACTGGACTTGCGGCTATTCCACAGGCGCACATCGCTGGTGACCATCTCCGATACCACCAGGCCGGCGCCGAGGTTGCGGCACAGCTGGCGGAACGGGCGATCGGTGACACCGGCCATGGGGGCCAGGATCAACCGATTGGGCAATGTGTAGGGGCCAATACGTGGGGCCGACATGGGGCGTCCCTGCTTGTTGGTTCGCAGTTGAGACAAAGGGCGATCAACACCTGCCCTCCACTGTGTCCTCAGGGGAAACGATGGTGGGTCGGTGCTCGCGAAAGGGTGGGCATGATACCCGCTCTGGGTGACCGGATAAAGGCTGTTTTGAACAAATTCTGAACAGCTATGGGCTTATCGCCAGTAGTTAGATGGACGGCCTGCGACCACAGGCCGCGTGGCCTCCAGGCTATTCCGGGGAGTGGAAGCTGAGGCTGTAGTTCACCGCGCGGGTGCCCGGGTCGAGGATGTCCAGCGAGATGTGAATGGGCGTCTGCGGCGGCATTTCGCTCTGCCCGGCGAGCTCGCCGGCGAGGTATTCGCTGGGTTTGAAGCGACGACTGGCGACCAGTTGTCCGCCGAGGTCGGCGAAGCGCATTTCCAGCAGCGGAAAGGGCTGGGCGAAGGGCGCGCGGTTGTAGAGGATAGCGTCGACGATCAGTGCGCCGGAGAACTCCGGGTGGCTGCGCACCACCAGGTTGCTGCTGCGGATCTGGCTGATGTCGACCTTCGACGGCAGCTCGCAGCCGATGTTCGGGCAGAGCTGTTCGAACCAGGGGCGATAGCGATCCTGACGCGCCAGTTCGTCGAAGTTGTAGGCGGCGTACTGCGCTAGCAGCCCAGCTGCGGCCAGCAGGTTGAGCAGGCCCCAGCCGAACAGGCGGCCCCAGGCCGTCTCCTTCTGCTGCTGCCAGTCGAGTTGCAGCGGTTCGTCGTCGAGGTCGAACAGGCGTTCCTCGCGCAGTGCAGGCTCGCTGCGTGCGGCGTCGTCGGGCTCGGGCTCGTCGTGAGGCTGGTCGTCTTCCGCATCCGCCGCGTCCAGTGCGCCGATGCGAGGCTCTTGCGGCTGCTCGCGTTCGACGGCACTCGCGGCTGGCGAGGCCGCTGCGAGCGGCTCGTCGCTCTGGCGCGGCGCGGGCTCGGGGGCGTTCGTCGGCTCCAGCTCGAAGCTGTCGCGCTTTACCTGTTCGTCACGCAGCAGTGCTTCGGCCCAGGCCTCGTCATGCACATCGTCGTCGTCCTGTGCCGTGGCGCTGCCGAAGCTCTCGCTGTAGCGCGGCGCGCGCTCCAGGGCGAGGAACTGCTGCGACAGCTGCTGCTCCTGCTCTTCCAGCTTGGCCAGCTCCTCATCCAGGTCGAGGCTGTCCAGGTCGAGGTCGTCATGAATCCACAGGGTCTCGTCGACGGCCTTCGCCGCAGGCGCCTTGGGGCTGCCTGGCGGCTGCGGCTTGCTGGCGGGGGCGCTGACCGGCTTGACGCTGGTCGCCGCTGCCGCACCGCGCGGGCCGAACAGTTGCTCGGCGGCGTTGAACACGTGCAGGCAGGCACCGCAGCGGACTGCGCCATGGGCCGCAGCCAGCTGCGCCTGGCTGACGCGGAAGCTGGTGCGGCAATTGGGGCACTGGGTGACGTGGCTTTCGCTCATGCGCGGGTCCGGGAAAACGAGGCGGCTAGTCTAACGCAACGGCTGCGTGCGGTTCAGCGCTTGACGCCGCTGATGCGCACCCAGCCATCCTTGACGGCCGTCGGGTCGAGGTCGAACGCCTCTGCGTAGGCGGCACGGACTTCCTCGGCCTGCTCGGCGAGAATGCCCGACAGTGCCAGGCGTCCACCGCCCCTGACCAGGGTGGTGATCTGCGCGGCCAGGGCTACCAGCGGGCCGGCGAGAATGTTGGCGACCACCACGTCGGCTTGTTGCTGGGGCATGTCCGCAGGCAGGTAGACCGGGAAGCGCGCCGGGTCGATGCCATTGCGCGAAGCGTTGTCGCGCGAGGCTTCCAGCGCCTGCGGGTCGATATCGGTGCCGACCGCCTGCGGTGCGCCGAGCAGCAGGGCGGCGATGGCGAGAATGCCCGAGCCGCAGCCGAAGTCGATCACGCTGCAGCCTTCGAGCTGCTGGCCGTCGAGCCATTCCAGGCACAGGGCAGTGGTGGGGTGGGTGCCGGTGCCGAAGGCCAGGCCCGGGTCGAGCAGCAGGTTCACGGCTTGCGGCTCCGGCGCGGCGTGCCAGCTGGGCACGATCCACAGGCGCCGGCCGAAACGCATGGGCTGGAAGTTGTCCATCCAGCTGCGCTCCCAGTCCTGGTCCTCGATGCGCTCGACCTGGTGCTCGGGCAGTGCGCCGCCGCACAGCAGCTGCAGGTGAGAGAGCAGCGCGGTTTCATCGGTGTCGGCTTCGAACAGCGCCAGCAGGTGGGTATGCGACCACAGCGGCGTGGTGCCCAGGTCCGGTTCGAAGATCGGCTGGTCTTCGGCATCCATGAAGGTCACCGACACGGCGCCCACTTCCAGCAGGGCATCTTCGTAGGTTTCCGCCTGCTCGGGGGTGATGGCGAGACGGACTTGTAACCAGGGCATGGAAAACCTCATGAACGGGGCGCGTTTGGCCGCGCAGCTTACTTGAACGGACGGCCGGCTTGCCAGCGTGCCCGCCGAAACGACAAGGGCCGCCCGTGGGCAGCCCTTGTTGCAACGCGTATCAGGCTCAGTGCCTGTCCATACCCAGTTTCTTTTCCAGGTAGTGGATGTTCACGCCGCCTTTGACGAAACCCTTGTCGCGGGTCAGGTCGCGGTGCAGCGGCACGTTGGTCTTGATGCCGTCGACAACGATCTCGTCCAGAGCATTGCGCATGCGCGCCATGGCCTCGTCGCGATCCTTGCCGAAGGTGATCAGCTTGCCGATCAGCGAGTCGTAGTGCGGCGGTACGCTGTAGCCACTGTACAGATGCGAGTCGACACGAACGCCGTTGCCGCCCGGGGCATGGAAATGCTTGACCTTGCCGGGGCTGGGCATGAAGTTGTCCGGGTCTTCGGCGTTGATCCGGCACTCGACCGAGTGACCGAGGATCTTCACGTCTTCCTGCTTGATCGACAGCTTGTTGCCGGCGGCGATGCTGAGCATCTCTTTGACGATGTCGATGCCGGTGACCATCTCGGTGACCGGGTGCTCCACCTGAACACGGGTGTTCATCTCGATGAAGTAGAAACGGCCATCTTCGTAGAGGAACTCGAAGGTGCCGGCGCCACGGTAGCCGATCTCGACGCAGGCATCGACGCAGCGCTTGAGCACTTCGGCGCGGGCCTTCTCGTCGATCAGCGGGGCCGGGTCCTCTTCGATCACCTTCTGGTGGCGACGCTGCAGCGAGCAGTCACGGTCGTACAGGTGAATGGCGTTGCCCTGGCCGTCGGACAGCACCTGGACTTCGACGTGGCGCGGGTTGCCGAGGAATTTTTCCAGATAGACCATCGGGTTGCCGAACGCGGCACCGGCTTCGGTGCGGGTCAGCTTGGCCGACTTGATCAGGTCTTCTTCCTTGTGCACCACGCGCATGCCGCGACCACCACCGCCACCGGCGGCCTTGATGATCACCGGGTAGCCCACTTCACGGGCGATGCGCAGGGCTTCTTCCTCGTCTTCCGGCAGCGGGCCGTCGGAGCCGGGTACCACCGGTACGCCGGATTTGATCATGGCGTCCTTGGCCGACACCTTGTCGCCCATCAGGCGGATCACGTCGGCTTTCGGGCCGATGAAGGCGAAGCCGGAGTTCTCCACCTGTTCGGCGAAGTCGGCATTCTCGGCGAGGAAGCCGTAACCCGGGTGGATGGCGGTGGCGCCGGTGACTTCAGCCGCGCTGATGATCGCCGGGATGTGCAGGTAGGACTGTGCGCCGGGTGCCGGACCAATGCAGACGGACTCGTCGGCCAGGCCCAGGTGCATCAGTTCGCGGTCGGCGGTGGAGTGCACGGCCACCGTCTTGATGCCCAGTTCCTTGCAGGCGCGCAGGATGCGCAGGGCGATTTCGCCACGGTTGGCGATAAGGACTTTTTCCAGCTTCTGCATTGCAGGCTCCCCGTGCATCAAACGATGGTGAACAGGGGCTGGTCGTACTCAACCGGCTGGCCGTTTTCCACCAGGATGGACTCGATCACGCCGCTGGCTTCGGCCTCGATGTGGTTCATCATCTTCATCGCTTCGACGATGCACAGGATGTCGCCTTTCTTCACGCTCTGGCCCACTTCGACGAAGTTGCCCGAGGTCGGCGAGGCGGCGCGGTAGAAGGTGCCGACCATCGGCGAACGGGCGACGGTGCCGTTCAGCTTCGGTGCGGCAGCCGGAGCGGCTTCAGCGCTGGCGGCCGGAGCCGGGGCGGCAGCCGGAGCAGCGGCCGGGGCCGGTGCATAGATGGGCTGCGCGGCGTAGGCCGGCTGCTTGTTGCTGTGACGGCTGATGCGTACGGACTCTTCGCCCTCTTTGATCTCCAGCTCGTCGATACCGGACTCTTCCAGCAGCTCGATCAGTTTCTTGACTTTACGGATATCCATGAAGGTTCAACTCCCAGAGGTGAGGTAGGACTTGTCTACCGAGCGTCGCGTCAGGCGCGCTCGGCCAGTTGTTCGAGTGCCGCTTCCAGGGCCAGCCGATAACCGCTGGCGCCAAGGCCGCAGATCACCCCTACTGCAACGTCGGAAAAATAGGAGTGATGGCGGAATGGTTCACGCTTGTGCACGTTGGACAGGTGCACTTCGATGAATGGGATGCTCACTGCCAGCAACGCGTCACGTAATGCGACACTCGTATGGGTAAAAGCGGCAGGATTGATCAGGATAAAGTCGACGCCTTCACCCTTTGCGGCGTGAATGCGGTCGATCAGTTCGTACTCGGCATTGCTTTGCAGGTACATCAGGTGGTGGCCGGCTTCGCGGGCGCGCAGCTCCAGGTCCTGATTGATCTCGGCCAGCGTGGTGGCGCCGTATTTGTCTGGCTCACGGGTACCCAGCAGATTCAGGTTGGGGCCGTGAAGTACCAGTAGAGTGGCCATGGACGCGTTCCTTGTTGTTCGGGCTGCGCAGGACTATGCCGCAGCCGTGCGATGTCAGCAATAGTCGACACGATGCCTGCCGTTTGCGGCAAGAATATGACTATAGCAGCTGGTCTGGTCGCTATCGGATCGTTGCGCTGCCCCTGTGAGGTCGCAATGTCCGTGGTGTGGCTGGTCAGCGGCTGCTGCGTGCCACGGCTCGATCCAGGCGCACGCCGAAGGTCGCGGCGTCGACTTCACCTACGACACGCAGATCGAGCAGTTCGTCACCCTGGGCGGAGAACAGCTGGATGGCAGGCGGCCCGAACAGCTGGTAGCGATCCAGCAGGGCGCGCTGCGCGGCGCTGCTTTCGGTGATGTCGAAGCGTATCAGTCTCCAGCCGGCCAGCTTGCTGCCCACTTCGGCATTGCCGAACACCTCGCGTTCGATCACCTTGCAGCTGATGCACCAGTCGGCGTACCAGTCCAGCAGCAGCGGTTGCCCGGCGGCCTTGGCCTCGGCCAGCGCGGCGTCCAGCTCGGCAGGGCTGCTCAGGGTCTGCCAGGCACCGCTCTTGGTGCTGCCCTGGCTGGCAGTGGCCGACAGCTGGCCGAGCGGCTTGAGCGGGTCGCTCGTGCCCTGCAGGGCGCCGACCCAGGCAGCCAGGGCGTAGACCAGCAGGGCCAGGCCGACGATCTGGGCGAGTTTCTGCCGGTGTGTCTTCGGGCCGAATTCCAGCGCGCCGAGGAACACCGCCACACCGCCGGCCAGCAGGCCCCACAGCGCCAGGCTGAGGCTGCCCGGCAGCACGCGTTCGAGCAGCCAGACGGACACGGCCAGGAGCATCACGCCGAAGGCGTTGCGCACGGTGACCAGCCACGGGCCGGACTTCGGCAGCAGGGCGCCGCCGCCCGCGCCGAACAGCACCAGTGGCGTGCCCATGCCCAGGCCCAGGGCGAACAGTTGCAGGCCGCCACCGACGGCGTCGCCGGTGCTGCTGATATAGAGCAGCAGGGCGGTCAGGGGCGCGGTGATGCAGGGCGACACGATCAGGCTCGACAGCACGCCCAGGGTCGCCGCCCCGGCGATGGTGCCGCCGCGGGTCTGGCTGGCGCGCTGGTCGAGGCGGTCGCGTATGAAGGCCGGCAGGCGCAGTTCGAAGACGCCGAACATCGCCATGGCGAACAGGCCGAAGAAGGCGGCGAAGGGCACCAGTACCCAGGGCGACTGCAGCATGGCCTGCAGGTTGAGACCGGCGCCGAACAGCCCCATCAGCGCGCCGAGCACGGCATAGCAGGTCGCCATCGGCAGCACGTAGGCGAGCGACAGGACCAGCCCGCGGGCATTGCTCGGGCGACCGCGCAGCACCACGCCGGAGAGAATCGGCAGCATGGGCAGCACGCAGGGGGTGAAGGTCAGGCCCAGCCCGGCGAGGAAGAACAGCGCCAGATCTTTCCAGGTCCACTCGCTCTTCTGTAGGTCGGCGACGCTGGCGGGCATCTCGCCGATCTCGATGTACTCGGTCTCGGGCGGGTAGCACAGGCCCTTGTCGGCACAGCCCTGGTAGCCCACCTGCAGGCGCAGCGGGCGGTTGTCCGGGTTGTCCAGCGGCAGGCGCACGTCGAGCACGCCGTAGTACACCTCGACATCGCCGAAGAATTCGTCGTGCTTGGCCTTGCCGGCAGGCAGTTGTGCCTCGCCGAGGTCGAAGCCGGCCGGCTCCACGCTGAAATTCAGGCGGTGGCGGTACAGGTAGTAGCCCTCGGCCGCGACGAAACGCAGGGTCACGCTCTGCGTATCGCTGCTCACCAGGCTCAGCTTGAAGGCTTCCCGTACCGGCAGGAAATCGCTGCTGTTGTTCAGTGGGGCGCCAAGCGGCGACGCGGCCGGGCGCTGGTCGAACAGGTTGGCGCTGGCCGGCAGGCTCAGGCACAGCAGGAGCAGGGGAAGGAGCAGACGACGCAGTGACATCGGGCGACTATCTCGGCGGAAGGTGGCGGCATGATACCGGAAAGCGCCCATGCACATTTCGCCAGCTGAACGGACTGCCGATCTGCTCGAATGAGCGTCGCTTGGATCGGCGGCCGCGCGCCGAGTTCCAGGCCTGCGCCGGTATGCCGCAGGTCAGACGCGAAACGCCTGCACGGCCTCGTGCAGCTGGCCGCCCAGCTGCATCAGTTGCTCTCCCTGGTCACGCCCCTGGCCGATGCGTTGCAGGTTGTCGTCGCCCAGCTGGTGGATGCGCTCACCGTGCTCGCGGATCTCGCTGACCGAGTCGCTCTGCTGGGCGGTGGCCTCGGCGATGCGTTCGGCCATGCTGGCGATGGTGCGGATCGCGCTGACGATCTCGTCGAGCGCGCCGTCGGCGGCCTCGGCCTTGCCCGCGGTCTGTTCGGCGTGCTCGACCTGGGCGCGCATGGCCTGCACCGACTGGTGCGCGGCCTGCTGCAGGCGACCGATCACGTCCTGAATCTCGGCGGTGGCACTGCCGGTGCGTTGCGACAGCGAGCGGACTTCGTCGGCGACCACGGCGAAACCTCGCCCGGCCTCGCCGGCCCGCGCCGCCTCGATGGCGGCGTTGAGGGCGAGCAGGTTGGTCTGTTCGGCGATGCCGCGAATCACCGTCAGCACGCTGCCGATGGTGGCGGTTTCATCGGCCAGGCGCTCGATGGCCTGGGCGTTGCCCTGAACTTCCGTCACCAGGGCGTGCAGACCCTCCAGGCTCTGGCCGATGACCTGCTGGCCCTGGACCAGGGCGCGGTCGGCGTCGCGGCTGGCGTCCGCCGTCTGGCTGGCGTCCTGCGCCACCTGGCCGATGGTCGCCTCCAGCTCGCCCAGGGCGTCACGAATCAGGGCCGTGTCGCCGGCCTGGCGCTCGGCGCCGCTGTGCAGGCCTCCACTGAGCTCGGCCAGGGTACGGCTGGAGCCGGCAACCTGTTCGGCATGGCCGCGAATGCTGGCGACCAGCTCTACCAGGTAGCGGCGCAGGTGGTTGAGCGAATCCTCGATATCGCTCAGCTCACGGGTGCGCGAGTTGATGGTGATGGCCTCGGCGAAGTCGCCATGGGCCCACTTCGACAGCGCCGGGACCAGGTGCCCGAGGACCCGTGACAGGCGGCGCTGGATACGGTCGATGACCAGGGCGATGAGCAGGATCAGGCCGATCATCAGGCCCTGGATCAGGCGCACCTCGCCCTGGATGCGCGCGTATTCGGCCCTGACCAGCGGTTCCAGCCCGGCCAGCGCCTGCTGCACCTGGGTCACGCGCTCGCTGGTGGTCTGGGCCAGTTGCTGGCGTTGCTCGACCAGCTCGCGTGTGCGTTGCAGTTCATTGGGGTAGCGGCGCACCAGCGTGCTTAGCTCGCGCTTGAGGTCGATGCCCCGGTCCTGCGCCTGCTGTTCCTGCTGGCCTTCGTCCAGGCCGAGCAGGGCGGCGAAGCCGATGCTGGCTGAGCTGTCGGCTTCCTGCACGCCGAGCAGCGGCAGGGCGTCCAGCGCCGAGACCTGCTGGCCGAGCGCCTTGAGCTCGCGCTCGACATCGCCCAGCAGCTCGCTGCGCTCCTGGCTGATGAAGCGCTCGCGTGCATGCACCAGTTTCAGCAGGCGTGAACCCGCCTCCCGCAGGGGCTTGCGGTAGGCGCTGGCGGCTGGCGTGTCGGCGCTGTCGGCGTACTGGGTCAGTTGTTCCATCGCCGCGAGCATTTCCCGTTCGGCCTGCAGCAGCAGGCCCTGTGGGTCGCCCGCCAGCTTGCCGGCGGCCAGCAGCTGGTTGCCGCTGAATTCGCGCAGCTGTTCGAGGCTGGGGCGCAGTTCGTCGGCCAGTTGCGGCGGAAGCTGGTCGAGCGCCTGCTTGAACGCGTCGATGGCCTGGGTCGCGGTGCTGTGCTGCACGGCGTTGCCGCTGGCCAGGTAGGCCTGGATGTTGTCGGCGACTTCGTGCTGGAACTGCTGCGACAGCGTCAGGTAGCGCTCCATCAGTTGGACCGGTTGCTGCAGGGCGCGTTGCGACCACCAGAGGGTAGCTGCCAGGGCTACGCAGACGGTGACCAGCAGCAGGGTGTTGAGGTTGGTGAGCAGCTTGAGGCGCATGGCAGGCTCGGACGAAGACTGAACGATGCCAGCGAGGTTATTGCGGTTTGGTTACAGCCTGATGACGATGTGCACTGCGTCACGTTTTCCGCCTGTCCAGCCGTCGTCCTCGATGGGCCGCACGGGCGAGCGTTTCAGTCGTCGCTGTACAGCTCGACCCGGTTGCGGCCGCCATGCTTGGCTTTGTACAGCGCCTCGTCCGCTCGCTTGGACAGGGCGTTGCCGTCCAGGCCCGGTTGCAGCATGGCGATGCCGCAGCTGAAGGTGCAGGAGAGGTCCTGTGGCTGCGCCGGGTAGTGGATCTCGGCGAAGCGCTGGCGGATTTCCTCGAGCACCTTGAGCGCCGACTGCTCGTCGGTGTCCGGCAGCACCACGGCGAATTCCTCGCCGCCGTAACGACCGATGTGATCGGTCTTGCGCAGGCGCTGCTTGAGGAACAGCGCCAGGCTCTTGATCACCCGGTCGCCCATGGGGTGGCCATAGGTGTCGTTGACCTTTTTGAAGTGGTCGATGTCGAGCATGGCGAAGGCCAGCGGCTGCTCTTCGCGGCGGGCGCGGTAGCAGGCGTCGTCGAGCAACTGCAGGGTGTGGGTGTGGTTGTACAGGCCGGTGAGGCTGTCACGCACCATGCGCGCCTTGAGGTTGCGCGCGCGCGCCGCCCGGTTGCGCACGGTGGCGATCAGGTGGCGTGGCTTGATCGGCTTGGTGAGGAAGTCGTCGCCGCCTTCGCTCATGGCGTCGAGCTGCTTGTCCAGGTCGTCCTCGGCCGACAGATAGATGATCGGCACGCTGACGTAGCGGTCGTTGTGGCGGATCACCTTGGCCAGCTCGGTGCCATTGCACTCGGGCATGTACATGTCGAGGATGATCAGGTCCGGCTGGAACTCGGCCAGCGCGTCCATCGCCTTGATCGGCTCGGTGAGGGTGTGGGTCAGGATGCCGGCGCTGTTGAGCACGCGCTCGGTATGCGTGGCCTGGGCCTTGGAGTCATCGACGATCAGCACCTTGTACGGATCGTACTGGGAGACATGGGTCAGCACCTCGATGCGTTCGAGCAGGCTCGAAGCATCCAGCGAACCGGTGAAGAACTCCTGCCCGCCGGCACGCACCGCTGCCAGGCGGGTCGGGGTGTCGGTGTCGCAATGGCTGAAGAACAGCAGGGGAATCTTCTGTTCCAGGCCCTGCTGGATGGAGTCGGCGAGTTCCAGGCCGATGCCGGCGAAGTCCACGTCCATCACGATGGCCGCCGGGTGGCGTTCGGCGATGGCCGCGCGGAAGGCGCGCTCGTCACCGAGTGGCTGCGCCGCGAGACCGAAGAATTCCAGTTGCTGGGCCAGGCGCTCGGCGCGCTGGGCATCCTGCAGGGCGAGGTAGACCGGCTTGCGCAGGGGCGGCAGGAAGGTCTGCTCGAAGGCATCGCTGTGGCGCAGACCCGTTCGCGACAGACGCTGCATGGCCTGGTTGAGCCGGGCGATCAGGCTGCTGTTGAGGCGCCCGCGATTCTCCACCACCTCATCGAGGCTGGTGCTGATGGTCTTCGCCAGCTGGGCATGCTCGATCTGCTCGAAACGCTCGGCGTAGCGCAGCAGGCGCAGGTTGGCCTCGGTCAGCTCGGCCATGCCGGCATCGCTCCACTCGCTGCGCTGCAGACGCTGCCAGACTTCCAGCACCTGACGCGCCTGATGGATCACGCGCTGGGCGAAGTGGTGCTTGAGGCGGTCGCGACTGGGATCCGGGTGCTCGGTCATGGGCCGACTTCTATCGAGTGTTAAGTCAGTGGTGGCTTGATGCTATCACTTGTCGGCGGTGCTGGCATTGCCGCCGATCAATTGGCGGCGGTATTTCTGTCGAATAGGCGACAAAAATGTGCATTGGGCTATTTTGACGTCGCACGTACCGGTGCGTCAGGCGAGGCGAGTCACAAAAACGGCTTTTCCTCGTACCGGCGGTAAGTTTGCCCGCGCGCCCTGCGTTTTGCTGCGAGCTTGCCTTATAGTGCGGGACAGGTCGCAACCCGTTGGTCGGCTTGTGGTCGAACATTCGAATTCGCTTAAAAAGGACATTGCCATGCTGGACTGGAAGAATCGCGCGGCGAGCTCGCCCGACGGTACCGACAAGACCGCGAAACTGGGGCGTGAGCGCAGCAGCTCCAGCCTGATCGGACGCGCGCTCGGCGGGCTGCTCGGTGTGTACCTGCTGGTGACCCTGGTCGTGGGCTGGTACTGGAGCCAGGAACCTGGCGCCTTTCAGGTGCAACAACATGCCCAGGCGGCCGCGCAGCAGGCGCAGCGCCAGATGGTTACCGGCTACACCACGGTGGAAACGCTCAAACAGGTCGCCAGCACCCTGCTGGACAAGCCGGGCGGCTATCTGTCCAACGACCTGGCACCGCCGGGCCTGTGGCTGGACAACATGCCGAACTGGGAATACGGCGCACTGGTGCAGGTGCGCGACTTCGCCCGGGCGCTGCGCAAGGACTTCTCGCGCTCGCAGTCGCAGTCCACGGAAGACCCGGACCTGGCCAAGGCCGAGCCGCGTTTCCACTTCGACCACAAGAGCTGGGCGCTGCCTGCCTCCGAATCCGAGTACCGCGAAGGGATCAAGTCGCTGGACCGCTACCTCGCCCGTCTGGCCGATCCGGGGCAGAAGAATGCGCAGTTCTATGCGCGTGCCGACAACCTCAACAACTGGCTGGGCGACGCCGGCACCCGTCTCGGTTCGCTGTCGCAGCGTCTGTCGGCCAGCGTCGGCCAGGTACGCCTGAGCGACAACCAGCAGGTCGGCAACGATGCCGCGGAGTCGGGCCTGATCGGTGAGGGCGGCGTGTACGAGACCCCCTGGCTGCAGATCGACAACGTGTTCTACGAGGCCCGTGGCCAGGCCTGGGCGCTGGCTCACCTGCTGCGTGCCGTCGAAGTCGATTTCGCCGATGTGCTGGCCAAGAAGAACGCCACCGTCAGCGTGCGCCAGATCATCCGCGAGCTGGAGGCGGCGCAGGCGACGCTGTGGAGCCCGATGATCCTCAACGGCAGTGGCTACGGCATCCTCGCCAACCACTCGCTGGTGATGGCCAACTACATCTCGCGTGCCAACGCCGGCATCATCGATCTGCGCCAGCTGTTGAGCCAGGGTTGATGAGCACGATCTCGGCAGCGGAGGCGGCGCATCGTGCCGCCTCCGACAGCGAGCGGGTCGCCTGGGTCGACGAGAATGACCGGCCGCTGGGTGGCGTCTCGCGGGCGCAGCTGCGTGAGCGTCACCTGATCGGCCGTGGCACCTATATCCTGCTGTTCAACTCTGCCGGCCTGCTGTGCGTGCACCGGCGTACCCTGAGCAAGGCGCTGTATCCCGGCTACTGGGATGTCGCGGCAGGCGGCATGGTGCTCGAAGGCGAGGATTATCGCCTCTCCGCCGAGCGTGAGCTGGCCGAGGAACTGGGAATCGTCGATGCCGAGCTGATCGAGCATGCGCACTTTCTCTACGACGCGCCGGAGAGCCGCCTGTGGTGCATGGCCTATTCGGCGGTGTCCGATGCGCCGCTGGTGCTGCAGCCGGAGGAGGTGCTCGAAGCGCGTTTCATCAGCGTCGAACAGGCCCTGGAGGAAACCCGTCATCTGCCGTACTGCCCGGACTCGCTGGCGGCGCTGGAACGTTACATGAACAGACCGCCTGCGGCTGTCTGATGCCTTTGTTACTGGGCGCTCGCAGCATGCCCGGCAACGCCTCGCATGGCATGCCAGTTGGGTGCTTGCACGCCTGTGGTGTCGCGGATTCCGAGCGCTTCGTGCACGATGGCGAACAGCGTCGCCATCGTGCCGGACAATGACGCAAATACGTACTTAGCAAGCTCGGTCTTTGCCGTTACACTGCGCGACCTTTTCGGCGGACCTCTGTTCGCCAGCGCTGCCCCTGCCTGAGTGGGGCTTCGCGGTCGACCTGCGTCGGCCAGTCGCTATCCTGACCCCTACGAGGACAAGCCGGTGGTCAAGAAAGCCTCTTCATTCTCCGCTCTGAGCGGTCTCGTCTATTCCACCGATGGTGGTCGCCATTGCCCGGATTGCAACCAGCCGGTGGATGCCTGTGTCTGCAAGCAGACGCGCATTCCCGAAGGCGATGGCATCGCCCGCGTACGCCGTGAAACCAAGGGGCGTGGCGGCAAGACCGTCACCACGGTGAGCGGTGTGCCGCTGGCCGAGGAGCCGCTCAAGGAGCTGGCCAGCGCCTTGAAGAAGCGCTGCGGCACCGGTGGTGCGCTCAAGGACGGCGTGATCGAGATCCAGGGCGATCACGTCGACCTGCTGTTGGCCGAACTGGGCAAGCGCGGTTTCACCGCGAAGAAGTCCGGCGGCTGACGCGCCATTATTTTCTAAACTTCGATGAAGCTCGGAGGGTCAACCGCCGAGCAAACGTCATCTTGCTTGCTTACATTTTCCGACTGGCCGCCCGCAGGCCAGGCTTTCTCATGGGAGAACCCGATGTCCGCACGACGCACCCGCAAAGACGACGGCAGCCAATGGACCGTAGCCGATAGCCGCAGTGTCTACGGCATTCGCCACTGGGGCGCCGGCTATTTCTCGATCAACGATGCCGGTCGCGTCGAGGTGCGTCCCAACGGGCCCGACAGCCAGCCCATCGACCTCAGCCAGCAGGTCGAGGAGCTGCGCCAGAGCGGTCTGTCGCTGCCGCTGCTGGTGCGCTTCCCGGACATCCTGCAGGACCGCGTGCGTCGCCTCACCGGCGCCTTCGACTCCAGCATCGAGCGCCTGGAGTACCAGAGCCGCTACACCGCGCTGTACCCGATCAAGGTCAACCAGCAGGAAGCGGTGGTCGAGAACATCATCGCCACGCAGAACGTTTCCATCGGCCTGGAAGCCGGCTCCAAGCCCGAGCTGCTGGCCGTGCTGGCGCTGGCGCCGAAGGGCGGCACCATCGTCTGCAACGGCTACAAGGACCGCGAGTTCATCCGCCTGGCGCTGATGGGGCAGAAGCTCGGCCACAACGTGTTCATCGTCATCGAGAAGGAATCCGAGGTGCGCCTGGTGATCGAGGAGGCGGCCGAGCTCAAGGTCGCGCCGCAGATCGGCCTGCGCGTGCGCCTGTCCTCGCTGGCATCCTCCAAGTGGGCCGACACCGGCGGCGAGAAATCCAAGTTCGGTCTCTCGGCCGCGCAGATCCTCCAGGTCGTCGAGCGCTTCCGCGCGGCAGGGCTGGACCAGGGCATCCGCCTGCTGCACTTCCACATGGGCTCGCAGATCGCCAACATCGCCGACTACCGCAAGGGCTTCCGCGAGGCCATCCGCTACTACGGCGAGCTGCGCGCCATGGGTCTGCCGGTCGATCACATCGATGTCGGCGGCGGCCTCGGCGTGGACTACGACGGCACCCACTCGCGCAACGCCAGCTCGATCAACTACGACATGCAGGACTACGCCGATGCCGTGGTCGACATGCTCAAGGAGTTCTGCGACCGCCAGGAAATCCCCCATCCGCACATCTTCTCCGAGAGCGGCCGGGCGATGACCGCGCACCACGCCGTGCTGCTGGTGCAGGTCACCGATGTCGAGCGGCACAACGACAAGGTGCCGGAGATCGATCCGAGCGTCGAACAGCCGGAAATCCTCCAGGTGCTGATCGAGCTGCTCGACGACAGCGATCCGGAAATGGTCGCCGAGACCTACTGGCGTGCCACCCACTACATCGAGGAAGTGGCCGCGCAGTATTCCGCCGGCAAGCTGGGCCTGGCGCAGAAGGCCCTGGCCGAGCAGTGCTACTTCGCCATCTGCCGTCGCCTGCACAACCAGCTCAAGGCCCGTCAGCGTTCGCACCGTGCGGTGATCGACGAGCTCAACGACAAGCTGGCCGACAAGTACATCTGCAACTTCTCGGTGTTCCAGAGCCTGCCGGACACCTGGGCCATCGGCCAGATCCTGCCGATCCTGCCGCTGTCGCGCCTGGACGAGGAGCCGCTGCGCCGTGCCGTGCTGCAGGACCTGACCTGCGACTCCGACGGCAAGATCCGCCAGTACGTCGACGAGCAGTCCATCGAGACCAGCCTGCCGGTGCACGAGATCAAGGAGGGCGAGGACTATGTGCTGGGCATCTTCCTGGTCGGCGCCTACCAGGAGATTCTCGGCGACATGCACAACCTGTTCGGTGACACCGACTCGGTGAACATCTACCAGGCCGCCGATGGCAGTGCGGTGCATGCCGGCATCGAGACCCACGACACCATCGAGGACATGCTGCGCTACGTGCACCTGTCGCCCGAGGAGCTGATGACGCATTACCGCGACAAGGTGGCCAGCGCCCGGATCAGTGCCCGCGAGCGCACCCAGTTCCTCGACGCGCTGCGCCTGGGGCTGACCCGCTCCTCCTACCTGGCGTCCTGATGCTCAACTGATCGCCTCGGCCAGGCGTCGAGCCAGGTGCAACGCCTGCTCGGCGCTGGCGATGTTGGTGAAGCCCAGCAGCAGCCCGCTGCCGCAGGGATGCTGCCGCGACCACTCCGACAATGCCATCACCGCCAGCCCGGCGCCTTGTGCGCGGGCTGCCAGGGCGCGGTCGTCCTCGCGCTCGTCGAGCCGGGCCAGCAGATGAATGCCGCCGGCCTGCAACTCGACACGCAGGCGTGAACCCAGGACGTGTTGCAGCGCCGTGGCCAGATGAGCGCGGCGCTCGGCATAGCGCGCACGCATGCGCTTGAGGTGGCGGGCGAAGTGGCCCTGGTCGAGGAAGTCCGCGGTGATCGCCTGAGGCAACGCCGGACAGCCGTGATCGAAGTCCTGTGCGCAGGCGGCGAAGCGCGCCACCTGTGCCTGTGGCACCACCAGGTAGGCCAGGCGCAAGCCGGGGAACAGCACCTTGCTGAAGGTGCCGCAGTACAGCACGCGGCCGGCATGGTCGAGGCTCTTCAGGGCCGGCAGCGGGCGACCGACGTAACGGTACTCGCTGTCGTAGTCGTCTTCGATGATCCAGGCGTGGCGGCTCGCCGCCCAGTCGAGCAGGGCCAGTCGCCGGGGCAGGCTCAGCGACACGCCCAGGGGGCTCTGGTGGGACGGCGTGACCAGCGCGCAGCGGGCGTCCGGGGCGAGCGCCTGGCCGCGCTCCACGCAGAGTCCGTGTTCGTCCACCGGCACCGGGACGAGCGTGACCTCGCTGCCCTCGAGCATCTGGCGTGCCTTGAAATAGCCCGGGTCTTCGAACCAGCAGCGGTCGCCGGCCTGCAGCAAGGCCTGGCGGATCAGCAGCAGGGCGTTGCGATAGCCGGCGGTGATGAAGATCTGCTCCGGCTCGCAGGCGATGCCGCGCGACACCCCCAGATAGCGCACCAGGCTGCGCCGCAGCGCGGGCAGGCCTTGCGCGGGCGGGTAGTTGAGGTCGGGGCTGCTCAGCTGGCGCAGGTGGCGCGCACCGAGCCGGCTCCAGAGCTTGCGCGGGAAGCTGTCCAGGGCCGGCAGGCCGAGCTGGAATGGCAGCGCCTCTGCGCTCGGCTCATCGCCTGAGCGCGAGGCCTGGCGCTCTTTGGCGGGCAGCAGCGGGTTGCCGGGGGCATGCGGCAACTGTGGGGAGACCACGGTGCCGGCCGGCCCGCGCGGCAGCAGATAACCCTCGCCGACCAGCAACTGGTAGGCCGCCTCCACCGTTCCGCGCGCCAGATTGAGCTCGCTGGCCAGGGCGCGAACCGAGGGCACGCGCTCGCCTGGCTGCAGGCGGCCCTCGGCGATCGCCTCGCGCAGGCGCTGATAGAGTTGCAGGTAGATCGGTGTCGCCTTGTCGCGTGCGCTTTCCAGGCGAATGCTGTACATGCCTATGTCCTAATCGATTCGATGATTCTTGGCTCTACTGACTATGCCATGTTCCGCCTAGAGTGGCGACCATCTTCGATGGAGAACCGCCATGATTTCCGACTACCGCTGTGACTGGCTCGACGACCCGGACGAACTGCGTGCCTGCCTGCCCCTGATGCGCGTATTGCGCCCACACCTGAGCGACGCCGACGATTTCGTCCAGCGCCTGCAACGCCAGGCCGAGCAGGGTTATCGCCTGCTGGCGGCGCGCCAGGGCGACGAGGTGCTGGGCCTGGCCGGTTGTCGCCTGCAGGAAAACCTGCTGCACGGGCGCTTCTTCTATGTCGATGACCTGGTGACGCGCGAGGACCTGCGTAGCCAGGGCATCGGCGAGCGGCTGCTGGATGAGGCGCGGGCCCAGGCACGCCGCCTGGGCTGTGCCAACTTCGTGCTGGACACGGCGCTGGGCAACGCACGCGGGCAGCGGTTCTACTACCGTCAGGGGTTGCTGGCCATCGGCATGCACTTTCGCGAGGTGCTTTGAAATGCAGCGAATCCTCCTGTTGGAATGTGGCCCCTTCGGTCGCCAGAGTCGCGGTAGCGGCCTGGCGCAGGAGCTGGTCGAGCGTCTGCGTCAGCGTCACCCCCAGGCCCAGGTGCTGGAGCGCGACCTGGCGAGCGAGCCCTTGCCGGCACTGGCAGCGGCCTATGCCGAGGCACTGGTGGCGCAGGCGCCTGGTGACGATCCGGCGTTGCAGGTCTCCGAGCGACTGATCGGCGAGCTGGAAGACAGCGACTGCCTGGTGATCGCCACGCCGATGCACAACTTCACGGTGCCGGCGGCGCTGAAGCTGTGGATCGACTACGTGCTGCGCATCGGGCGCAGCTTCGCCGCCACCGAGGCTGGCAAGGTGGGGCTGCTGGCGGATCGTCCGACCTTCGTCGTGGTCAGTTCGGGCGGCTTCTACCGTGGCGAGCAGGCGCGGCAGCCGGACTTCCTCACCTCCTACCTGCGCCATGTGCTGAGTACCATCGGCATCCACGACCTGGAGTTCATTCACCTGCAGGGCCTGGTCCGCGGCCAGGCGCATGCCGAGGCGATGCTGGCGCAGGCGCGCGCGCAGCTGGATGCCAACCCCCATCTTGCTGCGCCGGGAGTCCTGCCATGAGCGCGTTGCGCCAGCCCTATTACGATCTGTCCGGCGAAGCGATGCAGGGTCTGCTCGCCACCAAGGCCGCGCTGGAGCGTGGCCCGCTGGGCAAGGAGCTGATCGAATTGCTCTATCTGCGCGTCTCGCAGATCAACGGCTGTGCCTACTGCCTGGAGAAACACAGCGAGTCGCTACGTGCGGAAGGTGTGCCCCAGGCCAAGTTGGACGGCCTGGCCGGTTGGCGCGTGAGTCGTCATTTCCAGGCGCGTGAGCGAGCGGCGCTGGCCTGGGCGGAGTCGCTGAGCGAGATCGCCCGCAGCCATGCCGACGATCAGGACTACCAGCCGCTGGAGGCGCACTTCAGTGCCAGGGAAATCTCCGACCTGACCATTGCCGTGGCCCTGATGAGTGGCCTCAATCGTCTGGCCATCGGCATGCGTCTGTGACGCTCAGCCCGCGCTGATCACGCCATAGCCACGCGCCATCAGCGCGGCCAGCAGGGGAATCACCAGCAACAGCAGCAGTTCCAGGCGGATGGTCCAGGTCACCAGGCGCAGTTGCCTGGTGCTGGGCTCCGGGACCTGGCCGGCCTGAACCGCGTTGCGCCAATTGAAGAAGACATAGGTCGGCAGGATCGACAGCAGGCCGACCAGGATGAACAGGCCGACCTTGGCATGGAACAGGCTGTTGCCCAGGTAATAGTCGGTGCCCTTGGCGAACCACAGTACGCGGGCGACGCCGGTCGCCAGGACCACGCCGGCACAGATGCCGTAGGCGATGTCGGTGATCATCAGGCTGCGGGCGCGTGACAGGTCCAGCGGCGCCTTGAACAGCACATGCTCGATGCTGAGCAGGGCGAACAGGGCGAAGATCGACAGGTAGTGCAGGTAGGCGACGAGGGCAGCGGCCATGCGGGTTCCTCTCCGGATCAGGGGGCGAGCAGGCTGCGGTTGCGGCCTTCGTGCTTGGCGCGATACAGCGCCTGGTCGGCGCGCTTGAGCGCCGCGCCGCTGCTCTCGCCGGGGCCGAGCAGGGCACAGCCGAGGCTGACGGTCTGCTGCAATTGCGTGTGCTCGAGCACGATGGGCTGGCTGGCGATGGCCAGGCGGATGCGTTCGGCGATCAGCAGCAGCTCCTGGTCATCCTTCACCAGGGCGAGGATGACGAACTCCTCGCCGCCGTTGCGCGTGACCACGTCCTGCGGGCGTACCGTCGCGCTCATGCGCCGTGCGCTTTCCCACAGCACGTGGTCGCCGGCATCGTGGCCATGCTCGTCGTTGACCCGCTTGAAGTGGTCCAGGTCGCAGTAGATCAGGCCGAGCTGCAAGCCGCTGCGCTCGGCGAGCGCCTGCTCCAGCGGCAGGAAATGCAGCAGCCCGGCACGGTTCCACAGCTGCGTCAGGGGGTCGAGCATGCCCTTGCGCTGCTCGCGGCTCAGCGCATCGCGCAGGTCATCGGCCTGGTGGGCGCAGTGGCGGAGTTGCAGGTAGCCCTGCACCACGTAGGCCAGATCCCTGAGTCGCATCAGCTCCTGGCGATCGAGGCGGCGCGGTGCCGGGTCGATCAGGCAGAGCGTGCCGAGCGCCTGTTGCTGGGCATCGAACAGCGGGTGGCCGGCATAGAAGCGCACGTGCGGGGCGCGCAGTACGATCGGGTTGTCGCAGAAACGGCTGTCGCGGTGGCTGTCCTCGACCACCAGCGGCGTGTCCTGCAGGATCGCGTGGGCGCAGAACGACACCGCGCGTGGGGTCTCGGCGACCTCCAGGCCCTGGCGACTCTTGAACCACTGGCGCTCGTTGTCGATCAGGCTGATCAGCGCCGTCTTGACCCCGAACAGATCGCGGGCCAGACGGGTGAGCGCATCCAGGTAGGGGTCGGCCGGTGTGTCGAGCACGTCCAGGCTCTCCAGGGCCTGCTGGCGTTCAGTTTCATTCGCGGGTAGCGGCGCACTGAGCATCGGTGATCTCTCCAGGGGGAAACCAGAGGTTGCGACGATTCATGTTCCAAGCATAGCCCCCGAGAACCAGGCTTCGCAGCCCCATGAATGCCAGAAATGCCAACCACAGCCCGTGGTTGCCCAGGCTCTGCAGCCACCAGGCCAGCGGCAGGCTCAGCGCCAGGGCGATGAGCATGGCGTCGCGCATCTCGCGGGCCCGCGTGGCGCCGATGAACAGGCCGTCGAGCAGGTAGCTCCACACGGCCAGCAACGGCAGCACGGCCAGGTATGGCAGGAACACCTGGGCCAGCACGCGTATCTCGCTGATGTCGGTGAGCAGGGCGACGAACCAGTGCCCGCCGAACAGGAAGAACAGCGCGAAGCCGATGCTGGCCAGCAATGACCAGGCACCGGCCACCAGCAGGGCGCGCCTCAGCGCATGGCGATCACGGGCGCCGAGCGCATGACCGCAGAGCGCTTCGACGGCATGGGCCAGGCCATCGAGGGCATAGGCGGTCAGCGTCAGGCCGTTGAGCAGTAGGGCATTGGCTGCCACCGTGGCGTCGCCCAGGCGCGTGCCCTGCACGGTGATCAGGAAGAACACCAGTTGCAGCGCCAGCGTGCGGATGAAAATGTCACGGTTGACCGCCAGCAGCGGGCGCCAGCTGCTCCAGCTTTGCAGTGCGCGGCTGTCCAGGTGGCCGGGGTAGCGTGCGAGGGCGCCGCGGGTCAGCCACAGGCCGAGCAGGGCGCCGCTCCATTCGGCTATCACCGAGGCCCAGGCCGCGCCAGCCACGCCCCATTCGAGGCCGAGCACGAACAGCAGGTCCAGCCCGACGTTGAGCAGGTTGGCGGTGAGCAGAATGGCCAGCGGCCCGCGTGCGCTCTGCGTGCCCAGCAGCCAGCCGATCAGGGCATAGGTCGCCAGACTGGCGGGCAGGCCGAACAGGCGAATCTGGAAGTACTGGCGCGCCAGTTGATCCAGCTCGGCCGACGGCTGCATCAGGCTCAGCGCCGCGCTGCTGAAGGGAATGGCCAGCAGGCTCAGCAGCAGTGCCAGGCACACGCCCAGGCCGAGGCCCTGCAGCAGCACCTGGCGCAGCGCGCCACCATCGCCACGGCCGGCCGCCTGGGCGGCGAAGCCGGTGCTGCCCATGCGCAGGAAGCCCATGGCCCAGGTCAGCAGGGTGTACAGGCTGCCGCCGACCGCCACCGCCGCCAGCTGGTGCGCATGCGGCAGGTGGCCAACCACGGCGGTGTCCACCAGGGCCACCAGCGGCACCGAGAGGTTGGAGAGGATCATCGGCGCGGCCAGGGCCCAGACCTTGCGCTGGGTCGGGGCGTGGCGCCAGGCGTCGAGCAGGGCGGACATGGACGGCTCCGGCAAAGCGGCGATTATAGGCACAGCGCTGTGCTGGCCGCATGCCGTGGCAGGAGTGTGAGTGGCTTGGCGAATTCGTCGGGACGGCTCGTCGCTGGGGGGATGCCTCGGCTATAGTTGTCGGCTTCTGCGCCCCCCGATCATGGAGCCCGCAATGCCGAACAAAGGACTGCTTCTGGCCTTGGTACTGAGTCTGCTCAGTGCCTGTGATTCCTCTCACCCTCCCGCCACGGTGACCCCCGCCGCCCCTGCCGCGCAGCAGGCCGAGGCCGCGAGACCCGCAGTCGATCGCGAGGCGCTGGCCAAGCGCTACGCCGGTCGCGAGCTGGAGGTGGTCGACGTTTCCGAAGTGCAGCTCGACGGCGCCAGCACGCTGTCGGTGACCTTCTCCATTCCCCTCGATCCCGAGCAGCCCTTCGCCGAGCGCCTGCATCTGGTCGACAGCACCAGCGGCAAGGTCGACGGCGCCTGGGAGCTGACCGACAACCTCAGCGAACTGCGCCTGCGTCACCTGGAGCCCAAGCGCAAGCTGGTACTGACCGTCGATGCCGGCTTGCAATCGATCAATGGCGGCAAACTGGCGAGCGAGCATGTCAGCCGTTTCCAGACCCGCGACCTGCAGGCCAGCGTCGGCTTCGCCAGCCGTGGCTCGCTGTTGCCCACCCGCCTGGCCGAGGGCCTGCCGGTGATCGCCCTGAACGTCGACAAGGTCAATGTCGAGTTCTTCCGCATCAAGCCGGAGATGCTGCCGCGTTTCCTCTCGCGCTGGGGCCGCGCCAGCAACCTGGACACCTGGGAAGCCCGTGAGCTGCTGCCGATGGCCGATCTGGTCTACGGCGGGCGCTTCGACCTCAACCCGGCGCGCAACACCCGCGAGACCCTGCTGCTGCCGATCGCCGGCCTGGAGCCGTTCAAGCAGCCCGGCGTGTACCTGGCGGTGATGCGTGAAGCCGGCAGCTACAGCTATTCGCAGCCGGCGACCCTGTTCAGCCTCAGCGACATCGGCCTGTCGGCGCATCGCTACCAGGATCGCCTGGATGTCTTCACCCAGGCGCTGGAGGGCGGCAAGGCCCAGTCCGGCGTGCAGCTGGAGCTGCTCGACGGCGAAGGCGCACTGCTCGCCGAGGGCAAGACCGATTCCGCCGGCCATGCGCAATTGCCGCTGCCGGCCAAGGCCCAGGTGCTGCTGGCCAAGCAGGACGAGCAGACCAGTCTGCTGCGCCTGAATACCCCGGCGCTGGACCTGGCCGAATTCGATATCACCGGTCCCAAGGCCCACGCCCTGCAGTTCTTCGTGTTCGGCCCGCGTGACCTCTATCGCCCAGGCGAGACCGTGCTGCTCAATGGCCTGCTGCGCGATGCCGATGGCAGCCCGGTGAAGGCCCAGCCGATCAGCGTCGAGGTGCGTCGCCCGGATGAGCAGGTCAGCCGCAAGTTCGTCTGGAACGCCGACGAGGGTGGCCTCTATCAATACCAGCTGCCGTTGGCCGAGGAAGCGCCGACCGGGCGCTGGCAACTGCTGCTCGATCTCGGCGACGGCAGCCCGCAACTCTATGAATTCCTCGTCGAAGACTTCCTGCCCGAGCGCATGGCGCTGGAACTCAAGGGCCAGGAGCAACCTTACGCACCGAGCGACAGCGCCGAGTTCGCGGTGACCGGGCGTTACCTCTATGGCGCGCCGGCCGCCGGCAATCGCCTGAGCGGGCAGCTCTACGTGCGCCCGCTGCGTGAAGCCGTGGCGAGCCTGCCCGGCTACCAGTTCGGCGATATCACCGAGGCTGACCTGAGCCAGGACCAGGAGCTCGACGAACAGAACCTCGACGATGAAGGGCGTGCCGTGCTGCGTCCGGAGAACCGCTGGAGCGACGCCAAGTCGCCGCTGCGTCTGATCCTGCAGGCCAGCCTGCAGGAGTCCGGTGGTCGCCCGATCACCCGGCGCCTGGTGCAGCCGGTATGGCCGGCCGAGCGCCTGCCCGGTGTGCGCGGCCTGTTCGACGGTGAAGAGGTCGATGCCGACAGCCTCGCCGAGTTCGAAATTCTCGTGGCCGACGCCGACGGCAACAAGCTGGCCGCCGACAACCTCAACGTGCGCCTGGTGCGCGAGCGCCGCGACTACTTCTGGAGCTTCTCCGACGGCGAGGGCTGGCGCCACAACTACAACGAGAAATTCCTCACCCTCAGCGACGAGTCGCTGAAGATCGCCGCCGGCGGCACCGCCAAGGTCAGTTTCCCGGTGGAGTGGGGCCCGTATCGGGTCGAGGTGGTGGACAACCAGACCGGTCTGGTCAGCAATCTGCGCTTCTGGGCCGGCTACCGCTGGCAGGACAACGCCGACGGCGGCGCGGTGCGCCCGGACCAGGTCAAGCTGGCGCTGGACAAACCGGCCTATGCCGCTGGCGACGTGGCCAAGATCACCGTCACTCCGCCGGCTGCCGGCAATGGCTACCTGCTGGTCGAATCCAGCGAGGGGCCGCTGTGGTGGCAGGAAATCAGCGTGCCGGCCGAAGGCAAGACCTTTGAGCTGCCGATCGACAAGCAGTGGGCGCGGCATGACCTGTACCTGAGCGCCCTGGTGGTGCGCCCCGGTGAGCGCAAGGCGCAGGTCACGCCGAAGCGTGCCGTGGGTCTGCTGCACCTGCCGCTGGAGCGTGCGCCGCGCAAGCTGGCGGTGAGCCTGGACGCGCCGGAGAAGATGCGACCCAAGCAGCCGCTGAAGGTCAAGGTCAGCGCGCGCAACGCCGATGGCAGCATTCCCGAGACGGTGCGCGTGCTGGTTGCCGCGGTGGACGTCGGCATCCTCAACATCACCAGCTACGCCACGCCCGACCCGTTCGCCAACTTCTTCGGGCGCAAGGCCTATGGCGCCGACCAGCTGGATATCTACGGCCAACTGATCGAGGCGCAGGGCCGCGTCGCCAGCCTGGCCTTCGGGGGGGACGCCGGTCTCGCCGCCGGTGGCAAGCGCCCGGACACCAGCGTGCTGATCGTCGCCCTGCAGAGCGATGCCTTGAAGCTCGACGCCAAGGGCGAAGGTGAAGTCAGCCTGGACATCCCCGACTTCAACGGTGAGCTGCGGCTGATGGCGCAGGCCTGGACCGATGAGCGCTTCGGCATGGCCGAGGCCAAGACGGTGGTGGCAGCGCCGCTGGTCGCCGAACTGTCGATGCCGCGCTTCCTCGCCGGCGGTGACGAAACCACGCTGGCGCTGGACCTGACCAACCTCTCCGGCAGCGAGCAGAAGCTCGACGTGCAACTGGGCGTGGAAGGCCAGCTGCGTCTGCTTGGCAAGGGCGAGTCGCCGATCAACCTCAAGGACGGTGAACGCACCACGCTGCGCATCCCGGTACGGGCCGAAGGTGGCCTGGGCCAGGGGCGCATCCATGTCGAGGTGCAGGGCCTGGCGCTGCCGAACGAGGCGCTGGGTGATTTCACCCGCGAGTGGACGCTGGGCATTCGTCCGGCCTACCCGGCGCAGCTGCAGCACTTCCGTGCCGTGCTGGGCGAGGGCGAGCCGTGGAGCATGCCGGCTGGCACCCTGAACCAGTTCGAACCGGCCGGTCTGGAGGCGGTGCTGGCGCTGTCGAGCCGGCCGCCGCTGAACCTCGGCGAGCAGATCCGCGCACTCAAGGCCTATCCCTACGGCTGCCTGGAGCAGACCACCAGTGGCCTGTACCCCTCGCTGTACGCCGATGCCGCCAGCCTCAAGCGACTTGGCCTGGAAGGCGAGCCCGACGAGCAGCGGCGCAAGAGCATCGAGCTGGGTATCGAACGCCTGCTCGGCATGCAGCGCCACAGCGGTGGTTTCGGCCTGTGGAGCGCCGAGAGCGAGGAAGAGTACTGGTTGACCGCCTACGTCACCGACTTCCTCCTGCGCGCCCGCGAGCAGGGCTTCGGCGTGCCGGCCGAGGCGCTGAAGAAAGCCAACGATCGCCTGCTGCGCTACCTGCAGCAGAGCAGCCTGATCGAGGCCAGCTACAGTCAGGACTTCGCGCACACCCGTTTCGCCGTGCAGGCCTATGCCGGCTACGTGTTGGCGCGCAGCCAGCAGGCCCCGCTGGGGGCGCTGCGCAGCCTGTTCGACCGGCGCAACGACGCCCGTTCCGGTCTGCCGCTGGTGCAGCTGGCGGCGGCGCTGAAGCTGATGGGCGATGGTCCGCGCGCGGGTCAGGCTCTGGCTGCCGGGCTGAGCCGCAAGCGTGATGGCGAGCGCTGGATGGCCGACTATGGCAGCCCGCTGCGTGATCAGGCGCTGATCCTGTCGGTGCTCGAGGAGAACGACCTGGCTGCCGAGCAGAGCGAACAGCGCCTGTTCGATCTGGCCGATGAACTGGCCGGCAGGCGCTGGCTGTCGACCCAGGAGCGCAACTCGCTGTTCCTCGCTGGTCGCGGCATTCTCAGCAAGCCGGAGCAGAACTGGCGCGCAGCGCTCGCCAGTGGTGCCTTCCAGTTCGAACTGAGCGACCAGCAGCCGGGCATCAAGCTGGAACGCGCCGAGCTGGCGGAGCCGCTGAGCGTGAGCAACGCCGGCAGCGCCACGCTGTACCAGCAGCTGACCCTGTCCGGCTACCCGAGCCAGGCGCCGCGAGCTGGAGGTGAAAACCTGAGCATCGAGCGCGAGTACCTCGGCATGGATGGTCGCCCGCTTGATCTGCAGCGCCTGGACAGCGGCGAACTGGTGCTGGTGCACCTGGCCGTGCGCGCCAAGCAGCGCGTGCCCGATGCCCTGGTGGTCGACCTGCTGCCCGCCGGCCTGGAGCTGGAAAACCAGAACCTGGCACAAAGCGCCGCGAGCCTCGACGACGCGGGCAGCAGCGTCAAGGAATGGCGCCGCTCCATGCAGAACGCCCGCATCAAGCACCAGGAATATCGCGGTGACCGCTACGTGGCCGCCGTGGACGTCGAGGGCTATGGCACCACCCACCTGCTGTACCTGGCCCGCGCCGTGACCCCCGGCAGCTACCGCGTGCCGCCACCCCAGGTGGAATCGATGTACCGGCCCAGCTGGCAGGCGCTGGGCAGCTCGCCGGGTACTCTGGTGGTAAGGGGGCGTTAGAAGCGGCCCTCTCCCCAACCCTCTCCCATAAATGGGAGAGGGGGACGACCGCGTCAGGTTCTGCTTGCGCGTTAGACAGCGCCTTCTCCTGCTTGCGGGAGAGGGCAAGGGTTCAGGGAGGAACCATGACGTTACTCGACAACGCCAAACGCCTGCGTCGCGAGATGACCGATGCCGAGCAACGGCTCTGGTACTACCTGCGTGGGCATCGTTTCCTCGGTCTGAAGTTCAAACGGCAGAAACCCATTGGTCCTTACATCGTCGATTTCATCTGCACCGAGCGCTGGCTGGTCATCGAGCTCGATGGTGGGCAGCACCTGCAGCAGGGGGAATACGATCAACAGCGTGAACGTTATCTGCAAAATCGAGGTTATCGTGTGCTGCGCTTCTGGAATCATCAGCTACTGGCTGAAACAGAGGCCGTACTTGAACAGATTCGTCTTGAAATCGGCGAGCAAGATGGTCCGTGAACGTTGCCGCGAGGCTTCGCAGAATACTGATCTGCTCCCCTCTCCCATTTATGGGAGAGGGGCTGGGGGAGAGGGTTGTGCATGCACCGCCTAGTCCGTCGCTGGCTCCTGATTTTTCTGCTGCCCCTGGCCCTGCTCTGGCTCGCCGACCAGTTGTTCCCGCTGCCCTTGCCCGAGGACGACCTGGCCCGTGTGGTGCTGGCCGAGGATGGCACGCCGCTGTGGCGCTTCGCTGACCATGATGGCGTGTGGCGCTACCCGGTGCAGCCGGACGAGGTTTCGCCTTACTACCTGGAAGCCTTGCTGACCTACGAGGACCGCTGGTTTCGTCAGCACCCCGGGGTGAATCCGCTGGCGCTGGCACGGGCGGCCTGGCAGAACCTGACGGGCGGGCGCGTGGTGTCCGGCGGCAGCACGCTGTCGATGCAGGTCGCGCGTCTGCTCGACCCGCACAGCCGCGATCTGCCCGGCAAGTTCAAGCAGCTGTGGCGTACCGCGCAGCTGGAGTGGCACCTGTCCAAGGACGAGATCCTCGCCCTTTACCTGAACCGGGCGCCGTTTGGCGGCACCTTGCAGGGGGTCGCGGCGGCGAGCTGGAGTTACCTGGGCAAGCCGCCGAGCCAGCTGACCCGCGCCGAGGCGGCCCTGCTCGCGGTACTGCCGCAGGCGCCCAGCCGGCTGCGCCCGGACCGCCATCCGCAACGCGCCCAGGCCGCACGTGACAAGGTGCTGCGCCGCCTGGGCGAGTTCAAGGTGTGGCCGCAGGTGCAGGTGGACGAGGCGCTGGAGGAACCGGTGTTCCTGGCCCCGCGCCGCGAGCCGAGCCTGGCGCCGCTGCTGGCCAGGCGCCTGAATCGCGCCGGCAGCCCGCCGTTGATCCGCACCACGCTTGACGCCGGCCTGCAGCTGCGCCTGGAAGACCTGCTGCTGGGCTGGCGCGCGCGTCTGCCCGAGCGCACCTCGGCGGCGATCCTGGTGGTCGAGCATCCGAGCATGGCCGTGCGTGCCTACCTGGGTTCGGTGGACATCGGCGATACCGCGCGCTTCGGTCATGTCGACATGGTTCGAGCGCTGCGTTCGCCCGGCTCGACGCTGAAACCCTTCCTCTACGGCATGGCGCTGGATGCCGGGCTGATCCATTCCGAGTCGCTGTTGCAGGACGTGCCGCGCCATTATGGCGACTACCGTCCCGGCAACTTCGCTGCGGGCTTCATCGGCCCGGTGTCGGCCAGCGAGGCGCTGGCCACGTCGCTCAACCTGCCTGCCGTGCAACTGCTCGAAGCCTATGGACCGAAGCGTTTTGCCGGCGAGCTGCGCGGCGCTGGCGTACCGATCCGCCTGCCGCCGCTGGCCGAGCCGAACCTGGCGCTGATCCTCGGCGGTGGCGGGGCGCGGCTGGAGTCCCTGGTGGCCGGCTACAGCGCCTTCGCCCGCGGCGGCATGGCCGCCAAGCCGCGTTTGCAGCCCGGCGATGTGCTGCGCGAGCGGCGCCTGCTGTCCCCGGGGGCGGCCTGGATCATCCGCCGTATTCTCAGCGGCCAGGCCCGTCCCGACCGCGACCCGCGTGCCTACCTGGCGCAGCGCCCGACGCTGGCCTGGAAGACCGGCACTAGCTACGGTTTTCGCGATGCCTGGGCCATCGGCGTCGGTCCGCGTCACCTGATCGGTGTGTGGATCGGTCGTCCCGACGGTACGCCGGTGCCTGGCCAGTTCGGCCTGGCCTCTGCCGCGCCGCTGCTGCTGCAGGTGCATGATCTGCTGGTCAACCGTGACAGCCAGCGCGGCATCGCCGTGCCGCCCGATCCGCAGCCGGCCGAGGTCGGTGTCGCCGCCGTCTGCTGGCCGCTGGGGCAGCCGATGAGCAAGGACGATCCCAACTGCCGGCGCCTGCGTTTCGCCTGGACGCTGGAGGGCACCACGCCACCGACCCTGCTGGCGGCCGATCAGCCGCTGGGCAGCGGCCTGCGCGAGCGCTACTGGGTCAACGCCCAGGGCAAGCGCGTCGGCCCCGGTTGTGCGGGGGCCGAGGCGCGGGAGCTGGACCTGTGGCCGGCGCCGCTGGAGCCCTGGTTGCCACGCCGCGAACGGCGCAGTGCGAGGTTGCCGGGCGTGGATGCCGATTGCCCGCCGCCGCCGCGCAACCAGGCGGCGCCGCTGTCCATCGTCGGTGTGCGCGACGGCGACCGCCTGCGCAGGCCGCAGGGCAACCATGAACCACTGCGCCTGAGCCTCTCGGCCCTGGGCGGCAGTGGTCGACGCTGGTGGTTCCTCGACGGTCGACCGCTTGGTGACAGCGCGATGGACGCGACCTTCAGCCAGGTCTTCGACAGCGGTCGGCATCAGCTCAGCGTGCTCGACGACGGTGGCCAGACCGCTCGTCTGGAATTCAGCGTCGCCCCCTGAGTGCGCCCGACGCCGCGCAGGCAGGCGCCGGCCGCTCTGCGCGGGCGCCTGGCCGAACGCCCCGGACGACGCGAGTAAAGTCCGGGCCGGCGCCGCCGATAGGACATCTATCGGTCACTGATTTGCAATATGTGTACAATTTTGTATCCAATTGCTCGGTCGAGCTCCGAACCACCTCCGGGAGAACCCTCCATGCGTCTCTGGCAACGCAGTATCCAGTGGCAGTTGATCCTCAGCATGGGCGCCGCTCTGCTGGCCAGCATCCTGATCGTCGTCGGCATCTACTCGGCGGTGGTCAATCGCCTGACCGAGCGCTACCTGATCGAAGAGGCGCTGCCCGCACGGGTTCTGGCGATACGCAACGACCTGGAGCGGGTGCTGACCGCGCCGATCACCGCCAATGCCTCGATCGCCGAGAACAGCCTGGTACAGGACTGGCTGGCCGCCGGCGAGGACGCGACCCGGCGCGACGAGTTCGCCCGCTACCTCGAGGGCGTGCGCGCTCAGCAGAACGCCATGACCACTTCCATCGTCGCCCTCGCCAGCGGCAACTACACCACCGGTGAAGGGCTGATGCGCACCCTCGACCGCAGCCAGACGGAGAACCAGTGGTTCTATCGCCTGGTCGACAGCGACCGTGACCGGGCGCTGGAGATCGACATCGACAAGACCACGCGCCTGCCCACGCTGTTCATCAACCAGCGTATCAAGCAGGGCGGCAAGACCCTGGGCGTCTCTGGGCTCGGCTACAGCCTGGCGGACATGTCGAAGATGATCAGCGAGTTCCACTTCGGCGAGCGTGGCCAGGTGTTCCTGGTCGACGGCCAGGGCAACGTCAAGGTGCATCCGCGCTCGGAGCTGAGCGGCAGCGGCAAGCTGAGCGAACTCTTCGGTGCCGATGCCGCTCGCCAGGTCCTGGCCGGTGACAGCCACGCGGTGCGGTTCGAGCGTGATGGCGAGACCTTTCTCGCGGTGGCGCAGAAGTTCGCCAGCATCGACTGGCTGCTGGTCAGCGAGGTGCCGGAGGCGGAAGTCTATGCCGAGGCGCGGCAGGCACTGTGGGTGACCAGCCTGATCGGCGTCGCCGTGGCGCTGCTGTTTCTCGGCCTAGTGGTGCTGCTGGCGCGTGGGCTGGTGCGGCCGATTCGTCAGGTGACTCAGGCGCTGGTGGAAATCGGCGGTGGCGGTGGTGACCTGACCCGTCGTCTCGATGAGTCGAGGGCCGATGAGCTGGGTGATCTGGCGCGCGGCTTCAACCGTTTTCTCGCCAGCCAACGCGACCTGATCGGTGACGTGCTGGCGACCAGCGAGCGCCTGCGCACGGCGGTCGGCCAGGTGACGCGGGTGGTGGAGAACACGGCCGGACGTGCCGGCCAGCAGCAGGAAATGACCGACATGGTGGCCACCGCCGTGCATGAGATGGGCCTCACCGTGCAGGAGATCGCACGCAACGCCAGCAGCGCCGCGCAATCCTCGCATGCCGCACGTGACGAGGCGCAGGGTGCGCGCCAGGTGGTCGGGCAGTCCATCGCCCATATCGAGCGGATGTCGGCGGACATCGGCAGCGCTGCCGAGGCGGTCACCGAACTGGCCGACCAGGTGGCTTCCATCGATCAGGTGCTGGCGGTGATCCGCGGGATTTCCGAGCAGACCAACCTGCTCGCGCTCAACGCCGCCATCGAGGCCGCACGCGCTGGCGAGATGGGCCGTGGCTTCGCGGTGGTCGCCGATGAAGTGCGTACCCTGGCCAGCCGCACCCAGGCCTCGACCGATGAAATCCAGCAGATGATACAGCGCCTCAAACAGGGCGCCGAGACGGCGGTCAGCTCCATGCATGCGGGACAGGCGGCGACCAGCACCGGCGTCGAGTCCAGCCAGCGCACCGGGCAGTCGCTGGGGGCGATCACCGAGCAGGTCGAGCGCATCAGCGACATGAACACCCAGGTGGCGGCCGCGACCGAGGAGCAGAGCTCGGTGACCGAGGAGATCAACCGCAACGTGCAGGGCATCGCCGACCTGGCGCATGCCACCGCCGGTGAAGTCCGTGCCTGTCGCGAGGATTGTCAGACCCTCAGCCGCCTGGCCGACGACCTGACGGGGCAGATGGGCAAGTTCAGGCTCTGACCGGCTCGGCCGAGACCAGGCGGTTGCGGCCTTCGCGCTTGGCCCGGTACAGCGCGCTGTCGACGCGACGGAAGAAGGCGTCGGCATCGCTGTCGTGGCGGCTGTCGAAGCAGCCGACGCCGAGGCTGGTGGTCAGCACCAGGCGTTGTCCGGGCAGCTCCAGGCCTTCTTCCTCCAGCTCGCGCCGGAAGTGCTCCGCCAGGTCCCAGGCCTGTGCCAGGCTCGTACCCGGCAGCAGCACGCCGAACTCCTCGCCACCCAGACGCAGCAGGGCATCGGCATCGCGTCGGAAGACCCGGCGCATGCGTTCGGCGAAGGCAGTCAGGCAGGCATCGCCACTGGCATGGCCGTGTTCGTCGTTGACCTGCTTGAAGAAGTCGATGTCCAGCAACACCAGCGACAGCGGTTCGCCCTGGCGTATGGCATTGGCCACCAGGCTGGGGAACAGGTTGTTGAACTGATAGCGGTTGCCCAGTTGCGTCAGGCTGTCGGTACGGCTGAGCAGGTCGAGCTGGCGCTGCTGATCCAGCAGTTTCAGCTCCAGCTCCAGCGTGGCGCGGTACTCACGGTGATTGCGCCCCAGCACCAGGACCAGATAGCCCAGGTAGAAGAGCAGGGTGATCAGCACGGCATGGCGCTCGTCCCAGTTCGACGCCATCACGGCGAGCCCTGGCAGGTAGAGCAGGATCAGCGCCAGCAGGGCACGTCTGTAGCGCATGGCGAAGTTGAAGGTCATTGCTGTGCTGAAGGCCACGGTGGCGAGCGTGGCGATCAGTTCCGAGCCGTCGTAGGCGTCGCTGTAGAGCGCCAGGGCGTGCGCCTGGCCCCAGCAGAACGCCGTCAGCAGAATCAGCCCCCAGTGACGATCCAGCCAGTGTTTCAGCTGCTGCGGATCGTCGATCGCGTTGGGGCGATGCAGCAGCCGGGCGATCAGCAATCCGGCGAACAGGCAGCTGCCCAGCACGCCACTGACGACGACACCTGCCGGAGAGGCGCTGAATATCCAGGTCAGCAGCCAGGCGAGCAGGTAGAAGAGTCCGCCCACGCGGGTGCGGATGCGCGTGTCGTCCACTTCGCGCCACAGGGCGAAGGTCGTTGGCTGGCGCGGTACTTCGGCGTCGGTCATTTCTCTGCTTGGGCCTCGCTGGAGAGGTCGGTGCCCTCTCCTGGAGTTTTTGTGATCACAGAAGCCAGTTCGCCAGAGCATAGCGCTTTTTACGGGGAGATGAGTGTCGAATCGCCACTACTGTGTGCCGCCTGTCGTTGCCGGCCCGGGCGGGCAATGTCCCGTTACGTTTGCCTGCCCCTGGCGGAAGAACCCGTGGGTGTTCGTCGCAGTCGGAGACTGCACTGCGCACGATTGCAACAAAACGGGCGCAGGCTGTCGTTCATCCACCTTCATGCGAGCGCTCTGCGATGTTGTCCGCTGCCAAGGGGATGCTTGGAAAGCTTCCTGCCCTCAGCCCATGGAAATGGGCGCTGTTGCTGGCCTTGCTGCTGGCGACCTATTCCCTGCGTCTGCTGCATCTCGATGAGCGGCTGTACTTCTGGATCAAGACCTCCTGGCATGAGGATGCCTGGGAGCATCGCAGCCTGTGGCTGCCCGAATACCGGGTGGCGATCGACGCCAAGCCGGTCGCCGGTGTCGGCAACAACTTCTCTGGGCTCAGCTTCGACGATGATCGCCAGCAGATCTGGGCGGTGGTCAACAACCCGGAGCAACTGTTGCGGCTGTCGCCTGAAGGCGAGCTGATCGCACGCTACCCGCTCGAAGGTTTCGAGGATGTCGAGGGCGTGACCTACCTGGGCGACGACCTCTTGCTGCTGGCCGAAGAGCGCAAGCACGCGCTGGTCGCCGTCGCCGTTCCAACGCAACCCGGAGGCGCGATTCGCCGCACGCAGCATCGGGCGCTGACGCTGAGCATCGATCTGGGAGGCAACCAGGGCTTCGAGGGGCTTGGCTACGACCGCGCTGGTGATCGGCTGTTCGTGGTCAAGGAGCATTCGCCACGCAAGCTCTACGAGGTCAGGGGGCTCAAGAGCAGCCTGCAGGGCCGCTTCAACCTGGATGTGATCGACCGCCAGGCCTGGATCGACCAGAAGATCTTCGCCAGCGACCTGTCGTCGGTGCATTTCGACGAGCGCACCGGTCACCTGGTGTTGCTGAGCGACGAGTCGAAGCTGCTGATCGAACTCGGCCAGGATGGCCGGCTGATCAGTTTCCGTTCGCTGCTGCGAGGGTTTGCCGGCCTGCACAGCAGCGTGCCGCAGGCCGAGGGCGTGACGTTCGATGGCCAGGGCAATCTCTACCTGGCCAGCGAACCCAATCTGTTCTATCGCCTGCAGCGCCGCTGACTCAGCCGCGGCGGATCATCCAGATACCGGCGACGATCAGCAGCAGGCCTGCCACCTTGCCGAAGGTGATCGGCGACTCGCGAAACCCAGCCCAGCCGAAATGGTCGAGGGTGATGGCCATGGCCAACTGGCCGGCGATCACCAGCACCATGAACAGCAGGGCGCCGACGCGGGGGCCGGCGAAGGCGGCGGTGGCGATGAAGAAGGCGCCGAGCAGGCCGCCACTCCAGTGCCACCAGGTCAGCTCCTTGAGCAGGCCCAGGCCGGGCAGCTCGCGCTGGCTCAGGGTCATCAGCAGCTGCGCCAGGGTGCCGACGGCGAAGGAGATCAGCGCGGCGGCGAACACGCTGGACAGATGGCGGGCGAGCTGGCCGTTGATGCCGGCCTGCAGCGGCAGCACGGCGCCGGCCAGGAAGGGCAGGGCGAGCAGCCATCCGCTGACTTGATTCATGGGAGCACTCCAGAGGCAGGGAAAGGGCGCCATTATGACGCGCCGGCGCACCCGCGCCGCTATCCGACGAGGCGCCTGGCGAAGCCGAAGGCTTCGGCTAGGCTTGATTGCGATGCGCCCGGCAACGCACCGGGCGTCAGCCTGATTCGGAGAACCCACGATGGACATGAACCGTCGACAGTTCTTCAAGGTCTGCGGTGTAGGCCTTGGAGCATCGAGCCTGGCGGCTCTGGGGGTCGCGCCCCCGGATGCCTTCGCCGACCAGGTGCGACATTTCAAACTGACCAGTACCACCGAAACGCGCAACACCTGCCCTTACTGCTCGGTCGGCTGCGGCCTGATCATGTACAGCCAGGGCGATGCGGCGAAGAACGTGGCGCAGAACATCATCCATATCGAAGGGGACGCCGACCATCCGGTCAACCGCGGCACCCTCTGCCCGAAAGGCGCAGGCCTGCTGGACTTCGTCCACAGCCCCAATCGCCTCAAGTACCCGCAAGTGCGCGAAGCCGGCTCCAGCGAGTGGAAGCGCATCGACTGGGACCAGGCGCTGGACCGCATCGCCCGGCACATGAAGGCCGACCGCGACGCCAATTTCATCGAGAAGAACGAGCAGGGGCAGACGGTCAACCGCTGGCTCAGCACGGGCTTCCTGGCTGCCTCTGCGTCGAGCAACGAGGCCGGCTACATCACCCACAAGGTGGTGCGTTCACTCGGCATACTGGGGTTCGATAACCAGGCACGTGTCTGACACGGCCCGACGGTGGCAAGTCTTGCCCCGACGTTTGGCCGCGGCGCCATGACCAACCACTGGGTCGACATCAAGAATGCCGATCTGGTCCTGATCATGGGCGGCAATGCCGCCGAGGCTCACCCTTGTGGGTTCAAGTGGGTGACCGAAGCCAAGGCGCACAACCAGGCCAAGCTGGTGGTGGTCGATCCGCGCTTCACCCGTTCGGCCTCGGTGGCCGACCTGTACGCGCCGATCCGCACCGGTACCGACATCGCCTTCCTCGGCGGGCTGATCAACTACCTGCTGGAGAACGACAAGATCCAGCACGAGTACGTGCGCAACTACACCGACGTCAGCTTCGTGGTGCGCGAGGAGTTCGCCTTCGAAGATGGCATGTTCAGTGGCTACGACGCCGAGAAGCGGCGCTACGACAAGGCCAGCTGGGGCTACGAGATCGGTGAGGACGGCTATGCCGTGGTCGACCCGACCCTGAGTCACCCGCGCTGCGTGTTCAACCTGCTGAAGATGCACTACAGCCGTTACACCCAGGACCTGGTCAGCAGCATCTGCGGCACACCCAAGGCGCAGATGCTGCAGGTGTGGGAGACCATCGCCGAGTGCTCGGCGCCGGGCAAGGTCATGACCATCATGTACGCCCTGGGCTGGACGCAGCACTCGGTGGGCTCGCAGATGATCCGCACCGGCGCCATGCTGCAGTTGCTGCTGGGCAACATCGGTATGCCTGGCGGCGGCATGAACGCCCTGCGCGGCCACTCCAACATCCAGGGGCTGACCGACCTCGGCCTGCTCTCCAACCTGCTGCCGGGCTACCTCAACCTGCCTGGCGATGCCGAGCAGGACTATGCCGCCTACATCGCCAAGCGCGCGCCGAAGCCGCTGCGGCCGGGGCAGCTGTCCTACTGGCAGAACTACGAGAAGTTCCACGTCAGCCTGATGAAGGCCTGGTACGGCAAGAACGCCACGGCCGAGAACAACTGGGGCTATGACTGGCTGCCGAAGCTGGATATTCCCGGCTACGACGTGCTCAAGGTCTTCGACATGATGTACCAGGGCAAGGTCAACGGTTACTTCTGCCAGGGCTTCAACCCGATCGCCTCGTTCCCCAACAAGGCCAAGGTCGGCGCGGCGCTGGGCAAGCTCAAGTACCTGGTGGTCATGGACCCACTGGCCACCGAGACCTCGGAGTTCTGGAAGCACGTCGACGAGTTCAACGATGTCGACAGCGCCAGCATCCAGACCGAGGTGTTCCGCCTGCCCACCACCTGCTTCGCCGAAGAGGACGGTTCGCTGGTCAACAGCGGGCGCTGGTTGCAGTGGCACTGGAAGGGCGCCGAGCCGCCTGGCCAGGCCCGCACCGACATCGCCATCATGGCCGGGCTCTACCATCGCCTGCGCGGGCTGTACGCGAAGGAAGGCGGAGCCTTCCCCGCGCCCATCCTCAACCTCGACTGGTCGTACCTGAAACCCGACGAACCCGGCCCGGACGAGCTGGCCCGCGAGTTCAACGGCAAGGCCCTGAGCGACCTGACCGACCCGGCCAGCGGCGCGCTGCTGGTCAAGGGCGGTGAGCAGTTGTCCGGCTTCGCCCAGTTGCGCGCCGACGGCAGCACCGCCAGTGGCTGCTGGCTGTTCTGCGGTTCGTGGACCGCGCAGGGCAACCAGATGGCGCGGCGCGACAACGCCGACCCCTATGGCATGGGCCAGACCCTCGGCTGGGCCTGGTCGTGGCCGGCCAACCGGCGGATTCTCTACAACCGTGCCTCAGCCGATGTCAGCGGCCAGCCCTGGGATGTCGAAAAGAAACGCCTGGTGTGGTGGAACGGCAAGGCCTGGGGCGGCACCGATGTGCCCGACTTCAAGGCCGACTCGCCGCCGGATGCCGGCATGAACCCCTTCATCATGAACCCCGAGGGGGTGGCGCGCCTGTTCGCCGTGGACAAGATGGCCGAAGGGCCGTTCCCCGAGCACTACGAGCCGTTCGAGACGCCCATCGGGCGCAACCCGATGCACCCGGACAACCCGGGGGCCATCAGCAATCCGGCGGCCCGGGTGTTCCAGAACGACATGGAGCTGTTCGGCAAGGCGGACGAGTTCCCCTATGCGGCGACCACCTACCGCCTCACCGAGCACTTCCACTTCTGGACCAAGCACTGCCGCCTCAACGCCATCGTCCAGCCCGAGCAGTTCGTCGAGATCGGCGAGGCGCTGGCCAGGGAACTGGGCATCGCCGCCGGCGAGCGGGTCAAGGTGTCGTCCAACCGTGGCTACATCAAGGCGGTTGCCGTGGTGACCAAGCGCATCAAACCGCTCACCGTGGATGGCAAGACCGTGCACCAGGTCGGCATTCCCCTGCACTGGGGCTTCGCCGGCGTGGCGCGCAACGGCTACCTGACCAACACCCTCACGCCTTTCGTCGGCGACGGCAACACGCAGACCCCGGAATTCAAGTCGTTCCTGGTCAACGTGGAAAAGGCATAGGAGCAGCGCCATGGCCTCACAAGACATCATTGCCCGCTCCGCCACCACCACGCCGATGCCCTCCGTGCGCGAGCTCGGCGAGGTAGCCAAGCTCATCGACGTCTCCAAGTGCATCGGCTGCAAGGCCTGCCAGGTGGCGTGCTCGGAGTGGAACGACCTGCGTGACGAGGTCGGCCACAACCACGGCACCTACGACAACCCGGCCGACCTCACGGCCAGCTCCTGGACGCTGATGCGCTTCACCGAACACGAGGAGGAAAGCGGCAAGCTGGAGTGGCTGATCCGCAAGGACGGCTGCATGCACTGCGCCGAGCCGGGCTGCCTGGCGGCCTGCCCGAGCCCGGGGGCGATCATCCAGTACGCCAACGGCATCGTCGATTTCAACCAGGACAAATGCATCGGCTGCGGCTACTGCATCACCGGTTGCCCGTTCAACATCCCGCGCATCTCGCAGAAGGACCACAAGGCCTACAAGTGCAGCCTGTGCTCCGATCGCGTGTCCGTCGGCATGGAGCCGGCCTGCGTGAAGACCTGTCCGACCGGCGCCATCGTCTTCGGCAGCAAGGAGGCGATGAAGGAGCACGCCGACGGGCGCATTGCCGACCTCAAGTCGCGCGGCTACGACAATGCCGGCCTCTATGACCCGGCTGGCGTCGGCGGCACCCACGTGATGTACGTGCTGCACCACGCCGACAAACCGTCGCTGTACGCCGGGCTGCCGGACGACCCGGCCATCAGCCCGACGGTGGCGCTGTGGAAGGGCGTGGCCAAGCCGCTCGGCCTGCTGGCCATGGGCGCCACGGCGCTGCTCGGCTTCTTCCACTACATCCGCGTCGGACGCAACCGCGTGGAGGAAGACGAGCCCGTGACCGGCGATCCTGCGGTGCATCAGGTCGACCCGGCCGTGCACACCTATGATCCGAACCAGCGGCCGTAGGAGACCAGCATGAAACACGATATCCAACGCTACACGGCCGGCGAACGCAGCAACCACTGGGTGGTGGCGATCCTCTTCATCCTCGCCGGCCTGTCCGGCCTGGCGCTGTTCCACCCGGCGCTGTTCTGGCTCAGCAACCTGTTCGGAGGTGGCGTGTGGACGCGCATCCTGCACCCCTTCCTCGGCCTCGGCATGTTCCTGTTCTTCCTCTGGCTGGTGATGCGCTTCGCCGGGCACAACCGCCTCGAAGCCGGCGACCGCCAATGGCTGGCACAGTGGCGCGACGTGGTCGCCAACCGCGAGGAAAACCTGCCGCCGGTGGGGCGCTACAACGCCGGGCAGAAGCTGCTGTTCTGGGTGCTGCTGCTGTGCATGCTGGTGCTGCTGGCGACGGGCATCGTCATGTGGCGCCAGTACTTCAGCCACCTGTTCGGCATCGACCTGATCCGCCTCGCTTCGCTGCTGCATGCGGCGGCGGCCTGGGGGCTGATCATCTGCATCATCGTGCATGTCTACGCCGGTATCTGGGTCAAGGGCTCCATCGGCGCGATGGTCAGCGGCTGGGTCAGCAAGGGCTGGGCCCGCAAGCACCACGCCGCCTGGTACGAGGAAGTGAGCAAGGACAGCCACAAACACCACTGAGTGCGTTGCTTGATGAGCGGTGCATCGCGGCTGAAGCCGCTCCTACGTGAAGCCATATCCCTTAGGAGCGGCTTCAGCCGCGATAAAAGCTCGCCGCTAAAGCGCCTCCCACACCATCGCCGCACATCACCCCGTAGCCCGGATGCAATCCGAG